>ULQJ01024200.1_pt1 | contig 51102 bp, 44 predicted proteins | sample 1954331 | NCBI WGS metagenome assembly ULQJ01 (sample SAMEA4835651, study PRJEB28245) | human gut metagenome | biome: gut microbiome; material: fecal sample | place: Denmark | collected 2008 | reverse complement strand
CGCCGCCACTCCGCCGAGGAGCTGGCGCGAAGAACCCGGGAAATTATCGTCGATCATTTTCAGACAAAGCGCGCGTCTCACATCGCCGAGCTGGCCGAGCGCGCACTGCTCTGTGAGCTGGCCGTCACGCCCAAACCCGGTCTGGTGGACATGGAGACCAACGGCGCGCACGAGGACATGGATCGCTTCACCTTCGTCCGCAGCGCCTGCGCCCTGCGCACCTGCTTCGAGCGCTGCGCGCGCCTGGGCATGGAGAACCGCTCCACGGAGGAGACGTTCTTTCGCCTGCGCCGCGAAGGCCTGCTGGCCGAAGAGACCATGCTGGCCGCGACCGGCGGCGTGAACACCCACAAGGGCGCGATCTTCTCGCTGGGTCTGCTCTGCTGCGCCGCCGGAGCAGCAGACGAACCATGGGCGAACGCTTCCCCGCTTCTGAAAACAGCGAGCGCGCTTCCTGAGTCGAAAATGAAATCCGCCGCTGAATCAAAAGGAAGTGAAATTTCCTCTCCAAAAGGCGTATTCGAGCAGATTCCATGCGCATCAATCGCCGAAGCAGAGCATACAACGCCGCCATTCCCGGAAAGCGTCGAATCCAGACGCGCCGCGCTGCTTCGGCGCGCGGCGGCGCTGGCCGCATACTCCATGGAGGATCTGTCCGTCCTTTCTCCTGCCACGGCGAAAACCGGCGGCGAGCGGGATTATCTGGGCACAGGTCGAACCGGAGCGCGCGGCGAAGCGGCGGCGGGCTTTCCGTCCGTCGTTCAGATCGCGCTGCCAACGCTGGAAAAAGCGCTGGCAGCGGGCAAGAGCGCGAATCTCGCCGGGCTGGAGGCGCTGACGGCTCTGATGCGCACCGTCGCCGATGCAAACGTGCTGCGCCGCGCCGGCGAAGAGGGACTGAAACGCGTCCAGCATTCCACGCGGCAGTCCGACGCTTCGCCCGAATCCCTCCGCGCCTTGGATCGAGAATTCACCGCAGAGCGTCTCAGCCCCGGCGGCTGTGCCGATCTGCTGGCCGCAGCATGGCTGCTCCACTTTCTGGAAGAGGATTGAACTCAGAATATTCAAAAGCCGCCGATTCGAACCGGTGGCTTTTTCATGGAATCAAATCTGTGCAAAAAGATCTTCGCATCCGAGTACAGTTTCATCAAACGCCTTTTCAAGCGCAGCGCATTTCATTCACCGCCGCAGCAGGCGCTCGGACTCCGCAAGTCCCGTGAGTACCTGCCGCGCGTCCTCCTCTGCCTTCAGCATCTCCGATGGAACCTCAACCGATAGTGCAGACAGATCGGCTCCGCTGCCAGATAACGGTGCAGAGCGCAACCGTTTATTCATGCCGCGCTCTGCGTGCATCATTCTGGACTCAGTGCCAATGTGACGTCCTCCGACGAATCCGGACCACTGTTGGCGCGAATCGGGCGAAAGATCAGCGACCGTACATTCTCAGGCAATACAAAGGAACCTTCCGCGTTTTCCAGCAGTCCTTCGCAGTTGTCCAGCGGAAGTTCTTCGCAAAGCATCGTTTGAGTGTCTCCATCGTCCGACCAGATTTCGTAGTCATACACCAGATCCTCGGGCAGATTCAGCGGCCAATGGAGCTTCCCGTCGCAGCTCGCATAGGCCGCACGCCATTGCGCACAGGACTGCTGCCGCACGCAAAGCCGCGCATTCACCGGCGTTGCCGTCAGTTCGAAATCCACTGAATAGTTCTCCCGATCCGCGTGAACGCTGAAGCTCCGATCCTGATACTCGTCGTTTCGCTGAACCGTGAAGCGCAGCGTCTCCGACTGCGCGTCGTCCTCGCCAAAATACTCGCCGGTTTCGTCGACGCGATACCATCTTTGCTGAACATACAGCTTTCGCATCAAGGCCAGTAAATCACTATTGCGCGCCGCGTCGGGCAGCGGCGTTTCCGCTTCCTCGTAGACGCGCATCACGCCCTCGTCCTCCCAGTCGCGGCGGCTTGCCATGCCGATGCGCGTATCCTCGAAGCGCTCCGTTTCGCCCGTCCAGGCATTTTCCGTCTCGGAGGGAACGCCCTCGATCCACACGCCGTCGCCCATGTACGCATCCGTCCATTCCACCGCCGCCCAGCCGTTTTCCTTCAGACGGCGCTGAAATTCTGCGAATGTCTGCGCGTCCAGCTGCGCTTCGAGATTCACGGCGACGTAATAATCTCCGCCCTCCGACGTTCCCGAGGTCGGCTTCAGCTTTGACAGCTCCGGCGCGTCGGCTTCGAGAAAGCGCGGCGCATCCAGCGCGCGGCACGTCCAGCCGAGCATCAGCTGTTCGCCGTTGTAATAGCTCTGCTCCAGAGAAAGCTCCGCCCGTTCGCCGCCTTCAAATTTGGCGTTCTGCGTCTGCATCGTTCTGTCCGAGCGACGTTCCAGCTCGGCATAGTCCGTGTCCGGCATTCCCGCAAAGCCGTCGCGCTCCATTCGCCCAAAGAGCGAATCGAACACGCCCGCCGCCGCGCCGACGGCCGCCAGCGCCAACAGCAGCGCCGCAAGCACCGCGACGAGGCGCACCGGCCCTGGGCTGCGCTTATGGTAAAGCCGCTCTTCCAATCTTCTCCGAAACGCGTCGGATGGAACCACCTGATCGTACCTCGCCTTGTATTCCTCACGGAACATCTCATTCCTCCCCCTTTCCGTTCAGCCGTCTGCGCAGCTCCGCCCGCGCCCTCGACAGACGCATCTTCACCGCGTCGGGCCGAATGCCCAGCGCCGCGGCAATTTCATCCACCCGCATTTCTTCGTAGTAGTACAGATGCACAACCACGCGCTGCTTCGGCGAAAGCGCGCTCAGCGCGTCGGTCAGCGCGTCGTGCTGCGGCGGTTCAGGCCTCTCCATCCGCGCCGCGGCCTCCAGCGGAAGCGTCTTTCGCCGCCACGCGCTGCGAAACAGGCTGTTCGCACGGTTCACCGTGGCGCGAATCAGCCACGCCTTCAGGTGCTCCTCGTTCCGGATGGAGCGCTCGTGGCGCGAAAGGCGCAGCATTACGTCCTGCGCGACGTCCTCCGCGTCCTGGACGCTGCCCGTCCGCGCGTGGGCCAGCCGGTAAACCATCGTCAGATAGCGCTCCATGGCCAGCGCTGTCCAGCCGCGTCCGTCCCATGTGTTTTCGTTCATCCCGCGTTCCTCCCTTCGCCATGAACACCCCGAAGGTCGTCGAAAGGTAACTTTTCCCTCAGCATAACACGAAAGATTCTTTTTTGCAACGCGAAGGCCCGGCCGGGATTGCTCCCAACCGGGCCTTCGCGTCATGTCTCTCCCGCGGCCTTGCGCATTTTCTGGAGAATCCGGCTCTCCATGCGGGAAACCTGCACTTGGGAAACGCCCATGTCCCGGGCGATTTCCGTCTGAGTGTGGGACTGGAAGTACCTTCTGAGAATCAGCTTTCGCTCGTCGTCGGACAGATCGCGCAGCAGCTTGGCCAGCGTCAGTCGGGAATCCACGTCGCGCATAGGCTCGCTGCCCAGCGTGTCCATCAGCCTCAGCTCACCGTCGCCGCCGATGGGTTCGCTCAGAGAGCGCACCCGCTGGCGTGCGTTCAGCGCCATCACCACGTCCTCGCGGCCGATGTCCAGCGCCTCGGCGGTTTCAGTCACATCCGGCTCCCGGAAATGCTCGGCGCGAAAGGTCTCGCAGAAGCGCTCCACCCGGCGGGCGTTGTCGTGAATGGTGCGCGAGACGTGGATCGGCCCATCGTCGCGTAAGTAACGGCGAATCTCCCCCAGAATCACCGGCACGGCGTAGGTGGAGAAGCGCACGGAATAGTCCGGGTCGAAGCGATCGATGGCCTTCAGCAGACCGATGCAGCCGTACTGAAACAGATCTTCGCCCTCCGCGCCGCGGCCGACAAAGCGTTTGGTCAGGAATCGCACCAGCGGCAAATTCTCCTCCACCAGCTCGTCCCGAGCCTGCGCGTCGCCAGCCCTGGCGCGCAGGAGCTTGTCCCTCGTGCTCTGGGCGCGGTCGTCCGGCGCGCGCTCGCTTTGGTTGCGTTCACCGGTCAAGCCCGGCGCGCGAGCGTCTCCGCCCGCGTGTCCAGACGCTTCCCCAGCCGCACCGTCGTGCCCTCGCCCACGGCGGATCTGACCTCCACCGCGTCCATAAAGCTCTCCATCACGGTAAAGCCCATGCCTGATCGCTCCTCGCCCTCGGCGGTGGTAAAAAAGGGCTGGCGTGCGTGCTCCACGTCGGCGATGCCGCAGCCGCGGTCGATCACGTCCACCGAGAGCACCGCCTCGTCGGTGTACACCGCGTGCAGCCGCACGGTGCCGCGCCCGGTGGACGCGTAGCCGTGGACGATGGCGTTGGTCACCGCCTCGGACACGGCCGTCTTCACGTCCGCCAGCTGCTCCAGCGTGGGATTGAGCGGCAGGATGAACCCGCTCACAACCATTCGGGCAAAGCCCTCGTTTTCGGGCAGCGCCGGAAAATCCAGGCGCATTTCATTGACGATCTTCATATGCTCTCCTTTCCACTACGCCAGCCGTTCCACCAGCTGATACAGTCCCGACATCTGAAAAATCCGATCCACCCTGCGCCCCGGGCTGCGCACCGCCACCGAGCCGCCGCGCCGGGCCATCAGCTTGTAGCGCCCGATAATCAGCCCGATACCGGAGCTGTCCATGAATTCCAGTCCGTTGAGATCGAACACCAGCCGCCGCACGCCCGGGTCGAGAATCAGCTCGTCCAGCTCCGCGCGCACGCCGGCCGCGACGCTGTGATCCAGCTCGCCGCGCAGCTTTACCGTCAGCGTATTCTTCTTCTTTTCATACAAAAGCATGGAATCATCCTCCTGTGTGGGGATGATTCCATGCTCCGCGGGTCGATTCCTTCATCGAAATCAGTCTGCCTTTGTCGATTCGGCGCTTTCGCTCGACAGCACAGCTTCGACCTCCTCGCCGGTGAGGGATTCGTTCTCCACGAGCGCCTCCGTAAGCCGGAGCAGCGCGTCCGAATGCTGAAGCATCAGCCGCTGTGTCCGCTCGAACTGCTGCTGAAGCAGCGCGCGGCACTGCTCCTGCGCGCCCGGCATGCCGCCGCAGACCCGGGACAGCGCCTTGAGCGAAACGGATGGTTCACCCGCCATGCCCAGCTCCGTGACCATGGCCGCGGCCAGCTCGCCGGCCCGGGTAAGATCGCTGGCGGCGCCCGCGGTCAGCGCGTCGTCACCGCCGGCCAGCAGCTCCGCCGCTCTTCCGGCCAGAAGCACGCAGATCTGGTTCTCCATATCCGCCTTGCTGAGCATGACCTTCTCGCCGGGCACAGCCAGATTGTAGCCCGCCGCGCCGCGGCCCGCCGGGAGAATGCTCACCCGCGTCAGCCGGGCGTTGGGCGTGAGCATCCGCAGCGCCACGGCGTGTCCGGCCTCGTGCACGGCGATGACGCGCTTCTCCGCCGCCGTGGCCGCGCTCTCCCGATCCGCGCCGACGGTCGTGCGAATCAGCGCCGCGCGCACGTCGCCGAGGGTGATTTCCTCGTCCTCCCGCTGCGCCGCGAAAATGGCCGCCTCGTTGAGCAGGTTTTCCAGCGACGCGCCGGAGAAGTAGGCCGTCTCCGCCGCCAGCCGCTCGAGATTCACGTCACCCGCCAGCGGCTTGTTGCGGCTGTGCAGCTTCAGAATGCTCAGCCGCTCGCGCCGACCGGGCAGGCCGACCTCGATCTTCCGATCAAAGCGCCCCGGCCGCGTCAACGCGGGATCCAGCAGCTCCATGCGGTTGGTGGCCGCCACCACGAGAATGCCCTCGCCGGGCCGAAAGCCCGACATCTCGCTGAGCAGCGCGTTCAGCGTCTGATCCCGCTCGTCCGAGGAGCCGTCGTGGCGGCTCTTGCCCATGGCGTCGATCTCATCGATGAAGATCACGCATTTGCCCGCCCTGCGCGCCCGCTTAAACAGATCTCGGATGCGGCTCGCGCCCACACCCACGTATTTTTCCACGAAATCCGAACCCGACAGCGCGAAGAAGGGCACGTCGGCCTCGCCGGCCAGCGCTCGGGCCAGCAGCGTCTTGCCCGTGCCCGGCGGGCCGTAGAGCAGCACGCCCCGGGGCATCCGCGCGCCGTATCGGGCGTATTTTTCGGGATTTTTCAGATAATCGCAGAGCTGCGCAAGGCTTTCGCGCGCCTCGGCGTTGGCCGCCACGTCGGCAAAAGAGCACTGCGACCGCTCCCCCGCGCTCACCGCACCGCTCCCGGCCTGCACCGCGTCCGCCTTCGCCGCCTTCGGCCGCAGAACTGCGCAGAGCAGCAGCCCGATCACCGACGCGGTAATCATGCCCTGCCCCAGCGACGACCGCAGCGTCGTCCGGCTGTCCGCCGTCAGCGCCAGCGCCGCGCCGCAGAGGGCCAGCGCCGCCGCAAGCGCGATCAAAACAGTGAACCAACGTTTCATTCTACCTCTCCTCGCGAATGGTTTCACATCTATTGTAACCGCTGAAGCGCCGCGCGTCCACGAACAACTTCTGGCAGAGATGTCTATTTCCGTCGGTTCTGGGAAAGATTAGAGCAGAAACGGGCGCGCCGCGTCCAATATGCGGAGGAAATCGGGGGAAGTAAAAATGGGCAAAAAAATCGCAATCGCCGCCGCCGCGGTGCTGACCGCGCTGCTGGCCGTGCTGGTATGGAGGCTGGATATTCCCCACTGGCAGAGGCTGGACGTGAGCCGCCTGTACGCCGCGAAGCAGACCACTATGGTGGTGGACGCGGCGGGCGAACAGCTGTCCGCCGGCGTATCTCGGGAATGGACGGCGCTTGATGACATTCCCGAGTCGGTGCGCAGGGCGTTCCTCGCCGCCGAGGATCAGCGCTTTTACAGCCATCACGGCGTCAGCCTTCGGCGCATCTTCGCCGCCATGCTGAGTAATCTCAAGTCCCGCAGCTACGGTCAGGGCGCGTCCACCATCACCCAGCAGCTCGTCAAGCTCACGCACTTAAGCGGCGCGAAGACCCTCTCCCGCAAGGCACAGGAGGCCTTTCTCGCCCTTCAGCTGGAGCGCCGCCTGAGCAAGGACGAAATTCTGGAATGCTATCTCAACAACGTCTATTTCGGCAAGGGCGCATACGGCGTGGGCGCGGCGGCGAAGGTCTATTTCGACAAAACGCCCGCCGAGCTGAGCCTCTCCGAGGCCGCGCTGCTGGCGGGAATCATCAAGGCGCCTTCCAATTACGCTCCCCACGTCAATCTGGAAAAGTCCGTTCAGCGCCGCGACTACGTGCTGCGCTCCATGGCCGACTGCGGCTACATCACCGATTCGCAGGCAGACCGCGCGGCTCGGGAGACGGTGCAGCTCGCTGCGAACATCGACGACGGCAGCTCCGGCTGGTTCATGGACGCGGCGCTGGAGGAGGCCGCCGAAGCGCTGAGCCTCACCATGGACGAACTGCTGTCCGGCGGCTATCGAATCGAAACTCAGTACGATTCCGAGTTCCAGCGTGCGGCGGACGCGCTGTTCGACGATCCCGACCGCTTTCCCGACAGTGCGGCGGACGGCACGCCGGTGCAGGCGGCGCTGGTGGCGATGGAGCCGACGAGCGGAGCCGTCCGCGCCCTCGTGGGCGGTCGGAGCTACGACGTGCGGCTGGGCCTGAACCGCGCTACGGGCATCCGGCGCTCGCCCGGCTCGGCCATCAAGCCCGTGTCCACCTACGCCGCCGCCATCGATCGCTACGGCCTTTCGCCCACGTCCATGGTGGAGGACACGCCGCGGGATTTCGGCAACGGATACTCTCCGGGCAATGCCGGCGGCAGCACCTACGGAACCGTGACGCTGCGCGAGGCGCTGTCCCGGTCGCTGAACGTGGCCACGGTGGATCTGGCCGATCTGGTCGGCGTAAGCGCCGTGCGCGGCTATGCCGAGCGGTTCGGGCTGACGCTCAGCCCGCGGGACGCGAGCCTTTCGCTGGCGCTGGGTTCCATGACCGACGGCGTATCCCCGGCGGAGCTCTGCGCCGCCTATGCCGCGCTGGCCAACGGCGGCACGCGTGTGAAGGCTCATCTCGTAAGCCGCATCGTCGACGCGGAGGGCGCGGCGGTGTACGAATTCAAAGCGCTGGATTCCCGCGCGGTGCGCGATTCCACGGCCTATATGCTCACCGACATGCTCGAAACCGCCGCCTCTCAGGGCAGCGCCCGGGCGATGGCCAGCGCCGGCATTCCCGTCGCCGCCAAGACGGGCACCGTGTCCGATTCAGACGGCTCCACGCGGGACGTGTGGACGGCGGCCTACACGCCTGATCTGGCGCTGACGGTGTGGATGGGCTTCGATGCACCCGACGGCGAGCATGAAATGTCCTCCTCCGAGGGCGGCAGCGGCTGCCCGGCGCGGCTCTGTGCGGCGTTTCTCAACGCCGTGTCCGATCAGCTGAGCGGTCGCGACTTTGCTCAGCCGTCCAGCGTGCGCACGGTGCTCGTCGACACGCTGGCGCTTCAGGCGCACGACGTGCGCCTCGCCGTCAGCCGAACGCCCGAGGAATACGTCGCCGCCGAGCCGTTTTTGCGGGAGAACGTGCCCACCGAAGCCTCCCACGAATGGGACGCGCCCGAGACGGTGGACGACCTTCAGCTCATCTCCAGATCCGGCGAAACGCCGGTGCTCCAGTTCACCGCGCGCAGCGCCGCGGCGGACTACCTCGTGCTGCGCACCATGGACGGCGAGACGGCGCTGGCAGGAACCCTCACGGGCGAAGCCGGACAGACGCTGCGCTTCGCCGACGCGGACGCGGACACGACCCGGCGCATTCAGTACGCCATTCTTCCCCGCCATCGGCTGCTCTACGAGCGCGGCGAGCTGCTCACGGGCAAAGAAAGCGCCGCCGTGACCTACTCGCCCGGCGGCATTCTGGACTGGTTCCAGCGCGGCGACCCGGAGCCTTCGCCCGCGCCCACCGCGCTGGAAATTCAGTCGATATTCAATTGACCTCGCTTCCCGCAGGCTGGAGCTCTCGCTCCGGCTCCGGGCGAACGGTTTCAAAGGCCAGCGCGCCGTCGCGAACCGTGCCCAGCACGCAGTCGCCCAGATGGATGTGTCCCAGCAGGATCTCCTCGCTGAGCGCATCCTCCACCATCCGCTGAATGGCCCGGCGCAGCGGGCGCGCACCGTATTGCAGGTCGCTGCCGTTTTCGCTGATGAACTTCATCGCAGCGTCGTCCAGTGTAAGCTCGATGCCCCGTTCGGACAGCCGCGCGCAGACCTGCGCCACCAGCAGCCGCGCGATCTGCTCGATCTCGCCCTCGGTGAGCGCATGGAACACGATGATCTCGTCCACGCGGTTCAGGAACTCCGGCCGGAAGATCTGCCTGACCTCGCCCATGATGTTGTCCTTCATGTCGTCGTAGGTCTTTTCGGAATTGGCTGAGCTGCCGAAGCCCAGCGAGCGCTGCTTCTTGATGGTGTGCGCGCCGGCGTTGCTGGTCATGACGATGACGGTGTTCTTGAAGTCCACCACGCGGCCCTGGCCGTCGGTCAGGCGGCCATCCTCGAGAATCTGCAGAAGCAGATTGAACACGTCGGGATGGGCCTTCTCCACCTCGTCGAACAGGATCACGGCATAGGGCTTGCGGCGCACGCGCTCGGTCAGCTGGCCGCCCTCCTCGTGACCCACATAACCCGGCGGCGAGCCGATCATGCGCGAAACGGAGTGCTTCTCCATATACTCGGACATGTCGATGCGGATCAGGCTGTTCTCATCGCCGAACAGCGCCTCGCCCAGCGCCTTGCACAGCTCGGTCTTGCCCACGCCGGTGGGGCCCAGGAAGATGAACGAGCCGATGGGCCGATGGGGATCCTTCAGCCCCGCGCGCGCCCGGCGAACCGCCCGCGCCACGGATTTGACGGCCTCGTCCTGACCGATCACGCGCCTGTGCAGCGTCTCCTCCAGATGGATCAGCCGCTGAGCCTCGCCCTCGGTCATCTTTGCCACGGGCACGCCCGTCCACAGGGACACGATGGCCGCGACCTCGTCCGGGCCGACGATTTCGACCTTGCTGTTGAGCGCCTGCTCCCACTGGCGGCGCTTTTCGGCCATGGCATTCTGAAGCTCCTTCTTCTGATCGCGCAGGCGCGCCGCCAGCTCGAAGTCCTCGTGAGCCACGGCTTCCTCGGTCTCCTTGTTCAGCGCCTCCAGCTGCGCCTGCTGCTCCTTCATAGCCGGCGGCGCGGTGAAGGCCTTGATGCGCACCCGGGACGCCGCCTCGTCGATCAGGTCGATGGCCTTGTCGGGCAGGAAACGGTCGGAGATATACCGCGAGGACAGCGTGACCGCCGCATGGATGGCCTCGTCGGTGATGTGAACGCGGTGGTGCGCCTCGTAGCGGTCGCGCAGGCCCAGCAGAATCGCCTCGGACTCCGCCTGAGTCGGCTCGCCCACCTGCACCGGCTGGAAGCGCCGCTCCAGCGCCGCATCCTTCTCAATGTGCTTGTGGTATTCGCTCAGCGTGGTCGCGCCGATGCACTGCAGCTCGCCCCGCGCCAGCAGGGGCTTCAGAATGTTCGCCGCGTCCAGCGCGCCCTCGGACGCGCCCGCACCGCATATGGTGTGCAGCTCGTCGATGAACAGAATGACGTTGCCCGCCTTTTTGATCTCCGCCGCAGCGTTTTTCAGCCGCTCTTCAAACTCGCCGCGATACTTCGCGCCCGCCAGCATGCTGGCCAGATCCAGCGAAACCACGCGCCTGCCGCGCAGCAGCTCCGGAATGCTGCCCTCGACGATCAGCTCGGCCAGCCCCTCGACGATGCTGGACTTGCCCACGCCTGGCTCGCCGATGAGCACCGGGTTGTTCTTGCGACGGCGGGAAAGAATCTGCACAATGCGCTCGATCTCCTTCTCCCGGCCGATGACGGGATCCAGTTCGCCCGCCCGGGCGGCCTTGGTCAGATCCCGGGAGAACTGATCCAGCAGCGGTGTCTCCACGTCGCCGCCCTCATGGTTGGCCGAGGAATCGTCGCTGCCCGAGAGAATGCGCAGAAGCTCCTCCCGCGCCTTGGACAGATCCACGCCCATCTTGATCAGCACGTGCGCGGCCACGCCCTCGCGCTCGCGCATGAGGGCCAGCAGCAGATGCTCGGTGCTGACGTAATTCTGGTTCAGCTCCCGCGCCTCGCGCACGCTCTGCTCCAGCACCTTCTTGGTGCGCGGCGTATAGACCATCTGCTTGCCCTGAAGCTCCTCCTCGCCCTTGCCGAGGATCTGGACGATCTCCGCGCGCACCGCGTCCAGCGTCACGCCCCTGAGCACCATGGACGCCGCGCCCGGCTCTGTGAGCACGCCCAGCAGCAGATGCTCCGTTCCCACATACGAGCGGCCCAGCTTGGCGGCTTCTGCCTGTGCGGCGAGAAGCGCCCGCTGTCCGCGTTCGGTAAATTTTGCGAAATAAGCCATGTGTTTCCTCCCAATTTATTCGGCAACCAGCCGGCCCAGTTCCTCGCGCAGAACCTTCGCGCGCAGGATCTCCGCCTCGCGGTCGCCGATGAGCTTGCCCGCTCGAACGCCCAGCGACCCCGGCTGAACGTCCATCATTATCAGATCCAGCCCGGGCAGCGGCGCGTGCAGATAGCCCATGCTCGCCGCGTATCGGATATCCGAATAGCGGCGCATGAATTCCTTCGTCGGCATCAGCCGGGCGTACATCAATTCTCCCCAGGAACGCAGCAGCGTATCCTGAAGCTGCATCATGTCCTTCTTCTCGGCGCTTTCGCGCATGGCGCGCTCGTGGCCGACGATCTGCTCCGTGGCCGCGTCCAGCGAGCGAACCACGTCCTCCTCGCTGCGGCCCAGCGTCGCCTGATTGGACAGCTGATAGAGATGTCCCCGCGCCTCGCTGCCGTCGCCGTACAGGCCGCGAATGGTCAGCCCCAGCTTGGCCACCGCCTGCATCACCGCGCCCATCTGGCCGCCCGCGGCCAGCGCCGGCAGATGCAGCACCACAGAGCAGCGCATGCCCGTGCCCGTGTTGGCCGGACACGCCGTCAGGAAGCCCAGCTGGCTGTCGAAGGCGAAGGGGTATTTCTCCCCCACCGCCTCGTCCAGATTCAGCGCCATCTCCGCCGCGCGCTCCAGCTGAAGCCCGGGCAGCAGGCCCTGGAAGCGGACGTGATCCTCCTCGTTGAGCATGACCGTCACTGTGCCCGCCGACGAAACCATCGCCGCCGAGCGCTGAACGTACTTCAGAAGATCATAGCTGATATAGTGATGCTCCACCAGCCGCGAGCGCGCGTCCTGCTCCAGCTCCGACATGCGCAGCAGGGTGAATGCGTTGCCGTTCACGCCGCTGAACACCACGTCCGCCGTGCGCTCCACGACCTCCTCGGCGTATTCCTTCGTCAGCTTCGGCGAAAAGGGCAAATCGTCGTAGTTGCGCGAAAGGCGCACGCGGCTGGAGATGACCACGTCCTGCTCGGGCGCCTGAACGTACTCAGTCATCGAACTCGCCCCCTTCCGCGTCCTCGGCCACGATCCGCTTCGGCGGCGCAACCTTGATGTCGGTCTGCTTTTCGTTCTCGGCCAGCTGCGCCGTCAGCGCGCGGATGCTGTCGCGCAATCTCGCGGCCTGCTCGTATTCCTCCTCGGCGATGGCCTTCTGAAGGCGCTGGCGCAGGCGGTCGATGTTCATGCGGATGGACACGCCGCTGCGCACGCTGCCGGGAATGCGGCCGGCGTGCTGGGTGTTGCCGTGGATGCGCTGAAGCAGCGCGTCCAGCGGCGCCTTAAACGCCTTGTAGCAGTTGGCGCAGCCGAGCATGCCGCACTTCTGGAATTCGGCGTAGGTCATGCCGCACTGCTCGCAGGTCAGCGCGCTGAGCTCCTCGTCCACCGCGTCCTTCTCCCGGCCCGCGTGGTTTTCGAGAATGTTGTTCAGAATGCCCGCGAGATTGGAAAAGTCGATGCCGGGCAGCTGCTTTTGATATTTTGCCATGCACACCGGGCAGAGATTCCGCTCCGCGCGCTCGTCGTTGGTGATCGTCATCAGATGAAATTTTGCGGGACGAATTCCGCACTCCTCGCACATCATTTCCGCTCTTCCTCCTCGCTGTTTCGAAAAACCTGAATCAGCATATTGCGCAGCACCGCCGCGCGCAGCACGTCCTTCGCACTCACTGGCAGGGCCAGCGCATTGCGGGAAATCGCCGCTTTCATCAGCGCCGCCTCCTTTGCCGTGACCAGCTTCCGGTCGGTCAGGTGCGCGATGATCGCGTTCGCCGTTTCCTCGGTGACGGAATTGCCCACGCGGCTGAGCAGCGCGTCCAGCAGATTGCCCTCGTCGCGCTCCTGCATGCGCACGATGCGCACATAGCCGCCGCCGCCCCGCCTGGACTCGATGATATATCCATGATCCACGGAGAAACGCGTGGCCAGAACGTAGTTGATCTGGGACGGCGCGCACCCGAAATGCTGCGCCAGTTCGTTCCTCCGAAGGTCGATCTGCGCCTCCTCGCACATGAGCTCCTTGATAAAATGCTCGATGTTATCGCTGAGCTGCGCCATAAGAATCGCCTCCGTTTGACCATCTTTGACTTTATTATAGCGCAGCCATCCCGAAAACGCAAGAGGCAAATTTCGTTAATATGCGAACAATCCATGAATTTTATGGCCGCCACGCCCAAATTCGCAAAGGGCGGCGCAATTCGACGCGCCGCCCGGAAACTTCTGAATATGGAAGATTATTCCGCCGCCGTCAGCAGCGCCACGGCCTGAGCCGAGATGCCCAGCTCTTCCCCCTCAAAGCCCATGCGCTCGGTGGTGGTGGCCTTGACGTTCACCGCGTCGGTGCCCAGCGCCCGGGCGAGATTTTCCCGCATGGCGGGAATGTACGCCGCCAGCTTCGGCTTCTGCGCCACGATGGTCACGTCGGCGTTGGCCACGCCGTAGCCATGCTCGCGGACGATCTTCATCACCTGCTCCAGCAGCAGCATGGACGAAATTCCCTTGTAGGCGGGGTCGCTGTCCGGGAAATGGCGGCCGATGTCGCCCTCGCCCAGCGCGCCCAGCAGCGCATCCATCAGCGCGTGCACGGCCACGTCCGCGTCGGAATGGCCGTCCAGCCCGCGCGTGTGGGGCACGTCTATGCTGCAGAGAATCAGCTTTCGCCCCTCCGCCAGCCGATGCGCGTCGTAGCCGCTGCCAATGCGCATGGCAGGTCGGCTGAGCTTTTCAAAATCCGCGGGATTCGTCAATTTTATGTTCGCCTCCGCGCCCGGGGCCGTCACCAGCCGCACCGAGCCATAGTAATGCTCAAACAGCGCCGCGTCGTCGGTCGCGTCGAAGCCCTCGGCCTCGGCGCGCTCATGGGCGGCCTTCAATTTTGCGCAGTCGAAGGTCTGCGGGGTCTGCACCGCGCGCAGCTGCGCGCGGTCGAGGGTCTCCACCGCACCGTCCGGGCCGACGCGCTTGATGGTGTCCGTCACCGGCGTGGAGATCACGCCGCTGCCCCATTTCCGGGCGGACTGAACGGTTTCGCGCACCGCCTCCGGGGACACGAAGGGCCGCGCCGCGTCGTGTACCGCCACGATTTCGACCTCCTCCGGCAGCGCCGCAAGGCCGCTGCGCACCGAGCGCCGTCGGCAGTCGCCCCCGGCGACCACGCGCTTCACCAGCGGCGAAGCGCCCTCGCGCGCGCAGAGGGCGTCGTATTGCTCAAAGTCCTCCGCGCCCAGCACCAGCACCGCGCCGTCCAGCGTGCCCGAGCGCTCCAGCGCGTCCAGGCAGCGGGACAGCACCGAGCGCCCCTTCCACGCGAAGAACACCTTATTCCGTCCAAGGCCCGCCCGCGCGCCGCGGCCGCCGGCGACCACCACCGCCCAGACGCTCACGACTTTGCGCGGTACATGTCCGCCGCGTCCTGCTTGGCCGCGCGCTCCGCGATGGACAGAATCTCGTATTCGGAGTACTTTTCGCCGAAGCGGATGCCCAGCACGTCGCCCACGCGCACGTCGGTGCCCGGCTTGCCCTCCTTGCCGTTCACGGTGACGTGTCCGGTGGAGCAGGCGTCGTTGGCCACGCTGCGGCGCTTGATGATGCGGGAAATTTTCAGAAATTTATCCAGCCGGATGGACGTGGGCGCGACTCGCTCCACGGGCTTGCGGGCCTCGATCTCTTTTCTGCTCATACCTTTTCTCCTTTGAAACAAACAGGGCTGCTCCTTCAGAAGCGGCCCTGTCCTCTATCCTTCTCAGAACTCGTCCTTGAAACCCTTGCCGGCCTTGAAGGTCGGAATCTTCTTGGCGGGGATTTCGATGGTCTCGCCGGTGGACGGCTTGCGGCCGACGCGCGCGGCGCGCTCCTTGACCTCGAAGGTGCCGAAGCCCATCAGCTGAACCTTGTCGCCATCCTTCAGCGCTTCAAAAACGGTCTCGGTGAAGGCGTTCAGGGCCGCCTCCGCCTGCTTCTTCGTCAAATCGGACTTTTCCGCGATCTTCGCGATCATCGTCGCCTTATTCATGAGATCAATCCCTCCATAATTCACTGTGCACGACGTCGAAACAGCGTCCTGCTTGTGATAATATTACGCGCTCTCCTGCGTAATTCCTGCCGTTTTCTGCCCGGAACAGACAATTTTACCAAATCCCAATACGCTTTCAACGTCCGCGGCCGTTTGCCGCCGTTTTTCAGCGTTTCTCAGCCTCGGCAAAGCGGTCGATGAGCCGGTCGGTGGCGGCGTTGAGCGCCAGCTCGGGTTCCACGCCCCGAGCCCGGGCGAAGGCCGCCGCCCGGAGCATCAGCTCGCCCACGTCCCTTTCGTCCGCACCGTCGAGCTTCGAAACCGCCTGCCGCAGCGCGTTCAGCGCCTCCTGCTCCGTCTCGGCGCGGTTCGTCGCCTGATCCCGGCGCTTGAGCACCTTGGCGGCGCGCATGGCCGCGGGCATGGAGCGGCTCACGTCGCGCATGAACTCGGAGGCCGTCTTTTCGCCGCGTTCCTTCATCTTATTGCGGTTCCAGAGCGCCTCCACCTCGTCGGCATTCTGCGCCGTGTCGCCGCCGAAGATGTGGCTGTGTCGGCGGATGAGCTTCTGGCTGATGGCCGTGGCCACGTCGCGCATGTCGAACTCGCCGTGCCGGCGGCCGATCTCCGCGTGCAGCACCACCTGATAGAGCATGTCGCCCAGCTCGTCGTAGAGATGGTCGGGGTCGCCCTCGTCAATGGCGTCCACCACCTCGTAGGCCTCCTCGACGATGTACTGCCTCAGCGACGCGTGGGTCTGCTGGCGATCCCATGGACAGCCGCCCGGCGCGCAGAGCACCTCCACCACCTTCTCGAAGCGCTCCACGTCGAAGCGCTCCAGCTGCGTAAGGTCATTGATCGCCGGAGCCAGCGCGCAGGTGCGATGGTCGTAGCCCTTCAGCCGGTCGAGGTTGTAAAGCAGCGTGCGGGCCAGTCCTCCGCCGATCCACACCAGCGTTTCGCTCTCCTCGGGATAGACCTCCATCAGTTTCAGCTTCACCTCGGCGGCCAGCTCGCGGCTGTCCAGCTCGCGCACCAGCGCCGACCGCGCCGGAGAGAGGACATAGTTTTCCCAGTCAGACGCCTCCAGCAGCTGCACCGAATCGCCGGCATAGGCCATCAGCGCGCCCTCCGTCGGCGGGCCGGGCACGACAGAAGCATCGCTCCGAAGCCCCAGCAGCGCGCTCACGCTCAGATCGCGCACGTCGAACACGCCATAGACCACGTCTCCCGCCTCCGCCGCCCTGCAAACGGCCTCGGCGGCCAGCCGCGCGTGCTCGTCGAAATCCTCGCACTGCTCGTACAGCTCGTCCAGCGTCTCAAAGGGAATCCCCCTGCGCGCCAGCCATTCCGCACAGCCGCAGCGCCCGGTGTGCAGCAGCACCTTCGCCCCGCTCTGCAAAAGCTCCACAGCCTCCAGCGTCAGATGTTTTTCCTCGAAACCCGTTCCGATCACCGTAATTCTGCCCATAAAACCACCGCTCCCGTTCGTACAATTATTGAAATTATACCACAGAAGCGGCGTTGGGGCAAGGCGCGTTTACTGCTCCATCTGCTTGCCGACGATATTGGCGGTGGTTTCGGCCACCTTTCTGTCCACGTCCGTCATGCTCGCGCCGCTCTCGCGGCTGAGCAGCATCAGGCCGCCGATGATCTCGCCGTCAGCCAGAATGGGCGCGATAATCTGGGCGGTGTAGCTCTCGGCGCGGTCGTCGCCGGTCACGGGCAGCATCTTCGCTCCCGCCGACTGGTTCAGCACCACCACCTGCCGGTTCTGCAGAATCTGATCCACCTCGCCGCTGAGCGCCTTCTCGACATACTCCCGCTTGGCCGCGCCCGACGACGAAACCACCGCGTCCCGGTCGCTGATGAGCGCCACATGCCCCAGTGTCCGATAGAGCGATTCGGTGTAATCCTTGGCGATGGCCGCAATCTCCCCGATGGGCGAATACTTCTTCAGCACCACCTCACCGTCGTGGTCCGTGTAGATTTCCAGTGGGTCGCCTTCTCGAATGCGGAGTGTACGACGGATTTCCTTGGGAATGACTACGCGCCCCAGCTCGTCGATTCTTCGCACGATACCTGTTGCTCTCATTATAATCTCCTCCAAATTCAAACAAAACCTTCGAGTTGCCGGTTTTAGTGTTCTCCGGGCGATTGGAATTATGCGCCGGCGGCGTTTCGTCAAAACATGGCAGCCGTTTTCGCGGGTAAAAGCGCGGAAAATCGAAAACTTTTTCAAAAAGCTGTTGAAAGAACGCGCTCGGATGAGTAATATAGAAGGCAGATACTTTTCATCGGTGCGCGGGAGGCGAGTGTTTTGACGACGCGGGAATTTCAGGAACTATCGGAAAGCAGAATCGTTCTTCTGGACGGCGCGACGGGTTCCTGTCTGCGCGCGGCGGGAATGCCCGTGGGCGTGAGCTCCGAGGTCTGGATTCTGGAGCATCCCGAGACGCTGATCGAGCTGCAGCGCGGCTATGTGGGCGCGGGCAGCGACGTGATCTACGCGCCCACGTTCATGGCCAACCGCATCGGCCTCTCCGCCCACGGACTGGAGAATCGGCTGGAGGAAATGAACCGCCGTCTGGTGGCGCTGTCCAAGGAGGCCTCGGGTGGACGGGCGCTGGTGGCCGGAGACGTGACCACCACCGGACGTCCGCTGGAGCCCGTGGGCAGCATGACCTACGCCGAGCTGGACACGATTTACCGGGAGCAGATTTCCGTGCTCGCGGACGCGGGCGTGGATCTGCTGGCAGTGGAGACGATGCTGTCCATCGAGGAAACCACCGTGGCGCTGGAGGCGGCGAAGGCCGTGTGCGATCTGCCTGTGCTGTGCTCGCTGACCATGGAATCCGACGGGCATCTGCTCTTCGGCGGCACAGCGCGAGAGGCCGTGGAGACGCTCAGCGCGCTGGGCGCGTCGGCGGTGGGGCTGAACTGCTCCGTGGGGCCGGATCAGCTGGAGGCGGTGGTAAGCGAGCTCTGTGCCTCGGCGACCGTGCCCGTGCTGGTCAAGCCCAACGCCGGGCTTCCCGTCATCGACGCGCAGGGCCATGCCCACTACAGCATGTCCCCCAACGAATTTGCCGCCGCCATGCGCAGGCTGGTCGAGTGCGGCGCGCGGGTGGTCGGCGGCTGCTGCGGCACGAACCCGGACTACATCCACGCGCTGAAGGCGGCGCTGGAAACGACGAAATAAAAGAGGGATCGCATGGAGTTTTATCAGGAAGTGGAGCGCGCGCTGACCAAGGACTACCGCAAAAAAATCTGGCGGCCCTTTCTGTCGGCGCTGAAGGACTATAAGCTGGTCAACGACGGCGACCGCATCGCCGTGTGCATCTCCGGCGGCAAGGACTCCATGCTGCTGGCCAAGTGCATGCAGGAGCTCAAGCGCCACAGCCCGACGAACTTCGAGCTGCAGTTTCTGGTGATGGATCCGGGCTACACTCCGGCCAACCGGCAGAAGATCGTCGACAACGCGAAGCTCCTGAACATCCCCATCTCCATCTTCGAGACGGACATCTTTGAATCAGTGGTGGAAATGGGCGGCTCGCCGTGCTACATGTGCGCCAAGATGCGCCGCGGCTATCTCTACCGCGAGGCGCAGAGGCGCGGCTGCAACAAGATCGCCCTCGGGCACCACTACGACGACGTGATCGAGACCATCCTGATGAGCATGATCTACGGCGCGCAGATGCAGAGCATGATGCCCAAGCTGCACAGTGACAACGTGCCGGGCATGCAGCTGATTCGGCCGCTGTACAAGGTGCGCGAGGATGAGATCATCCGCTGGCGCGACGACAACCATCTGGAATTCCTGCGCTGCGCCTGCCGCTTCACCGAGGAGCGCACGCTCAGCGACGACGGCAGCAGCAATTCCAAGCGGCTGGAGATGAAGGCGCTGATTCAGCATCTGAAGCGTCTGAACCCCATCGCCGACCGCAACATCTTCCACAGCGTGCACAACGTCAGCCTCGACACGATGATCCGCTGGAAATACGAAGGAGAAGAGCACAGCTTCCTCGACGAATACAACGACCGGCCATGGGAGGACGACGAATGAAAATCATGCTTTTGAACGGCCCCAGCGTCAACATGACGGGAGCCAAGGAGATTGACGCGTTCGGCAAGACCGCCTTCGACGCGATGATCGACAACCTGAAGGCCGTGGCCACCAAGAAGGGCCACATGCTCACCTGCTTTCAGTCCAATTCCGAGGGCCAGCTCATCGACTGGATTCAGCAGGCCCATTTCGAGCATTACGATGGGCTGATCGTCAATCCCGGCGCGCTGTCCCACTACAGCTACGCCCTGCGCGACGCCATCGCCGGCTGCGGCGTTCCCTGCGTGGAGGTGCATCTGGCCAACGACTATCGCCGGGAGAGCTTCCGGCACGATTCCGTGACCATCGGCGCATGCGTGGGCCACATCGGCGGCTTCGGCCCCATGGGCTACATTCTGGCCATGGACGCGCTCAGCTCCGTCAAGCTCGTTCAGAATCCGCCCAAGCGCACGTAACCAAAGGAGGCATTCATGTTTCATCCGATTCAGCGCTTTCAGGAAAAGCGCCCGGAAATTCGCGAAAAGAGCCGACGCGGCGCGGGCCACGTCATCTTCAGCCGCGGGCTGCTGGTGGCGCTGCTGCTGGCGGTTCAGGTGCTGCTGCTCGTCGGCCTGTTCACCCGCTGGCAGTTCGCCGCGTTTGCCTATGGCGGCACCTACGCGCTGTCCATCTTCATGGCGTTTTACTTAATCAACCGGCCGATGAACCCGACGACGCGGCAGACGTGGCTGATTCTGGTGCTGCTGGCGCCGGTGCTGGGATCGCTGCTGTACGTGTTCGTGGAGACGGACATCGGCCACCGGCTGGTGCGCAGGCGCCTGGCGGACATTGCGCGCAGCACCCAGGACAGTCTTCCCCGCCCGGACGATGTGATGGCGCGCCTGCGTACCGAGGATCCCTCGCTGCACAGCCTCGCCGTGTACACCGATTCCCACGGCGGCTTTCCCATCTACAACAACACGACGGTGCGCTATTTCCCCGAGGGCGCGGACATGTACGCCTCGCTGCTGGAGGAGCTGGAAAAGGCCGAGGACTTCATCTTCATGGAGTTCTTCATCATCAATGAGGGCGAGGTCTGGGACAGCGTGCTGGACGTGCTGAGGCGCAAGGCGAAGCAGGGCGTGGACGTGCGTCTTCTCTACGACGGCACCTGCGCCATCTTCCGCCTGCCCTATCATTATCCCCAGAAGCTCGCGGAGATGGGCATCGCCTGCAAGATGTTCTCGCCCATTCGCCCGCTGGTTTCGACCTATTACAACAACCGCGACCATCGCAAGATCGTGGTGGTGGACGGCCGCACGGCCTTCACCGGCGGCGTGAACCTCGCCGACGAATACGTCAATCGCATCGAGCGCTTCGGCCACTGGAAGGACACGGGCGTGATGCTGCGCGGCGACGCGGTGCGGTCGTTCACGCTGATGTTCCTTCAGATGTGGCAGGTCACCGAACCGGCGCTGGAGTTCAGGCGCTATCTGGAGGCGCCCATAGAGCGCCAGCCCGACGCGAAGGGCTACGTGCTGCCCTACGGCGACAGCCCCTTCGACAACGAGCGCGTGGGCGAATCGGTCTATCTGGACATCATCAACCGCGCGTCGCGCTACGTCTACATCATGACGCCCTATCTGATTATCGACGGCGAAATGACCACGGCGCTGACCTTCGCGGCCAAGCGCGGCGTGGATGTGCGCATCATCCTGCCCCACATTCCCGACAAAAAGGTCGCCTTCGCACTGGCCTATACCCACTATCGCGAGCTGATCCGCGCGGGGGTGTCCATCTACGAATACACGCCGGGCTTCGTCCACGCCAAGGTGTTCCTCAGCGACGATTCCAAAGCCGTGGTCGGCTCCATCAATCTGGACTATCGCAGCCTGTATCTGCACTTTGAATGCGCGGCCTATCTGAAGGACGTGCCCGCCATCGACGACATTCGGCGCGACATGCTCGACACGCTTGCTCAGAGCCAGCAGGTGACGGAGGAATCCCTCGCCCGCGTGCCCTGGACGCGCAAGGCGCTGGGCTTTCTGCTCAAGCTGTTCGCGCCGCTGATGTAAGAAAGGAGACAAAACCATGCTGAAATCAGTCCGAGAAGCCGTCTACGAAGCCAACATGGAACTGCCCCGTCGCGGGCTGGTCACCTACACCTGGGGCAACGTCAGTGCCGTCGACCGCGCGGCGGGACTGATGGTCATCAAGCCCTCGGGCGTGGAATACGAGGATCTGTCGCCGGACAAGCTGGTCGTTTTGGATCTGGACGGCCGGCGCGTGGAGGGATCACTGAATCCCTCGTCGGATACGAAGACCCATCTGGAGCTCTACCGCGCCTTTCCCGAAATCGGCGGCATTGTGCACACCCACAGCGCCCACGCCGTGGCCTGGGCGCAGGCCGGAAGGGACATTCCCTGCTTCGGAACCACCCACGCGGACTACTTCTACGGCCCTGTGCCCTGCGCGCGCGCCCTTTCCCCCGAGGAGGTCGAGGACGATTACGAGGGCAGCACCGGACGCGTCATCGTCGAAACCTTCAAGGAGCGAGGGCTGAATCCCGTCCATGTGCCCGGCGTGATCTGCCGAAGCCACGGCCCCTTCACCTGGGGACGCGACGCGGCGCAGGCGGTTTATCATGCCGCCGTGCTGGAGGAGGTGGCTAAAATGGCCATCTTCACCGTACAGATTAACCCGGAGGCGCTCCCCGCGCCGCAGCATGTGCTGGACAAGCACTTCATGCGCAAGCACGGCCCCAACGCCTATTACGGCCAGAAGAAGGGCTGAGTTCAAGGAGGAACCATGGCCACCTCACGCGAATACATCGACTGGGTCTGCGAGCGGCTCGCCCCCTACGGCGAAGTCCGACGCCGCGCCATGTTCGGCGAATACATCGTCTCGCTGAACGGAAAGAACGTCGTCAGCGTCTGCGACAACTGTGTCTTCGTGAAGGAGTTGCCCACGCTGGCCGAGACCTTCCGCGACGCGGAGCGCGGCTTCCCCTACGACGGCGCGAAGGAGCACTACATCCTCGACATGGAGGATCGCGCGCTGCTGGACGAGGTCGTTCCGCTGTTGGATGAGCACATGCCTCTGCCGAAGCCCAGAAAGAAAAAAGCCTGAATTCGTAACGCAAAAATGCCCGCTCGGAGTACGCCCGGCGGGCATTTTCCTGTGCTTTTTCAGATGAACCAGGCCAAGACGATCATCGCCAGCATGACGGCGGCGGTCAGCAGCTTGACGGTGGCCATGTGCTCCGCCAGAAACTCGGAGACGCGCAGCTGGTTCTTTCCACCGAGCACCAATGCGCACAGCACCGCCGACGGCGCGATGAACGCCGCGCAATAGGCGATCAGCTGAAGCGACATATTCCGCTCGCCGGCCTGCACCGCGCTGAGCAGGCGCATCAGATAAATCTGGCCGGCGCACAGAAATTCTCCCATGCCCACAAGAAAGCCCAGCAGAATGCAGGCGGGAATGAGCACGCGGCTTTTCGTCAGCGTTCGGATAGTTCGATGGAGCCGCCTGCGCAGCCTGGACGGCAGCTGGTTGCGCACCTTTCCGTAGCGCTCGCGGCGCGCCTGCACCGCGTCCCAGAGGTTCAGCGCAATCAGCGCCGCGCCCGCGGCGGTGAGCAGTCCCTTCGCCAGCGGCTGAAGCCAATGGGGATTATAGCGCTGCAGCAGGCCCGTCAGCACAAAGCCGATCAGCAGATAGCAGACGAATTTCGACCCAAGGTAGCATGCGGCCAGCAGTCCCGCCGGACGGCGCGCCTCGAGAATCAGCGAGAGGAACAGCAGCAGCATGGACAGCGCGCAGGTGTTCAGCCCCGCCACCAGTCCCGCGCCCAGCGTACCCGCCAGCGAAAGCGCCTCCGAGCGCGCCGGAGCTTCCGCGCCTTCCACCTCGGTCAGCGCCCCGCCGCCCACGGCCCATCCCAGCTCGACCATCTGCGCGAGATTTTTCTCGATGGCGTCCGCGCCGGAAAGATAATGCTCTCCGAAAAACACCGACGGCGTAATGCGCTGCTCGTCCGGAACCTCATACTGCTCGAACAGCTGCATCGCAACATCCGAGCGGGCGCTGACGTCGATCTTCTCCACCGTGACCTTCGATTCGAACGTCATATCGCCCCGCCGCACCTGCACGCTCTCAGGCAGCGCGTCCAGCGCCTGAACGGCGCGGGCACAGCTTTCACAGGCCGGAACATAAAGATAGAGAACAGCGCTATCCGTGCTTCCGCCCCAGGAAAGGGCGTCCTTGGGCAGATCCGTTCGAAGCGCATTGCCTCCGACGTAGATTTTTCCATCCACCTCCGTCAGCGGAAGCGCGGCGTCTTCCAGCGAATGTTCCCGACAGAATTCCTCGAACGCGCTTCTTCCACCGCTCCTGGCGACGTTGTAGCCCTTAAAATCACACCGGCTCAGCGCTATACCCGTCAATTCAAAGAAATCCTCGGCGAACTCCGCCTCCGGATCGCAGCTTTCACAGTAATTCTCGTAGAAATGCAGGACCTCATGCGCCGGCTCCGCCATCGCGGGCAGCGCCAGCAGAAACAGCGCAAGCAGCGCGAACAGCCGCTTCATTCCCTCGCCTCCCCGATGCGCACGGCGGCGACATTCGGTGCAAAATAACCGCGCTGCCGCTCCGGCAGTTCGCTGAGCCTGACGATTTCACCGGCCGGACAATGCTCCATCAGCTCCATCATCGCACGGCGGTGAACCGCGCCGCGATGAATCGAGCACGGCTCAGGGTCGTTGAAATACTCCACGCTGAGAGCGAGCACCGTCTCCTCGGGCAGCGCAAACTCCGCCGCAGGGCAGCTGGCCAGCACCGCCTCGTCTGCACCATACAGTGTAATCCGGCTTACGGTCTTTGATGGTTTCACTCTTTTGCGAAACATGCCTCGCACTCCTCAAGCAGCAATTCTATGAATTATTGTATCATAATTGTTCAGTCTATGCAATAGTTAACATTAGCCGCTTTATTATTTTGATTGCAGCCTTCATATACTCTCAATTTTATTTCTGTTTGTCATTACATTAATAATTATACTTGTTGACATTGCCCATATTTTTGAGTATAATAGATTCATCGGTTAAGGTAAAATGAAGGGAGCCGGAGCTATGGCCGCAAAACCAAACGTCTCTAAAACCTCGGGCATGATGATTCGTCCCAGCGTTGCAAAGCGAATTCGCAAGAGTCTGCCCTATTATCTGATGATTCTTCTGCCCATGGTCTATCTGCTCTTGTTCAAGTATTACCCGATGCTGGGCGTGCAGATCGCTTTCCGTGAATACAAAGTTCGCGGTGGAATCTGGCACAGCCCATGGGTCGGATTGAAGCACTTCAACGCGTTCTTCAGTTCACCCACGGCGGGAACGATCATCAAAAACACCTTCCTGCTGAGTATTTACTACCTGCTGGCCAGCTTTCCGCTTCCCATCGTGCTGGCCGTCTGCCTGAATGAATGCCGCTCGACGAAGTTCAAGAAGTTCACGCAGATGGTTACTTACATGCCCTACTTCATCTCGACGGTGGTTCTGGTCTCGATGATTCTCCAGTTTACCGACGTGTCCACCGGCATCGTCAACCAGATCATCGTGGCGATGGGCGGCGAAGCCACCAACTTCATGGGCAATGCGAGCTACTTCCGCGGGCTGTATGTCTGGACGGGCGTGTGGCAGACCATGGGCTATTCCGCCATCGTCTACCTTGCGGCGCTGACGGGCGTTCCGATGGATCTTTACGAGGCCGCGAAGGTGGACGGCGCGAGCAAGCTGCGCCGGATTCTCTCCATTGATCTTCCCTACATCGCCCCCACGATCATCACGCTGTTTATCCTCAACACCGGCAGTATTCTCTCCATCGGCTTCGAAAAGGTCTATCTGATGCAGAACAGCATCAACACGCCGGTCTCCGAGGTCATTTCCACCTACGTCTACAAGATCGGCGTTCTGCAGTTCAGCTACAGCTATTCCACCGCGGTGGGCCTGTTCAACTCGGTGGTCAATCTGGCGATGCTTCTGATTGTGAACGCCGTATCCGACCGCATCGGCAAGGTCAGCGTTCTGTGAGAGAGGAGGAGTAAAGATGTCTCAGCAGCTTACCGGTCTTTCCAGGAAGGAGCTCAGGGCGCGCAGCAAGGCCAATCGCATTCGCGAAAGCCGCGGCGACCGCGTGTTCAACGGCTTCACCAATCTCATCCTCGTTCTCGCCATCGCGCTGGTGGCCTATCCGCTTTTGTACGTGGTCAGCGCGTCGTTCTCCTCCATCAACGCCGTCATGTCCGGCAGCGTCTGGATCTTCCCGGTGGAATTCTCCATCAAGTCCTATCAGACCGCTTTCCAGTACAAGGCGATCATGACGGGCTATCTGAACTCCATTATTTACACGATCTCCGGAACGGCCGTCAGCCTGGTGCTGACCACGCTGTGCGCCTACTGCCTGTCCAAGAAGGACTTTTTCGGACGGAAGGTCGTAAGCTTTATGGTGCTGTTCACGATGCTGTTCAACGCGGGACTGATTCCGAACTTCCTGCTGATCAACAACACGCTGAAGTGGAGCAACACCATCTGGGCGCTGATTATCCCCAATGCCATGAGCGCGTGGCACGTGGTTCTGATGCGCTCGTACTTTGAAAACTCCATTCCCAACGAGCTGTTCGAGGCCGGCGACATCGACGGCTGCTCGGCCTTCCACCAGCTGACGCGCATCGCCATTCCCCTCTCGGGCCCGATCCTCGCCGTCATCGCGCTGTACACCGCCGTGGGCATCTGGAACGGCTACTTCGACGCTCTGATTTACATCAACGACAAGTCCATGTTCCCTCTGCAGCTGGAGCTGCGCAACATGCTGATTCTGAACTCCATGGATCAGACCACCAGCGTCGACCTGCGCGAGCTGGCCTCCCGTCAGGGCATGTCCAATCTGCTGAAGTACGCGGTCATCGTCATCTCCAGCGTACCGCTGCTGCTGGTCTACCCGTTCGTTCAGAAGTATTTTGTCAAAGGCATCATGGTCGGCTCTGTCAAGGGCTGACGGACGCTTGAAATTCTGCGCGCGACGCGCGTCGAATAAAGAAAAGGAGGAAATCCACATGAAGAACACCCTCAGAAAGCTGCTTGGCATGCTGCTTGCCGCCGTCATGCTGCTCGGCTGCGCGAGCACCGCCCTCGCGTGGGAACCGGAGTCTCCCCATGATGAAGACCTTTCCGATTACAAGATGTGCGAAAACTTCGGCGACATCACGCTGCGCGTCGCGGTCATCGACAAGCCGTCCATTGAGGACTGGGAAACCAACGACTTTATCCTGTGGCTCGAGGAAGTCACCAACATCGACTTCGTCTTTGAGCTGATCCCCACCGAGAGCTCCGCCGAGAAGCTCGGCCTGATGCTGAACTCCGGCGACTATCCGGACATGTTCTGGAACATCGGCATGACCGACGCGATGGTCAGCCGCTTCGGCGTAGACGAGGGCATGTTCCTTCCCCTGAACGACCTGATTGAGGAACACGGCAACTTCTTCAAGAAGTACGTCATGGATACCTATCCGGCCACTGAGGGCATCATGACCCAGCTGGACGGCAACATCTACTCGCTGCCGGACGTGAACGAGTGCTATCACTGCAAGTACTCCAACAAGTTCTGGATCAATCAGGCGTGGCTGGACAATCTGGGTCTTGAGATGCCCACCACGCTGGATGAGCTGTACGATGTGCTGGTGGCCTTCCGCGATCAGGACGCCAACGGCAACGGCGATCCCACCGACGAGATCCCGATGGCCGGCGACTATGTCAACGGCTGGCAGTGCCGCATCGACCGCCCCATCATCAACTGCTTCACCTACTATCCTCTCGATCTGACGAAGGGCTCCGACCAGAGCGCTGTGGCCTTCGGCATGTACCTCGATGACGGCAAGATCGTCACCCCCTTTGAGAAGGCCGAGTTCAAGGAAGGCGTGGCCTACGTCGCCAAGCTGGTGAAGGAAGGCCTGATCTATGAAGGCTCCTTCACCCAGGACAACACCGGCGTGACCAACATCGCCGAAAGCGGCCGCCTGGGCGCAGTTCCGTCCGGCTGGCTGTGGTTCGCCTCCATCGGCGGCGACATCTACCGTCAGTATGTGCCCGTGATGCCCCTCAAGGGCCCCGACGGCTATCAGAACCTCGTTTCCTTCCCCTATGACGCGGTTACCGGCAACGCCGGCGTGATCTCTGCGGACACCAAGTATCCCGTGGAGTGCTTCCGCGTGCTCGACCTGTTCTATTCCTTCGCCGCCACGATCCGCTCCAACGCCGGCAACTACGGCGAGCAGTGGACCTACAACGAGGGCGATGTGGGCATCAACGGCGAGCCCGCCTGGTACACCTATCTGACCGTCTGGGACGACACCAAGCCGCAGAACTACTGCGTGCTTCAGGCCGTGCCGTCCACCCGCTTCTCCGACTATCGCCTCGGCCAGGGCATGGATCCCAACGTCGATCGCTACAGCGGCGACGGTCTGGAGCAGCTGCTCTATGAGGTCAGCCAGGAAATCGCGCCCTACGCGGACGACAGCAAGGTCGTGCCTCCGCTGAAGTTCACCGACGCGGAGAACTCCGAGATGGCCATCATCAAGGCCAACCTGAGCAACACCATCAAGGAGGGCATGTTCGCCTTCTTCACCGGCAGCAGAAACATGGACGCCGACTTCGACGCCTGGCTTGCCGACCTGGACGCTCAGGGCCTGCCGAAGCTGATCGAGATGTATCAGGCGGCCTACGACGCTCAGTACAAGTAATCTCCCGCTCAGCCGGCGGAGCAATGCTTCGCCGGCCTCTCCCCAATGAGGCGACAGCATCCGCTGCGCCTCATTTTCAAAAAAAACAGCTGCGGAGGAAAACACATGGATAATCATCAGTGGTTCAAGGAAGCCGGCTACGGCATGATGGCGCATTGGGGGCTCTATTCCGTACTCGCAGGCGAATATAAGGGCAAAATCGTTCACCCTTACGCCGAATGGTCTCAATCCTTCTATCGCATTCCCAACGCGGAATACGGCCGTCTCGCCTCCGTATTCAACCCGATCTACTTCAACGCCGACGAGTGGATTCGGCTGGCAAAGGAATGCGGCATGAAGTATTTCGTCATCACCAGCAAGCATCACGACGGCTTCGCCATGTATCATTCGAAGGTCGATCCCTACAACGTGGTGGACGCGACTCCCTTCGGCCGGGACGTGATTGCCGAGCTGGGAGAAGCCTGCTACAAACACGGCCTGAAGTTCGGTCTGTACTATTCGCAGGATCTGGACTGGCACGAAAAGCACGGCGGCGGTTACAAATCCAACGCCATGCGCAACGCCGGAACCTCCTGGGACAACAACTGGGATTTTCCGGACGAGTCGGAAAAGGATTTCTCCATCTGCTTCGAAAACAAAATCATGCCGCAGATCGAGGAGATTCTCACTCAATACGGCGAGCTGTGCCTGATCTGGTTCGATGTGCCCATGACCATCAGCGACGCGCAGAGCCGCCGCATCTTTGAGGCCGTCAAGAAGCATCAGCCCAACTGTCTCATCAACTCTCGTCTGGGCAACGGCGCATACGACTACGTTTCCCTGGGCGACAATGAAATTCCCGATGAGATTCCCACCGATCTCGGCGAATATCACGACAACGACATCGGCGGCTTCAAGCCCAGTCCCTACGGTCTGTACGAATCCGCCGCCACGCTGAACGATACCTGGGGCTTTTCCGCATATGACCAGAACTGGAAATCCCCGGACACCATTCTGGAATATCGCCGTCGGCTGAAGAAACTCGGCATCAACTATCTGCTCAACGTCGGGCCGGATCCCCTGGGGCGCATTCCCGCGCCCAGCGTGGACATTCTGCGCGAAGTGGCGCGGCGCATGGGTGAATGATCAGACGAGCGAACCGGAACGCTTCCGGTTCGCTCGTTCTTCTGTTCAGCCCCATTTTGCCAGCAGCGCGATCTGCGCAATCAGCAGCGCGGGAACGCCGGCGGTGAACTTCCGATGCCGCGTCTTGTGATGGAAGAACCGCATGCCGGCCAGCGCACCCAACGAGCCGCCCGCGGCAGCCAGCCCCATCAGCGTCGACTCCGGGATGCGCCACTCGCGCCTTTTCGCCCGGCGCTTGTCCTCGCCAAAGGTCAGAAATGCCGCCGCGTTGACCAGCAGCAGATAGATCGTCAATCCGACGGACATGCGCGCTCTCCCCTTTCGTATATGCCGCGGCTTCAGTTCTGATAGAAAATGTCCTGCTTTGCCGCGGGCGCATAGCGCGTCAGCTCCGACGCGTTCAGATCGGTTCGATGCATATCCACGGCGGAGATGCGCGCGTTGTCGTAGGTGGTGTAATAGTAGATTCCCCGTGTGGCGTTGCAGCAGGAGGTGTACAGCGTGATCTCGTACTTCTCGTCGGCCACCTCGCAGCAGCCGCGTTGCTGCTCCACGGAGCCGAGAATGTGGAAGAACTGGCTGACGCTGGAGGCCTCGTCCTCCGCCGAGAGGGAATGAAGCCTCGTAAACGCGACCTTCGCAAATCTCGACGCGGAGGACAGATCGCCCGGCAGTCCCATCGCGCCCATGCCGCGGCTGTAGGCGCGCAGGCCGATCTTTGGCGCGAATCGGTTCTCCGGCGCGCCCGAGGACAGGCCCATGTAGTTGTTCAGCAGAAACATCTGCACGTCAAAGGGCGGGTTGTTGGTCAGTACGCCCACGGGATTGTCGTGCACATGCAGCCCATCCGCCATGGATTCCACGACGATGGCCTCGTCCCGGTCGGCGATCAGCCAGTGCAGCTGCGCGCAGGGCAGGCGGTCGCTGAAGGGCGTGGCCGTGAGCTGAATCCTCTCAAGGCGCTCGCGCGCCTGACGGACGGACGCGCACTGACTGAGAATCCAAGGGATGAACTCGAACTGCGCCACGTTCTCCCGGCCCTCGACGATCTGACCATAGGCCGCGTTGCCGACGAAATTCAGACCGGCCATGCCTAAGCCCGCTTCGTTTATCGCGTCGTAATACAGCGGATAGCCGTCGGCCACGTGAGCCATGCCGATCATTGCATAGCGCTTCTCCGGCGCGGGAACATGACGAAAGGCCATCGGGTAATTTCGCGGTGTGACGACGATCTCATCGCCATAGGAAAATTCATAGTCCAGCGTTCTTCCGAAATAAAAATCCTTCGTCTTATAAGTCGCAGCCGTGCACATGCGCGCGCCTCCCTTGCTCTCGATGATTCTATTTTAGCATATCCGCTTTCTTCCGTCAAACCCGCCGCGTTTTCCGTTCGATAGAAAAGATTTCGTAAAAGCGTGGAACTTCTCCCATGCTCGCCCAGTCTAATAGACATCAAAACGGATAAGGAGTGTATGCTCAATGAAAAAATGCTTATCCTTGCTCCTTGCGGCGGTCATGACGCTGCTGTGCTGCTCTGCGTTCGCGGAGGGCACCACCGGCCGCGGCGACCTCGTCGTGCGGAGCGAATCTCTCTCCGCCTATGTGGACGGCGACGGCAATCTCTGGATTCCCGGAAACAGCCAGCCCGTCAACAAGACCAAGGCCGACGCCATCGTGTCCATCGACGCCTACCGGCTGATCTTCTTCAGCGTGGACGACGGCGGCAAGCGCGCCCTGCTGAGCCTCGACCTGTCCACGTTTGCCGAGCAGACGCTGGCGCAGGACGTCTGGGCCGCCTGCATGGGCGACGACGACCATCTGTTTTACATTCCCGCCAATGACCGCACCCAGCTGTGCGACGTGAATCTGGAGAATAACCAGACGACCACGGCCTACACCGCCGTCGAGCAGCTCGACCGCCTGTACCTCTCCGCCGAGGGCCTGGTGGCAACCTATGTGGAAAGCGCGGGAGCCATCCTCCGCTCCAATGTCACCGGTGCGTTCCAGACGTTCTCCGGCAGCATTCCCACGGACAGCACCCTCGCCGACGGCGACCAGCTCTATCTGGCCAACGGCAGTGACCTGTACCTCTTCCGCTCCACCTCCTTCGCCGCGGACATCATCGACACCAACGTCTATGATTACGCGACGCTGGGCGGCAGGATCTACTACATCGCCAACACCGGCAGCGCCGTGCGCCTGAAGAGCTACGACCCCGAGACGATGGAGTGGAAGGTGCTCGGCACGCCCGACATCTCCCTCGCCGGCCAGCTGACCGCCAGCGAAAGCCGCCTGTTCACGCTGGGCAGCGATTCCGTGGTCTACACCGTGGACGTGGCCACCGGCGAGCTGACCCCCTTTGCGACCATTCAGGCCAACAACATTCCCGACGGCTGGCAGGTGGATTCCTATTTCATCGAGGCCATGAGCGGCCAGCTGAACGTCTACGCCAAGATCTCCGAAAAGACGGACTCCCCCTCCTTCTCCTTTATGGAGTTTACCTCGGACGTGTCCGACGGCGACCGCTTCGTGCTGGTGAGCACCACGGCGCTGGAGGGCGAAACGAAGGCATGGGATCTGCTTCAGCCCGCGCCGACGACCCAGACGCTGACCACGCTGCGCCGCGGACAGCGCGGTGAGGCGGTGCGCACCATGCAGCAGCCGCTGTACGATCTGGGCTATTATGACTACCGCGTGGACGGCATCTTCGGCTCCCGCACCGAGCGCGCCATCCGCCTGCTTCAGGACGATCTGGGCCGCGCGGTGAACGGCGTGGCCGACCCTGAGCTTCAGCAGATTATCCTCAGCGGCACGCTGTCCAAGTACGATCCCTATCGCGCGGTCTATCGCGGCGACCGCAGCCTGCGCGTTCAGATGATGCAGTCCCGACTGCGCGAGCTGGGCTATCTGTCCGACTCCGCCGACGGCATCTTCGGCTCCCGCACTCAGGCGGCCGTTCAGCTGTTCCAGCGCGAAAACGGCTTCTCCGTGGAGGAATATGCCACCCGCGACACCCTCGCCGCTCTCTATTCCGACAGCGCCAGCCCCTGCTCCAGCTACATCGACCTGCGCAAGGGCGACAGCGGCGCTCGCGTCCGCGAGCTGAACCAGCGGCTGAAGGATCTGTACTATCTGGACGTGCGCGTGGGAGACACCTACACCGACGACACTGTGCGCGCCGTCAAGAAGTTCCAGTCTCAGGCCGGTCTGTCCATCACCGGGCAGGCGACCGTGACCGTTCTGCAGCGCCTGTTCTCTGACAGCGCGCCCGAATATCGCGGCTACACCGTGCTGCGCCGCGGCGACGAGAACAGCCGCGTAGAGCGCCTGCAGCGCCGTCTGAAGGAGCTGGACTACTTCACCGCCAACGTCACCGGCTACTTTGGCCGCAGCACTCAGGCCGCCGTGAAGCTCTTCCAGCAGCGCGCGGGTCTGCGCCCCACCGGCGTGGCCGACGTGAACACCCAGAAGCTGCTCTACTCCCCCGACGCGCCGAAGTACGTCAAGCCCACTATCATCGGCACGCCCGCGCTGACCATCGACTGCTATGAGAAGAAGGACGGCGACGTCTACTGCCTGACCGACCGCTGCTCCGAGACCGGCTATGTCACCTTCGGCTGGATGGCGGAAGGCGACGTGAAGAAGTACAACGTCACCATCACCGACGACACCGGCGCGAAGCGTCTGGACGAGGATACGCAGTTGACCCTGACGGGCGTTTCCATCGACGCGCTGACGCTGAACCGCACCTACACGCTCACCGTCACGGCCTATCCCGAGGACGGCGACGAAGCCCACATCACCAGCGCCTCCATTCAGTTCCGGCGCATCGAAACCCCCGTGGATCCCGATCCCATCGGCACGATCACCGAGGTCTCGGCCAGCGTCGAGCCCGTGACCCGCACGGAAAACAATGTTCTCTATGTCCGTGCCGGCGAAATCACCTTCCGCTGGTATGCCATCGGCGACGTGGCCAGCTACGCCGTGGAGATTCGCGACTCCAACAACAATCTCTGCCTGAGCGCCAACACCACCGACGAGCAGGCCGTCGTTCAGTCCAACGTGATGAAGCAGGGCGAGGTCTACACGCTCTACGTCCACGCCATTCCCACCAACGGAACACTGGACAACGCCGTGACCGCCAGCTGTGCCTTCGCGCTGGAGGATCAGCCGCAGCCGCTGCCCACCGTCGTCGCTCCGACCCTCACCACCGATCTGACCGCGGAAGCCGACGGCAGCTACGTCGTCGACGCCACCGCCGCCTTCCAGTGGTCGGCCGTGGAGAATGCCGAGCAGTACTACATCGAGATCCGCGACGCGTCCAACGCCCTGTGCGGCAGCGAGACGACCACCGCGACGGGCTATGTCGTGAACGCCGCTTCTCTGAGCCGCGGCGCGAGCTACACGCTGTACGTCACCGCGATTCCCACCGGCGGCAGCGTCGCCGACGGTGCCACCGCCACCGTGGCCTTCCGTGTCCGCGAGGATCAGACCATCACCCAGCTCGACGCGCCGGTGCTGTCCATTCAGGGCTTGCAGCCCGCCGCCGACGGCATCGTTTACGCCGATGACTCCAGCCTCGTCGTTCAGTGGACGGCGGTGGATGGCGCAGCCGCCTACAACTTCGTCGTCCGCGACGCGAACCAGATGGTCGTCGCCGAGGCGACCGTCACCGATCTGAGTCTCACCTACAACGCTTCCGCGCTGGTTCGCGGCGCGGTGTACACCCTGTCCGTGATCGCCGTCCCCCAGGACGAGGCCCATGCTCAGGGCACGCCCGCCACGCTCCCGCTGATTCTGAAGGTTCCCGCCACCGCGGAGGACGCCATCGTCACCGAGCCCAGTGAGCCGACCGTCGAAGAACCCGTGGAAGCTCCCACCGAAGAACCCATGGAGCAGCCGACGGAGGCACCCGCAAAACCCACCGAGGCCCCTGCGGAGCAGCCCACCGAAGCGCCTGTGGAACAGCCGACGGAAGCTCCCGTCGAGCAGCCCACGGAAGCGCCCGTCGTTTCCGCTCCGACGCTGGGCATTGAGACCATCGTCGAGACCGTCGACGATGTGGCGTATGTGAACGGCGGCGTGATCCATCTGACGTGGAGCACTGACACCGCAGACTGCGCCTATCAGCTCAGCATCTACGACGCGGACGGCAATCTCTGCGCCCAGACCAGCACGACCGATACCTCGGTCAACCTCGACGGCAGCAAGCTCGCCGACGGCATGATCTACACCTTCGAGGTCGTCGCCTACGCCAACGGCAGCGACGTCTCCACCGGCACGGCTGCGGCCCTCCGCTTCGCGAAGTACACGGTTGCGCCCACCGAAGCGCCTGTGGAGCAGCCCACTGAAGCTCCCGCGGAAGAGCCCGTTGTTGAGGAACCGACCGAAGCCCCTGCGGAGCAGCCCGTCGAAGATCCCGCAGAGCAGCCCACCGAAGCGCCTGTCGAACAGCCGACGGAGGCTCCCGCGGAGCAGCCCACCGAAGCGCCCATCGTATCCGCTCCGACGCTGAGCATTGAAACCATCGTCGAGACCGTCGACGATGTGGCCTACGTGGACGGCGGCGCGATCTGCCTGAGCTGGAGCACCGACACTCCGGGCTGTGCCTATCAGGTCAGCATCTACGACGCGGACGGCAATCTCTGCGCCCAGACCAACACGACCGACACATCGATCAACCTCGACGGCAGCAAGCTCGCCGACGGCATGATCTACACCTTCGAAGTCGTCGCCTACGCCAACGGCAGCGACGTCTCTACCGGCACGGCTGCGGCCCTCCGCTTCGCGAAGTACGCGGTTGCGCCCACCGAAGCGCCTGTGGAAGAGCCGACGGAAGCTCCCGCGGAAGAGCCCGTTGTTGAGGAACCGACCGAAGCCCCTGCGGAGCAGCCCGTAGAGCAGCCTACCGAGGCTCCGGCGGAAGAACCCGTTGAAGAGCCGACGGAAGCTCCCGTCGCCCCGACCGAGATTCTGCCCATCGACGGCACGATGCCCGACCGCATCGCCGAAATGCAGCAGCGACTGGTCGATCTCGGCTGGCTCCTGCCCGACGCTTACACGCAGGGCATGCTGGACGAGGTGACGGTACAGGCCGTGACGGACTTCCAGAACTACTGCATCTCCGTGCTTGCGCAGCCGCTGATTCCCATGGATCAGGCCAACGTCGACCATCCCGACAACCCGATCGTGGATGCGGACACGCTGAAGCTGCTGATGGACGTTCAGAACGACATCATCAAGCCCGCGGAATAACCCCACTGCAAAGGCTCCCGGCAAATGCCGGGAGCCACCTTTTAATCTCTCAATACAAATCCGTCCAGCAGCTCAAACCGCCTTCCGCTGGATTGAATCAACCCGTCCGCGCGCATCCGACCCAGCTCGCGCATCATCGCGCTGCGATCCACCGAAAGATAGCCCGCCAGCTCGGACAGCGGCATGGGCAGCTCAAAGCGCGCCGAATGCTTCTCTGCCGAGAGGTATTCCAGATACAGCGTCAGCTTCTGGCGCATGGAGCGCTGACTCAGCAGCGAAATGCGCTTAGACAGGCTCTGCGCCTTCTCGGCAGAAATGCGAAAGAGGTTGTTCACCAGTCGATTGTGATGGTCGCAGGCGCGCTCGCAGTGGCGCACCACATGATCAAAACCGATGAACAGCACCTCGCAGGGTGTCTTAGCCGTCGCGGTGTAGCTCAGCGGCTCCACCGGCAGCGAAAACATCTCGCCGAACACGCCGTCGTGCCCTACCGTCTCCAAAATCGTTATATTGCCCTCCGCGTCCAGGCTCTCCACGCTGATTTCGCCCGACAGCACCACGCCGATGCTGCCCAGATGCTCCGAATAGCTGAGCACCGTCGCGTCCGCCGCATAACTCCGCTGCACCGCGGCGAAGCACGCCATCATCTCCCCCACGCTCTCCTGCGAAATCCCGTCGAACAGACGAACCTTGTCCATGCTTCATTCCCCCAGTGTTTTCCATATTATCACAGAACAGTTGCAATTGCAACATATCTTTTTTCCTACTCCGTGGTATAATAGATTTGTAAGTTCAAACAACCCACATCGCCGCAAGGCTTCGCGTTGAAGGAGGAAAAGCATGTATTGTGTCAAGGCCATCCATCCCGACCTGTACTGGGTCGGCGCAAACGACCGCCGTCTGGCGCTGTTTGAGAACGTCTACCCCATCTCCCGTGGCGTTTCCTACAACTCCTACGTACTGCTGGACGAGAAAACCGTCCTGCTGGACACGGTGGACAAGAGCGTCAGCGACCAGTTCTTCGAAAACGTCGCCCATGTGCTGAACGGGCGCAGGCTGGACTATCTCATCGTCAACCACATGGAGCCCGACCACTGCGGTACCATCGAGCAGCTGGTTCTGCGCTATCCCGAGGTGAAAATCGTCTGCAACGCCAAGACAGTGCAGATGATTAAGCAGTTCTTCACCTTCGACATCGACAGCCGCGCCGTGCTGGTCAAGGAGATGGACACCCTCTGCACCGGCCGCCACACTCTCGCCTTCGTCATGGCGCCGATGGTGCACTGGCCCGAGGCCATGGTCACCTATGACACGACCGACAAGGTACTCTTCTCTGCGGACGCGTTCGGCACCTTCGGCGCGATCAACGGCAATCTCTTCGCCGACGAGGTGAATTTCGAGACCGAATATCTGGATGACGCGCGCCGCTACTACACCAACATCGTTGGCAAATACGGCACGCAAGTGCAGACGCTGCTGCGCAAGGCCGCGACCATCGACATTCAGACCATCTGCCCGCTGCACGGCCCCGTCTGGCGCAAGAACATCGGCTGGTTCATCGACAAATACGTCAAGTGGAGCACCTACACGCCCGAGGAAAACGCCGTGATGATCGCCTACGCCTCCGTCTACGGCAACACGGCCAATGTCGCGGACATTCTCGCCTCCAAGCTGGCGGACGCGGGCGTTCGCAACGTCAAGGTCTACGACGTGTCCAACACCCATCCGTCGGTGCTTGTGGCCGAGGCCTTCCGCTGCAGCCATCTGGTATTCGCCTCCACGACCTACAATGCCGGCATTTTCGTCACCATGGAGACGCTGCTGCACGACATCGTCGCCCACAATCTCCAGAACCGCACCGTGGCACTGATCGAAAACGGAACCTGGGCGCCCACCGCCGGCGGACTGATGCGCAAGCTGCTGTCCGGTCTGCGCGGCATCGACATTCTGGAAGATTCGCTGACCATTCGCTCCTCGCTGAAGGAGGATCAGCTGGAAGCGCTCGACCGCATGGCCGCGGCCATCGCCGCATCGGTCAGGCCCGAAGCGCCCGTCGTGCAGAACGAAAAGCAGATCGAGCCGAACGCCATGTTCAAGCTCTCCTACGGTCTGTTCGTACTGACGGCGAAGGACGATCGCGACGGCGGCTGCATCATCAACGCCGTCAACCAGATTACCGATTCGCCCAAGCGCATCTCCATCGCCGTGAACAAGGCCAACGCCACCCACGACATGATCGCCAGGGCGGGTGCGTTCAACCTCTCGGTGCTCACCACAGAGACCCAGTTCCCGCTCATTCAGCGCTTCGGCTTCCAGAGCAGCCGCGATGCGGACAAATTTGCGGACTATGATTTCACCGCGCGCAGCGAAAACGGCCTGATCTACGTCACCGAGTCCTCCAACGCCTTCATCTCCGCCAAGGTCGTGCAGGTACTGGACTACGGCACGCACACGGTGTTCATCGCCGACGTGACCGAAGCGAAGGTTCTTTCCAACGCGCCGTCCCTCACCTACGCCTACTACTTCGAGCATGTCAAGCCCAAGCCCGCCGCGCTGAGCGAGCAGAAGGGCTGGGTCTGCAAGATCTGCGGCTACATCTACGAGGGCGACGACCTGCCCGCCGACTTCATCTGCCCCCTGTGCAAGCACGGCGCGGAGGATTTCGAACGGCTCTGACGCTCCATAAACGCACAGCGGCCCGGCTGAAAACTCAGCCGGGCCGTTTTCTGTATGAAAAAGGACGTGGATTTTCGCCACGTCCTTTTGAATTTCATCGATCAGATGCCCGACAGGATGTACATGACCACGAACAGCGCGGACAGGATGTACATCAGGATCGGAACCTCCTTGGCCTTGCCGCGGAAGATCTTGATGATGCAGTAGGAGATAAAGCCGAAGCCGATGCCATCGGAGATGGAATAGGCGAAGGGCATCATGACGATCGTCAGGAAGCAGGGCAGCGCAACCTCGACGTCGCTCCAGTCGATCTTGGAAACGTTGTTGATCATCAGCATGCCGACGATGATGAGCGCCGGAGCCGTCGCCTGCGTCGGGATGATGCCCGCGATGGGCGCAAACACGACGGACAGCAGGAACAGAATGCCAACCACGACGGAGGTCAGGCCGGTGCGGCCGCCCTCGGAGATACCCGTGGAGGACTCGACGAAGGTGGTCACGGTGGAGGTACCCAGGCAGGCGCCCACGCAGGTCGCGCACGCGTCGGCGATCAGCGCCTTGTCGCCCTTGGGCAGGTTGCCGTTCTCATCCAGCATGCCGGCATTGCTGGCGGTGCCGATGAGCGTACCAACGGTATCGAAGCAGTCGCAGATGCTGAAGGTGACGACGGCCGTCAGCACGGGCAGAATGCCGTGGGAGAACAGGCCGCCGAAGTCGAACTTGAACAGTGTCGGAGCAATGGAGATGCTCTTCTCGGCGATGTCCGTGGGCATGGTGGTCAGGCCCATGGGAATGCCGATGATCGTGGTAGCCACAATGCCGAGGAACAGCGCGCCCTTGACTTTCCATGCCATCAGGATCCCGGTGATGAGCAGGCCGATGAGGGCGAGCAGCGGGCCGTTGGTCGTGATTGCGCCCATGTCGGAGTAGTCCGTCGCGACAACCACGCCATCCACCACCGTGTCGCCGATGAGCTTGACGATGTCAGCGTTCAGCAGACCGATGAAGCAGATGAACAGGCCGATGCCGGCGCTGATGGCCGCCTTCAGAGAGGCGGGAATCGAGGAAATGATCTTTCCGCGGATCGGAGAAACCGCAATGATCAGGAACAGAATGCCCGACAGGAGCACGATGGTCAGCGCCTGCTGCCAGGTGTAGCCCATGCCCATGCAGACCGAGTAGGTAAAGAAGGCGTTCAGGCCCATGCCCGGAGCCTGCGCGAAGGGAACGTTGGCCAGGAAGGCGGTCAGGAAGCAGCCGATGGCCGCGGACAGACAGGTCGCCACCAGAACGGCCGTGTGATCCATGCCCGTCGCCGAGAGGTAGCTGGGATTGACGAAAATGATGTACGCCATCGCGAAGAAGGTCGTCAGACCCGCGATGATTTCCGTCTTGACGTTCGTCCCATGCTCTTTGAGTTTGAAGAACCGATTCAACGAAATCTCCCCCATCAGAACGTTTTTATAGGTTACTTTACTATCATACGTATTTTTTCGCGCTTGTCAACGTAATTTTGCCACATTTAACGCATTTTCACGTTAAATATCGCGTTTTACGAATATAAAGGCCGAATATTGCGCATTCTATGCACAGCCGAAGCGGCAAAACGGCGGATTTCCCGGCCCATTCCCCGGGCATGCGCGCATATGCGTACGTGTTCGGCGGACGGCCCGCCATGAATGTGCGTCCGCCGGGCTGCATCGGTTCTGGAGCGAAGGCAGGCGCCTCCGCTCCGCTTTTGCGCGCAAAAGCCCGGCCGCATCCATTTCGGAACACAGCCGGGCGATTTTCAGCATCACTTGGTCTTGATAAACGGCTTTCCGTTGGCCGCCGGCACGTGGGAACGGCCCACGAACAAGACCAGCACGAGAATGGTCACAATGAACGGGATCATCGAGATCAGCTGGGTGGAGACCACCGAGCTGGAGCCGAGCACGATCTTCAGGCCCGAGCACATGCCGAACAGCAGGCAGGCCCACATCGCGCCCTGGGGACGGAATTTTCCGAAGATGACTGCAGCGATGGCGATGAAGCCCTGTCCGACAATGGACGTGGGGCGGAACTGGTTCATGGTCGCCATGGTCACCGACGCGCCGCCGAGACCCGCCAGGAAGCCCGACATGCACACCGAGAAAAAGCGAATGCCCACCACGTTGATGCCCAGCGTGTCGCAGGCCTCGGGATGCTCGCCGCAGGCGCGCATGCGCAGGCCGAAGCGCGTCCTGTAGAACACAAACCACACCGCCAGCACCGCGACGAACACCAGATAGGTCGTGGCGTAGTTAGCCAGCGTGTTCTTCAGGAAATTGCCCCAGACCGTACCCGCGGGAAAGCTCTCATTGAACAGCAACGGAATCTTCTGCGCCGGCGAAAGGGGCACCGTGTCCGAGGAATTGAACAGAGCCTTTGCCATCAGCACGGCCAGGCCCGGCGCGATGAAGTTGATCGCCGTGCCGGAGATGGTCTGGTCGGCGTTGAGCTTGACCGTTGCCAGCGCGTGCAGCGCGCCGAACAGCGCGCCCGCGAGGCCGCCGCACAGGAAGGAGAACCACGGCATGCTTGTGTAATGGCCCACCGTTGCGCCGATGAACGCGCCGATGGTCATCATGCCCTCAATTCCGATGTTCACTACACCGCTGTTTTCCGAAAAGCAGGAGCCCAGCGCGGCGAAGAGAAGCGGCGGCGTGTAGAGCAGCGTCGTATAGATGATGATGCCAATGCTGTTAATCAGATTATCCATGGCTCTTGCCTCCCCTTCTCGTCCGAATGCGGAACACATGGGAAATCGCGATGAAGAACACCACCAGGCCGGTAATAATGTTGATGACCTCGGACGGCGCGCCCACCAGATTGAGCTTGGTACCGCCGTACTTCAGCGCGCCATAGAACAGCGCCGAGAAGAACACGCCAATGGGACTGGACGCGCCGATGAGCGCGACGCTGATGCCCTGAAAGCCGAAGCCCTCCTGCGCGGCAAAGATGCTGATGCGCCCGCCCTGACCCAGCAGCTGCATCGCGCCGCCGACGCCCGCCAGCGCGCCGGAGATGGCCAGCGCCAGCAGAATGGAGCGGTTGACGTTGATGCCCGCGTATTCCGCCGCAGAGCGGTTGAAGCCCACGGCCTTGAGCTGATAGCCCGTGGTGGTCTTGTCGATGACGACGTAGGTCAACACTACGGCCAGCATCGCGGCGAAAATGCCCCAGTTGGCCTTCGGGCACAGGCCCAGCCACTGAATCATGCTCTTGGGCATCAGGATCATCGCCGCGTCGGCCACATTGCGCGTGGCCTCTGCGCTGCCGGTGTCGTGGATGATCTCCAGATCGGCGATGAAATTGGACAGATAGTAGGCAATCCAGTTGAACATAATCATCGACAGCACTTCGTTGATGCCGAATTTCGTCTTGAGGAAGCCCACGATGATTCCCCAGATCGCTCCGGCCAGCGCCGCGGCGATGAAGCACAGCGGAATCAGCACGTATCCGGGCGCGGGCACCAGAATGCCCACCACGCAGGCCGCCATGGAGCCCACGACGAACTGACCCTCCGCGCCGATGTTGAACACGCCCGTGCGGAACGAAAACGCGACCGCCAGACCGGTGAACACCAGAGGCGTGGCGTAAACCACGCAGTAGGACAGGTTTTTGGTGGTGCTGAACACGCCGTCCAGCAGCTTGCCGTAGGCGACCAGCGGACTGATTCCCATCACCAGCAGGAACAGCGCGCCGAAGGCGAAGGAGATCAGAATGGAGATGAGCGTCAGAAAGAACCGGCTCTGCAGGATTTTTTCTATCAGTTTCATGCGTGCTTTCCTCCCGCCATCAGCAATCCCAGCGTGTTTTCATCCGCGTCGCAGCCGCGCATGGAGCCGACGATGCGGCCGTCGTAAATGGTGTCGATGCGGTCGGACAGGCTCAGAATCTCGTCCAGCTCGAAGGACACCAGCAGCACGGCCTTGCCCTTGTTGCGCTGCTCCACCAGATAGCGATGGACGTATTCGATCGCGCCCACGTCCAGTCCGCGCGTCGGATTGACGGCGATGAGCAGATCCTTGTCGTTGCCCACCTCGCGGGCGATGATGACCTTCTGCTGATTGCCGCCGGAGAGCGTTCCCGCCGGTCGGTTTTCACAGCCATTGGGGCGGATGTCGTATTTCTCCACCGCCTGTTTGGCATGCTCCACGATGGCGTCCTTCTTCAGAATGCCGTGGCTGGAGAACTCCGGCTCGCGGAAATTCTGAAGAATCATGTTCTCCGCCACGCTGAATTCCAGCACGAGTCCGTGCTTCTGCCGGTCGGCGGGAATGCTGGACACGCCGTGCTCAAAGCCCTCGCGCGGCGGGCGGTTGCAGATCTCCGCGCCGTTGACGCGGACGGAGCCCTTCGTCGCCCGGCGCAGCCCGGTGATGATCTCCACCATCTCCGTCTGGCCGTTTCCGTCGATGCCGGCGATGCCGAGGATCTCGCCCCGGCGGACGTTCAGATTCAGTCCCTTCAGAATCTCCACGCCGCGATAGTCCACGCCGTGCAGATCCTCGACCTGAAGCACCACGCTGCCCGGCTCCATTTCGGGCTTTTCCACCTCGAAATTGACGCTGCGGCCCACCATCATGCCCGCCAGCTCGCTCTCGGTCACGTCGGTCACCGGCACGGTGGCAATGTACTTGCCCAGTCGGATAATGGTGCAGTAGTCCGCCGCCGCCTTGATCTCCTTGAGCTTGTGGGTAATCAGGATGATGGACTTTCCGTCGGCGGTCAGATTGTGCATGATGTCGATCAGCTCGACGATCTCCTGAGGCGTGAGCGACGCCGTCGGCTCGTCGAGAATCAGCGTCTGAGCGCCGCGATACAGCGCCTTCAGGATTTCCACGCGCTGCTGCATGCTCACGGAGATGTCCTCGATCTTCGCGTCGGGATCGATGGCCAGCTGATAGCGCCGGGAGATTTCCTCCACGCTCTGGCGCGCCTTCTTCATGTCGATGCGCACGCCGTTCATCGGCTCCATGCCCAGCACGATGTTCTCCGTCACCGTAAACGGCGGAACCAGCATGAAGTGCTGATGCACCATGCCGATGCCCACGGAAATGGCGGTCTTCGGGCTGTCTATGCGCACCGGCTTTTCGTCGATGAGAATCTCGCCCGAGGTCGGCGTGTACAGGCCGTAGAGCTGGTTCATCAGCGTACTCTTGCCCGCGCCGTTCTCGCCGAGAATCGCATGGATTTCTCCCCTGTGAACGGTCAGATTGATGCCGTCGTTCGCGGTGAAATCGCCGAATTTCTTGACGATATTGCGCATTTCAACGGCCTTCCGGTTCAGATCCACATGTCGTTCGCTGGCCAAAAAAAGCCCTCCTTCAATGGTATTCCTTCCGAAAACGCCCTGCGCACCCGCGCGGCGGCGCATTTGTCAGATCAAAACAGTGTTCCTGATGCCCATGGAATGCGCGACGGCTTCCAGCTTCCGCATCAGCGCCTCCGGCGGCACAGCCAGATTTCGATATTCCGCGCGCACGCCCATAGACCTAAAGCGAATGAGCTTGTAGCGGACGTTCTGCGCGTTCATTGCACACAGCGTTTCGCAGACGCTTCGAACCGTCACCTCGGCGTTCATCAGTTCTGGCACCACGACGGTGCGAACCTCCTCCAGCTTGCCCGTCCGTGCCAGAAAGCGCAGATTTCGGAGCACCATCCGGTTGGAACAGTCCGTCAGGCGGATATGCTCCGCCTCGTCCCACGCCTTCACGTCCAGCATCACGCCGTCGATGGCCGCCGTCAGCTCAGCGTCCTCGGAAAAATTGCGGCTTCCGTTGCTGTCCAGCAGGAAGTTCAGCCCCTCGCTTCGCGCAAGGCGCGCAAGCTCTACCAGAAAATCTCGATGGAGCGTGCATTCGCCGCCAGAAACCGTCACGCCGCGAATGAACGGCATATTTCGCCGCACCTCGGCCATGACCTGCTCCGCGGTCAGATCGCGAATGCGCGGCGAGGCGCAGTGGGCGCAGGTGTGAATGCACGCGTCGCAGGCCACGCAGCGCTCCGCGTCGAATACGACTTTGCCCTCGCGAATGCTCAGCGCGCCCGCCGGACAGCCGGGAACGCACGCGCCGCAATGGACGCAGGCATGAATCGTCTCCGGGTTGTGGCAGTAGCGGCAGTTGAACGGACAGCCCTGCAAAAATATCGCCGTGCGATTGCCCGGGCCGTCCACGGAGCTGAACGGAATGATCTTATTGACTGGCGCTTTCACCTCAGCGCACCCTGCGGTCGAGAACCTTGCAGTTCTTCGCCGCGCCTAAGCCCAGCCCGGTGGTGTTCTGCAACACGTTCTCGCCGCGGTCGAGCTTCTCCATCTCCGACCGCTTGACCAGATAGCCGGTGATGCGAATGGTGTCGCTGTCTCTGGCGTAGAACGAGAGATAACGAATGTTCATCCGCATCGCGCCGCGCACGATATCCAGCACGTACTGCGGATTGCGATGCACCGTCACGTCCACCGGGAAGATGTCGCCGGTGCCCGACGGGAAGTATTTGTGGAACAGGCTGATGTTCTTCAGATGGTCGATCAGCTCGTCCGGTTCCTCGCCGATGGGAATGCGCGTTCCCGGGCTGGTGCCATGGTCCGAGTCGATGCCCACCTGCGCATGCAGCAGGAAGTGCCCGCCCGTGGCCTCGCAGTAGGGATTGACGTGGGCGCGGTTGAACGCGTCGATCTGATTCATGATCTCCACGCCCAGCCGGTCGGCCTCGGCGCTGTGGCCGAAGCGCTCGTGTTTTCCTTCCTTCTCCATCAGAATGTTGACGCACTCGGCCAGACCCACCATGCCGTACATCGCCGTGAAATTCTCCCGGCGGATGAAGCCCTCCTTTGCGAGGAAACTGCTTTCAAAGAAGTTGCTCTCCTCCACGAGGAAGCGGATGCGCGCGTCCATATACCGCGCCATCACATCCATCACGAAGGGCAGCTGGTTTTTCTTAAAATCGTCGAGGCTTTTCGACCGTTTGGCGATATTGCTCAGAATCAGGCGCGAGAGCGTATAGGAACCGCCCGCCTTCAGAAGACCGTTATAGCAGCTGGCGATGCAGTAGTTGTCGCCCAGCTCCGCGCGGAACATGGCGTCATTGGCGAAGCTCGGTTTGGCCGACTTCAGCGCGCAGCGAACGCCCTCCAGCAGGAATTCGTCCGTCGTCTCGTCGGAGACGCGCATGGACAGGTTCGGCACGGCGTTCTGCAGCTCGCCCTCCACCTCCATCAGCAGCCGTCCCACCCGCGTGGGCTTCGGGCCGATGTCCGCGTGGCAGAAGGAGTCCAGAATCGTGCGATCCACCTGCGTCAGGAACAGCTTCAGCGCCTTCTTCACCGTCGCGTCGTCCACGTCCTGCGCGAACGGCTCCAGCAGCGCATCCAGATCGCCGATGTACACGGGATAATTCGTGATGCTCGGCACGTTGTGATAGAAGATCATCAGGCTGTTGAGCGCCTCAAACAGATCCTTCGGCGGCTCCAGCTGCAAAAACGCGCTGCCCTCGCGCAGGAATTTCTCGTAATCCGGCGTGATGTAGCGCGGACGATAGGGCGCTTCGCCCTCGAAGAGGTTGCAGATGCAGCGCGTCTCGATGGGGCAGCGCATCAGCTCGTCCAGCTCCGCCGGCTCGTCCAGCACCTTCATGAAGTTTTCGGCGTGGCGCGCCAGATAGGTCACCTTCTGCTCGTGCGTCGTCGTGGGATCCCGGAGCGTATCCAGAATCTCCTGCCGCCGCTGTTCCACCTCGTTCATATCCATCGGACGCATAAACGCACCTCCATCATGAAATCAGTCACTACTTTCTATTTTACACAAAAACAGCACTTTTTTCAATATCTTTCGCCGATTTTTCGAGCCGTTCGACAAAATTTCTCATCCATAAAAGGAAGGCGGCGCTGCAAACGCAGCGCCGCGCAAACGGGAATCGAATCAGCCCACCAGGGTGAACAGGCCTTCGCCCAGCTCTTCCACGGAGGAAGGAACCACGATGGTGCCCGCGATGATCTCGGCCTTGGCCGCTTCCACCGCCGCGATGATCTCGTCGCTGAGCAGGGTGCGGGTCGGAGCGATGTCAACGCCGCCGTTGGCCAGATCGTACACATGGGTGCCGGCCTGGAAGGTATCGTTCAGAACGGCCAGGGAGATGTCCTGAGCCGCGGTGTCCACGCGCTTCATGGCGGAGGTCACCACATAGTCGGGAGCGAGGGGGCTCTGGTCGGTGTCAACGCCGATGGCCCAGACCTTGTTGGTCGCGCAGGCTTCGATGACGCCGGAGCCGGTGCCGCCCGCCGCGTGGTAGATGACGTCCGCGCCCTTGGTGATCATGTCGGTCGCCGCCGCGGAGCCGATGGTAGCGTCCGTGAAGGAATTCGCATTGTACTGCAGCACGGTCGCGTCAGGATTGACGGACTTCACGCCCGCGATGTAGCCGATGTCGAACAGGTTCATCGAGTCAGAGTACATGCCCTGCACATAACCCACGACGTTGGACTTGGTCATCATGCCGGCGACGATGCCCACCAGATAGGAGGCCTGCTGCTGGGAGAACATCAGGCACGCCACGTTCGGCAGATTCTCGTTGGTGTTGTCGTCGATGATGGCGAACTTCTGATCCGGGTTTTCCTCGGCCGCCTCACGGCAGGCATTGGCGAGCATGTAGCCCACGCAGATGATCAGATCGTAGTCTTCGTCAATGAAGCTCTGGATGTTGGTGGAATAGTCCGCTTCCGTCTTGGACTCGAGATAGTTGACCTTGATGGAGGAATTCTCAGCGGCAAGCGCCTCCAGGCCTTCCCAGGTCGTCTGGTTGAAGGACTTGTCGTTCACGCCGCCCACGTCCGTGACAACGCCGACCTTGACGGTCTTGTTTTCCGCAAACGCCACAGCGCTCATGGAAAGAGCCAGAACCAGCGCGAGAGCCATTGCAAGGATCTTCTTCATGATGAATACCTTCCTTAATCATTATTTCCGCCTTAGCGGCCGAAAGTATTATAGCACATTCTCCGTTCTGATGCAATCATTAAATCAGATTTAATTTCGATGATTTCATGCCGAGGGTTCGGCATACGGCACGTAGCCGATCTGCTCGACGATGGCCCGCGCCTCGTCGGAGGTCGTCCATTCGCAGAGCCGTCGAACCAGCGGGTTTTCGTTGTCCGCCAGATACACGGCGTACACCGTCGTCAGCGCGGGATAGGTGCCGTTCTGGATGTTCTCCACCGTGGGCGCGACGCCGTCCAGATTCAGCATGTGCGTCTGGTCGTTGCCCACCATTTCCGTGAAATAATATCGGAAGGAATAGCCGATGGAGCCGCCGCCGACCTCATAATCGGCGACCTGCATGATGATGCTGCCCATGGTTTCCGTGCCCGGCGCTTCCATCAGCTCGTCGTCGCCCATGAAGCGCAGCATCATCGACTGGCTGCCGCTGCCCGGATTGCGCTGATAGGCCGTGATCGGCCCCGCGTCGCCGCCCACCTCGCTCCAGTCGGCGATCCTGCCCGAATAGATGTCCCGAACCTGCTGCGCCGTCAGATTGCCGATGTAATTGTGGTTGTCCACGAAGAACACGAAGGCCTCCCGGGCAAAGGGTGTGAACACCATCTCCAGCCCGCGGCTCTCTGCCTCCGCGCGCTGTTCTTCGGAGGGATCGGCCACGAAGATCACGTCCGCCGTCCGATTCAGCAGCGCCTCATAGGCCGCGGGCGTGGTGTCGACGTGCAGAAGCGCGGAGCGATCCTCCGGCAGCGGATCGTAGACCTTCTCCATAAACGCCTCGTAGACCGGCCCCAGCGCCGTTGCTCCATTGAGCACCGGCGCATCAGATGCCGTTCCGTCGATGCGCAGCGGCTGAACTGTCTCTTCCGGAACAGACTCCGCTGGCGCAGCCATATCCGCCGCAGGAACGATATCCTCCTGCGCAGCCGCCTCCGCGTCGATGGGCGCGGCTGCATCCGCCGCGGTCTCCCCCATCTCTCCGCTCGCCGTCAGCGCCGGTTCTTCCGTCGGCAAAGGCTTTTTCGTCGAGACTCCGTGGTCATTGATACCGACGATCACCGAAACCGCGCCGCAGATTACGCCTGCGCAGGCCAGCATCCGCGCCGCCATGCGCAGCGCCTTGCTCCTCTTCACGCGCTTCTTTTGCATCCAAATTCCAAGCGCCGCCGCTGCCAGAAGCAGCGCCAGTGCGGCAACAATCCAGTAAATCACATGCACCTCCATAGACAAAAGCCGCCGGAGAGAAAGCCCTCCGGCGGCTCGTGTTCTTACTTATTCCTGATATACTCGTCGATGGCCTTGGCGGCGTTCTTGCCCGCGCCCATGGCCAGAATGACGGTGGCCGCGCCGGTCACTGCGTCGCCGCCGGCATACACGCCCTCGCGGCTGGTCAGGCCGTCCTCGCCCTGAGTGACGATGCAGCCGTGCTTGTTGGCGTCCAGACCGGGGGTCGTGGAACGGATCAGCGGGTTCGGGCTGGTGCCCAGCGCCATGATCATCGTGTCGATGTCCAGCACGAATTCGCTGTCTTCCTTGACGATGGGGCGGCGGCGGCCGGAAGCGTCGGGCTCGCCCAGCTCCATCTCCACGCACTTCATGCCACAGACCTCGCCGTTCTTGGGATCGCGGGGATCGTCGGGGTTGTTGTAACCCAGAACCTCCACGGGATTGGTCAGGGTCTTGAAGATGATGCCCTCTTCCTCAGCGTGCTCCACCTCTTCGCGGCGGGCGGGCAGCTCGGCCATGCCGCGGCGATAGACGATGTAGACCTCTTCCGCGCCCAGGCGCTTGGCGCAGCGCGCCGCGTCCATGGCCACATTGCCGCCGCCCACGACGGCGACCTTCTTGCCGTGGCGGATGGGGGTCTTGCTGTCTTCCTTATAGGCCTTCATCAGATTGATGCGGGTCAGGAACTCGTTGGCGGAGTAAACGCCCTTCAGGCTCTCGCCGGGGATGCCCATGAAGCGCGGCAGGCCCGCGCCGGAGCCGATGAACACGGCCTCGTAGCCATCCTCGAACAGCTCGTCGATGGTCAGCACCTTGCCGATGACCATGTCGGTCTCGATGTCCACGCCCAGCGCCTTGAGGTTGTCGACCTCCTTGTTGACGATGGCCTTGGGCAGACGGAACTCGGGGATGCCGTAGCTGAGCACGCCGCCGGCGACGTGCAGCGCTTCGAACACAGTGACCTTATAGCCCATGCGCGCCAGATCGCCCGCACAGGTCAGGCCGGCCGGGCCCGCGCCGATGACGGCGACCTTGTGGCCGTTGGCTTCGGGCGCCTTGGGGGTCTCGGTGGAATGCTCGCGATGCCAGTCGGCGACGAAGCGCTCCAGACGGCCGATACCCACGGGCTCGCCCTTGATGCCGCGCACGCACTTGGACTCGCACTGAGTCTCCTGCGGGCAGACGCGGCCGCACACGGCGGGCAGCGAGGACTGCCTGTTCAGCACCTCGAACGCGCCCTCGATATCCTCGTTGGCGACGCGCTCAATAAAGGAAGGAATGTCGATGCACACGGGGCAGGCGCTGACGCAGGGCTTGTTCTTGCAGTGCAGGCAGCGGCGCGCCTCTTCGATGGCCATCTCGTAGGTATAGCCGGTGGCGACTTCCTCGAAAACCTTGTTGCGATAATTGGGATCCAGAGAGGGCATGGGGCACTTTTTGAGGCTCATATTCTTCTCAGCCATGTTATTCAGCCTCCTTCTTGAGCAGCTCGCAGGTCTCTTCGCGCTTATGGGCCTCGAAATCGCGGTACATCGCGCCGCGCTTCATGGCCTCGTCGAAGTCCACCTGATGTCCGTCGAACTCAGGGCCGTCCACGCAGGCGAACTTGGTCTCGCCGCCCACGGTCAGTCGGCAGCCGCCGCACATGCCGGTGCCGTCGATCATGATGGGGTTCATGGAGATCACGGTCTTCACGCCGTACTTCTTGGTGGTCAGGCAGACGAACTTCATCATAATCACCGGGCCGATGGCAATGACTTCGTCGTAGTTCTCGCCCGCGAGGATCTGCTCCTCCAGCGGCACGGTGACCACGCCCTTGCGGCCATAGGTGCCGTCGTCGGTCATCATGAACACCTTGTCGGAGCAGGCGTTGAACTCGTCCTCGAGAATGACCAGATCCTTGCAGCGGAAGCCGACGAAGGAATGCACCTCCGCGCCTGCGGCATGGAAGGCCTGCGCGACGGGCAGCGCGATGGCGCAGCCCACGCCGCCGCCGACGATGGCGACCTTCTTCAGCCCCTCGATGTGGGTCGCCTTGCCCAGCGGGCCGACGAAATCGGGCAGATAGTCGCCCTCCTTCAGCGCGTTCAGTTCCATGGTGGTACCGCCGACGATCTGGAAAATAATATCCACCGTGCCCGCCTCGCGGTCATAGCCCGCGATGGTCAGCGGAATGCGCTCGCCGTCCTGAGAGGCGCGCAGGATGATGAACTGTCCGGCCTTCGCCTTTTTGGCGATCAGCGGAGCCTCGATGACCATCTTGGTGACGGTCGGATTCAGAGGCTGCTTCTTGACAATCTTAAACATGGATCCCATCTCCTTGCATTCGATTCAGATTCGCGTTGGCGAATCCTTGCATATACAGAAACCATCAGTTTCTATAATAACATGTCCGCGGCCAAAAATCAATGTCGGAATGTAAAATCCGCCACGAAATATATGCCACATTTCGATGAATCAATAGAAGAAAGAGCGTTTCACATTCGCGAAACGCTCTTATGGAGGTGCCACCCGGATTCGGACCGGG
>ULQJ01059226.1_pt1 | contig 51227 bp, 51 predicted proteins | sample 1954331 | NCBI WGS metagenome assembly ULQJ01 (sample SAMEA4835651, study PRJEB28245) | human gut metagenome | biome: gut microbiome; material: fecal sample | place: Denmark | collected 2008 | reverse complement strand
AATGGGCGGGACGGATTTTCATCCGTCCCGCCCTGTCGTTCAGTCGTATTCCCGGACGAAGGACTGGCCGTCCTTCCATTCGACGTCCACGCGCCTGCCGCCGCGGGTGCGCAGGCCGCGCACCCGCCCCTGCGTCCAGGACGAGGGCAGCGCGGGCAGCACCTTCAGCGTGCCGTCCGGCGCGGTCTGCAGCAGCATCTCGGCGATGCCGGCGCACGCGCCGAAATTGCCGTCGATCTGGAACGGCGGATGCGCGTCGAAGAGGTTCAGATAGGTTCCACCGCCGAAGCTGTAGTCCAGCTCGCCGCTGCGGGCGCTCTTTGCGGGATTGCGTCCTTCCACGGTGCGCAGCTGGTTATCCAGCAGCCGCAGCGCGTGGTCGCCGTCGCCCAGCCGCGCCCACTGGCAGATGCGCCAGCCCATGGCCCAGCCGGTGCTCTCGTCGCCGCGGCGAACCAGCGAGATGCGGCAGGCCTCGGCCAGCTCGGGCGTCTCCTCCAGCGAGATGGAGCGTCCCGGATGCAGGCCGTAGAGATGGGAGATGTGCCGGTGGTGCAGATCGCTCTCCTCGAAGTTCTCGTCCCACTCCAGCAGCTCGCCCTCCCGGCCGATTCCGAAGGGACGGAGCTTCGGCAGCAGCGGCTTCAGCGACAGCGGGTCGCCCAATCCGAGCTGCTCCCCCGCGCGGACGCAGCACTCGAACACGTCGCGCAGGACGCCCTGAGTCATGGCCGTGGTCAGGCTGACCGAGTGGGGCTCGCCGTTCCACAGAAAGCAGTTTTCCGGCGAGGTGGACGGCGCGAGGATGAGATGGCCCTGACCGTCGTCGGTGAGCAGCGCGCGGTAGAACTCCGCCGCCCTGCACAGCAGCGGCCACGCCGTTTTGCGCAGGAAGGCCTCGTCCCGGGTGTACTCCCAGTGTTCCCAGAGCGAGCGCATCAGCCAGCCGGAGCTCATGGGCCAGAAGGCGAACTGGGCGCAGCCGGGGGTCTGCGCGCCCACGGGCGTGGACATGCGCCAAAGGTCGGTGTTGTGGTGAGCCACGAAGCCCGGCGCGCCGTACCAGCGCTCGGCGGTGCGCGCGCCGCTCTCGGCCAGCTCGGAGATCAGCCTCAGCAGCGGCTCGTGGCACTCGGGCAGATCGACCATCAGCGTCGGCCAGTAGTTCATCTCGGTGTTGATGTTCAGCGTGTAGTTGCAGTTCCACGGCGGCTGCACGCTGTCGTTCCAGATGCCCTGCAGGTTCATGGCCTGCGTGCCCTCCCGGGACGCGGCGATGGTCAGATAGCGGGCGAAGTTGAAGTACAGCGCGTAGAGCGCGGGATCGCTCTGACCGTTTTCATGGCGATAGAGCCGCTCGTCCGTGGGCAGAAGCCGCTCGTCGCCGCCGCCCAGTTCCAGAGATACGCGGTCATAGAGCGCCGAATGGTCGGCGGCATGGCGCGCCTTCAGCGCATCGAAGGACTGCGCCGCAGCGCGCTCCAGCTCCTCCCGGCAGGGCTCGACGTAAGGCCTGCCCTCCAGCACGGGATGGCGGTTCCAGCCGTTAAAGCTGGTGCGGGCGTTGAACAGCAGCGTCGCTGCGTCCGCGCCCTGCACGCGCAGACTGCCGCCCTGCTGTACGACGCGGCCGCCCTTGGCGATCACGCGCAGCTCGGCGAAGAAGCCCATGCCTCTGTCCGCGTCGGTCTCGCCGTAGACCATCTTTCCGCGCGGCTCCTGCGGCTCGCCGTAGTGCCAGACGTAGCTCGGGCAGTGGCCGCGGAAGGAGAGGGTATTCTCGGAAATTTCGCAGCAGGCGTTCAGCGCGGGACACAGCCGCACGTCGAAGGTCAGCGCGCCGGGCCGGTCGGCGATCAGGCGCACGGCCAGCGCCTGATCGGGCTGACTGACGAGGGCCTCGCGCCGGAAATGCGCGCCATCGCAGTCGTATTCCACGGTGTGCACGCCGGTGGACAGATCCAGCGCGCGGATGTGATTTTGAACGGCCCCGGCGTGGCGCATGGTCAGATCGATTTCGCCCAGCGCCAGATAGACCTGCGACCACAGGCCGGTGAAGTTCTGCTCCAGCTCCTGCTGCGCCTCGGGAAATCTGCGCTCGCGAACCAGCGCCTGCGCCCGGGCGAGGGCCTCCTGCGCGCCGGGACGGTCATAGAAGCCCGGCTTGCCGCTCCAGAGCGAATCCTCGTTCAGACAGATGCGCTCATCCGCCGCGCCGCCGTAGACCATCGCGCCCAGCCGGCCGTTGCCCAGCGGCAGCGCCTCGTTCCAGCTCAGCGCGCCCTGGCGATACCACAGGACGTTCGCGCCGTCGTTTTTCATGCAAGTGTTCCTCCTTCATTTCAGTCAGAATCTGTGTTTATTATAAAAAATGGAAAGAGCCTTGTCAAGAAGGCGGATTGCCCCTTGTGAGCGGGACGGAAAACTGTTATAATGGAAAACAGGAATTTATCCGCCGCGGCGGTCGGCGAGGGGAGAGCGGACGCATGAAACTCAAACGGATTCAGGTGAGCCGGGAGGTGCATGGCGAGGGCGCGCTTCAGGGGCGCTTTCTGCTGGGCGACGCGCTGGAAAAGCTGGACGCGCTGGCGAAGGAATACGCCGGGCAGGTCAAGCTGATCTATCTCGACCCGCCGTTTCTCACCGGCGAGCGCTTTGTCATGCGCGTGCGCGTGGGCGAGGGCGAATGGAAGACGGGCAAGGGCTCGCTGGCGCTGGAGAGCTTCGTCGATCAGAAGGATCGAAACGCCTTTCTGACCATGATGCGCCGGGTGCTGACGGCCGCTCACGCCATGCTGCGCGAGGACGGCATGCTGTTTCTGCACATCGACTACCGCACCCATCCCTACCTTCGGCTGATGCTGGACGAAATCTTCGGCGAGAGCAACTTCCTCAACGAGATCATCTGGGTCTACCAGTCGGGCGGGCGTTCGCTGAAGTACTTCAGCCGCAAGCACGACGTGATTCTCTTCTATCGGAAGTCGCCGAAGTACGACTTCAACGTCGAGGAGGTCATGGTCGCGCCGTCGGAGCCGCGGTCGAACCACATGCGCCGCCACGTGGATCCCGACGGCCGCGTCTATCGCTCCATCCGCTCCAACGGACGGGTGTATACCTATTATGACGACGATCCCGTCGCGCCCTCGGACGTGTGGAACGACCTGAGCCATCTGCAGCAGCGCGACCCCGAGCGCACGGGCTACGACACCCAGAAGCCGCTGGCGCTGCTGGATCGCATCGTCAAATGCGGCTCCCGGGAGGGCGAGCTGGTAGCGGATCTGTTCGCGGGAAGCGGCACGACCCTGGAGGCCGCGCGGCTGAACGGCCGGCGCTTTCTGGGCGTGGATCGCTGTCCGATGACGCTGAACATCGCCCGCCGCCGCCTGTGCGGCAGCAGCTATGCGCTGGAGTTTGAACCCTTCGAGGGCGCTCCGGTCTGCGAGGCCAGCATGACCATGGGCGTGGGATTTTATCACGTCACGCTGGAGAAATTCGCGCTGGAGCCGGGCCTGCTGGGGCGGGAATTCGAAGGACTGGACGCTGTGGACGCGTGGTCGGTGGGCTATCTGAAGCCCGAGGGCTTCTGCTGCATGGCCGAGAGCCTGCGCACCCGCCGCGAGCCGAGGCTGAAAACCGAGCTGGACGCGCCGGTGTACGCCGGCGAGCTGGCCGTCTGCGTCTGCGACGTGGCCGGAAGATGCTTTTATTATCGAATCGACGGCGAATAACGCGCGAAAATTCAACTTGGCTTAACATTGGTTCTGTATAATAGATCGACAAGGAGGCGGTTCGATGCTGCTGCACGTGGGCGACATTGTGAAAATGCGCAAGCCGCATCCCTGCGGAAACGACCTTTGGCGCATCACCTATGTGGGCGCGGACATCAAAATGCGCTGCGAGAAGTGCGCGCGCGTGGTGATGCTGGAGCGTCCCGTGTTCGACAAGCGCGTGAAGAAGCTCGTCTCCACGGCGGAAGCCGGGAACGAGGCGTGAAGCGGCTTTTCGCCGGGCTGACCGCGCTGGCGCTGGTCGTCTGCCTTGGCCTCTGGGCGCGGGAGCATCTGATTTCCGTGGTGCGCATCGAGGGCTCGTCCATGGAGGACGCGCTCACGTCGGGCGACGTGGCGCTGGTGCTCAAACGCGGGCCGCTGTATCGCGAAATTGCCTTCGGCGACGTGGTGGAGTGCGACTTTCCCGGCCGCGAGGGCTCGTATGTCAAGCGGGTGATCGGCCTGCCGGGCGACGACATTCGGTTTTCGAACGGCGCGCTGACGCGCAGCGGCCGGCACGTTTCCGAGCCCTACGTTTCCTCGGAAACCGGCGATTTTGAAATTTCGCTGGGCGAGGACGAGGTGCTGCTGCTGGGGGACAACCGCGCGCAGAGCTACGACAGCCGCGCGGAGGACATGGGCTGTCCGTCGCAGGAGGAAATTCTCGGCAGGGTGTGCTGGATTCTCTGGCCGCTGAGCCGGTTCGGGCCGGTGCGATAGCCGACCATGGAGAAGATGAAGAAAGTGAGGAACTCTAATATGGACGATCGAAAGCTCAATCCCGAGGAGGAGAACCGGACGGCCGCGGACGAGGCAGTTGAGGTTCAGAACGCCGAGCCGGAACAGAACGATTCGGAGGGGGCGGAAAACGCCGCGCCGGAAACCGAATCCGCTGCGCCGGAACAGACCCCCGAGGAAAAGCGCGCCGCGCGCAGAAAGAAATTCTGGAAGGAAACCCGGGAATGGATCACCTCGCTGGCGGTGGCGCTGCTGGTGGTGCTGGTCGTCCGGTCGCTTCTGTTCACCATCATTCGCGTGGACGGCAGCTCCATGTACTCCACGCTGGAGGACAACGAGCGCCTGTTCGTCACGGTTTACGACGTGCGCTTCGGCACGGTGGAGCGCGGCGACATCGTCATCTGCCATTATCCCAACCGCGGCTGGACGAACTTCGTCAAGCGCGTGGTGGCCGTGCCCGGCGACTCGGTGTATCGCGAAAACGGCGTGACCCACGTGGTCTACGCCGTCAAGACCGGCAACACCACCGAGGTCTACGACGATGCGCTGGATCCCCGCGGACTGTATTCTCTGGGCGGAAATAACGACTATGAGCCCTATGTGCTGGGCGAGGACGAGTACTTTGTCGTGGGCGACAACCGCTACAACAGCCACGATTCCCGCGACTGGAACGACGGCGATCCGTCCAACGACGTGGGCCCCATCACCAAAAAGATGATCGTCGGCCACGTCCGCTCGGTCATCTGGCCGCTGAACAAGATCCGCTCCGTGGAATAAGGAGGCTCTATGAAAAATCGCAATATCGTTCGCTTTTTGGCGCTTCTGCTGGTGATTCTGCTGGCGGGCGGCGCGGTGGTTTCGGCGCTCATCAGCGCGCTGGCCGAGGAAGCGGCTCCGGCGCGCGATCGCTGTGAGGCCGCGGTGGAATACATGGAGGACGAACAGGCGCTGCGCGTGACGCAGCGCCTGTTCTATCACAATCCCTCCGACGGCGCGCTGGATCGCGTGGTGTTCTACGCCATGGGCAATCTCTTTCGCCGGGAGAGCGCGCTGTTTTACGAAAACGACGCGCTTCTGAGCGTCTTTCCCGCGGGATACGCGCCGGCGGGCATGGAGCTGCGGTCGGTGAAATGCGATGGACAGGACGCGGACTGGGGCTTTCAGGGCGAGAGCGAGACCGCGCTGCGCGTGAGCTGCAATCTGCCCGCCGGTGGCGAATGCACCTTCGAGTTCGAGTACTATCTTCTTCTGAGCGAGAACCGCGCCTTTCTGGGCGCATATGAGACCGATGTGCGGCTGAGCGCGTTTCTGCTCACGCCCGGCGTTTACAGCGAAGCGGACGGCGAGTTTCTCATCAACCCGCCGCTTCAGCATACGCGCTGGCTGGACGGCGCGAAGGCGGACTATTCCGTGACGCTGCGCCTTCCGGAAAACTATCTTCCCGCCGGAACGGGGGAAAAGACGCTTCTCTCCACGGAGAACGGCGTCTCCGTCTGGCGGATCGATGCGCAGAACGTTCGGGAATTCGCCCTGTCCTTCGGCCGGCGCTGGCGCGAGACGACGGCCGAGAGCGCGTCGAGCGTGCGGATTCGCGTGCTGTCCAATGCCCGCGGCGCGGCGCGCGAGGCGCTGGATTATGCCGTGAAGATCGTCGATCTGTACGAGCAATGGCTGGGCGATTTCCCCGTGCGGACGCTGGATGTGGTTCAGTCGGACTATCCCGTGGACGCGCTGAGCTTCACCGGCGCGGTCTGGCTGCCGGAGAAATGCTTCGGCGACGCGGCGGCAATGCAGAGGGCACTGCGCTTCGCCGTTGCTCAGCAGTACTTCGGCCTTTCGGCCCATCCCGCGTCGGTTTCGGACGCGTGGCTGGCCGACGTGCCGTGCAGCTATCTGTCCCTTCTGGCGGTGGAGGAGCTGGAGGGCTACGACGCCTTCGTCGCCGCGCTGAACGATCAGGTGCTGGACGCGCTGAACATCACCATTCCCGGCGGGCTGTACATCTCCGCCGACGCGTCGTTGTTCACCGCCGAGGAATACGCGCTGATCGTCCGCGACCGCGGCGCGGTGGTCATGCACGAGACCCGCGTGGCCATGGGGCGCGATGCGATGCTTGCCTCGCTGCGCCGGTTCTACGAGATCGGTCAGGAGAAGGATGTGCTGGGCGAATACGACCTGATCGCCGCCTTCGACGAAGCCACCGGCGGCGACTGGGAGGCGTTCTTCACCGACTGGCTGTTCAACGTGGGCGACTACGTGGAGCAGCAGCTGGATCACTACGAATAGCGCGTTAAATTTCCCACCGGCGATTGAACTGCCGGCGGGTGCGTGTTATAATATGCTAACAATCGTCCCGTGAGGGAGTAGCGAGCGCGCATGGCGCGTAACAAGTCAACATACTGACCGCTGTGGTCTGGCTTGTTTTAAATTGCGAGACTCATGTATAACTGCAAGGCTGTACAGGAGTTTCGTTTTTTTCATAATGAAATTTCGAGTGCGCCTTTGGACGCGCTCGTTTTTTTGTGCAAAAGCCGCTTTGAAAAACGGAGGAATCGCCATGGAATGGAGCTTTTTGTTTTTCCTGAACAGCGCCCTGCTGGGCGTGGGACTGGCCATGGACGCCTTTTCGGTCTCGCTGGCCAACGGCCTGAACGAGCCGCAGATGAAGCGCGGCCGCATGGTGAGCATCGCCGGCGTGTTCGGCGGCTTTCAGGCGCTGATGCCCATGCTGGGCTGGCTGTGCGTGCACACCATCGTGCAGTATTTCAAGGCCTTTGACCGCTTTATTCCGTGGATCGCGCTGATTCTGCTGGGCTATATCGGCGGCAAGATGCTCTGGGAGGGCCTGCGCGGCGGCGAGGACGACGAAAAGCCCGCCATGAGCTTCGGAATGCTGCTGGTGCAGGGCGTGGCCACGTCCATCGACGCGCTGTCCGTGGGCTTCACCATCGCCGATTACGGCCCGATCATGGCGCTGACCGCGTCTATCATCATCGCCGCCGTGACCTTCGCCATCTGCATGGGCGGCCTGAGCCTGGGCAAGCGCTTCGGCACCAGACTGGCCGGAAAGGCCTCGGTGCTGGGCGGTGTGATTCTCATCGGCATCGGCGTCGAGATCTTCCTCAGCGGCATTCTCTGAGCAAAGCAAAAAACCGGAGTCTGTTCCAAGCGACAGGCTCCGGTTTTGCTATGCAGAGGTGGGGATGATTGCAGCGGGATTTTTATATTTTCAGCGCAGATCGGAGGAAAACGCCTGAGCCGCGGAGACGGTCTGCACGGCGGGCTTCGGCGCGCAGAGCACGGCCAGCACGCCCGCGGCCAGAACGACGATGGACAGCGCCAGCGCGCGGCGCAGGCGGCGGGTCTGGCGGCGCAGGGCGCGGCTCTGAAGCGCATCGAACTCCGCCTTTTCCGCAGGGCTTTCGGCGGCGGGAGCGGCCTTCTCCGGCTCCGGCGAGAAGGAAAAGGCTTCCTCATGGCTGCGCTGGCAGCGGACGCAGGTTTTGCCTGAGTTGACGCGGCCGCAGACGCAGCGCCAGGTCTCGCCGTCCTCCCGGGGAACGCAGACCGCGTCGTCGCCCATCTGCGCGCGCAGACGCGTCAGCTCGTCCGGGCGCAGAAACGGCAGCGGGCCCACGTCGGCATAGGGGCCGCTGCCCGCGCGCCATTCCTCGCCGTCCTCAAAGCGGACGCGGGTGAACAGCAGTTCCACGGAATCGGCGTCGGGCAGGCGATCGGTGGTCAGCTCCATGGAGAAAAAGCCCCGCTTTTCGGCGCGCAGCGCGTCGGCGGTGAAGGGACAGGCCAGGCTCCGACCCGCCAGCTCGCTGCGCCATTTGGCGACGGCCTCGAACGAGGCGATGCGGCGGTCGGACAGATTGTACAGGCGCGCGGTGGCGTCGGCGCGGCCGTCCTTGCAGACCAGCGCGTAGCCCCGCAGCTCAATCGGGCAACTCAGATCCAGCTTCATGCGATTCCTCCCGTTCGCCTTTTCGGCGACAGGGCACATTATAGCATGAAAAACGCCGCCGAGAACCGAAATCGAGAAGATGTCTCGGCAAAGCTGGGTTTTCGTGCATTTTTCGGGAAATTATGGTGGAATATTGACTTTGCGCCCTTCGAAGAATAGCTTCGGAGGTGATTTTTATGGACGAAGAGAAGAAGCTGATGGAGGAAGAACTGCTGGCCGCGTCGATGACCGAGTGCACAGGACTCATGCCCGCGCTGCCCCAGAACGGCGCGCAGGAGGCCAGTCTGGCGGCGCTGTACGCCGTGCAGCGGCCGAAGCGCCCGAGGCGCAGGAGGGGAAAGAAGGACTGAAAAAGAGGAGCCGCGCAGGCTCCTCGACCCATTGGTTCCTCAAAGCAATATTGGGCAAAAGCAAATTGTATCTGATATGGATTGTCCTGAAGGAAATTTTGACAGCCTGCGAATTGACGAAATCTGACCGCCCGGTTATAATGAAGCTATGAAATAAGCGGGAAGCGGAGGGTCGGTTCGATGCCGGGCGTTTATATCAGTGAACTGGCGGGCATTCAATGCTCCATTGAGCACACGCCCACCGTTGAAAAGATCGAAGAGCTGCACCTGAAGAGCGGCTATATGTCCCAGATTCATCAGCATCCGGACGCGGCAGAGCTCATGTTCATTGATCGCGGAGCGGGCAGCGTCCGGGTGCGCGAGGAGAATTATCCCGTTCACGAGGGCGATCTCGTGGTTTACAACGCGGGCGAATTTCACAGGGAGGTCTTTCTGCGCAGCGGAGATCCGCCGTGCGTGTACGCGCTGCGGCTGCAAAAGCTGCGCATCTATGGCAGCCGGGACGGCGAGCTGCTCTCGGACGGCCTGCCTCCGGTGTTTCACACCCACGCCTATCGGGGACTCATCCTTCAGGGAATGCAGACCATCCTGGAAGCCGTGGGAAAGGAGGGCGATTATTTTCAGCGCGTAATCGAGCGCGTCGCCAGCGCGATGGTGCTGCTGGTGATGCTGCTCTCCAACGACGAGAACGCCGTCTATGAAAGCGCCTCGGAAAAAACGCCCTTCGAGCAGATCAAGGCGTTCATCGAGCGAAATTATACACAGCAGATTTCCATTCACAGGATGGCCGCCGCCCTGCACGTAAACTATTACTATATGTCCCACCTCTTTAAGGAGAAGATGGGCATTTCCATGAAGACCTACATCATTCAATGCCGGATATGGGAGGCCGCCATGCTCCTGCGGGAAACCGATCTGCCCATCCAGGAGATTGGCCGCCGGGTCGGGTACTCCAATCAGTCCCACTTTAACGTGCAGTTCCGCAGCATCAACGGCGCGACTCCTCTCGCCTATAGAAAGGCGTACATGGAAGACAAGCGCTCTCGGTCCGCCGCGGACGAGGAAATTCGAACCTGGCGCGACGGCATATCCTCCAGATAAGCCGCAATATAAACCCAAAACAGCCCGGCCTCGGACGACGTTTTTCGCCGCCCGGGGCCGGGCTGTTTCCACAAATTTGCGTTACCCGGGGACAGTTTTTTCATATAGCCGCCGTCGAAAACCATTTTTCCCAACTTCAAACAGCAAATTTTCAAAAAATGTATGCTTATTTTGCGCTTTGTGGGTTGCTTATGCGCAAATTTACAATAATATACCGCAAATACGTGAATTGATTTTCTATATATTAATAACGATAATAGTACTAACGACATGCAGAATTGGTTTCTGTGTGCAAAACATACAAGGAGGTTACCATTATGAGAAAACTGCTGTCCCTGTTTCTTGCAACTCTCATGCTTCTGGCCCTCGTTCCCATGGCCGCTCAGGCGGAAGAGATGACGGAAGCCGGCACCCCGAGAAGCGAAACGCTCATCGTGGATATGCTGCTCGGCGCCAGCGCCAACCCCTACGCGTGCAATCCCTACGCCACCTGCGCGGACGGCCTGATCCAGCTGAGCTTCGGCTATCTGTGGAATTACAATTCCCAGCAGGGCGCGCAGTTCCCCGAGCTGGCCAGCGAAATGCCCATCGCCAACAACGATGACTTCACGTCCTTTACCATCAAGCTGCGCGAGGGCCTGAAGTGGTCCGACGGCGAGGACTTCAACGCCGACGACGTGATCTTCACCATCAACATGCTCATCGAGAACAAGGAGACCATCGGCTTCGGAGGAACGCTGGCGGGCCTGATTGAGAGTGTGGAAAAGGTGAACGACTATGAATTCGTCCTGAACCTCACCCGCAGCTATCCCCGCATTTCCGCCCTGCTGGGCACCGATATCAACACCTGCGCGTTCTATCCCGTTCCGGAGCACATCTGGAGCCAGGTGGAGGATCCTTCCACCTTCGAGGATTCCAACCCGGTGGTTATCGGCATGTACACGCTGAAGGATCGCGATCCCAACGGCAACTGGCTGCTGTACGAGGCCCGCGAGGACTGGCAGAACACTCCCGTCGGCGTTATCAAGGGCGCGCCCACGGTCAAGTATGTGCAGTTCAAGGCCTTCGGCACCGAGGAAAAGCGCATCATGGCCATGCTGAACCATGAGCTGGACGTGCTGTGCGACATCACGCCCGAATCCTGGGACGTGCTGATGAGCAAGAGCGACACCGTGCAGGCCTGGCTGGATTACTATCCCTACGGCTGCTTCGACGATCCCTGCGAGCGCGGCATTGAGTTCAACACCGAGATCGAGCCCTTCAACAAGGCCGAGGTTCGCTGGGCGCTGTGTCTGGCGATGGACATCATGGAAGTCTCCATTACGTCCTTCAACGGTCAGATGCGCGTCAGCCCGCTGCAGGCGCCTCCGATCACCGCTCTGATGGACACCTACCATCTGGAGATGCGCGACTGGCTGACGGACTTTACTCTTGAGGACGGCTATCAGCCCTTCAACCCCAACTACGCTGTTGAGATTTCCGCCGAGCTGAAGGAAATGGGCATCGACGGCATCCCGGAAACCGAGGAAGAGCAGATCAGACTGTTCGGCGTCGGCTGGTGGAAGTACGACGTGGAAGAGGCCGCCAGGCTGATGGAAAAGGCCGGCTGCGTGAAGAAGGAAGACGGCTTCTGGTACTACAACGATGAGAAGATCACCTTCTCCGTAAACGCTCCCGCCGACTTCGAGATGCAGTCCAACCGCATCGCCTACCCCATCGTGGAATACTGGAAGAACTTCGGCCTGGACGTGGTTGTGCAGACCATGGACAGCGCCACCTTCTGGGGCGTTCGCTCCAGCGGCGACTTCACCGCCGGCTCCTACTGGCCCGGCTGCGGAACCACTCCGGATCTGTACACCTACATCAGCGGCTCCTGGCACAAGGATCGCATCTCTCCGGCCGGCACCAACAGCCTGGGCAACACCTCCCGCTATGCCAGCGACGCCATCTCCGGCATGCTGGATGAAATCGGCGCCATGGCTCCCAACAGCGAGGGCCTGCACGAGAAGTACGTGGAGCTCCTGAAGCAGTTCGTCATCGAAATGCCATGGATTCCCTGCTTCGGCACCTCCAAGATCATTCCCGTGGACAACTACTACTGGACAAACTTCGTCTCCGCCGAGAACAACTACGAGGGCCCGTTCTGGTGGTGGTCCAGCTTCCGGTATCACATGACCGAGATCCAGCCTGTTGCGAGATAACCTCTCACGATTCCCTTCGGCTGCCGGGTTCCGCCCGGCAGCCGAACCCAATGGAGACGTCGCTTATGCCGACATGGCAAGGAGGAACTGACCAATGCGGATTGCAAAATACGTGCTCGTGCGCATTCTCATATGGGCCCTGACCATCTGGGTGGGCGTCACCGCGGTATTCATACTGCCCCGCCTGATGCCGGCCGATCCCATTGAAGGCATGATCGGCCGCCTGAATTCGAAGGGTTCCCAGATGACCGTAGAACAGATTGAATCCATGCGCTCGGCGCTGCGCCGCCAGTTCGGCCTGGAAGGCACCGTTATGGAGCAGTACGCCACCTCCATGAAGCGCATGCTGTCGTTTGACTTCGGCCCATCCTTTACGCTCTTTCCCACTCCTGTAACCGATCTGATCCGGCAATATCTGCCCTACACCGTCGGGCTCATGCTGATTACATCGCTCATATCCTTTGTATTCGGCAATTTAATCGGCCTGCTGGCCGGTTTCAAAAAGAACAGGTGGTATTCCAAATTTCTGGAAACCGCCGCGATGTGCATCTATCCCATCCCTTATTTCATTCTCGCGCTGATTCTGCTGATTCTGTGCTGCTATCTGAACAACTGGTTTCCGCTGGTGGCGAGCATGCCCGCAAAATTCAGCCTGACCTGGGATTGGGTATCAAAGATCGTCTACAACTCCTTTCTTCCCGCGCTGTCGCTGATTATCCTGGGCGGCGGCTGGTGGATTATCAGCATGAAATCCCTGGCCTCCAACACTGCGGAGGAGGAATATGTAAACTATGGCCGTCTGAAGGGCCTGAAGGAACGAACCATCGCCTATCGATACGTCTACAAAAACTCCATACTGACTCAGATTACCACGCTTTCTCTGCAGTTGGGCGGAATGTTCGGCGGCGCGCTGATGACGGAAATCATGTTCGGCTATCCCGGTGTGGGCGCGCTGACCCAGAGCGCCATACTTCAGGCCGATTACAACCTGATGTTGGGCCTGATCACGCTGTCCATCGTGGCGGTTTCCACGGCGACGCTGCTGGTCGACCTGCTGTATCCCTTCCTCGATCCCCGAGTGCGCTATAAGTAAAAGGAGGCGCGAGCATGAGAAAAAAGATTCGATATGCGCAGCGCGCCACGTTTCGCGACGTATGGCGCACCATGGAGCTTCGGTTTAAAATTGGACTGTTTATTCTGCTGTTCTTCGTCATCGTCGGGCTCATACTGCCCCGGTTTAATCCGCTGGACACCTCGCAGATGAGCACCTTCCGCAAGAACCTGCCCGTCAGCTCCAAGCATCTGCTGGGTACCAACGCCCTCGGCCAGGATATTTTCTGGCAGGCCGTCGACGCCGTGCAGAATTCGCTGATTATCGGCATCGTGGTGGCCGCCTGTTCCACGGCCATCGGAGTGCTGGTGGGCCTGTTCGCCGGATTCAGCGGCGGCCTGATCGACCGCGTGCTCACCTTTATCGGCGACGCGATCATCGTCATTCCCTCGCTGCCCATTCTGATTCTGATTTCCTCCATGATGTCCGGGCGAACGTCCATCATGACCATCGCGGCGGTGCTGACCGTGTTCAACTGGCCGTGGCCCGCCCGTCAGGCGCGCGCCATGGCGCTGACCATCCGCGAACGGGAATTTATCAACACGGCCCATTTCTCCGGCGAAAACCGGCTGAAGATCATCGTCTGCGAAATCCTGCCCTACGTGGCCAGCTGGGCCATGTCCAACTTCATCAACACCATCATGGTGGCCATCGGCGCGGAATCCTCTCTGGCCATTCTCGGCCTTTCCTCCACCACCACGGCCACCCTCGGCAACATGATCTACTGGGCCCGTCAGTATCAGGCCATTCTGCAGGAGCGCTGGATCTGGATCGGCATTCCCGTAGGTCTGACCATGCTGCTGTTCATCGGCCTGTTCATGACATTCACGGGGTATTCCGATTATACCTCCAGGAAGAGGGGGCGCTAAACCATGATGCACGTTGAACACGTGAGCGCGCACTACAAGACCATCACCGGCCCGGTGCTCGCGATAGAGGACGTAAACTTTACCATTCACGACGACGAAATCTTCGGCATCGCGGGCGAATCCGGCTGCGGAAAATCCACGCTGCTCAAGATTCTTTATGACGTTCTGCGGTTTCCGCTGGAGCTGACGGAGGGGCGCGTGGTGCTGGAATATCAGGACAGAGACGGCGCGAGCCGTTCTCTGGCCTCGGGCGAGCTGCACAAATCATGGTGGAACGCCATCTCCTATGTGCCTCAGGCCGCGATGAGCGTGCTCAATCCCGTGTACCGAATCGACGAACAGTTCTTTGAGACGATCAGGAAAGGCCATGGGCGCATCCATAAGGCACAGCCGCGCAGCCAGATCGCCCAATACCTGCGCGGGCTCGGCCTGCCCGAAACCGTGCTCTCCGCCTATCCCCACCAGCTGTCCGGCGGAATGCGGCAGCGCGTGGTCATCGCGATGGCGACGTTCCTTCATCCCAACATGATCCTTGCGGACGAGCCCACCACCGCCCTGGACGTGGTGGTTCAGCGCAATATCCTGATGATGCTGATGGCGCTGCAAAAGGAGATGCACAACACGCTGGTGATCGTATCCCACGATATGGGCGTGCACTATCAGATCACCGACCGCATGGGTATCATGTACGCCGGAAGCATGGTGGAGCTGGGGCGGACGAACGAAATCTTCGAATCTCCGCTGCATCCTTACACGGAAATGCTGATCGGCGCGCTGCCCAAGGTGGGCGACCGCCGTCCCAGGGAAGGCATTCCCGGCGCGCCGCCGTCGCTGAGGAATCCGCCGCCGGGCTGCCGGTTCGCAGATCGCTGCCGGAAGGCGCGGCCCGAGTGCACCATGAGCATCCCCAAACTGCGGGAAATCGAACCAGGCCGATTCGCAGCCTGTCACCTGCTCTGAAAGGATGAATGAAAATGTCGGATAACCTGCTTGAAATCAGAAATCTCACCCGCGTATTCATGGTGGGCGGCTTCGCCTTTGGCAAAAAGCTGACCGCGGTAGACGACGTCAGCCTCACGGTCACCAACGAGCGGCCGGTGATACTCTCACTGGTGGGCGAATCGGGCTGTGGAAAGACCACGCTGACCAAGATGATCCTGCGCCTGCTGGAGCCCACCCGCGGCGACATCCTGCTGAACGGACATTCGCTGCTGAGCCGCAGAGAACTGCCGGAAAAGGAATTCTGCGAGATCGTGCAGCCTATTTTCCAGAACCCCTTCGAGGCGTTTTCCATGCGCAGGCGCGTGGAAAATTACCTGCTGGACACCGCGCTGAAGTTCGGCGGCGCGAAAAGCCGGCGGCAGGCGGAGGAGATGGCGGATCAGGCGCTTCAGTCCGTGGGCCTGAGCTATGCGGTCGTAACGGGCAAATACGCGACCCAGTTCTCCGGCGGCGAGCTGCAGCGCGTTTCCATTGCCCGGGCGCTGATTACCCATCCCAGACTCATCATCGCCGACGAGCCGGTCGCCATGATCGACGCGTCCATGAAGATGAACATTGTGAACCTGTTCAAGGAAATCCGGGACAGGATGGGCATCAGCTTTATTTACATCACCCACGACCTGTCCACCGCCTATTATGTGAGCGATTACATCGCCACCCTCTATCGAGGTTCGCTGATCGAATACGGCCGGGCGCTGGACATCATGGAAAATCCCGCGCATCCCTACACGGAGCTGCTGATGAATTCGGTGCCCCACGTGGGGGACAAGTGGGAGCGCGGCGTGCTCGTTTCCGAATCCGAGGGCAGGGAGTTCGGACTGACAACCTGCAAATTCGCGAGCAGATGCTCCTATGCGACGGAGGAATGCCGAAAGGCGCGCCCTCCCATGCATGAGCTCGAGGGCGGAAGGCGCGTGCTCTGCTGCCATCCGCTGGTGAAGTGAAGCGGCTCTGCGCGATCCTCGCGCTGATGTGTCTGCTGGCGTCTGCCTGGGCTTCGGCGGCCGCGATGGAGCTGGAGTGCTATTACATCGATCCCTGCGGCGGATGCAAGTCGGTCAAGGAGGGCGGCTGCGGAAAGTGCTATGTGGAAAGCGAGCTGAACAAACGCCTTCAGCCGCTGCTGAGATCCCTTCCGGCGGATCGACAGGTGGTGCTGCGCATGAAGAACCTGTCGCTGTATCCGGAAAAGTACGATCCTCTGCTGGAGCGCGCTGAGCAGCTTGGCGTGAAGCCGGAGGACTTCTCCCTGCCGTGTCTGTTCATTGGAGACGCGCTGTTCGCGGGCGATGGTTCGCAGGACGACGACCTTCTCCGCTTTATCGCGTCCGGCGGCAGCGATTATTCCGGATACGCCGCTCCGGCCCGGGAGGACGGCGCACCCGACGCGAACGCCGCGCGCCGGCGGGCAATCTACCTCTACAGCCCATGGTGCGAGGACTGTAAAAGCGTGGAGCGCTATCTGCGCTCCTACTTTCCCAAGGACGCGGTGCTGGAGAAATATTCCATCGCCGAGGAGGACGGGCTTCTGCTCCAGCAGGCGCTCATCCGGCGGTACGGCATTGCGGAGGACGCCTTTTTCGTGCCTTTCATCGTCTATGGCGAGGAGTACTTCCTCGGAAAAGCGGACATCTGCCTGAGCCTGATCAGCAGGATGCAGGAATTCCCCGACGCGGTCACGCCGTCGATGCAGGAACTGCTGGCGCAGGAAGGCGAAACCGCCCCCACTGACCCCTGAATCAATAAAAATATTGGAGGCATCACCATGTACGACGGATTTTTCAACACTCCTGCATCCATGCCCCTGCTGTCAAACGCGCGAACCCGCTCCATCAGCGCCGAAAACCCGACCGGCGAGAAGGGCGCCGGCGCGCTGGCAACCACGGGAACCGGCGAAAAACCCGCGCGCAATCTGGGCAAGGGCTGGAAGGTCTCGCCCAGCGTCAGCATTCCCGCCGGTGAAACCATCGTTCTGGCCGACATCGATGGCCCCGGCGCCATTCAGAGCATCTGGATGGCCGGATATGTGGGACGCGACCTCATTCTGCGCTTCTACTGGGAGGATCAGGAAATTCCCAGCGTGCAGAGCCCTCTTTCGGATTTTTTCGCCTGCGGATGGTATGACAATTCCGGCATGCCGCTGAAAGGCCCCTTCAGTCTCCTGAATTCCGTGATGGTCTGCGTGAATCCCAACCGCGCGCTGAACTGCTTCTGGGTCATGCCCTTCAAAAAGCGCTGCCGGATCACCGCGGAAAACCGCGCGAAGGAACCGCGCGTACTCTACTATCAGATCAACTATGTTCTCACGGAGCTTCCCGACGAGATCGGCTATTTCCACACACAGTTCCGCCGCGTGAATCCCCTTCCCTATAAGGAGGACTACGTCATTCTGGACGGTGTTTCCGGAAAGGGACAGTATGTGGGCACCGCCCTGTCCGTGGGGCTGAACGGCCTGGGAATGTGGTGGGGCGAAGGCGAAATCAAATTCTTCATGGACGGCGACCGGGAGACGCCCACCATCTGCGGCACCGGCACCGAGGATTATTTTCTGGGCGCGTTCGACTGGGATGTGGACGGTCAGTATCGAACCTACAGCGGCCCGTATGCCGGAATGTATTACGCGCAGGCTCCCGACGGGATGTACGCATCTCAGCAGCGCTTTTCCATGTATCGCTGGCATGTAACCGACCCCATTCGCTTTGAAAAGGACCTCCGGGTCACTCTGCAGGATCTGGGCTGGTACCGGGACGGCACCTATCAGGTGCGTCAGGACGATTTCGCGTCCGTGGCCTACTGGTATCAGACGCTTCCCGCGCCGCCTCAGCCGCCCCTGCCGGATATCTACTACCTGGAAGTGACCTGAAAAAAACGAACGCGTTCACCATGCGCAGGGAAGCGATCGTTCCATACGGGAATAGATTTCATGCCGAAAATGCCTCGGAAGGATGCAGGCGGCGGACGATCTCCGATCACGTCCTGTACATGAACTTTGAAGGAATCAACGATTTCACAGAGAGGAGATGTTTTTCTTGTTTGATGGACTGCAAATGAGCCCCGGAACGCTTCCACGCCTTTCCAACGCGGTTACCCGCTCTCTCAGCGCAGAAAACCCCACCGGCGAAAAGGGAAAGGGAGGACTGGCCACCACGGGCACGGGAATCAACAGCGCCCGAAAGCTGGGCAAGGGCTGGAAGGTCTCGCCCTGCGTGGAGGTTGCCCCCGGCGGCGTCGTCGTTCTGGCGGACATCGAGGGGCCCGGCGCTATCCAGAGCATCTGGATGGCCGGATACGTGGGCCGGGATTCCATCCTGCGCTTTTACTGGGATTATCAGGAAACGCCCAGCGTGGAATGTCCCCAATCGGATTTCTTCGGCTGCGGCTGGTTTGATAACGACCGAACCGTTACCGGCAGCAACTTCAGCCAGCTCTGCTCACAGATGGTCTGCGTAAACCCGAACAAGGGCCTCAGCTGCTTCTGGGTCATGCCCTTCCGCAGGCACTGCCGAATCACGCTGGAAAATCGCGGCGAAAAGGCACGGTTCGTATTCTATCAGATCAGCTATACCCTCACCGAGGTTCCCGACGACTGCGGATATTTCTGCGCGCAGTTCCGCCGCACCAATCCCGTTCCGCGGATGTACAATCATACGATTCTGGACGGCGTTCGCGGCAAGGGCCACTATGTGGGCACCTCCCTGTCCGTGGGCCTGAACGGCCATGGAAACTGGTGGGGCGAGGGCGAAATCAAATTTTATATGGATGGCGATACCCAGGGAGCGACCATCTGCGGCACGGGCACCGAGGACTATTTCCTGGGCGCTTACGATTGGGATGTGGACGGCCAGTATCTGACCTACAATTCTCCCTACGCCGGAATGTACCACGTCGAAAAACCCAACGGGATGTACGCGTCTCAGCAGCGCTTTTCCATGTACCGCTGGCACGTGATGGATCCCATCCGCTTTGAAAGCGATCTGCGGGTCACGATTCAGGATCTGGGATGGTTCAACAACGGGCGCTATCTGCCGCGGCAGGACGATTTTGCCTCCGTCGCCTATTGGTATCAGACCCTCCCCGTAGCGCCCTTCCCGCCGCTTCCGGACGCGGATGCGCTGGATATCAGCTGATCGAAACAGGGGACATATGCTATTAAAGAGGAGCCGTGCAGGCTCCTCTTTAATAGCATTTCTCTTCGGTATAGTTCTTGGCCTCGGCCACGCCGTGTACGCCCGCGGTGGGATCGTAGCGCTGCCACTGGCCGTCGAGCCAGACGGACACCCAGGCGTGATACATCGAGTCCGCGTGGCCGACGGCCATTTTGGCGGGAATGCCCTGCACGCGCAGCATGCAGGCGGTTACGGCCGCCAGATCCTGACAGATACCCTTGCGCGTCTCGTAGCATCTGTCCACGTCGGGCAGCGCGCCCTTCTGGGTGGTGATGGTGGCGACGAAATCGTAGACGAATTTCTTTTCGATGAACTGGCGGATCGCGTCGAACTTCTCCGCGTCGGAGGAAAGACCCTCGCAGAGCTCGTAGGATTTCTGCACTGCGGCGGAATCCTGGGTGTACCAGACCTCCTGATTGGGCGCGAGGAAGGGAGCCGCCTCGTCGCTGAGGGAGACGGAGACGGTTACGCGGCCGCTCTGGGCGTATTTGGAGCCCTCCGTGTTGGCGTAGAGCGTGCAGGTGTATTGTCCGTCGCCCATCTGCAGCGGAAAGACTTCGCTTTCGCCGCTGCCGTTGAGATCGTAGGTGTACATTTCCTCGCCCAGCGCGATGCGCAGCTTCAGTCGCCGCGAGGTTTTGGGGCCGTGGATAATCAGATAGCCGTCGGCGCTGTGGCTCTCGTCCACGACGAGATCGCCGTCGGAGCGCGTGCGGTCGCCGCTCTGGGGCCAGAGCGCCTCCCGCGCCGCCAGCGCCCAAAGCGCGGCTGCGAGCAGCAGAAGGCACGCGGCCGCCGCGGCGCCGCGCCGCCATGGACATCCTTTGCGCATCCTGCCCCGCTCCCTTATGAGATTACATGCTCCGAATGGTTTGACAGAATCTGTCGAAAAGCGCCGCGCGAACGGAACGAATCCGGGCGCGGGAACCTCTTTTTTATTATATCAAATTCCATCCGGACGTGTCAATGCGGCGGGGAGGAGTTACGAATGGCTGTCGGAATTCTTCACATTGACGTAACCGCCCTGCTCCAACTGTGCCAAACGGCGGTCGAGGAGCCGCTGGTTTTCGAGAATGCGGTCGAGCTTGCGGTGCAGATCGTCCAGAACCAGCTCGTTTTTCAGATTGACCCGATAGTCGTTCTCCGCGCGCTGGCGATCCTTGGCCTCCTGCCGGTTCTGGCTCATCATAATCAGCGGGGCCTGCACGGCGGCGATGCACGACAGGACGAGGTTCAACAGGATGAATGGATAGCCGTCGAAGGCCATTGCGCCCATCAGCACGTTCAGCGCCATCCAGACCGCCATGATGGCGATGAAGCTGAAGATGAACGCCCAGCTCCCCGCGAACCGCGCCACCGCGTCGGCTGCGTGCTGGCCGAAGGTCGTTTTTTCGCTTTCCTCCGAATTGCAGGAGACACTGGTGTCCAGCAGCTCGTGCATCAGCTCCTCGTCGGTGAATTCCCGGTCGGTTCCGTTCAGCAGCTCGGCGACGATGCGCTGCCGTTCCTTTTTGATGTTCATAATTTTCCTCCGATGATTTTACCGCGCGTCGTCCACAATCCGGCGGGACTGGGCGCACAGCTCGGCGATGCGCGCGAAATTGCCCGCGGCCACGTCGGCCTTGGGGCACAGCCAGCTTCCGCCCACGGCGTGGACGAAGGGCGCGGCGGCGTACTCGGCCAGATTGTCGGCGCTCACGCCGCCGGTGGGGATGAATTTCACCTGTCTGAAGGGCGCGGCCAGCGCCTTCATGGCCTTCAGCCCGCCGTAAATGCCCGCGGGGAAGAACTTGACCACGCTCAGACCGCGCTTCAGCGCCGCCATGATCTCCGTGGGCGTGACGCAGCCCGGCGCGACGGCCACGCCGCGCTCCACGCACCAGTCCACGATTTCCGCGTCAAAGCCGGGAGAGACGATGAATTTCGCGCCCAGCGCCACGGCCTTTTCGCATTGCTCGACGGTCAGAACGGTGCCCGCGCCCACGAGCATCTCGGGGCACTCGGCGGCGACGTTTCGAATGGCCTCGGCGGCCGCCGCCGTGCGGAAGGTGATTTCCATCACGTCCACGCCGCCGGCTAGCATGGCGCGGGCGGCGGGAACCGCGTCCTCGGCGCGTTCCAATACCACAACGGGGACGACGCCCGCGTTTCTCAGGCGTTCCAGAGCGTTCATTTTTATTCCTCCTTCAGTGTGCGTTCCAGTGTCTGGCGAATGGCTCCGCGCCCGGCCAGCATGGAGACAAAGTAATGCTCGATTTTCTCAGCCAGCGCCGTGTTTGAAAGGTTCAGGCCGAAGAGCGTTTCGTCGGCCAGCAGCGGTCTGAGCTGACCGCGATAGGTCTCGGGATTTCCGACCTCAACGCCGCTCAGCGCCTGCTGAAGCTCCGCAAGGCGCGGGTCGGGGCTGGGTTCGAAGGGCGACAATGCGTCGTCCACGCCCAGCAGATAGCGCATCCATCCGGCGATGGCCAGCGGAATGCCCGTCAGCGTCTCCAGCGGAATGCCCGCGGCGACATAAGCCTTCAGGGTTTCGCCATAGCGGATGGGCGCCTTCTGGCTGGTGTCGCAGGCGATGCGCTGAGGCGTGTCGGGAATGCTCGGGTTGGGCAGGCGCTCGGTCAGCAGCTCGCGCAGGAACGCCTCGGGATCCAGAATGCCCGGATGCACGACGGTGCGCAGGCCCTCCGCGCCGATGCGCTCGGCCAGCGCCCGCAGCGCGGGATCGCCCATCTCGTCGGAAATGCGGCGATCGCCCAGCGCGCAGCCCAGCACCGCCAGCGCCGTGTGCAGCGGATTCAAGCACGCCGTGACCTTCATGCGCTCGCAGAGCGACACGGTGGCCCGGTCGGTCATGCGCACACCCGCGCGCTCCAGCGGCGGCCGCCCGGCGGGAAAGGAATCCTCGACCACGAGGTATTCCGCCGTCTCGGCGTTGACGAAGGGCGCGACGGCCGCGCCGCGGGCGCGGGGGAGGATTTCCATGCCCTCGATTCCGCGCTCGGCCAGCTGCCGGGCGATCTCCGCGTCCGGGCGGGGCACGATCTTGTCGATCATCGTCCATGGAAAGGACACGCGCGTCTCGTCGGCGAGATAGTCGGCAAATTCCGCCGGCGCAGAGCCGTTTTCGATCCAGCCGCGGGCGATGAACCGCACCGCGTCGCGCAGCTTTTCGCCGTTGCGGCTGCAGTTGTCCATGCTGACCATGGCGACGGGCAGCGCGCCGGCGCGGAAGCGCTCCAGCAGCAGCGCGGCAGCCTTGGCCATGACGTTCGCCGCGCGATCCGGCCCGTTTTTCAGGTCGGCTTCCACCTCGGGCAGCAGTTTGTCGTCGGCGGCGCGCAGCGCGTAGCCCTTTTCGGTGATGGTAAAACTCACCATCTGAAGGGACGGGCTGCGGAAGATTTCGCGCAGGCGGGAAAGGCAGTCCGCGTCTGAGAAGTCGGCGCGCACGGCCTCGGCCACGGCGGCGGCGATCTCCGCGTCCGTGGAGCCGTCGCCGCGCAGGGCGATTCGCAGGGTCAGATTGTCGTGGGGGAGATAGACGCGCCGCGTCAGCTCGCCGTCGGCAGAGGTGTCCACGGCGATCACGCCCCGGTCGGCCAGACCATGGTTCAGCAGCGATTGCTGGAGCATGGCGACGTAGCCGCGGAAGAGGTTGCCCGCGCCGAAATGCGCCCAGATCGGCGCGCGGCGCGTGCGTTCAGCCATGGCGGCAACGTCGTATTCCGGCAGGCGCACGCCGAGGGCTTTCCATTCGTCGCGGCGGTTCAGCGATTGCAGATTCAGCTTCATGAAAAATTCCTTTCGATTTTGCTCAGAGCGTCTGCAGGAAGCGGCCGATCTTGCCCGCAATCAGCGCGTGGCCCTCGTCGCTGGGGTGCAGACCGTCGGGAGCCAGCCGCGCGCGGCACACGTCGTTGACCGGCTGGATGCCGCTGACGGCGTAGAGATCCAGCACCGGCAGCGCGTAATGCTCGGCGACCTCCATGAGAATTTTGCGATAGACGCTCAGCGGCGCCACGTCGCAGGGCTTGTTGCCGTCGCCCCGGGGATTGGCCTCGTTCTGGCGATGCAGCGGCGTGAGGATGGCCACGGGCTTTCCGCAGTAGCGCTCCAGCAGGCCGCTCATCAGGAAATGGCACGCGCCCCAGAAGGTGGACGGATCCCGGTCGACGGGCGTGCCCAGCGGCGCGTCGCCATGGCCGAAGTCGTTGGTTCCGCCAAAGACCACCACCGCGTCGGCGCTTGTGTCCATCCCGTCCATGCGCATGCAGAAGTCCTGATCGAAGGGATCGTCGGTGACGACGCGCTGGCGCGCGATGCGCGTACCGGAAATGCCATAGTTGTTGGCGCGCTTTAAGCCGAACTGGCGGGCGAGCACGTCGGTATAGCGGTTTTCGATGCAGCTTGCGCCCACGCCCTGAGTGATGCTGTCGCCTAAGAAATTGATGACCGAGCCTTCGAGAATCATGGGAAAGAACCCTCCTTTGCTCAGCGGTGCGCGGCCTTGTCCACGGCTTCCCAGAGGCCGCTTAAGTAGCACGCGCCCAGCGCGCGGTCGTACAGGCCGTAGCCGGGCATGGCCTGCTCGTTCCAGATCATGCGGCCGTGGTCGGGGCGGATCACGCCGTCGAAGCCCGTCTCGTACAGCGCACGGATGATCTCGTACATGTCCAGCGAGCCGTCGACGGACAGGTGCGCGGCCTCCTCGAAGTCCCGGGGGCCGCTGCGGCGGATGTTGCGCACGTGGGCGAAGGGAATGCGCCCCTTCAGGGAGCGGATGATGGCCGGGACGTCGTTGTCCGGGTTGGAGGCCAGCGAGCCGGTGCACAGCGTCACGCCGTTGCAGGGCGAATCCACCGCGCGCATCAGGCGCAGCAGCTTTTCGCCGCCGGTGACGATGCGCGGCAGGCCGAACACGGGCCACGCCGGGTCGTCGGGATGGATGGCCATGCGAATGCCGTACTTTTCGCAGGTGGGCAGGATGGCCTTGAGGAAGTAGACGAGGTTATTGAACAGCATTTCCTCCGTCACCGGCGCGTACAGGGCGAACAGCTCCTTCAGCCGCGCCATGCGCTCCGGCTCCCATCCGGGCAGCACCGCGCCGTTGGATTTCTCGCTGATGGACTTAAGCATCCGGTCGGGGTCGATCTGATCGACGATGGACTGGTCGTAGGCCAGCACCGTGGAGCCGTCCGGGCGGGGCTTGGCCAGATCGCTGCGCGTCCAGTCGAACACGGGCATGAAGTTGTAGCAGACCATGCGGATGTCCGCCCGGCCGAGGTTCTCCAGCGTCTGGATGTAATGCTCGATGTACCGATCGCGGTTTTTGCCCGCGGCCTTGATGTCGTCGTGGACGTTGACGCTCTCGATGCCCAGCACCCGAAGGCCCGCGGCTTCCACCTCGGCCTTCATCGCGTCGATGCGCTCCCGCGGCCACACGTCGCCGGGCGCGGTGTCGTAGAGCGTGGTGATTACGCCGGAAACGCCGGGAATCTGCCGAATCTGAGTGAGGGTTACGGTGTCAAACTGCGCGCCGTACCAGCGCAGACCCATCTGCATGAAAAATCACGTTCCTTTCTGATGTCACTCGGAATATCCGAAGAAGCGCATGGCGTTGCGATAGCCGACGTCCGAAACCAGCTCGCCCAGCGCGTCGAAGTCGGCGGGATATTCGCCGTTTTCCACCCATCCGCCCAGCAGATTGCACAGCAGGCGGCGGAAGTACTCGTGGCGGGTGTAGGACAGGAAGCTGCGGGAATCCGTGACCATGCCGAGGAAATTGCCCAGCACTGCCGTGGAGGCCATGGCGCGCATCTGGCGCTCCATGCCCGGCAGGCTGTCGTTGAACCACCAGGCCGCGCCCTGCTGAACCGCGCTGCGCACGCCCTCCTCGGTGAAGCATCCGGCCACGGCGTTGAGCATGGCACTGTCGTTGGGGTTCAGCGAGAACAGCACCGTTTTTGGCAGCGCGCCGGCCTTGCTCAGATCGTCCAGCAGCGCGGGCAGGCCCTCGGCGCAGGTTGTCGGCGCGATGGCGTCGAAGCCCGTGTTCGGCCCGACGCGGCGCATCATCCTTTCGTTGAGATTGCGGATTACGCCGAAGTGCAGCTCCATGACCCAGCCGCGCCGGGCGTATTCGCCGCCGAGGAATTTCAGCAGCGCGTACTGATAGGCGGAGATTTCGTCGGCGGTCAGCGTCCGGCCGTCCGAGGCCTTGCGCAGAATCGCGTCCAGCTCCGCCGCGGAGCATTCCACCTTTCGCAGCGCGGTCACGCCGTGGTCGGAGGCGGTGCAGCCGTGGGCGGCGAAGAAGTCCATCCGCTCGGACAGCTTCGCCTGAAGCGCGTCCATGGTGTGCGGCGCGCCGAGCCGCTCCATATAGCCCGGGAAGGCGGCGTTGGCGGGATCCAGCGCAAGCTCCGGTCGCCATGCGGGGCGCACATGTACCTTCAGCGTCTCGTCCGCGGCCAGCATTTCGTGCCAGCGCAGGTCGTCCAGCGGGTCGTCCGTGGTGTTCAGATCGGTCACGTCGGCGCGGCGAATCATATCGCGCACGCCCAGACCGTTTTGCAGAACGGCGTTGCACTGCTCCCAGATGGCGGGCGCATTGCGTTCGTTCAGCGGAAGCTCGCAGCCGAAATAGCGCTTCAGCTCCAGATGCGTCCAGTGGTAGACGGGATTGCCGACGCAGCGCGGCAGCGTGCGCGCGAAGGCGAGAAACTTCTCGTAAGGCTCCGCGTCGCCGGTAATCAGGCTTTCCGGCTCGCCGCAGGCGCGCATCAGCCGCCATTTGTAGTGGTCGTCGCCCAGAAACGGCTCGGCCACGTCGGCGTAGTGCTTATCCTGAGCGATCTCCGCGGGGCTGATGTGGCAGTGGTAGTCGATGATGGGCAGACGCTCGGCGTAGTCGTGATACAGCCGCCGGGCCGCCGGCGTTTCCAACAGAAAATCCTCGTTCAGAAAGGGCTTCATGGCGTTCTCGTTCCTTTATCAGAATTGTCCGAAGGGGTCGAATTCCCGGTGGAGATAGCGCTCCAGATTGCTCCGGAGCACCGCCTGAGTGTCCATCAGCAGCTGCGGATGCTTCGGCGACCAGCCCTCCAGCAGCCGCCGGGCCAGCAGGCGTGCGGCCTGATAGCCCTGGGCGAAGGGATCCTGATACAGAATCAGGTCGCACCAGCCCTCGCGCAGCGCCTGAGCGGTCTCGGCGGACAGGTCGTAGCCGATGAGCCGCACGCCGCGCCGGTTCAGCGCCTTCAGGGCGCGGATGGCGCCCACGGTGCTGGAATGGCCGGTGCAGAACACGCCGCGCACGTCCGGCGCGCGCTCCACGGCCTCGGTCAGCGCGCGCTGCGCCTCGGCGGGGTCGCTGGGGCATTCCGAGCAGCGCATCACCTCCATGCCGCCCGGCTGGGCGCGCAGCTGCTCGAAAAAGCCGCTGAAGCGCTCCAGAAAGGGCATGGTTCGGGCGAAATTGCCCAGCACCGCCACCTGTCCGGAGCCGCCGAGCATCATGTCCATCAGCTCGCAGGCCATGCGCCCGGACTGGCGCGAATCGCTGCCGACGAAGAACAGCCGCCGCCCGCCGGGCAGATCGGTGTTGAAGGTAATGACCGGCGTTCCGTCCGCCGCCAGCGCGTCGATCTCCGCGCCGGACGTGAGCCCCGCGGCGTTGACGGCCACGCCGTCGAAGTGAGAATGCGCCAGCTCGGACAGGCAGTGCGCCGCGCCGTCGGGGATGTTCAATGGATAGCGAATCTTCTCCACGCTCACGCCGAAGTCCCGGAGCTCCGCGGCCGCGCGATCGACGCCGCGCTCGATCTCTCCATAAAACGCGGCGGGACGGTCGGGAAAGACCGCCGCAATGCGCTTTTCGCTGCGGCGGCTCAGCGCGCTGGCGAAGCGGTTGGGCCGATAGCCCAGCTCCGCGGCGATCTGCTCCACGCGGCGCTTGCTCCGCTCGCTCACGCCGGGGCGGTTGTTCAGCGCCCGATCCACCGTTCCGATGGACACGCCGGCGCGTTCGGCGATTTCCTTCAGCGTCACCCGGCTGGATTCCATCCGAAGCGCCTCCTTTCCGTGAAAAAGATGAACGTTCACGCTCTGTATGAAAACAGTATAAACCGCACGAAACGGATTGGCAATAGCGAAGGATGAGAAAATTATATTGAAATATTGTGAGATGAGCATAAAAATACACGCGGATGCATCTGAAGGAAGCGCTTTTTGAACGGGATTATCGTGAACGTTCACGAAAAATGGTTTTGCTGCGTGAATTTCTGATTTTTCGCTCTTGCAATGCGGGAAAAACGAGGTTATAATTGAAAAAACAGGAAGTGAAGGGGGAAGAAAAATGTACATGCCCAGGCTTTACGCCTTCGCCGACGAGGCGAGCGCGGCGGTGGACGGGCAGATTGCGGCCATGCGCCGAAACGGCCTGAACGGACTGGAAATTCGCAACGCGGACGGAATTAACGTCTCCGACCTGACGCTGGCCGCGGCGCGGGAAATTCGCAGAAAGCTGGACGGCGCGGGTCTGACCACATGGGCCATCGGCTCGCCCCTCGGAAAAATCGGAATCGACGAGGATTTCGCGCCCCATCTGGAGAAGCTCCGGCACACGCTGGAGGTCGCCGACGCGCTGGGCGCGCGGAACATCCGCCTGTTTTCCTTCTATATTCCCAAAGACCGCGACCCGGAGGAATTCCGGGAGGCGGTGATCGATCGGCTGGGACAGTTCCTCCGCGCCGCCGAGGGCACGGGAATCGACCTCTGCCACGAGAACGAGAAGGGCATCTACGGCGACGCGGCCCCGCGATGCGCAGAGCTTCACCGGGCGCTGCCAGCGCTGAAGGCCGTGTTCGACCCGGCCAACTTCATTCAGTGCGGGCAGGAGACGCTCTCCGCGTGGAGACTGCTCAAACCGTGGGTGAAGTACATGCATGTCAAGGACTGCCGAACCGACGGCACGGTGGTTCCCGCGGGCAGGGGAATTGGAAATCTTCCCGAAATTCTGAACGACTATCTGTCCGCGCCGGATCGGGCGCTGACGCTGGAGCCGCATCTGAAGGTGTTCGACGGTCTGAAGGCGTTGGAGCGCGCCTATGACCGCAGCGCCGTGGACGATTATGAATACGGGAGCAACGACGCGGCGTTCGACGCGGCCTGCGCGGCGCTCAGGGAAATTCTGAAGGAGGCGTGAGCCATGGAAATCGGAGCACAGCTTTACACGGTTCGGGATTACTGCAAAAACCTTACCGACTTTGCCGAGACGCTGAAGAGGGTGGCCGACATGGGCTATCGCACGGTGCAGGTCTCGGGCGCCTGCGCCTTTGAGCCGGAATGGCTGGACGGCGAGCTGAAGAAGAACGGCCTGCGCTGCGTGCTGACCCACACGCCGGGCGACAGAATCGCCGCCGATCCCGCGCAGGTGGCGAAGGATCACGACCGCTTCGGCTGCGAGTACGTCGGTCTGGGCTGGTACGGCTTCGATCCGGAGAAGCCCGACGGAACCTTCGAGCATTTTGTGGAGGTCTACGGCGCGGCGGCGAAGGCACTGCGCGAGCATGGCAAGTACTTCATGTACCACAACCATGACCAGGAGTTCAGGAAGTACGGCGGAAAGCGGATTCTCGAAAAGCTGGCCGAGGCCATTCCCGCCGAGGACATGGGCTTCACGCTGGACACCTTCTGGGTGCAGGCGGGCGGCGGCGATCCGGCCCAGTGGCTGGAGAAGCTGGCCGGGCGCATTCCGTGCATCCATCTGAAGGATTTCGCCTATGGCCGCAAAATGGCCGTCGTCGGCGAGGGCAACATCAACTTCGACCGCGTGTTTGAAAAGGCCGAGGCCGGCGGAACGAAGTACATGCTGGTGGAGCAGGACGACTGCTATGGCGAGAGCCCGTTCGATTGTCTGAAGCGCAGCTATCAGTATCTGACCGCCTGCGGCTTCCATTGAGGAGGAAAAGAAGATGAGCGAGAAAATCCGTCTTGGAATCATCGGCGTGGGCAACATGGGCAGCGCCCACGGAACCAATATCGTCGGCGGCAGGTGCCCGGACTTCGAGCTTCGCGCGGTGGCAGATGTGAATCCCGCGCGGCTGGAGTGGGCGAGGGAGCATCTCGGCGCGGTGGAGTGCTTTGACAACGCCATCGCCATGCTGGACAGCGGCAAAATCGACGCGTGCATGGTCTGCGTGCCCCATTACGACCACGCGAAATACGCCATGGAGTGCATGAAGCGCGGCATCCACGTGATGGTGGAGAAGCCCGCGGGCGTGTACACGAAGCAGGTTCGCGAGATGAACGCCGAGGCCGACCGCCACCCGGACGTGGTGTTCGGCATGATGTTCAACCAGCGCACCAACTGCGTCTACCGCAAAATGCGCGAGCTGGTGCAGTCGGGCAGGTACGGCCGCATTCGCCGCACCAACTGGATCATCACCGACTGGTATCGCCCGCAGGCCTATTACGATTCCGGCGACTGGCGCGCCACGTGGTCGGGCGAGGGCGGCGGCGTGCTGCTCAATCAGTGCCCGCACCAGCTGGATCTGTGGCAGTGGATCTGCGGCATGCCCGTGGCGGTGCAGTCCAACATGCGCTTCGGCCAGTGGCACGACATTGAGGTCGAGGACGACGTGACGACCTATGTGGAATACGAAAACGGCGCGACGGGCGTGTTCGTGACCACCACCGGCGACGCGTGCGGCACCAATCGCTTTGAAATTCAGATGGACGGCGCGAAGCTGGTGGTCGAAAACGACAAGCTGACCGTCATTGAGTTCGACATGCCCGAGCCGGAATTCTCCCGGACGAACACCGTGCCCTTCGGCTTTGTGGGCCGGCACGAGGCGCCTGTGGAGACGGATGGCCTGAACGAGCAGCATGTGGGCGTGGTCAACGCCTGGGGCGGCGCGATCCTCCGCGGAACGCCGCTGGTGGCCGACGGCCGCGAGGGCATCAACGGCCTGACGCTGTCCAACGCCATGCATCTGTCCGCTTTCACCGGCCAAAAGGTGACGCTGCCGCTGGACGAGGAGCTCTACTACGACGAGCTGATGAAGCGCGTGGCGACCTCCCGGCGCAAGAAGGGCGGCGCGGCGGTGTTCGCCGACACGTCGAATACCTACGGCGGAGCGAAATAAAAGGAGAATGAACATGAGCGAAATTCGCGTGGGCGTGATCGGCATCGGCAACATGGGCACGGCGCACGCCGCCTGCCTGCACGAGGGCCGAATCGACGGAATGCGCCTGACCGCGGTGTGCGATCTGCGCGCCGAGCGGCTGGAGGAGTGCGCGCGCCGCTTTCCCGAGGCGGAGCGCTTCGAGGATTATCGTGCGATGATTCACAGCGGCCTCGTGGACGCGGTGATCGTCGCGGTGCCGCATCCGCTGCATTCGGACGCGGCCATGGCCGCGCTGGACGCGGGACTGCACGCGCTGACGGAAAAGCCCATCGACGTGCGCGTCTCCAAGGCCCGTCAGCTCTGCGACGCGGCGAAAAGGAGCGGAAAGGTGTTCGCCATCATGCTCAACCAGCGCACGAATCCGCTGTTCCGCCGGGCGCGGGAGATCGTCCAAAGCGGACAGCTGGGCGCGCTGAAGCGCACGGTGTGGATCATCACCAACTGGTATCGCACTCAGTTCTACTACGATTCCGGCAGCTGGCGCGCCACATGGGCGGGCGAGGGCGGCGGCGTGCTGCTCAATCAGGCCCCGCACAACCTCGACCTGTGGCAGTGGATCTGCGGCATGCCTGAGGAGGTCACGGCATTCTGCGATGTGGCGAAGTATCACCGTATCGAGGTGGAGGACGACGCGACGATCTTTACGCGCTATGCAAACGGCGCGACGGGCGCGTTTATGACCTCCACCGGAGAATATCCCGGCACGAACCGACTGGAAATCTCCGGCGAAAAGGGCAAGCTGGTGCTGGAAAACGGCGCGATGAAGTGGTGGAGACTCCGAATACCCGAGCCGCAGGTGCGCTTTGAGTCGAAGGAGAGCTTCGACGCGATTGACATGGACGTGGAGGAGATCACCTCCGACGAGCCGGAGACGGCCCACGCGGGCATCCTTCAGAATTTTGCCAACGCCATTCTGCATGGCGAAGCGCTGATTTCGCCCGGCGAGGACGGCCTCAGCGAGCTTACGCTGTCCAACGCGGCGTATCTGTCCCAGTGGACGGGCAATCGACCCATCCGGCTGCCCATGGACGAGGCGGCCTTCGACCGGGAGCTGGCCGCCCGGGCGGAAAAATCCGCCTTTCACGACGGCGGCGAGGCGCATCCCGACGGAAAATACAGCGTCCGCTGGCAGGTGAAGTGGTGAAAAACGGGGCTTAACTGAAGTTTATCAATGATTTTGTTGGAAAGACTTGCTTTTTGGGCTGCATGGTGATAAAATACTAGTTGCTAATTTGCGTAGGGAGGTGAACGATTTTGCCGAATATCAAGTCTGCAATCAAGCGCGTAAAGGTGAACCAGAAGAAGAACCTGCGCAACCGTATGATCAAGTCTGCGATGAAGACTCAGATCAAGAAGTTCGAAACCGCCGTTTCCGCGAGCCAGGCCGACGTCAAGCTGCTCAGCGCGACTCAGGGCGCGGTTGACAAGGCTGCCGCTAAGGGCGTTATTCATAAGAACGCTGCGAACCGCAAAAAGGCTCGTATGGCAAAGCGCCTTGCGAAGGTTGCACAGTAAGGTCATCGAATCGCAAACAGGGGAACGCGCAAAAGGCGTTCCTTTTGTTTTTGTCTGAAATAAGTCGGCGAACTTTCACGGAGGAACAGCATGGACGATCTCTTTTCCATGAACACGCGGTCGCTTGCGCCGCTGGCCGACCGCATGCGCCCGAGGACGCTGGACGAATTCGTGGGCCAGACGCAGATCGTCGGCCCGGGCAAGCTGCTCAGGCGCGCCATCGAGGCCGACCGCCTGACCAGCTCCATCTTCTGGGGCCCGCCCGGCTGCGGCAAGACGACCCTTGCGTCCATCATTGCCGAGACGACGCGGGCGGCGTTCGTCAAGCTCAACGCCGTCACCAGCGGCGTTGCCGACGTGCGCGAGGTGCTCCGGGAGGCGGAGAACCGGCTGAAGCTCTATGGACAGCCGACCTATCTGCTTCTGGACGAGTGTCATCGCTGGAGCAAATCCCAGTCGGATTCCATTCTGCCCGCCATCGAGCAGGGAACGATTCGCTTCATCGGCTCCACCACCGAAAACCCGATGATCGCCATGACGCCCGCCATCGTCAGCCGCTGCCGGCTGTTCCGCTTCGAGCGGCTGACCGAGGACGACGTGCGCCGGGCGGTGCTGCGCGCGGCGGCGGATCCGGAGCGCGGCTGCGGCGCGCAGGACGTTCGGCTGGACGAGGACGCGCTGAACCACATCGTGCAGGTGGCCAACGGCGACTGCCGCAGCGCGCTGAACGCGCTGGAGCTGGCAGTGCTGACCACGCCGATGGAGGCTGACGGCTCGGTGCACGTGACGCTGGAGGTGGCCGAGGAGTCCATCCAGAGCCGCGTGGTGCAGATGGACGAGAGCCTGTTCTACGACATGCTGTCGGCGTTCTGCAAGTCGCTGCGCGGCTCGGACAGCGACGCGGCGCTGGCGTGGTTCGCGCGGATGAACTACGCGGGCGTGGATCCGCGGATCATCGTGCGCCGGATCATCGCCCATGCCAGCGAGGACGTGGGCATGGCCAATCCCATGGCGATGCTTCAGGCCGCGGCGGCGGCGCAGGCGCTGGAGACCGTCGGCATGCCCGAGGCCCGGCTGCCCATCGCGCAGGCCATCATTGCCGTTTGCGAAAGTCCCAAGTCCAACACCGTTTCCGCCGCCATCGACCGCGCCATGGCCGACGCGGAGAAGGGCGGCTATCAGAGCGTGCCGGTGCATCTGCGCGACACCCATTACAAGGGCGCGGAGCGAATCGGCTCCGGCGAGGGCTATCTGTATCCCCACGATTTTCCCGGCCACTGGGTCGCGCAGCAGTACGCGCCCGAGGAGGCGAAGGACATGCCCTATTACACGCCGTCGGAGCAGGGGTTCGAGCGCGAGGTGCGCGCCCAGCGCGCGAAGCGGGGGATCCACGACCCGAAGGAATGAATTAACACGACCGCGCGAAAAACGCCGCATTCATTCGATATAATGGAGACAGACTAGATATTGGAAGTGAATGCGCGGTGCGACCGGGCATTCCATTGCAGAACGATTGAATCCATTTCCACAGGAGCGCAGCATGACTGAAACCGGAAAGAAAGCAAAATCCTCGAAGAGCGCCGCGGCGAAGCGCGACGCTTACGACGATTTTTTGGACGGCGACAGGGACGGAACGAAAAAGAAATCGGCTTCGTCCAAGACGCGGAAGTCCTCCCAAAGCGCCGTAGAGCCGGGAATCGCCATGCCTCCATCGACGAAAAAGGCGGGGACGGCGAAGCAGCCCGCGTCCGCTGCGAAGAAATCCTCATCCAATCGCTCTTCTTCTGCAAAGAAGGCGAAGATCGAGGAAAATCCGCTGGCGCGCGCGTCGAGGACGGAATACGACCGCTCGAGGTATCGCTCGGAAGCGGGAACGAGCCGGCCTGTCCGCCGCGCGGAGACGGAAGCCGATCTTCCGCGGAGCCGCGCGGGTTCCGCACCGCATCATTCCGCGAACACGCCGCGCCCGGCGAGAAGATCGCGGCGGGCGGTGCTCGCCGTGGACAACCGCGATCCCTTCGACGACTATCTCCAGCACACCGAAGAGATGTCCAGGCCGCATCGCCGGAAGAAAAAGACCTCCAGCGTGACGGTGCTGCTGGCGACGGCCATCGTGGTGCTGCTGGGGCTGGGCGGCTATCAGGCCGTGCGCTATCGCGCCTTTGCGGAGATGAAGTCCGCCGTGCAGCGCGAGACCTTCTACGAGGGAACCACCGTCGAGGGAATCGACGTGTCCTCCATGACGCTTGCACAGGCGATGGAGTACTGGCAGGAGAACATCGAGCCGGCCTATTCCCAGCGCAAGGTGACGCTGAGCAATGGCGCGTCGTTCACCGCCGAGGAGCTGGGCTATACCAGCGACTATGCCACCGTGCTGTCCAACGCCTTTTCCGCCGGGCGCACCGGCTCGCTGGAGCAGCGTTACGCCCTGCTGTCCAGCCGCAGAAGCGCGCCCGTGAGTTATTCGGTCACGCGGCAGAGCTACGATCCGGCGGCCATCGCCAGATGCGTGTCCCAGATCGCCGAGGCCATCGACCGTCCGGCGGAGAACGCGAAGATTGCGTCCTTTGACACGGAGAGCTATGAATTTACCTTCACCGACGCGGTGACGGGCAGTCAGCTGGACGCCGACGCGCTGACGCGGGACATGACGCAGGCCATGGAGAACGGCGGCGGCTCGGTGGAGCTGAGCGTGCTGGCCATTCAGCCCGACGTGACGCAGAACGACATTGCGTCCCAGTACGGGCTGATCGCATCGGCGGTGACCAACGCGTCGTCGTCCAGCAGCAATCGCCTGTCCAACATCCGGCTGGCGCTTCAGATGATCAACGGAACGTGCCTGAAGCCCGGCGAGACGTTCTCCTTCAACGAAACCGTGGGCAAGCGCACTACCGACCGGGGATTCAAGATGGCCACGGCCTATTCCAGCGGCACGGTGGTGGAGGACGTGGGCGGCGGCATCTGTCAGGTGTCCACCACGCTGTTCAACGCCGCGGTCAAGGCCGATCTGCAGATCGTCGAGCGCCATAACCATTCGCTGACGGTGGCCTATGTGGATCGCGGCAAGGACGCGGCGGTGAACTGGAACAGTCAGGATCTGCGCTTTACCAACAACTCGGACGACAACGTGTACATCTGCTGCTTCCTGAGCGACGACAAGCGCGTGCGCGTGGGCGTGTTCGGAAAGCTGCTGCCCAACGGCGAGAGCATCGTCATCGAGAGCGAGGTCACGGGCACCACGTCCTTCGAGACGGTCTATCAGCCGAATCTCGCGCTGGCGACCGGCGCGTCGCAGGTGACGCAGAAGGGCAAGGACGGCTGCTCCGCCGTGGCCTACAAGGTGCGCAAGGACGCGTCGGACAACACGATCAGCCGCGAGGAGCTGTGCCGCAGCTCCTACAAGACGGTCAACCAGATCGTCGAGTACGGCCCGTGAGGAACGATTTGCAATTGGGCGCGAGATGTGCTATACTAGGGAAAAGAACAACGGGAGGTGAACCGACGTGGCGAAAATCGTGACCCGGCAGGAGGTCAAGCGCCGGCGGATGAAGTTTCAGGTCTTTGCGGGCATGTTTGATTTTCTGGGCATTCTGGCGGGACTGGTCGTCATCGTCGTGTGCATCGTTCTGATCAATTCCCTGTTTCATTGGGCGGTGAAGGACGCGGAGGTTTCGTTTAAAACCCTCTGGGATCTGTTCACCAGCGCCATCATCATTCCCGAATGATTCGAAGCGCCCTTTTTCGTAAAGGGGCGCTTTTTGCCATTGCCAAAGAAAGGGTGAAGCGCGATGCGCGTGTCGTGGCCCGAGTTTTCCGAGGAACTGGAGGATTGCCGCAAATGCCGGCTCTGCGAGCACCGCAGCCACATCGTGCCCGGCGAGGGCAACCCCAACGCCGCGCTGATGTTCATCGGCGAGGGCCCGGGGCAGGAGGAGGATCGGCTGGGCCGGCCCTTCGTCGGCCGTTCGGGTGAGCTGCTGACGCGGATGATCCATGCCATCGGCATCGAGCGCTCCGACGTGTACATCTGCAACGTGGTCAAGTGCCGCCCGCCGCAGAACCGCAATCCCGAGCCGGACGAGGCTGAGGCGTGCCTGAACTATCTGCGCCAGCAGGTGGTACTGGTTCGGCCTAGGGTCATCGTGTTGCTGGGCAAAATCGCCTGCCGCTACACGCTGCGCGAGGAGGTCTTCATCACGCGCGACCATGGCCGCTGGTACGAGCGCAAGGGAACGTGGTTCATGCCCACCTTCCATCCCTCGGCGCTGCTGCGGGATCCGACGAAAAAGCGCGATGCGTGGGATGATTTTCAGAAGATTCGCGCAAAATTGAATGAGATTGAAGAAGCGACGGGAGTGAGCGTTTCCGATGGAGAAATTTCGCGGGGAGCTGACGAGGTTCATTGACGGATTGTACGAGGGCGAGCGCAAGACGCTGGTGCACGGCGAGGGCCGTCTGGGCGCGCGGGTGATGCTCATCGGCGAAGCGCCTGGCGAGCAGGAGACGCTGCAGGGCCGCCCCTTTGTGGGCAAGGCCGGAAAGAATCTGGACGAATTCCTCGAGCTGGCGGGCATCGACCGCGCCGAGCTGTATGTCTCCAACACGGTGAAATTCCGCCCCACGAAGATCTCCGACGCGGGCCGCACGGTCAACCGTCCGCCCACGCAGGAGGAGGTGCACCTGTTCCTGCCGTGGCTGAAGAAGGAGATCGACATGGTGAACCCCGAGTGCGTCGTGACGCTGGGCAACGTGCCGCTGCGCGCGCTGACCGACCGAAGGACGGTGATCGGCGACGTGCACGGAACCTTCCTCGAGCGCGGCGGGCGGCGGATTTTCCCCATGTACCATCCCGCCTCGGTGATCTACAACCCCTCGCTCAAAGAGGTCTATCGCGCCGACGTGCTCAAGTTGGGCGAATGGCTGCGGGAAAATAAAAAATAACGAATATATAACGCAAAAACAGCCGCCGATGGGTTTCATTGGCGGCTGTTTTGTGTATGATAGTACTTGCGCCTTTGCGATGCGGAATTGGAAAAGAATGACAGATTTTTCCGCAAAAGAGACTTGTCAAGCACGGCGCTTTGTGTATAATATCAGAAGAGACGACCTTTCGTGTGCGCCATGCGCGCACATGCCCGAGCAGGGGCATACAATGGCAGAAACAGAATTTGGGAGGAATTGGCATGAGCCTGATTAAGTGTCCGCGCTGCGAACTGAATTACATGAACGATACCGACAAGATGTGCTCCGTCTGCCGCCGCGAGGTGCGCGGCGAGAGCGAGTCCTTCGACATGATCGAGATGTGCTCCGAGTGCGGCGAGAACCCCGTCGTGCCGGGACAGGAGCTGTGCGCCTACTGCCTGAAGGAGCTGGCGCGCCGCACCGACGAGTCCACCGACGATACCGTTGAGCCCACCGCCGCCAACATCGAGATCGATTCCGTTTCCTCCATGGATGAAATCGAGCTGGACATCCCCGAGGACATGGACGGCGAGGTCTTCGACGACGAGGATGACGAGGACAAAGAGGACGACGAGGAAGAAGAGGAGTAACCCTTGGCCATCTTTGCCATATCCGATCTGCATCTGCCGGCGCGACAGAAGCCGATGGACATCTTCGGAGACCACTGGGCCAACCACTTCGACAGGATTTCACAGGACTGGCGGGAGCGCGTGAGCGAGAGCGACGTCGTGCTGCTTCCGGGCGACCTGACATGGGCGATGCATCTGGAGGAGGCGCTGGAGGACATCCGGCGTGTGGGCGAGCTGCCCGGCCGAAAGCTGCTGCTGCGCGGCAATCACGACTACTGGTGGAGCGCCATCGGCCGGGTGCGCCGCGTGCTGCCCGAGGGCATGTTCGCCATTCAGAATGACTGCATCCAGCTGGACGGCGTCCTCTTTGCCGGAACCCGCGGCTGGACGATTCCCGCGGGCGAGCATCCCGACCCCAACGACGTGCGCATCTATCAGCGCGAGCGCATGCGGCTGGAGATGTCGCTGAAGGAGGCGCGCCGCCGGGACGCGGAGGCGCCGCTGGTGGCCATGATGCACTATCCGCCGCGCATCGAGTTCGACGCGGGTTTTACGGACATTCTGGCGCGCTACGGCGTGAGCGACTGCGTCTACGGTCATCTGCACGGAGCCGGGCTGTATTCCGCCATCCGCGGCGAGCGGGACGGAATCCGCTATCATCAGGTCTCCTGCGACGGGCTGGATTTCAAAATGTATAAACTTCCGGAGCTTCTATAGAACCGCCGCGCAAAACGCGACGGCTTCTTGCATATCCTGCGGGATGGGCAAGCGCGCTGCGACTGAGGAGGAAAAATGGAAAAACAGCTTTTATTGATACTCAATCCCTGCGCGGGCCAGCGCCGGGCCAATCGGATGCTGCCCGAGATCATCCGCACATTCTGGGATTTCGGCTATCGCTGCGTGACCTATGTCACGGCGCAGAGCGGCGATCCCACGCGCTATCTGGCCGAGCACGCCGGGGAATTTGAGCGCGTGGTCTGCATTGGCGGCGACGGCACGCTCAACGAGACCATTGCCGGCGTGCTCCAGTCGGGCGTCGATCTGCCCATCGGCTATATTCCCGCCGGAACCACCAACGACTACGCCAACAGCATCGGCCTTTCGTCCGACGTGCTTCAGGCGGCGCGGGACGCGGCGGGCGGCGAGATTCAGCGACTGGATGTGGGCAGCTTCAACGGGCGCTATTTCTCCTATACGGCCTCCTGCGGCGCGTTCACGCGCACGTCCTACAGCACGCCTCAGTCGCTGAAGAACACGCTGGGCCATCTGGCTTACATTCTCGAGGGCATCAAGGATCTGCCGTCCATTCGGCCCTATCACCTGCGGGTGGAGACCGAATCCAGCGTGCTGGAGGACGACTTCATCTTCTGTGCCATCACCAATTCCACGTCCGTGGGCGGCATTCTCAAGCTGGACAAGGAACTGGTTTCCCTCAACGACGGCCTGTTTGAGGTCATGCTCATCCGCAGCCCGGAGGTGGCCATCCAGCTGACCAGCATCATCCACGGCATCACCGCCATGGATCTGCCCAACGAGATGGTGCACTTCTTCGAGGCGGGACAGATTCGCGTCACCTCCGACGAGGACATCGAATGGACTCTGGACGGTGAACGCGCCGAGGGCGGCAGCGTGGCTGAGATGCGCAATCTGCACAGCGCGATTCAGATCGTCCTGCCCGAACACGCGTCCGAAGGGGAAATGGAGTTGTGAAGATCAACTATCAGCTCGCCATGGAGCGCGAGCTCGCCGAGATCGCCCGGCGGGAGGGGCGGCCGCGTCTGCTGCTGCACAGCTGCTGCGCGCCGTGTTCCAGCGCCGTGCTGGAGCGCCTGACCGACTGGTTCGATCTGACGGTGTTCTATTACAACCCCAACATCGCGCCCGAGGAGGAATTCCTGCGCCGGGCGGAGGAGCAGCGGCGGCTCATCGCCGAGCTTCCGCACGCGCACGAAATTCAGTTTCGCTGCGGCGAATACGAGAGCGAGGCCTTTGAGGCGCTGGCGCGAGGACTGGAGGATATGCCCGAGGGCGGTGAGCGCTGTACGCGATGCTTCCGGCTGCGGCTGGGCAAGACCGCCGCGCTGGCCGCGCGGGAGGGCTTCGACTACTTCACGACCACGCTGTCCATCAGCCCGCTGAAGGACGCGCAGCGCCTGAACGCCATCGGCGGCGAGCTGGCAGAGCAGTTCGGCGTAGCCTATCTGTTCTCGGATTTCAAGAAGAAGAACGGCTACAAGCGCTCCTGCGAGCTGTCTGTGCAGTACGAATTGTATCGACAGGACTACTGTGGGTGCCGGTTTTCCCAGATGGAGCGGGAAAAAAAGAAAATAACAGAGGAATTGTCAACTGATATTTGAAATTTGGTTGACAATTAAACCTCTCTGTGGTATGCTGAAACGCAGAAAACCGCAGGGAGGTTTTGCTATGTCCACCAAGGAGGCGGTGCTGCTCGAGCTGATGCGCTCGGACAGCGTTTCCGGCGAGCGGCTGGCGGAAATGCTCGGCGTCTCCCGCAGCGCGGTCTGGAAGGCCATCGCGCAGCTGCGCGAGGACGGCCATCAGATCGAGGCGGCGACGAATCGCGGCTATCGGCTGGCGGATCCCCGGGAGATTCTCAGCGAGGCGGCCATCCGAAACGCGCTGGAGACGCGCGCGTTCGGTCGGGAGATTGAGCTGCATCGCGAAATCGATTCCACAAATCGCCGCGCCAAGGAGCTGGCGGCCAAGGGCGCGCCCCACGGCATGCTCGTCTGCGCGCGCAGTCAGACCGGCGGGCGCGGGCGCTTCCAGCGCAGCTTCCATTCGCCCGAGGACGGCGGCGTGTACATGAGCCTGATTCTCCGGCCCACGCTGCCTGCGGAGCGCGCGGTGATGCTCACCAGCATGACCGCCGTGGCGGTGGCGCGCGCCATCGAGCATATTGCGGACGTGCAGGTCAAAATCAAATGGGTCAACGACCTGTACATCAACGCCCGAAAGGTCTGCGGCATCCTCTGCGAGGCTGGCATGGACTTCGAGAGCGGTCAGCTGGAGTACGCGGTGGTGGGCGTCGGCGTCAACACCGCGCGGCAGGAATTCCCGCCGGAGCTGCAGGGAATCGCCACGTCCGTGGGCAACGAGTGCGGCCGCGAGATTTCGCCCAACCGGCTGACAGCCGAGATCTGCGCCTGCATGGAGGCGGAATACGAGCATCTGTCCGACGGACGCTTCATGGCTGAGAGCCGCGAACGCTCCAACGTCATTGGACGAAAGATCCTCGTGCTCCGCGGCGACGAGCGGTTTTCCGCGCGGGCGCTGGACATTGACGATCAGGGCGGACTGGTCATTGAGACCGATGCGGGCGTGCAGACGGTGCGCTCCGGGGAAATCAGCATTCGCTGGGAGGAAGAACAATGAACGTACAAAGAATGTGCAGAATCGCGCTGATGGCGGCGCTGATCTGCGTGGCCGCGCCGCTGGCCATTCCCGTGGGCGCGGTGCCCATTACGCTGGCGACATTCGCCGTGTATCTCGCGGGCTTCTGTCTCGGCCCGTGGGAGGGCACGGCGGCAGTGGCGATCTATCTGCTGCTGGGCGCGGTGGGCGTGCCGGTGTTCTCGGGCTTCTCCGGCGGAGCTTCGCGCCTCGTGGGCGCGACGGGCGGCTATCTCTGGGGCTATCTGCCCTGCGCGCTGCTGACGGGTCTGGCGGCGAAGCGCTATGCCGACTGCGCGTGGAAGAGCGTGGCGGGCATGGTCGTGGGCACGGTGGTGCTCTACGCCATCGGCACGGCGTGGTTCCTCTGCGTGATGCCCACCACCTTCGCTGGAGCCATGGCGAGCTGCGTGCTGCCCTTCCTGCCCGGCGACGCGCTTAAAATCGCCGCCGCGCAGATCGTCGGTCGTCAGGTGAAGAAGAGGCTGAAGAAATTTCTTTAAAACCCAAAACGAGCGCCGTTCCGAGGAAGGAGCGGCGCTTTTGTGCGTTGGAAGCGCTTTTCAGTCGTCGCAGACCACCAGATCCACGGGGACGTCGTGCGCTTCGGTTTCCAGATGGTCGAGCAGCTGGAATCTGTAGCACAGAGCGACGAGGGGATGGTTGGGCTGGTCGGCGAGATAGCGGTCGTAGAAGCCGCCGCCGTAGCCGAGGCGGTGACCCTCCGGGTCGAAGGCGAGACCGGGCATCAGCACCAGCGCGGTTTCGTCCATGGCGACGGGCCTGTCGGCGATGGGCTCGGGAATGCCGTATGCGCCCGGCGCGACCTGCTGAAGATCGTCCAGCCACAGAAAGCGCATCTCATCGCCGTAGACCTTCGGCACGGCCACGCGCTTGCCGTCCGCCTGCGCGCGGCGCAGGATCGGCTCTGTGTTCACCTCCTGATTGTAGGACAGATAGCCGTAGATGGCCTTCGCCTGCCGATACAGCTCCGTCTGAAAGAATTTCTCCGCCAGCCTCGCGCTGGCCCGCTCGATTTCCTCCGCGCTCATGGCGCGTTTTTTTGCGCCGATTTCCCGGCGCAGCGCTTTTTTGTCCAGCAATTTTCGTTCCTCCGAAATTCGTGAAAAAAACCGGAGAGAGAAAACTCTCCCCGGTTGTGAAGGGGTTTACATCAGAGGCTCCATGCCGAGAACCGGATGGCCGACCTCGGTCAGGAAGTTGAGCAGCTGCTCGGGATCCTCGGTGCAGATCGTCTCGTCGGCGATCATGTCGGAGAAGTTCTCGATGCCGTACAGCTCGTGCGCAGATTCGTTGAGCTTGTCCTTGATCTGCTCCTTCAGCGCCTTCGGCAGCCAGACGATGCGGCCCAGACCGCCCTCGGCCTTCAGGAACTTCTTGGAGGTGATGAAGTGCTTGCCGTGGCCCATGAAGCCCGGGGTCTGCACGCCGCCGCCGGTCATGGAGGCCAGCTCGGAGAAGCTCATGCCCATGGGGGTCATGCCCACGTGCTCGCGGTTGACGATGACCACGCCGTTGGACAGGGGCTCGATGCCGCAGATGCACTCGAAGCAGCCGCAGGAGGTCATCGGGTCTTCCATGATGGAGTACAGCGTGACCTGCTCCAGCGCGCCGTGGGAGTACTGCTGCACGGCCTCGTTGACGTCCTCATAGCGGCCGGTGCGCTCGTCGATCAGGCGGGTCTTGGTCACGATCTGGCAGGGACCCTGGGGATCCAGCTCGTTGGTCGCCTTGGCGTCCAGCCAGGAAACCGCGCCGCACAGGCCGAGGCGCTCGGGCGTGACGATGCAGACGTGGGACGGGGAGAAGGCCTGGCACAGGATGCAGGTGTAGAACACGTCGACGGACTCGTCGGTCATGCTCTTCAGGCGCTCGTCGCGATGGTCGAAGATGGCGTTCGCCTCGGCGCGCAGCTCCTTGACCTTCTCGGGATTGGTGTAGATCTTGACCTGGCACTTGTCGACGACGGTGTCGTATTCGCTCTTGATCTTGGCGTAGAGCACCTCGCCCAGATGCCTGGCGCGGAAGCCCGCGTCGAAGGCGGCGTTGCTCACGCGGATGCGGATCATATCGCGCTGGCCGGTGTGCATCACGCCCTCAATGCAGTTGAGGAAGCTGTGGAACTTGCGCTCGAACACGCCTTCGAAGTCAGTCTGCATGGTCTTGCCGGCCACCTCGACGATGTACGCGATCGGGATCTTCGCGCCGACCTCGAACGCGTCGAAATCCGGGCCTTCCAGAGTGATGAGGTGATCCTCGATCTCCTGAGGCTCCTTGGTGCGAACCAGCTCGACGCAATCCACGCGAGAGCCGTCCATCTCGATGCGCATGTCCTTCTTGCGGATGATTTCGCCTTCATACGCGGAGGAGAACGCCACGGGGATGTCGATGTTGGTGACCTTGATCTTGATGCCGCGGGCTTCGAGAGAGGTCTCGATCCAGTCCTTGGTGTCGGTGTTGATCAGCAGGGACTTGGGAACCGCCCACATGTCGTTGGTGTCGTTGGTGATGACCGGGAAGCCCATCTTGATGGCGCCCGCGCCGCAGGCCACGGTGATGTCGTCCACCGGAGCATAGGCGTTGACGAAGGCAAAGATGCGGTCGAAAGTGTAGCGATGGAAGGCGTTCGCGTCGCCGGGCTCGGTGGCGCCGAAGATCATCGTCGCGCGGGTGACCAGCGAGATGACGTGGCCGACGGACCAGATGTCCGCGCCGACCGGCACGCAGCGCACGCCGAAACCGGTGCTCATGCCGGCGGAGTGCACCTGATCGATGATGCCGCCGATCATGAAGACGAAGATACCGCGGGACTGATAGCCCTTGACGGTCTCCACGGCCTCTTCAACGCTCGGCGCGGGGCCGATCATGACGACGAAGCCGGGGATGTCGCGGGTGACCAGCGGAACGCCCAGCTCACGCACTTCCGCGTCGGAGAAGTGGCCGTGATACTGCGTTCCCTCGTAGGGGGTGGGGGTGCGGGCGTATTTGCAGGCTTCGATCACTTCCGCGCAGCACGCGGTGGCGATGCCGGAATCGAAGATGGACTTGGTGCGATACTCGCGGCCCATCATGGCGCGCAGCTCGCCCAGCGCTTCCTTCAGCTCGCTCAGCTTGGTGACCTTCTTGCCCAGATAGGCGTAGATGCAGGCCAGGAAGTAAGCGGTGTCGGGCATGGTCATCGCGGCGTCCTCGCCCAGTTCGGCGATGGCGGCGTTCAGCTCGGCTTCCGCTTTGAAGTACATCTCATCGGAGCCACGGAATACTCTATCAAACAGTCCCATCTATTTTCCCATTCCTTTCACGATCAATTCTTTTCACTGTCCATCCGAGCCTTGATCGCCCGGATCTCTTCAACGGCGGAGGGGCTTACGTCGTAGGGAGACGCGCCCTGACGGTCGGCCTCGATGACGCCCGGATTGTAGTGGATGAAGCCCAGAAGCGCGTCCTCGGGGATGCGGCTCTTCAGGAAGGCCTCGTCCTCGGCGTTGCGCACCTTGTTGGCCACCACGCGCACGCGGGTGATGCCCAGGTCGGCGGCCAGCTGTCTGACCTTTTCATAGGTCTGAATGCTGCGCGCGCCGGGCTCGATGACCACGATAAACTGATCCATCATGCTGGCGGTGCCGCGGCCCAGATGCTCAAGTCCCGCCTCCATGTCCATGATGACCACATCGTCCCTGCGGAAGATGAGGCTGGACAGGATGGCCTTGAGCATCACGTGCTCCGGGCAGACGCAGCCGGAGCCGCCGGTTTCCACGGTTCCCATGACCAGCAGCTTTACGCCGTTGATTTCCTTGGCATAGGCGTCGGGAATATCGCTGACATAAGGATTCAGCTTGAAGAATTTGTTGGCGGCGTTCGCGCCGGTGCGCTCCTCCACCAGCTTGCGCATCTTGGAAATGGGGACGATGGAGTTGACCTCTTCTTCGGTGAAGCCCAGCGCCAGACCCAGATTCGCGTCCGGATCGACGTCCGCTGCAAGTACGGTACGACCCTCGTCGGCATAGAGCCGGGCGAGAATGGCGGACAGGGTGGTCTTTCCGACGCCGCCCTTTCCGGTGATGGCTACTTTCATGCGACTAAATCCTTTCAGTTCGATTCGATCAGATGCCCAGCGCGGCGCGCTTCTCTTCGATGCGCTCCATCATCTTGTCGCCCAGCTTCTCGATGTCCAGTTCGACGGTGTAGTTCGCGCCGACCCAGTCCTTGATGCTGCCTTGCAGCAGGCCGACCACGCCGGGGCCGCCCTTGGTGTAGGGATCCACGCCCAGGAAGGTGTCGATGCCGGTGGCGACGACGTAGTTGCCGATGGACACGGCCTTTTCGGACATGTACTCGGGCGCGCAGCCGACCACGGGAACCTGGCACACGTCGATGCCCCAGTCCTTGGCGATGTCGGACGCGAGAATCATCATGCGGGAAATATCAACGCAGGAGCCCATGTGCAGGATCGGCGGGATGTCGACCAGCTCGCACACGCGCTTGAGGCCCTCGCCGCACAGCTCCTTGGCTTCCTTGCTCAAAAGGCCCGCCTTGGCCGCCGCCTGAGCGGAGCAGCCGGAGACGATGACGATGATGTCGTTGGCGATGAGCTTCTTCATCAGCTCGATGTGAGCGGTGTCGGGGCGAACCTTGGGGTTGTTGCAGCCGACCATGGCGACCGCGCCGCGCAGAACGCCGGACTTGACGCACTCGATGAGGGGCTTGGTGGTGCCGACTTCGTCGATGTGGGAGTTGGTCACGCCGTCCAGACACTTCTTGATGGCTTCGACGGAGTAGCCCACGGTGGCGTTGGTCTTGAGCTGGGGAATGTTGACCAGCTCAGGCTTGCGGTTGGCGAAGTTGCGAACCGCCATCTCGACGATCTTCCTGGCGTTTTCGCCCGCGGTTTCCTCGTGGAACTCGATGAAATCGGAGTCGGGCATCTGCGCGATGGGAGAGGTGGTGATGAACTTGGTGTGGAAGCACTTGGACAGGGGGCCCAGCGCCGGGAAGATGCACTGCACGTCCACGACGATGGCTTCGCACGCGCCGGTGAGCACGACGTTTTCCTGCTGCAGGAAGTTGCCGGCCATGGGAATGCCGTGGCGCATGGCGACTTCGTTGGCGGTGCAGCACACGCCGGCGATGTTGATGCCCTTCGCGCCCATGGACTTGGCCAGAGCAACCAGCTCGGGATCCTGCGCGTAGAACACGATCATTTCGGACAGCGACGGATCATGGCCGTGAACGATGATGTTGACCATGTCCTTCTCCATGACGCCGATGTTGGCGGTGGTGTCCACGGGCTTGGGGGTGCCGAACAGGACGTCGGACATCTCGGTGCCCATCATGGATCCGCCCCAGCCGTCGGACAGGCCGGCGCGCAGGGACTGGCGGATCAGCGCCTCGGGCAGGGAAGAGCAGCCCATGTGAGTCATGTGCAGGGACTGAGAGACCTCGCGGTCGATGGCGCGGGGCTCGATGCCCTCGCGATGCCAGATCTCCTGACGAACTTCCGGGGCGCGCTTGAGGAAGCGCTGCACGCCGAAGGGCTTGCCGTACTCCATCAGACCGGTCTCGGCGACCTCGTGGGCGACGTCGTAGATGTCGCGGCCCTCGGTCGGGATGTCCCATTCCTTGGCGATGCGAAGGAGCTTCTCGGGATCCTTGACCTGATAGTTGCCGTCTTCCTTGGCAAGATACAGCGTGTGGGCGATGCTGCGGCCGTGATCGGAGTGGGTCGCGGCGCCGCCGGCGGTGAAGCGCAGGTAGTTGCGGGCGACGATGCCGTCGGCGTCGCAGCCGCAGATGCCGCGCGGAGACTTGGGAGTGATGCGGCAGGGACCCATGGTGCAGATGCGGCAGCAGATGCCCTCTTCGCCAAATTTGCAGTGCGGAGTCTGGTTCTTCACGCGCTGCTGCCAGGAGTCGGCGCCGACCTTTTTGCCGTTTTCAAGCAATGCGTCGGTTGCAGCTTCCATCTGCTCGATCGTGATGAAGGTGGTGTTGATATCGCTCAATGTTACTTCCTCCCCGTGTTTGATGCGGTAAAAAAAGTTGCCCTTGCCGTGACGGCCGCCGCCCGGAGCAGGGTCGCCCCATGGCGGCGCTTCCGGGAGGGAATGGATTTTCTCACGGCAGAATTCCATACCCATGCATATTATTATTTTATCAAATGCCTGTCATAAAGTCAATGCCAAATCCTCCGGGGGAGGATTTTTACGGGTTGAACTTTTTGGTTTTTCACGTAAATACAGGATGAAAATTGGCGAAGAATGACGCTTTTTCTCGAAATTGCCGGTGAAATTTCAATTCGACAGGCTTTATGCGTTTACAAAAAAGCGAAACCTGTGTATAATCATTATTGTGGAGTTTCTCTGTAACGAATTTGGAGGTTGTATTCATGAAGAAGCTAGTGGTTCGCAAAGATCTGCCCTGCATGGCCTGCCTGAGCTGCGTCCGCGCGTGCTCCGAGGCCTTTTACAAGGTGTTCGATCAGGCCAAGTCCTGCATCCAGATCGTCGAGAAGAACGGCGCGGTGAAGGTCAATACCTGCGTGCAGTGCGGCAAGTGCATGCGCACCTGCAAGAACGGCGCCATCACCCAGAATCCCAAGACCGGCGTGTACATGATCAACAAGAAGCTGTGCACCGGCTGCGGCGAATGCGTCGCGGCGTGTCCGATGAAGGTCATGACGCTGGGCCAGACGGCCACCAAGTGCATCGCCTGCGGCATCTGCGCCAAGGCCTGCCCGATGGAGCTGCTCTCCGTGGAGGAGAAGTAAGGCAGCGCTGCTTTGTAAAAAATCCCGACCGGGCGTTTCCGGCCGGGATTTTTTTGGTATACTATAAATGATAGAAAGTATTTTCGGAGGAGCAAATCCCATGGAAGGAATCAACGAGCTGCGCCGCCGGCTGGCGGAGGAGAACTATATCGCCGACGAGGCGCTGACCACGACGCTGTGGATCGCGCTGAAGCTGGGCCGGCCGCTGCTGATCGAGGGCGCGGCGGGCGTGGGCAAGACCGAGGTGGCCAAGGTGGCCGCCCGGGCGCTGGGGCGCGAGCTGATCCGCATGCAGTGCTACGAGGGACTGGACGAATCCAAGGCGCTGTATGAATGGAACTATCAGAAGCAGCTTTTGGCCATTCAGATGGGCGCGGAGGGCATGTCCGATCTGTTCGGCGAGGAGTATCTCCTCGAGCGCCCGCTGCTCAAGTCCATCCGCAGCGCCGAGCCCACGGTGCTGCTCATCGACGAGATCGACAAGGCGGACGCGGAATTCGAGGCGTTTCTGCTGGAGCTGCTGTCCGAGATGCAGGTGACGATTCCCGAATACGGCACCGTCCGCGCGCGCACCACGCCGTTCATCGTGCTGACCAGCAACCACACCCGCCCCCTGTCCGAGGCTCTGCGCCGCCGCTGCGCATATCTGTACATCGACTATCCCGACGTGGACAAGGAGGTGCGCATCCTCCGGGCCAAGCTGCCGGGCGTGGACGAGGCGCTGGCGCGGCAGGTGGCCTGCGCCGCGGCCTATCTGCGCGCCAGCGACAAGGTGCTCAAAAAGCCGTCCATCGCCGAGAGCATCGACTGGGCCAGCGCGCTGATGGCGCTGGGCGCGCCGGAGCTGGACGACGAGACCTGCGCCCAGACCATCGGCTTTGCGCTGAAGAACAGCGGCGACATCAAGGAGATTCTCGAAGATGACGAATTCATCCGACATCTTATTCAGTAAGCTGGCCGGCTTCGCCCGGGCGCTGCGCAATCAGGGCATGCAGGTGGGGCTGGGCGAACTGATCGACGCGGTTCGCGCGCTGGAGCTGACTGGCTTTGCGGATCGCGAGACTGTGCGGCTGGCGCTGCGAGCGCTTCTGGCCAAGAGCCGCCGCGAGATGCTGCTGTTCGATCAGTGCTTCGACGCGTACTTCGTCTCCGAGGAGGAATTTCAGAAGAATGCTCAGGCCGAAGCTCAGGCCGAGGCGCTGGCCGAGGAGCAGCGGCGCATGGCCGACGAGGAGCTGCGCTTCAACGGAAAGCCCATCGACCTGCGCGAGGATCTCAGGGAGGTCTACGGAAAAATGCCCCAGGAGGAGCGCGACAAGCTCCAGCGGTACATCGAGCGCTATTCGGACAACCTGAAGCGTTCGCCGAGCCTCTACGAGGGCTTCATCCGCTCGGTGTTCATGCGCAGTCTGCTGGAGCAGCAGATGCTTCTGGAGGACGCGGGCGAGGGCGGAATGGGCGCGGACAGCGACGCCGATCTGCTCTGCCGGGACATCTCCAACTTCCGCGAGGAGGAAATTCCCAAGGCCTATCAGCTCATCGATCAGGTGACGCGGCGCATCAACGGCGAGGTCGCCGCGCGCCGCCGGGCCGTGGGGCGCTCCGCGGTGCCGGACTTTAAAAAGACCATCCGTGCCGGGCTATCCGCGGGCGGCACGCTGAGCAAAATCCGCTACAAGCGCCGCCGCGGCCGCAAAAAGCGCGTCGTCGTGCTCTGCGACGTGTCCGGCTCCATGCTCCAGTTCGCGGAATTTGCCATCCGCTTTCTGAAGTCCATGTCCGAGGTGTCCGACCATTCGGAGATCTATCTCTTCTCCGAGCAGGTTCAAAAAGTCAACCCGCTGGCGCTGGAGAACATGAACACCTTCGGCTATTACGTCCGCCATTCCGGCGTGTGGGGAAGGGGAACCAACGTCGGCCGCGCGCTGGATTTCATCAACGCGCTGCGCCCGGCGGCGCTGGGGCCGTCCACGGTGCTGCTGATTCTCTCCGACGCGAAGACCGTCGATCTGCCCCGTGCCGAGGCCGCGCTGGCCCGGGCGAGCAGTCTTGCCGGCTCCGTGGTCTGGATGAATCCCATTCCGGAGAACAAGTGGCCCTATCTGAACAGCGTGCAGGCCATGCTGCCCCATTGCAAGATGGTTCCGTGCAGCACGCTGAACGATCTCGCCCGCGCCTGCGCAAAGCTGATCTGAAGAAGGACCCCGACGGAGCAGACCTCCGCCGGGGTTATTTTCGTCATTTGTGCGATTTGAAGCCTTCGCCGATGACCTCGTAGGCCTTGCTGCTGACGACGAAGGCCTTGGGGTCGATGGAGAAGATGATGCGGCGCAGCTGCATCTGCTCGAAGCGGTTGACCACGCACAGCAGCACCGTCTTGTCCGTGCCGCTGTACATGCCGCGGCCCTCCAGCGCCGTGACGCCGCGATCCATCTCGTCCATGATCTTCTTCGCGATTTCCTCCGAATGGTCGGAGATGACGAAGAAGGAATTGGCGCTGTTGGGGCCCTCCAGCACCAGATCGACCACCACGTTCATCAGAAATGTGCAGATCAGCGCGTACATGGCCGCCTGCTGGTCGAACACGAAGGCCGAGGCGATGATGACCAATGCGTCCACCGAGAAGATGCCCACGCTGACGCGCAGCGCGGGAATGTGCCGGTGAATCAGCGAGGCCAGCATGTCCGAGCCGCCGGTGGTGGCGCTGCCGCGCAGTACCAGTCCGAAGCCCGCGCCGCCCAGCACGCCGCCGAACACCGACGCCAGCAGCATGTCGTTGGTCGCCGCCGGGAGCGGCAGATAGTCGATGAACAGCGAAAGGCCGAAGGTGGCGATGAGCGACCGCAGCCCGAAACGCAGTCCCAGCGATTTCATGGACAGGGCGAACAGCGGAATGTTCAGAATCAGACTCACCGTGCCGACCTTCACCGGCAGAAAGCGATTGACCAGCTGTCCGATGCCTGTGAAGCCGCCGGCGGCGATGCTGTTGGGAATCAGATAGAGGTTGTACGCCGCCGAGCAGCAGAGCAGACCGGCGATGATGAGCAGGGCGTTTTTCAGTTCGGGATGCAGCGTGCGCTTCATGGTCGGCGGCTCCTTTCGGGTCGGAGAGCAAACTTTCTTCTATATTATAACATGCCCCGGATGAATTTGCAAATTCAGAACCTGCGCAGATCGCGCCGCATAGGAAGAAACGGCCGGTTTTCTGCAAAGACCGGCGAATGGATCAGGAGAGGGGGAATCCCTGTGAGATATGACCGAATGCCGCTGTATCCGCCCGTGGGCGGACGCTGCGACGGCGGAGGGGATTGCTATCGGATGCCGCTGTTCCGGCCCGAGCCCTGCATGCCCCGGGGCTGCGGCTGCCCGGCTCGGACGGTGCGGCTGGAAAATCCGGCGTGTCCGGACGAGTGGGCGGAGGTGACGCTGTCGGTGGACGAATGTGGAAACATGGTGATCTGCGTCCATCGCGCGCCGCCCCGGCGCTGCTGCGAGCCGAGGCCCCGGCGAAAC
>ULQJ01009592.1_pt1 | contig 60149 bp, 62 predicted proteins | sample 1954331 | NCBI WGS metagenome assembly ULQJ01 (sample SAMEA4835651, study PRJEB28245) | human gut metagenome | biome: gut microbiome; material: fecal sample | place: Denmark | collected 2008 | reverse complement strand
CCGGCCCGTCGGAGGCCCCTGCCCAGACGGCGGCGGTGTACACCCCGGAGGTCCAGCCCGCCAACACCGACCTGCTCCAGCAGGTGCTGGGCTTCGCCTACGCCCCGCCGGCGGCGGGGCAGCTCTCCTCTGGCTTCGGCCTGCGCACCGACCCGCTGGCGGGGGGCAGCCGCTTCCACTACGGGCTGGACATCGCCGCGGAGGAGGGCGCGGTGGTGTCCGCCTTCGCCGACGGCACCGTCACTGCCGTGGGGGAGAGCAGTGACCTGGGGCGCTACGTCACCGTGTCCCATCCCAACGGCTATTCCACCCTGTACGCCCACTGCACCCGCGTCACCGCCTCCGCCGGCCAGCAGGTGTCCTGCGGCGATCCCATCGCGGAGGTAGGGGAGACAGGCCGCGCCACCGGCCCCCACCTCCACTTCGAGCTGCACCGCGGCAGCACCTACCTCAATCCCATCTACTATGTGCCGTTCCAGTGATCTCACCGTCCGTGTCCGGCCCTCCGCGCTGCTGACACCGGCGTTTTTTCTGCTGCTCACCGACACCCCCGCGCTGCTGGCGGCGCTGCTGCTGGCCGCGTTCCTCCACGAGCTGGCCCACTACGCCGTGCTGCGCCTGCTCGGCGTCCATACCGCCTGCTTCACCCTCACCGGCCTCGGCGCCTCGCTGTACGTCCCGGAGCTGCACCGCCTGTCCTACGGTGCGGAGCTGCTCAGCGCCGCCGCCGGGCCGCTGGTGAACCTGCTCCTGTGGGTGGTGCTGAGTCTTACCGGGCGGGACGAGCTGTCCCTGTTCGCCGGGGCCCAGATGGTGCTGGGCGTGCTGAACCTGCTGCCCGTCCGTCCCATGGACGGCGGCCGCATCCTTTGGCTGCTCACCGCCTATCTGACGGAGCCGTACACCGCCGACCGTGTCGCCGCCGCCGTAGGGCTGGCGGTGTCCTCGGCACTGTTTCTGCTGTGCCTCTGGCTGGTGCTGACCACCGGGAACGGCGTATTTTTGCTGCTGGGCGCCCTGTGGCTGGTGTACCGCAGTCTGCCAGCGGAACTTTTTTTGCCCCGCCGCCTTGCCAAAACACAGAAAAGCAGGTAAAATAAACTGTTGCTGAAATACACCGCAAGGAGAATGACTGTGGATAAACGATTAGAACGCATCCTGCCCCGCGTGCAGAAGCCCGCACGCTATGTGGGCGGCGAATATAACGCCGTGCTGAAGGACAAGGCACAGGTGGATACCCGCATCGCCTTCTGCTTCCCGGACACCTACGAGATCGGTATGTCCAATCTGGGTATGCGCATCCTGTACGGCGTCATGAACGGGATGGACGGCGTCTGGTGTGAGCGTGTGTTTGCCCCGTGGGGCGACATGGAGGAGGAGATGCGCAAGGCGGATATGCCCCTTTTCGCGCTGGAATCCGGCGATCCCATCACCGATTTTGACATCGTGGCCTTCTCCGTGGGCTACGAGATGGCGTTTCCCGCCATCCTGAATATGCTGGATCTGGCGGGCATCCCCCTTTACGCCGCGGAGCGCACCGGTCTTTCGCCGCTGGTCATCGCCGGCGGCACCGCCATGTACAATGCCGAGCCGCTGGCCGACTTCATCGACCTCGTCAGCCTCGGCGAGGGGGAGGACGTCACCGTGGAGCTGGTGGAGCTGTACCGCACCGCCCGGCGGGAGGGGTGGAGCAAGCAGCAGCTGCTTCGCGCCGCCGCCCGGCTGGACGGCATCTACGTCCCCAGTCTGTACGATGTGACGTACCACGACGACGGCACCGTGGCTGCCATCACCCCGCTGGACGGCGCCCCGGCCCGCGTGACCAAGCGCATCGTCCACGATATGGACAAGTCCTATTTCCCCGTAAAGACCATCGTTCCCAGCACGGAGATCGTGCAGGATCGGGTGACGCTGGAGCTGTTCCGGGGCTGTATCCGGGGCTGCCGGTTCTGTCAGGCGGGCTATGTCTACCGCCCGGTGCGCAACCGCAGCCGTGACCTGTGCGCCGATTACTGCGTCCGCTCCTGCGACGATACCGGCTATCAGGAGGTGACGCTGTCCAGTCTGTCCACCAGCGATTACCCGCCGCTGACCGGCCTGTGCGATGAGCTGGAGCCGTTCTGCGACCAGCGCCATGTCAGCCTGTCCCTGCCGTCCCTGCGGGCGGACAACTTCTCCATGGCGCTGATGCAGCGTCTGGCCAAGGGCCGCAAGACCGGCCTGACCTTCGCGCCGGAGGCCGGCACCCAGCGGCTGCGGGACGTCATCAACAAGAATGTGACGCTGGACGACCTGCTGCAAAGCTGCCGCACCGCCTTTGCCGGCGGCTACAGCGCCGTGAAGCTGTACTTCATGCTGGGCCTGCCTACGGAGACGGACGAGGATGTGCTGGGCATCGCCGACGTGGCCGCCCGGGTCATGCACGCATGGCGGGAGAGCGCCCAGAACAAGCAGCGTGGCGTCCGTATCACCGTATCCACCAGCTGGTTCGTCCCCAAGCCCCACACCGCCTTCCAGTGGGAGCCCCAGATCTCCAAGGAGGAGTACGAGCGCCGTGTGGCGCTGCTGCGGGAGGCCATCAAGACGAAGACCGTCACCTACAACTGGCACGACTCCGACACCAGCTTCCTGGAGGCGGTGCTGGCGCGCGGCGACCGCCGCATGGGAAAGGTGCTGGAAACAGCGTGGCGTAAAGGCGCAAAGCTTGACGCATGGGAGGAGTATTTCTCCCTGAACCGCTGGCTGGAGGCCTTTGATGAGTGCGGCCTCGACCCCCATTTCTACGCCAACCGCACCCGCGCGGAGGATGAGCTGATGCCGTGGAGCATGATCTCCTCCGGCGTCACGGAGCAGTACCTGCTGCGGGAGCGCCATCGGGCGTATGAGTCCGTGACCACGCCGGACTGCCGCACCCACTGCAACGGCTGCGGCGCCAATCTGCTGGTAGGAGGGAAATGCGATGTCTAAGCTGCGGCTGCTGTTTATCAAGGAGGCGCAGGCCTCCTATATCTCCCATCTCGACCTGCTGCGCACGTTTCAGCGCGCCTTCCCCCGGACGGAGCTGGACATCAGGCACTCCCAGGGATACCATCCCCATCCCATCATCTCCATCGTCCTGCCCCTGCCGGTGGGACAGTCCAGCGACTGCGAGCTGCTGGATTTCGAGGTGACGCAGGATACCGACGGCCGCGGCATCGCGGAGAAGCTGAATACCGGTATGCCCAGCGGCCTGCGGGTGCTGGACTGCTATCCCGCCGTCCGGCCTATCCGGGAGCTGACGTACCTCCGGGCCGATGTGACGCTGGAATATGACAACGGCGTGCCGGAAAACGCCGCCGCCCGCCTGACGGAGCTGCTGGGGCGTCAGGAGCTGATCATCCAGAAGCGCACCAAGCGCAAGGAGCTGGCGGATGTTGATATCGCACCGATGATAAAGGACTTTTCCTTTACAGAGATGGAGGGGGCCGTTACCGGTACGGTGACGGTGCTGGCCCAGAATCCCGGCTTGAATCCGCAGCTGCTGGAAAAGGCGGTGGCGCGGTACCTGCCTGACCTGACGCCGGACTTCCTGCGAGTGCGCCGCCGCGCCGTGCTGGACGCGGAGGGCCGCGACTTCCGCTGACCGGCTTTATGCTGCTCCGGAGGAATATCACAAAAACGCCGCGAAAAATGTAAATTTCCCCTTGCTTTTTCCGGATTTCTGTGCTATTCTATCATGGCGTAAAAAGGGCGGTCCTCTGTCGCCGGTGCTCCGAGGAAGCGAGCACCGCATACATGGCGGCACGAACACCTATATTATCAGGAGGAAAGAATCCATGGATCTCATCAAGGCTCTGAACGAGAAGCAGCTGAAGGAAGTGCCCCAGGTGCTGGTGGGCGATACCGTCCGCGTGCATGTGAAGGTCAAGGAAGGCGCCCGCGAGCGTATCCAGGTCTTCGAGGGCACTGTCATCGCCAAGAAGCACGGCGGTATCGAGGAGACCATCACCGTCCGCCGCCTGTCCTACGGCGTCGGCGTGGAGAAGGTGTTCCCCGTCCACTCTCCTTCCATCGAGAAGATCGAGACGGTGCGTCACGGCTATGTCCGCCGCGCCAAGCTGTACTACCTGCGTGACCGCGTCGGTAAGGCAGCCAAGATCCGCGAGAAGCTGTAAGCGATCAACGAGATCAGAAAAGCGCCCACATCCGTGGGCGCTTTTTGCCGTCTTTTTCCCCTTTGCAACAGGGGGGAAAATATGTTATACTGCTGCAAAATGCATCATGAACGGAAAAACCGGAAATAGATGCTTCATCATGTATGCATGATGCATACATGATGAACGGTAAATTTTACCAGAGGAGGTGTGCGCCGTGCAGATCGAAGGGCTCAGCTGGTTTCCCGGCCACATGACAAAAACCAAGCGGATGATCGCCGCCGAGATCGGCCACATGGACGCGGTCTGCGAGATCGTGGACGCCCGCATCCCCCAGTCCAGCCGCAACCCGGATGTGGACGAGCTGACGGCGGGCAAGCCCCGGATGATCGTGCTGAACCGGGTGGATCAGGCGGATCCCGCCGAAACGAAGAAGTGGGCGGCGGCCTTCCGGGCGCAGGGCTATGCGGTGCTGGAGGCCAATGCCAAGGGCGGCGTGGGCACGGAGCACTTTGCCGCCGCCGTCCGGGAGCTGCTGCGGGAAAAGCTGGCGGCCTACGCCGAAAAGGGGCAGGTGGGCCGCACCGTCCGCGTGATGGTGCTGGGCATCCCCAACGTGGGAAAATCCACGTTCATCAACAAGGTGGCCAAGCGCAAGACCGCCAGAGCCGAGGATCGTCCCGGTGTCACCCGCTCCAAGCAGTGGGTGCCGGTGGATGCCACGCTGGAGCTGCTGGACACCCCCGGCATCCTTTGGCCTAAGTTCGACGACACCGAGGTTGGCAAGCGATTGGCCTTTACAGGCGCCATCAAGGACGATGTGCTGGACATCGAGGAGCTGGCCTGCTATCTGATGGACTATCTTGCCCTGCACTACGCCGATGTGCTGCGGGAGCGGTACAAGATCGACGTGGAGGAGGGGGACAGCGGCTACGACCTGCTGGAAAAGGCGGGACGGAAGCGGGGCTTCCTCATGCGGGGGGCGCAGGTGGACACCGAGCGCATGGCCCGCATTCTGCTGGATGAGTTCCGGGCCGGCAAGCTGGGCCGCTTCACGCTGGAGACGGTGGAGGCGTGCGGCAGATGAGAGAGACGGCGGACCTGTGGGCATATGAGCGGGAGGCCCGGGCCCAGGGATACGCGGCGGTGTGCGGCGTGGACGAGGCCGGCGCCGGGCCGCTGATGGGGCCGGTATACGCGGCGGCGGTGATCCTGCCGGAGGACTGCGGCCTGCCGGAGCTGAACGACTCCAAAAAGCTGACGGAGAAAAAGCGGGAGAAGCTGTTTCCCCTCATCAAAGAGCGGGCTATCGCCTGGTTCGTTGCACGGGTGGAGGCGTCGGAGATCGACGCCACCGACATCCTCAGCGCCCGGATGAAGGTCATGCAGCTGGCCATGGACGGCCTTGCCGTGACGCCGGAGCTGGCGCTCATCGACGGCAACCGGGACAAGGGCCGCAGCGCCGCCATCACCACGGCGCACCGCTGCATCGTGGGCGGCGACGGCAAGTCCGCGTCCATCGCGGCGGCATCGGTGCTGGCCAAGGTCAGCCGTGACCGCTATGTGACGGAGGTGCTGGACAAGGCATACCCCCAGTACCAGTTCGCCCGGCACAAGGGCTACGGCACCAAGCTGCACTATGAGATGCTGGACAAGTACGGCCCCTGCCCGGAGCATCGGCGGAGCTTCCTGAAAAAGTGGGAGGCAAAGCGATGAGCGGGGCACGGTCTGCGCCGGAAAAGGGCGGACGGGCCGAGGGCAGCTGGGGCGAGGCGCTGGCGGCGGATTACCTGCGGCAGCGGGGATTCCGGCTGGCGGCCCACAGCTACCACTGCCGGTTCGGAGAGATCGACCTCATCGCGTGGGATGGGGATATCCTGTGCTTCGTGGAGGTCAAGACCCGCACCAACACGGACATGGGACTGCCCCGGGAGTATGTGACCCCGGCCAAGCAGAAGCGGCTGAAAAAGACGGCGCTGTACTACCTCAGCGAAAAGCAGCTGGACTGTCCCGCCCGGTTCGACGTGGCGGAGGTCTATGCGGACAGCCCTTACAGCCGGGAGAACGCCCGCATAGAATATCTGGAAAACGCCTTTGAATAGGGGAGTGACAGCATGGCGATACCATATTTTGACGCCCACTGCGACACCATCTGGCGCTGCATGGTGACGGAGCCGGTGGCGGGCTACGGCGAGACGGAGGCGGAGCAGCGGGCCTATTTCCGGAGCGGCGGCAGCCTGCGGCAGAACGGCGGGCACGTCGATCTGGAGCGAGGCCGGGGCTTTGCCCGGCGGGGCCAGTTCTTCGCCCTGTACGACGATGTGAAGGCCCTGCCGGCGGGGACGGCGTGGCAGCGGTGCCGGGAGATGCACGACTGGTTCCTGCGGGAGCTGGAGGAGAACGGCGACATGGCCGCGCTGTGCCGCACCGGCGCGGAGGCGGACGCGGCGGCGCTGACCGGGAAAACGGCGGCGTTCCTCAGCGTGGAGGGCGCGGATCTGCTGGACTGTAAAGTGGAAAACCTGCACACCGCGGCGGGCTGGGGCGTGCGCTTTGTGAACCCGGTGTGGAACAACGCCAACGCCCTCAGCGGCAGCTGCGCCGATGATCCCGACCGGGGCCTGTCGCCGAAGGGGCGGGACTTCGTCCGGGAGATGGGGCAGCTGGGCGTGTATGCCGATGTGTCCCACCTGTCCGACCCGGGGTTCTGGGACCTGTTTCGCATGACGGAAAGACCCGTGGTGGCATCACATTCCAACGCAAGGGCGCTGTGCCCCCACCGGCGGAATCTGACGGACGACATGTTCCGGGCCATCCGGGACACCGGCGGCGTGGTGGGCCTCAACCTGTACCGGGACTTTGTGGGCGGCACGTCCATGGACGCGCTGACGGCCCATGTGGAGCACTTTCTGGCGCTGGACGGGGAAAAGACCCTGTGCATCGGCGGCGATCTGGACGGCTGCGAGGCGCTGGCGGCGGGGCTGCGCGGCGTGGAGGATGTGCCGCGGCTGTACGAGGCGCTGGAGAAGCGGGGCTACGGAAAAGCCCTGCTGGAGGACATATTCTGGAACAATCTGCGCAGGCTGCTGTGAGACGGCGGCCGGGGAAAGGAGGGACGCCATGGCGCTGTACGCCATCGGGGATCTGCATCTGTCGCTGAACAGCGACAAGCCCATGGACATCTTCGGCGAGAAGTGGCAGGGCTATGTGGACAAGATCAGGGCGGGCTTCGCACCGCTGCACGAGGACGACGTCACCGTGCTGTGCGGCGACCTCAGCTGGGGCATGAGTCTGGAGGAATCGCTGGCGGACTTTCAGTTCATCCACGCCCTGCCGGGGAAGAAGATTCTGATGAAGGGCAACCACGACTACTGGTGGAACACCGCCTCCAAGATGCAGCGGTTTTTTGACCAGCACGGGCTGGACTCCTTTGAGCTCCTGCACAACAACTGCCTGTTTTACGGGGACAAGGCCCTGTGCGGCACCCGGGGCTGGTTCTACGAGCTGGACAATGAGGGCACCCACAACGGCAAGATGCTGGCCCGGGAGGCCGGACGGCTGGAGACGTCCCTGCAGGCGGCGGGGGATCGGGAGAAGCTGTGCTTCCTCCACTATCCGCCGCTGTATCAGGGATACGAGTGTCCGGAGATCCTGCGGCTTTTGCAGCGGTACGGGGTGAAGCGGTGCTTTTACGGCCATCTCCACGGCGCCAGCCACAAGCGGGCGCTGGAGGGGATGCACTACGGCACCGAGTTTTCACTGGTGGCCGGGGACTGGCTGGATTTCGTCCCTAAAAAAATTTGCGAATAAGAGAAAAAACAGTGGAAATTCCCATTGTTTTCTGTTATCATACTATATTGCATTGGTGTTGCTATGAAAACAGGCCGATGCGGAACGGAGGAATAAACAAATGACTGTGAAAAGCTGCGAGAAACTGGAGAAGAGCAGAGTTGCCCTGACCATCGAGACGAGCGCCGAGGAGTTCGAGGCCGCCGTCAACAAGGCGTATCTGAAGATGCGCGGTAAGATCAACGTACCCGGCTTCCGTGTCGGCAAGGCGCCCCGCAAGATCATCGAGAAGATGTACGGCGCTGAGGTCTTCTATGAGGAAGCTGTCAATATCATCCTGCCCGACGCCTATGAGGACGCCGTGAAGGAGCAGGGGCTGGAGACTGTCGGTTATCCCCAGGTGGAGCTGGAGTCCTGCACCAAGGACGGCGTGGTGTTCAAGTGCACCGTGGCCGTGTATCCCGAGGTGAAGCTGGGCCAGTACAAGGGCCTGGAGGCCCCCAAGGCGGAGGTCAAGGTGGCCGCTGCCGACGTCAACGCCCGTCTGAAGGAGATGGCCGACCGCAACAGCCGTCTGGTGTCCGTGGAGCGCGCCGTCAAGAAGGGCGACACCGCCGACATCGATTTCGAGGGCTTCGACAACGGCGTGGCCTTCGACGGCGGCAAGGGCGAGAACTTCGATCTGGAGATCGGCTCCGGCAGCTTCGTGCCCGGCTTTGAGGAGCAGCTCATCGGCATGAAGGCCGGCGAGGAGAAGGACATCGACATCACCTTCCCCGAGAACTATACCCCCGAGCTGGCCGGCAAGCCCGTGGTGTTCCACGTCAAGGTCAACGAGGCGAAGGTCAAGGAAGTGCCCGCCATCGACGACGAGTTCGCCAAGGACGTGTCCGAGTTCGACACTCTGAAGGACCTGAAGGCCGACATCAAGAAGAAGATGACCGCCGAGCGCACCGAGGCCGCCCAGCGCGCCTTTGAGGATGTGCTGATGGCCAAGGTGACCGAGGGCGTGGAGGCCGACATCCCCCAGGAGATGGTGGAGCTGCAGGCCGAGCGCATGATGGAGCAGTTCAAGCAGCAGCTGGCGTCCCAGGGCATCCCCTTCGACCAGTACCTGCAGATGACCGGCACTACCGAGGCCGACTTCCGCAAGCAGGCTGACGGTCCCGCCGCCGAGCAGGTGAAGATGGATCTGGCCGTGGAGGCCATCATCAAGGCCGAGGGCCTGGAGGCCTCCGACGAGGACGTGGAGAACGAGATGAAGTCCGTGGCCGAGAAGTACGGCATGGATCTGGACACCGTGAAGAAGTACCTGCGTCCCGAGGACGTGAAGGAGCAGGTCATCCGCGAGAAGGTGGTGAAGCTGGTGGCCGACAACGCCGTGGCCGTGGCGCCCGCCGAGGAGAAGGCCGAGCTGGAGGAGAAGGGGGAGATCGTGGAGAAGAAGCCCGCCAAGAAGGCCGCCGCCAAGAAGACCGAGGGCGAAAAGGCCGAGAAGAAGCCGGCTGCCAAGAAAACCGCCAAGAAAGACGCGGAATAAGAGAGAGTACTTTTGAAAATCATATGCGGGTGGGTATAATCTGGTAGCTATCTTTTACAGGAGGTTTATTTTATGAGCTTAGTCCCCTATGTTGTGGAGCAGACCAACCGCGGTGAGCGGTCCTATGACATTTTCTCCCGTCTGCTCAACGACCGTATCGTATTCCTGGGCGAAGAAGTGAACGATACCACCGCCAGCCTGGTCGTGGCGCAGCTGCTGTATCTGGAGGCGCAGGATCCCGACAAGGACATCCAGATGTACATCAACAGCCCCGGCGGCAGCGTGACCGCGGGTATGGCTATCTATGACACCATGCAGTATATCAAGTGTGACGTGTCCACCATCTGCATCGGCATGGCCGCCAGCATGGGCGCGTTCCTGCTGTCCTCCGGCACCAAGGGAAAGCGCATCGCACTGCCCAATGCCGAGATCATGATCCATCAGCCCTCCGCAGGCACACAGGGCAAGGTGACGGACATGGAGATCGACGTGGAGCACTTCCTGAAGATCAAGCAGCGTCTGAACAAGATCCTGTCCGAGAATACCGGCAAGCCGGTGGAGCAGGTGAAGGCGGACTCCGAGCGGGATCACTGGATGATCGCCGAGGAGGCCCGCGAGTATGGCCTGGTGGATAAGGTCATTTACAAGAGGTAAAAGCATGGCGGAAGAAAAAAAGTCCCTGCGCTGCTCGTTCTGCGGCAAGTCGGAGGGACAGGTACACCGGATGATCCAGGGTCCCGGCGTGCGCATCTGCGACGAGTGCGTGCAGCTGTGCATGTCCATCCTGGACGACGGGTACAGCGCGGCGATGGAAGAGGGCTTCGACAGTGTGGAGGACCTCCCCACGCCCCAGCAGATCAAAGAGGTGCTGGATCAGTACGTCATCGGGCAGGAGGGGGCCAAGATCGCCCTGTCCGTGTCCGTGTACAACCACTATAAGCGCATCTATTTCGGCGGCCACGAGGATGTGGAGCTGCAAAAGAGCAACATCCTGATGATCGGGCCTACCGGCTCCGGCAAGACGCTGTTCGCTCAGACGCTGGCGCGGGTGCTGAAGGTGCCCTTCGCCATCGCCGACGCCACCACGCTGACGGAGGCCGGCTATGTGGGCGACGACGTGGAGAACATCCTGCTGCGGCTTTTGCAGGCGGCGGATTTCGATGTGGAGCTGGCGGAGCGGGGCATCATCTATGTGGATGAGATCGACAAGATCGCCCGCAAGAGCGAGAATACCTCCATCACCCGGGATGTGTCCGGCGAGGGCGTGCAGCAGGCGCTGCTGAAGATCCTGGAGGGAACCGTGGCCAACGTGCCGCCGCAGGGCGGGCGGAAGCACCCCCATCAGGAGTTCATTCAGATCGACACCACCAATATCCTGTTCATCTGCGGCGGCGCCTTCGACGGGCTGGAGAAGATCGTGGAAAAGCGCGTGGGCAAGCAGGGCATCGGGTTTGAGAACGCGGTGCAGAGCAAGGCCGACAAGGCCAGCACCAGCGAGCTTCTGAAGCAGGTGCAGCCCCACGACCTGCTGAAGTTCGGCATCATCCCCGAGCTGGTGGGCCGTCTGCCGGTGATCTCGCCGCTGGAGGCACTGACCCGGGAGGATCTGGTGCGCATCCTGACGGAGCCGAAGAACGCGCTGGTCAAGCAGTACAAGGCGCTGCTGGCCTACGACGGCGTGGAGCTGGTGTTCGAGCGCCAGGCGCTGGAGGCGGTGGCCGACAAGGCCATCGAACGGAACATCGGCGCCCGCGGACTGCGGGCGGTGATGGAGGGCATGCTGACGAAGGTGATGTACGACATCCCCTCCGACCCCACCATCACGAAGGTCACCATTACGGCGGACTGCGTCAACGGCGGCGCGGAGCCGGTGGTGGAGCGCGACCCGGATAAGGTGGCGCACAAGGCAAAACTCAAGACCGGGACGGCGGAAAAACAGACCGCACCGGCCTCTTGACGATCCGGCAAAGAGGAGAGGCGGCAGCGCTTCTCCTCTTTTTCTCTCCGAAGAGAAAGGAGTACATATGGAACGTATCACCATGAATATACCCGTGCTGGCCCTGCGTGGTCTGACGGCCTTCCCCAACCAGACGCTGTCCTTCGATGTGGAGCGGGAGATCTCCATCTACGCGCTGGACAACGCCATGGAGAACGACCGGCGGCTGTTCCTCGTGACGCAGCGGGAGATCTCTACCGCTGAGCCGATGGAGGACGACCTGTACAGTGTAGGCACGGTCTGTCATATTTTACAGATCATCAAGACCTCGGACAGCAGCGTCCGGGTTCTCGTGGAGGGCGAGGAGCGCGCCCGGCTGCTGCGGCTGTGGCAGGGAAAGCCCTTTTTGCAGGCCAATGTGGAGATATTGGAGGAGGAATTCCCCGGCAAGATCACAGCCCGGGTGGAGGCCATGCTGCGGCGCACCTACGCCCTGTTCGGCGCGTATAAGGAGCTGGTGCCGCAGCTCAGCGACGACTTTATCGCGGCGGTGCTGGACTGCCGCGACACGGGGCATCTGGCCGACCTCATCGCCCAGAACATCACGCTGCGCCATCAGGACCGGCAGCGTGTGCTGGAGGAGCTGCGGCCCAACCGGCGGCTCCAGATGGTCAACGACATCCTGACCCACGAGGTGGATGTGCTGTCGTTGGAGATGCAGATGGAGCAGAAGGTGCGCCAGCGGGTGGCACAGGTGCAGAAGGACATGATCCTGCGGGAGCAGGTGAAGGTCTTACAGCACGAGCTGGGCGACGACGGCGACGAGGAGCTGGCGGAGTACACAGAGAAGATCCAGCGCGCCCATCTGCCCGAGGAGGTACATAAGCGGCTGACAAAAGAGGTAGAGCGGCTTGCCAAACAGCCCTTCGGCAGCGCGGAGGCCTCCGTCATCCGCAACTATCTGGACGTCTGTCTGGAGATGCCGTGGAACAAATACACCCGGGAGCGGGCGGACGTGGAGCAGGCCCGGCGGCTGCTGGACCGGGATCACTACGGTCTGGAAACGGTGAAGGAGCGTATATTGGAGTTCATTGCCGTCCGCCAGCTGAACCCCGATGTCAAGGGCAAGATCCTCTGTCTGGTAGGCCCTCCCGGTGTGGGTAAAACCTCCGTGGCCATCTCCGTGGCCAAGGCCATGAACCGGAAGCTGGCGCGGCTCAGTCTGGGCGGCGTCCGGGACGAGGCGGACATCCGCGGCCACCGCAAGACCTACATCGGCGCCATGCCGGGCCGCATCATCGAGGCCATCAGCCGGGCGGGCGCCATGAACCCGCTGCTGGTGCTGGACGAGATCGATAAGCTGGGCAGCGATATGCGGGGCGATCCGGCGTCGGCCCTGCTGGAGGTGCTGGACAGCGAGCAGAACACCTCCTTCCGCGATCATTTTCTGGAGGTGCCGGTGGATCTGAGCCGGGTGATGTTCATTACCACGGCAAACACCACCTCCACCATTCCCCGGCCGCTGCTGGACCGGATGGAGATCATCGAGCTGAGCAGCTACACCGACGAGGAGAAGCTGCAGATCGCCCGGACGCACCTGCTGCCCAAGCAGATGAAGGAGCACGGGCTGAAAAAGAGCCAGCTGCGCATCAGCGACGACGCCATCCGGGCGGTCATCGCCGACTATACGAGGGAGTCCGGTGTCCGGACGCTGGAGCGTCTGCTGGGCAAGCTGTGCCGGAAAGCCGCAATGCGTCTGGTAGAAACGGATGTAAAGCGTGTGGACATTACACCGAAGGACTTGCGCGAGCTGCTGGGCGTGCCCCGGTATCAGGACAATTCCCGCAGCAGGCAGGATCAGGTGGGTGTGGTCAACGGCCTTGCGTGGACAGAGGTGGGCGGCGAGCTGCTGGAGGTAGAGGCCGGGGTCATGGACGGCTCCGGCAAGCTGGAGCTGACCGGCAACCTGGGCACCGTCATGCAGGAGTCCGTGAAGGCGGCCTACACCTGCCTGCGCAGCCGGGCGGCGGAGCTGGGCATCCCCAGAGATTTCTACAAGACCAAGGACATCCACGTCCACTTCCCGGAGGGGGCGGTGCCCAAGGACGGGCCGTCGGCGGGCATCGCCATCGCCACCGCCATGCTGTCGGCGCTGACGGGCCGGCCGGTGCGCCACGATGTGGCCATGACCGGCGAGGTCACGCTGCGGGGACGGGTACTGCCCATCGGCGGGCTGAAGGAAAAGACTATGGCCGCCAAGCGCAATGGCATCCGCACGGTCATCATCCCCAAGGACAACGAGAAGGATCTGGAGGAGATCGACCAGACCGTCCGGGCGGCCCTGCGGTTCGTGACGGCGGAGACGGTGGACGCGGTGTTCGCCCACGCGCTGGCGCTGCCGAAAAAGGAGGCGGCGGTGGAGCATCTCACCGCCATAGCCGGTATGGAGCGACAGGAGGTGCGCTGTGGCGATCAACTTTAACAAGGCGGAATTTGTGCTGTCGGCTGTAAAGGCAAGTACCTTTATCCGTGACGGAAAACCGCAGGTCACGTTTGCCGGACGCAGCAACGTGGGGAAGTCCTCCGTTATCAACCGGCTGCTGGGGCGGAAGAATTTCGCCCGGGTGGGCGCTACGCCGGGCAAGACCAATCAGATCAACTATTTCGACATCGACGGGAAGCTCTACTTCACCGACCTGCCGGGGTATGGCTACGCCAAGGTGTCCAAGGAGGAGCGGGACCGGTGGGGACGGCTGATGGAGAGCTACTTCGCCGAGCCGGAGCTCATTACGCTGGGCGTGCTGATCGTGGATGCGCGGCATAAGCCCACCGCCGACGACGTGACCATGTGCGACTGGTTCAAGGGTACCGGCTGCCCGGTGATCGTGGTGGCCAACAAGCTGGATAAGCTGAAAAAGAGCGAGATCGAGCCGAACATGGCCCGCATCCGCGAGACGCTGGCACTGGACGAGGGGGCGCTGCTCATTCCATTTTCCGCGGAGAAGGGGACGGGTAAAACGGAGCTGCTGGCGGCCATCAGCGACGGCTGCGGAAAGTGAAAAATGAACGGGAAAAGCGGTCTGCCGGAGGCAGACCGCTTTTTGATGTGTTATTGAAGCTCCTGTTCCAGTGCGTCAAACTCCGGGGTGGAGAAAAATTCACCGAGCGTGATGCCCAGACCGTCGCAGAGCATTTTGATGGTTAGAAGCTTCGGGTTCTGGCTCTTGCCGTAGAGAATGTTCTTGATGCTGGACGGCGGCAGGGCACTGATAGTCGCAAGGCGATTGATGGTCAGATCGCGCTCCTCGCAGAGGTGCAGGATACGATCCCGGACGGCTTCGGTGGTGTTCATAGCGGCCTCCTGTGTTTTTTCTCAGGATAGCTGAAAAGGATTGCGTTTATAGGCTATGTGTGCTACTATTGGGCTATGCATAGTCTATTTACAAGGAGAGAAGAAATGGCTGACTATCGAAAAATGTACGTCACACTATGTGCCGCAGCGAGTGACGCAGTAGACGAGTTGGAAAATATTCCGTTAGCAATGAGCTGCCGCAATTATTTGAAGGAGGCGCTTTTGAAGGCGGAGGAGATCTATATCGAGACAACGATTCGCGTGTCGGAACAGGACGAAGAATAAAAAATGCCTTGGGCCGTTGACCCAAGGCATTTTTGTTTAAGTTTTATTCCGCTTTTTGCTTCGTCGGGAACTGGATCTGGGCCAGAATGACGGCGGCGAACATAACGACGCAGCCGATGTACTCCCGGACGCTCATCTGCTGCTTGAGGATAATAGCGCCGGCGATGACGGCGAACACGCTCTCCAGACTGAGCAGGATGGTGACCACGGTGGGGTTGGAGTCCTTCTGCGCCAGAATTTGCAGGGTGTAGCCCACGCCGCAGGAGAAGATGCCCACGTACAGCAGGGGCAGAGCGCAGCTGAGGATGGCGGGCATATCCAGCGGCTCGAAGATGAACATACAGACCGCGGAAATGATGGCGGCGAACAGGAATTGCAGGCAGCTGAGCTTCACACCGTCACAGTAGGCGGTGAAGTGGTCGATGACCAGAATGTGGACGGCGAAGCACAGGGCGCACACCAGCAGCAGCAGGTCGCCGGGCGCCAGAGAGAAGTCACCCTTGATGCACAGCAGGTACAGTGCCGCCACGGACAGCACCACGGCGATCCATGTGGGGACGCTCACCTTGCGCTTGAAGAACAGACCGAACACGGGTACCAGCACCACATACAGCGCCGTGATGAAGCCCGCCTTACCGGCGTCGGTACCGGCCACCAGACCGGCCTGCTGGAAGTTGGAGGCGATGGCCAGCGCTGCACCGCAGCACAGACCGCCGATCCACAACTGGCGGTTGGCGGCCTTCTTTTCCTCGGCGGAGAGGACGGGCTTGTCCTTTTTCACCCCGTCACGGATCAGAATGACCACCAGCAGCGCCAGCACGGCGATGGAATAACGGGTGGCGTTGAAGGTAAAGGCGCCGATGGCGTCGGCGCACATATCCTGCGCCACGAAGGCAGTACCCCAGATGAACGCGGCCAGAATGGGGAAGACCACCTGCCGCATCTGATTGTGTTTCATAGGTCGAAGTTTCCTTTCTGTCGTTGGATATTATTTCTCGTGGTCGGGGCCGGTGTGCCAGTGGAATTTCCGCTCCTGCCCCTTGAGCAGACGGCGGATGTTGTCCCGGTGGCACCAGACCACCAGTGCGGCGATGACCGCGCCCAGCACCGTGTACAGCAGGCTATGCCCACAGAAGAACCAAGTGGAGATGGGCATACTGACGGCGGCGGACACGGAGCCGAGGGAGACGTATCGCGTCAGCAGCCACAGCGCGGCGAACAGCCCCCACGCGATCAGAGCCACCCGCCAGTTCAGCAGCCACACCAGCGTGCCGCCGGACAGGATGCCCTTGCCGCCCTTGAAGCCGAAGAACACCGGGAACATATGACCCAGCTCGCAGCCCAGGCCGCCCAGCAGGACGCCCAGCGCCCAGTCGCCGAACAGGTGGTTGAACATGGCGCCGCCCAGCAGACAGGCCACCACGGTCTTGCCCATGTCGAACAGGATCACGCCCAGCGCATACTTGGCGCCGTAGGTGCGGTAGAAGTTGGTCAGTCCGGCGTTGCCGCTGCCGTGCTGGCGCACGTCATCGCGGATAATAAAATGGCTGACCATCACGGAGCCGTTGAGACAGCCCAAAAAATAGCCCAGCAGCAGCAAAATGAGCCATGACAGCAGATAGATGCCCCCAATGCCGTTCAATTCTCATCCTCTCCTTTCTGGCGAATGGTGATGGTGATAGGCGTGCCCTCCAGTCCGAACACGCTGCGGATCTGGTTTTCCAGATACCGCTGGTAGGAGAAGTGGAACAGCTTCTTGTCGTTGCAGAAGATCACGAAGTGGGGGGGCTTGACGCCCACCTGCGTCATATAGTAGATCTTCAGGCGGCGGCCCTTGTCCGTGGGGGGCTGCACGCGGGTCTGGGCGTCCGCCAGTACGCTGTTAAGCATACCGGTGGTGATGCGCACGGCGGCCTGATCGTTGACGTAGTTGATCAGCTCGAACAGGCGGTTGACACGCTGGCCCGTCAGGGCGGAGATGAACAGGATGGGGGCGTAGGGCATATAGCTCAGGTCCCGGCGGATATCCTCCCGCATACGGTCCATGGTCTTGCCATCCTTCTCAATGAGATCCCACTTGTTCACCACGATGATGCACGCCTTGCCCGCGTCGTGGGCCAGACCGGCCACCTTGGTGTCCTGCTCCGTCACGCCGTCCTGGGCGTCGATGAGGATGAGGCACACGTCGCTGCGCTCGATGGCCATGGTGGCCCGGAGGACGCTGTACTTTTCGATGCTGTCGTCCACCTTGGACTTTTTCCGCATGCCGGCGGTGTCGATAAAGTTGTACTTACCGTAGGAATTCTCGAAATAGCTGTCGATGGCGTCGCGGGTAGTGCCGGCCACGTTGCTGACGATGACCCGCTGCTCGCCCAGAATCTTATTGGTCAGGCTGGACTTGCCCACGTTGGGCTTTCCGATGATGGCCACCTGCACCACGTCGGAGTCCTCCTCCACGCCGTCGTCCGGCGGCAGGTACTGGAAGCAGGCGTCCAGCAGGTCGCCGGTGCCGTGGCCGTGAACGGCGGAGATGGCGATGGGATCGCCCAGGCCCAGATTGTAGAACTCGTAGAAGTCCGGGTCGATGGCGCCGGTGGCGTCCATCTTGTTCACCGCCAGCACGATGGGCTTGCGGCTGCGCTGGAGCATGCCGGCCACCTCCTGATCGGAGGCGGTGAGGCCGGTTTTGATATCCGTGACGAAGATGATGACGTCCGCGTTGTCGATGGCGATCTGGGCCTGCTCCCGCATGAAGGCCAGGATCTGGTTGTCGGTGTTGGGCTCGATACCGCCGGTGTCCACCAGACGGAACTTCCGGCCCGCCCACTCGCTTTCACCGTAGATACGGTCGCGGGTGACGCCGGGGGTGTCCTCCACGATGGACAGACGCTTCCCGATGAGCTTGTTGAACAGCATGGACTTGCCCACGTTGGGGCGGCCTACAATGGCGATCAAAGGCTTTGCCATAAGTTTATACCTCCTTTTCCAGCATGGCGTCCAGCAGGTCGCCGCCGTCGATCCCTACGATCTGCACGGGGCAGTCCAGCTCGTCCGCCAGACGCGCCACAGTGTAGTCGTCCAAAAACACCGTTTCGCCGTGGCGCAGCATATGCAGCGGCAGCAGCACTCGTCCCAGGGACGGTACCCTTTGCAGCTGCGCCGACAGATCCTGGCCTGTCAGCAGACCGGCCACATCGATGGTGTGGCCGAAGAAATCATTTTCTACCGCGATGACCTGCCCCTCCAGCTTGGGGAAGTACGCCTTGGCCTGCTCCAGCAGTCCCCGCAGGAACGGGGCGGCGGCGGTGCCGGTGGCGATGGTGAAGGGGGACGGCGCGGCGTCCGGCTCCTCCAGACCCATGGCGGAGAGGAAATCCTGCTCCAGCGAGCGCAGCATCCCTACGCCGTTTTCCAGCTGGCGGTAACCCTCGTAGTAGTCCTCCTGCGGCAGGGGCAGCCCCGCCCGGAGATACAGCTCATCGGCGCAGAAAAAGCGCCGTGTGCCGAAGCGCCGCAGGTTCTCCTGCCCAAACTCCTCGGCAATGGCGATGATGTCCCGGGCGTCCTCCCGGTCCACGGGGCGCAGCCTGGCAAGGCCCTGCCGGTACTTGGTGATGCCCACCGGCACCAGCGAGCAGCTGGAGAACTGCCACTCCGTCAGGTCGCGGAGGGTGCGGCGCAGCTGGTCGCCGTCGTTCCAGCCGGGGCAGATGACGATCTGACCGTTCATGATGATACCCGCCTTGCAGAACGCCTGAATGTAGTCCAACGACCGCTCGGCATTCTTGTTGCCCAGCATGGTGCAGTGGAGCTGGGGGTCGGTGGTGTGGACGGAGACGTTGATGGGGCTGATGTGCAGGTCGATGATGCGCTGGGCCTCCCGCTCCGTCAGGTTCGTCAGGGTGATGTAGTTGCCCAGCAGGAAGCTGAGCCGGGCGTCGTCGTCCTTGAAGTACAGGGTGGGGCGCATGCCCGGCGGCATCTGGTCCACAAAGCAGAAGATGCAGTGGTTGGCGCAGGAGCGCATCTCGTCCATCAGGTAGGTGTCGAAATTGAGGCCCAGATCCTGACCCTCCGCCTTGCGGATGGTGATGGTGCGCACATCGCCCGCCGGGGTCTTCAGCTCCACATGGGACAGGGGGTCGTAGCCGTAGAACCGGTAGTCCAGCACATCCACGATGGTATGGCCGTTGATGGTCAGAAGCTGTTCGCCCACCCGGATACCGGCGCGCTCCGCAGGGCTGTGCCGGTCGATGGCGGTGATGATGGTGCTCATGGCTGCATCCTCTCTCGTAAAACGGCATACTGCCGCATATTAACCATCCTATTATAGCCGCTTTTGCGGCGGGACGCAAGCTATTTATCAGTATAGCCGGGGAAAGGACATTTGTAAAACGCATGATTTCGATGCTTCTCATGCGAAAAACTGGGGGGAGGACGTTTGACTTTCCCGGCGGCGGGGTGGTATCATGAAGCGGAAAAGACAAGGCGCGGCAGGGAGGGAGACGGGATGCGGAAGGATGAGCGGGTACGGCTGCGGCTGGCGGGACTGGCGGAGGGGCCGGTGCCGATGGCGGCGCTGCTGGGCGTGCAGAGCCAGTTCCTGCGCTGCTCCCGGTGGGCGGCAGGGCTGCGAGGCATCGACCTTGACCGGGACGAGACGGCGTATTTCCGGGCGTGGACACTGCGGGGCACCATGCACATCCACGCGGCGGCTGACTACGGCCTGTATATGCACGAGGGGAACCGGTCGCCCTACATCCGGGAGTACTGGGCGGACGATACGCTGCTGTCCGCCGGTGAAAAGGAGAGAGCGGTGGAGCGGATGCTGCGGCTCATCGAGAGCGGCGTCACCGCCCGGAAGGACATCATGGAGGACTTCCGGCAGGGCGGAGCCGCAGAGGCGGCGATGGACTATCTGTTCAACGCGTGGGGCGGCCTGCCCCGGGTGCTGATGGAGCGGGGGCAGATCGTACAGACCGTGTCGGAGGAGCTGCGCTACCGGCTGGCGCCGCAGACCGCGCCTCTGGCGGCGGAGGAGGCCGAGCTGGAGCAGATGCGGCGGTATCTCGCGGGATACGCACCCTGCGGCGTGGAGGACGCGGCTTACTTTTTCCGGTACGGCAAGGGAAAGTGCCGGAAGCTGATGGAGGCCGCTTCTGCCGTGTCGGCAGGGAGGCTGTACTGGGAGGACGGTCTGGTCTGCCGCCGGGACGCGGAGCCGGGCGGGCAGGGCGTGTATGTGCTGCCGTCCTTTGACCCACTGCTGGTGGGGTACGAGAAAAAGACCAACCCCATGGTGCCGCCGGAGTACCTGCGGGATATCTACACCTTGCAGGGCATCATCCGGCCGGTGATCGTGGCGGGCGGGCAGTGCGCCGCCGTGTGGCGGGTGAAGGGGGAGACGGTGTATGTGCGGCCTTTCCGGGACAGTGCGCACATCCCGGCGGAGGCGGAGGAGCAGCTGCGGCGGCTGACGGGCTGCGGCGCAGTGGTGTATGAATGAGGAACCCCCGCGGCCTTCGGGCTGCGGGGGCGTTTGCTCAGGCGGCAGGCGTGTCGTAGGTCACGTCGTATTCGCTCCACTCGCTGTCTCATCCTATGCGGCGGGCAGGCAGGGGGGGGAACGGAGACGGCAAAGCGCACCGGCCCCGAGGGGAGCCGGTGCGCTTTTGATGAGTCCGATAATTTTGGTCGTCATTGCTTTTTCCTCCAGTTGAGCAGCAGGGCCGAATTTGTGATGACCAGCACAGAGCCGGCATTGTGAACAAGTGCGCCGATAACAGGGTTCAGGGTGCCGATGATGGCCAGCGTGATGGCGGCGAAGTCCTCCCCGATGCAGACGGAGGCGATGAGGGCCAGGGACACCAGCACGTCGGCCTTGATGTCGAAGGCGGTGACGAGGCCGATGACGGCCTCCAGTATGATGGGGATGCCGCAGAGGATGATGGCCACCCACGCGGCGTCAAAGGGCAGCGGCAGCAGCCGGAGGATACTGACCAGCAGCGCGAGGCCGGAGAGGATCAGGAACACGATGTCCTTTTTCGTGCCGCCCAGCTCCAGAAGCGATTCCAGCTTTTCCATGGCCTTTTTCATGGCAAGGCTCCTTTCCCTATGCACATATACCCCTATGGGTATATGTGCATTATACATATGGGGGTATGGGTTATCAAGAGGGGAAAAGAAAGACCGGCTCCTGAGGGAGCCGGTCTGCGCGGTCACTGCATATTGGCGAAGCGCTCCACCGCCTTGGTGAAGCTCTCGATGGTCTTGTCCGCGTCGCCGTGCTGGATGCCGTCCCGGACGCAGTGCTGGATATGACCCTCCAGCACCACCTTGCCGCAGCCGTTGAGGGCGGATTTGGCGGCGTTGATCTGGGCCAGCACGTCCTCGCAGGGGACGTCCTCGTCCACCATGCGGTCGATGGCCTGCACCTGTCCGATGATCTTTTTCAGCCTGCGATGCAGGTTCTCCGCGTCCATGCACTGTTTCATAGCCGTGCCTCCTTACCGGTAGGGGTATATGTTACAGTATACACGGGGAGGGGGGAGATGTCAAATAAAAGCGTCCTGCCGCCATACGGCGGCAGGACGGGGAGGTGCGGTGTTATTCCCACTCTACGGTGGCGGGGGGCTTGGAGGTGATGTCGTAGCAGATGCGGTTGATGTGCTTGACCTCGCCTACGATGCGGCCGGAGACCTTATCCAGCAGCTCGTAGGGCAGGCGGGACCATGTAGCGGTCATGAAGTCCTGAGACTGCACCGCCCGCAGTGCCAGCGTGTAGTCGTAGGTACGCTCGTCGCCCATGACGCCCACGCTGCGCAGGTCGGTGAGCACGGCGAAGAACTGGCTGGTGGTGCGGTCCAGACCCGCCAGCTTCATCTCCTCGCGGAAGATGGCGTCGGCATCCCGCAGGATGGACAGCTTCTCCTCGGTGATCTCACCGATAACGCGGATGGCAAGGCCGGGGCCGGGGAAGGGCTGGCGCCACACCAGCTCGTCGGGCAGGCCCAGCTCGGTGCCCAGCTGGCGCACTTCGTCCTTGAACAGGCGGCGCAGCGGCTCCACGATCTCCTTGAAGTCCACGCAGTCGGGGAGGCCGCCCACGTTGTGGTGGCTCTTGATGACGGCAGACTCGCCGCCCAGACCGGACTCCACCACATCGGGGTAGATGGTGCCCTGGGCCAGGAAGTCCACGGCGCCGATCTTTTTGGCCTCCTCCTCAAAGACGCGGATGAACTCCTCACCGATGATCTTGCGCTTGCGCTCGGGATCGGTGATGCCGGCCAGCTTGCCCAGGAACCGGGGGCCGGCGTTGACGCGGCGGACGTCCACATGGAACTGGTGCTTCATGACCTGCTCCACCTGATCGCCCTCGTCCTTGCGCAGCAGGCCGTGATCCACGAAGATGCAGGTCAGCTGGTCGCCCACGGCGCGCTGGAGCAGGGCGGCGGCCACGGAGCTGTCCACGCCGCCGGAGAGGGCCAGCAGCACGCGGCCGCTGCCGATCTGGCGGCGGCACTCAGCCACGGCGTCCTCCAGATAGGAGGCCATAGACCACTCGGGACGGAAGCCGCAGATGCGGTACAGGAAGTTCTGGAGGATCTCCTTGCCGTATTCGGTGTGGAGCACCTCGGGATGGAACTGTACGCCGTACAGGTTTTTCCCGGCGCAGCAGACGGCGGCGTGCTGGCAGCCGTCGGTATGGGCGATGGCCGCGAAGCCGGGAGCCAGCTGCTCCACCTCCACGCCGTGGCTCATCCAGCACACGGACGTCTCGGGCACGCCCTCAAACAGGGGGGAGGCGCCGTGGGTCAGCTGGATCTTGCCGTACTCCCGGGTCTCCGCCTTGCGGCACTGGCCGCCCAGCAGGTGCATCATCAGCTGCTGGCCGTAGCAGATGCCCAGCACGGGGATGCCCAGCTCAAACAGGGACTTGTCCACCATGGGGGCGTTGGGCTCGAACACGGTGGCGGGGCCGCCGGTGAAGATCAGCGCATCGGGGGCGAAGGCGCGCACCTCGTCCATGGAGATGCGGTAGGACTTGATCTCGCAGTAGACGCCGCATTCGCGGACGCGGCGGGCCACCAGCAGGTTATACTGGCCGCCGAAATCCAAGACAAGGACTTTCTTCATGTCAGGTACCCTCCCGGAAGCGGATCACGCCGTCCTCGGCGCTGTCGATGATGGCCAGGGAGTGGATGGGGTAGCCCTCCCGGCGGAGGCTGTCGCCGCCGTCCTGGAAGCCCTTCTCCACGGCAACACCGATGCCGGCCAGCGTGGCGCCGGCCTTGTTGACGATGTCGATGAGGCCGCGCATGGCGTAGCCCTTGGCCATGAAGTCGTCGATGATGAGCACACGGTCATCGGCGTGGATCCAGTCCTGGGACACCAGCAGGGTCACTTTCTTTTTATAGGTGTAGGAAAAAATATCGCTCTGGTACAGGCCGCCCTCGATATTGTCGCTCTTGGCCTTCTTGGCGAAAACCATGGGGACACCATATCTCTCGGCGCAGATCGTAGCCAGAGCGATACCGCTGGCCTCGGCGGTCAGCACCATCGTGATATTCTTTACATCGAAATACTTGGCAAATTCGTCCGCAATAGCGCCCATCAGGGCCGTATCCACCCGATGATTGAGAAAACCGTCCACCTTGATGATGTCCCCGGGGAGAACACGCCCCTCCCGCAGGATGCGCTCCTTCAGCTGCTGCATGGTCACCACTTCCTCTCAAAAAGTATTAGTTCTATACTGCCCGATTTCGGGCAGAAAAGCAACAGGGAAAAATGCAGAATATTCCAGCGGTTTTTCCGGTTTTTTGTGGGTTTTACCGGAGGCGAGAGCCTTGCTTATGCCTGCGAGAGGCTCTCCTTAACGAAAGCGGCGAAGCGCTCCGCCGCCGCGGTCTGGGGCACGTCCCGCAGCATGCACATATCCACGGAGCGGGGCGGCACCTGGAACGAGGTCTGGAGCTTGCGCAGGCGGCCGCTCTCCAGCTCGCGGGTGACGAATTCCTCCGTGACGCCGGCCACGCCGAAGCCGATGGCGGCCAGATCCACCAGCAGGCTACGGGCGCCCAGCTCGATCTCCGGGTTCAGCTTCAGGCCGTTCTGGAGGAAGAAGCGCTCCAGATACAGGCGGCTGGATGCCTTGCGCTCCAGCAGGATCAGGGGGAAGGCGGAGATCTCCTCCAGAGAGTAGACGTGGCCGAAGTCGCAGGGATACTCGGCGCCGGCCACGAAAATGGAATGGGTGGGGAAGCAGGGGTGCGCCTCCAGCGATGTCATATCCGTAGGCGTGCTGGCAAAGGCGATGTCCACCTTGCCGGAGCGCAGCAGCCCCAGTACCTTGTGGCTGCGGCCGGAGATGATCTGGATGTGGATGGCGGGGTGCTCCTTGTGGAAGCTGTCCAGATAGGGCAGCAGGAACTGGCTGGTAACGGTGTCGCTGGCGCCGATGACCAGCTGGCCCATTTGCAGCTCCCGGGTCTGGGACAGCTTGGCCTCGCCGGTCTCCAGCAGGCCCATGGCGCTGCGGACGTACTCGTAGAGCATCTTGCCCTCCGCCGTCAGCGTGACGCCCCGGGAGTTCCGGGAGAACAGACGGGTCTGCAGGTCGTTTTCCAGCTGCTTGATGGACTGGCTCACCGCCGACTGGGAGATATACAGCGCCTGGGCTGCGGCGGTGATGTTGCCCACCTCGGCCACTTCCTTGAACACACGATACGATTCCAGCTTGACAGACATGCCACGGCCTCCTATTAGAAAAACATGATATAGTACAATGTGCTATCTGCTATGATTATACCAAGAAACGGGGAGAATGCAAGGGTAAATTTGCGTTTCCGGGCGCGGTTTGGCGCTTGCATAAGCGGCGGCTATGTGGTAATATAAACAGGTTGGAAGCAGAGAAAAGGAGAATTTGCATGAGAAAGCTGAAAGAAATATGGCTGGGGCTGGATGTCATCAACCGGGTGATCCTGGTCACGGGTATTCTGGCGTGCATCTGGTTCGTGGTCAAGGGCCGCGGGCTGTACGGCATAGCGCTGGCGGTGCTGATGGGCATGCTGATGGTCAGCCGGAAGGGCAACCGGGAAAAGCGGCTGGGCCGCCTGTACGGCGGGTTCCATTTCCACATGCCGGATGGCGAGATCGTGCCGGTCTCCTTTGACCAGGTGAAGTCGGAGTATACCCACGGCCAGCAGAGCAAGTACGCCGGACGGAAGGTGACGCTGCGCTTCCCGTGGTGGCACCTGGATCTGGACGGCCACGGCGACACCGGCTTCGGGCTGCTGATCCACTTCGACGGCAATGACGAGGCCATGGCGGAGGCCAAGACCCTGCGCCCCGGCGACTTTGTGTCCGTTACCGGCGAGATCGTGCCCGCCGGCAAGGCGTATTTCTACATCGGCAACGTCACCGAGCTGCGCCGCGCATCGGAAAAGGAAGGTTTCCCCGGCGGGGAATCATAAATATTGTGGCAAAAGACAAAGGAGTGTTTACTATGAGTTTCATGATCGAGACTTCCGCCCGTCACATCCATCTGACCCAGGAGACGGTGGAGAAGCTGTTCGGCAAGGGCTATGAGCTGACCATCCGCAAGCCCCTGTCCTATCCCGGCCAGTACGCCTGCAACGAGCGTCTGACCATCGTTGGCCCCAAGAAGGAGATGGGCAATGTGTCCATCCTCGGTCCCGTCCGCAAGGCCGATCAGGTGGAGGTCTCCGCCACCGACGCCCGCACCCTGGGCATCGACGCACCTGTCCGCGAGAGCGGCGACGTCAAGGGCTCCGGCGCATGTAAGCTCATCGGGCCTGCCGGTGAGGTGGAGCTGAGCGAGGGCGTCATCGTGGCCAAGCGGCACCTGCACATTCTGGAGAAGGACGCTGCCGAGCTGGGCGTCAAGGACAAGGACATCATCCGCGTGGCCTGCGGCGGCGAGGGCCGCAAGCTGATCTTTGACGACGTGGTGGTCCGCGTCAACAAGGACGGCGCCACCACCATGCACATCGACACCGATGAGGCGCAGGCGGCGGGCAATCCTACCAGCGGCGAGATCTTCCGGTAACATAAGACGATAAAGGTGCCCCGGCCATCTGGCCGGGGCACCTTTGCATGCAGAGAGGGCAGATGCCTTACGCGGGAAGTCCCGCTCCCCGGAGGGAGCGGGACCCTTGTATGTGTGTCAGATCTTCATGCAGACATCCCATGCGCCCCAGATGACGTTGCGCAGGTTGCCCCACTTCTCGCAGGTACCTACACGGCGCACCTTCTTGTCGTCCGGCGCGATGGGGGCCGGGACGAAGCCGATGCCGTTGACCACGCTGTCGCAGTCGATGCGCTGGACGTCGCCGTCCTTGCCCTTGACCATGACGTAGCCGTCGCCGATCTCGGTGATGGTGGAATTCAGGTAGATGGGCACCTTCTTGAATGCCAGCATCTCTCGGAGGAAGGAGGCGTTGGCCAGGCAGGTGCCGGGGGTGGCGATCAGGTCGTTGGCGTACTCCACGATGATGGGATGACGGCCCTGCAGCACCATCTCATAGGCCGCCTCGCAGGAGGACTGGCCGCCGCCGAAGAACACGATGCGGTCGCCGGCGTCCACCTGGTTCAGCAGCAGCTGGGTGAAGTTGATGGTCTTGTTGAAGCCCTTCACCGGCAGGGTCTTGGGGGCGGAGCCGGTGCAGACGATGATCTCGTCAAACTCGCGGCGCAGGGTGGCGGGGGCGTTGATCTCCATGTGGAAGCGGACCTCGATGTCGTTCTTCTTCAGCTCACGCTCGTACCAGCGCAGCAGCGCCTTGTCGGCCTCCTTGAAGCTCATGGCGGAGGCGGTGATGTACAGGCCGCCCAGCTCGCCGGACTTCTCGAAGATGACGGGGGTGTGGCCCCGCTGCTTCAGCACCAGCGCGCACTCCATGCCGCCGATGCCGCCGCCGATGATGGCCACCTTCTTGGGCTTCTTCGTGGGCACGATCTTGTACTTGTTGTGCTGCATGGTGGAGGGGGTCAGCGCGCAGCGGGCCAGATGGAGGGAGTCGTCCATGGGCTGCATATTGGGCGTGCCGGCGGACTTGTTGAAGCTGAAGCAGGCGTTATGACAGTTGATGCAGGGCTTGATGTCCTCCACGCGGTCCTCCAGGATCTTGTTGACCCACTCGGGATCCACCAGATTCTGGCGGGCAATGCCCACGGCGTCCAGACGGCCGGCGGCGATCTCCTCGGCGGCCTTGGAGGGATCCATCTTGCCGGCGCAGACCACGGGTTTGGTGGTGAAGTTCTTGATATGCTCCACCTCCGGCAGGTTGCAGTTCTCCGGCATGTAGACCGGCGGATGTGCCCAGTACCACGCGTCGTAGGTGCCGTTGTCGCAGTCGAACATGTCGTAGCCGGCGTCCTCCAGGTACTTGATGGCGCGCTCGGACTCGGCCATGTCGCGGCCGAACTCGGTGAACTCCTCACCGGGGACGGCGCCCTGGCCGAAGCCCTTGGTCTTGGACACCACGGAGTAGCGCAGCGCCACGGGGAAGTCCTTGCCGCAGACGGCCTTGATGGCCTGCACGATCTCCACGGCGAAGCGGTAGCGGTTCTCGAAGGAACCGCCGTACTCATCGGTGCGGTAGTTCATGTTGGCCAGGGTGAACTGATCCAGCAGGTAGCCCTCGTGGACCGCGTGGATCTCCACGCCGTCCACACCGGCGTCCTGCAGCAGCTTGGCGGTCTTGGCGAAGGCGTCCACCATCTCGTGGATCTCCTCCACGGTCAGGGGACGGGACTTGCACTCCGGATACCAGCGGTTGGGGGTAGCGGAGGCGGAGGCGGTGATGTAATCCACGTTGAGGAAAGGCTTGCCCACAGTGCCGAAGGGCTTGTTCTGCAGCATCTTCACCATGATGTCGTTGATGGCCATGGAGCGGCCCATACCGGCGGACAGCTGGACGAACAGCTTGGAGCCGGTCTTGTGGAACTCCGGCAGCCAATCCGCCAGATCCTTGAACATCTTCTTGTTCTGATAGAGCCAGCGGCCGCCCATGGTGTCACGGACGCACTGCATGCCCGGCAGCACCAGACCCACGTTGTTCTGGGCGCGGTTCAGAATGTGGTAGGCGGCCTCCTTGTCGAAGTGACATGGCTCCAGCCAGCCGAAGAGGGATGTGCCGCCCATGGAGGGCTGCACGATGCGGTTCTTGATCTCCACGTTGCCGATCTTCCAGGGGGTAAACAGCGCGCTGTATTTCTCGTTCATTCGGTGTTCCTCCTCATATTTTCAGCATACTGCCGGTTTTTACCATGCTATTATACAGGAGTTTTGGAGAAACTACAACAACGAAAACGGGAAAACTGTCGGTTTTCCGGCAAAAATGACAAATCCACCGAAAAAAGGAGACGGGCCTTGGCCCGTCTCCCGCGTATGCTGTTTCCGTGTGCCGCTTATTCCGCGTCCGTATCCGGGGCGGGCTGCTGCGCCGCCTCGTACTCCGCCAGCGCCTGCGCCAGCACCTTTTTGTCGTGGCGGCTGTGTACCTGCGTCAGATCGAATTTCTCCCACAGGTCGGGACGCCGGGCCATGGTGCGCTTATAGCTTTCCCGGGTGCGCCAGTCCGCCACGTTGCCGTGGTGGCCGCTGAGCAGCACCTCCGGCACCTTGCGGCCATGCCACTCCTCCGGCCGGGAATACTGGGGGTACTCCAAAAGACCGTTCCAGTGGCTCTCGTCGGTGTAGCAGCTCTCCTCCGGCAGGACGCCGGGCACCATGCGGCACAGGCAGTCCGCCAGCGCCATGGCCGGGATCTCACCGCCGGTGACCACAAAGTCGCCCATGGAGATCTCCTCGTCTACGCACTCGTCCAGAAACCGCTGATCCACGCCCTCGTAGTGGCCGCAGACCAGGATCAGATGGTCGTGCTGCGCCTTCAGCTCCCGGGCCACCTGCTGGGTCAGCACCCGCCCGCAGGGAGACATATAGATGGTGTGTACCCGCCCGCCGGCCTCGTCGCAGATATGCTGCCAGCAGCGGTACAGCGGGTCGGCCTGCATCACCGCGCCACGCCCGCCGCCGTAGGGATAATCGTCCACCTGCATCTGCTTGTTGGTGGTGAACTCCCGGATCTGGTGGGTACGGATGGTGACGAAGCCCCGCTCCTGCGCCCGGCCGATGATGGAGGCGTTCATCATGGCGTCCACCGCGTCGGGGAACAGGGTCATGATGTCAATTCTCATCGGTGGCCAGTCCTTTCATCATGCGGACGCGGATGACCTCCGCGTCCGGGTCGGCGGAGACGATGAACACATCCGGCACGGCGGGGATCAGGTACTCGTGGGCGCCGCCCCGCACCTGATAGACCTTGTGGGCGGGGTAGGACAGCACCTTGTCCAGCCGGCCGATCTCCTGACCGGTGGCGTCGTCCACCACGGCGCAGCCCTCCAGCTCCTCGTCGAAGAACTGGCCCTTGGGCAGGCGGGCGTCGGTGCGGCGGATGGCCACGGTGCGGCCCTTCAGGGCCAGGGCATCGTCCATGGTGTCCACGCCGGGCAGCGTCAGCAGCACGGTGGACTTGTGGACGCGGGCGGCGGTGACCTTCGTCTCCTTGCCGCCGATGTACAGGGTGCGGAACGAGGCGATAAACGCCGGATCGAAGCCGGCGGGGTTCACCTTTACCTCGCCGCGGACGCCGTGGGCGTTGACAACGGTGCCCACCGTAATGAACTCAGGCCGCATACAGCGCCCTCCTTATCAGAAAATCAGAAATATCACACCAGCATGCCGAACAGGGTGAAGCCCAGCTGGAAGCGGAGCATGTAGTACAGCGCCGCGCCGCCGATGGAGAAGATGATGCCCAGCAGCGCGCAGGTGCGGCCCGTTTTTGCGTAGCGCACCGCGCCCAGCACCACACCCACGAAGTCGGACAGGAACGGCAGCGCCACCAGAATGGTCATGGGCCAGATCGCCGTCCACAGCGTGTAGTCGCCCACGGTGAGGGCGAAGGACAGCAGGCCCGCCAGATCGTAGGCAAAGAACGGCAGGATCAGATTGAAGATGCCGTGGATGAGCGAACGGATATCCGGGCGCATGGCGCTTCCCCCTTTCTCCGGGGCACGGAACGCCCCGTCAGACTACAATAACCAATTTAGTATACCATATCTGACCTTTCGACGCAATGATGGATTTTTCCGGCGGGAAAGAACTGGGAAATTCGCGCGGCTGCGCCTATATTTTGTGCCGGAGCGGCGAGACGGAAACACTATATCTTGTGTGCGGCGGAAATGCTTTTGGGCAGGATATACAAAAACCGATGCCGCTTTTTGGCAAGAGTCTTTCCTATATTTTGGCTTTTCCCCTTGCAATACCACAATATGTAGTGTATGATAAGGCTAATGTATCTGTACCTGCTCCCGATATATGGGGCGAGAGAGATAGAAGAATGACGAAGGAGGATGCCCCATGAGGATCATCAAGAGAAATGGCGCCGAGGTGGGCTTCGATATTACCAAGATCATTATCGCCATCACCAAGGCCAACGAGTCCGTGGAGGAGGTGGACCGGATGACGCCGGTGCAGATCCAGCGGATCGCGGAGTCCGTGGAGCTGCAGTGTCAGAAGATGAACCGCGCCCCCACCGTGGAGGAGATCCAGGACATGGTGGAGCACTACATCATGGCCCACGGCGCCTTTGAGGTGGCCAAGCACTACATCACCTACCGCTACACCCGTTCGCTGGTGCGCAAGTCCAACACCACCGACGACAAGATCCTCAGCCTGATCGAGTGCAACAACGAGGAGGCCAAGCAGGAGAACTCCAACAAGAACCCGGTGGTGAACTCCACCCAGCGGGACTATATGGCCGGCGAGGTCAGCCGCGACATCACCAACCGCATCCTGCTGCCCAAGGACATCGTGGACGCCCACAACGAGGGCATCATCCACTTCCACGACACCGATTACTATGCCCAGCACATGCACAACTGCGACCTGGTGAATCTGGAGGACATGCTGCAGAACGGCACCGTCATCACCGGCACGCTCATCGAAAAGCCCCACAGCTTCGCCACCGCCTGCAACATCGCCACCCAGATCGTGGCGCAGGTGGCCAGCAACCAGTACGGCGGCCAGTCCATCTCCCTGACCCATCTGGCGCCCTTTGTACAGGTGAGCCGCAATAAGATCCGCGCCAGCGTGCGGGAGGAGTTTGACGCCGTGGGCGTGGCGGTGACGGAGGATCAGATCAACACCATCGCGGAGAAGCGCCTGCGGGAGGAGATCCGCCGCGGCGTGCAGACCATCCAGTATCAGGTGGTGACGCTGCTGACCACCAACGGACAGGCGCCGTTCATCACGGTGTTCATGTATCTGGGCGAGGCCCGGAACGAGCAGGAGAAGTCCGACCTGGCCGTGATCATCGAGGAGATGCTGCTCCAGCGGTATCAGGGCGTGAAGAACGAGAAGGGCGTGTGGGTCACGCCGGCGTTCCCCAAGCTCATCTATGTGCTGGAGGAGGACAACATCCGCGAGGACAGCAAGTACTGGTACCTGACGAAGCTGGCGGCCAAGTGCACCGCCAAGCGGATGGTGCCCGACTACATCAGCGAGAAGAAGATGCTGGAGCTGAAGGTGGACAAGAACGGCGAGGGCCACTGCTATCCCTGCATGGGCTGCCGCAGCTTCCTGACCCCCTATGTGGACGAGAACGGCAAGCCCAAGTACTACGGCCGGTTCAACCAGGGCGTGGTGACGGTGAACCTGCCGGATATCGCTCTCAGCTCCGGCGGCAACATCGAGAAGTTCTGGCGCATCTTCGATGAGCGCATGGAGCTGTGCCACCGGGCACTGCTGTGCCGCCACGAGCGGCTGAAGGGTACGCTGTCCGACGCTGCGCCCATCCTGTGGCAGTACGGCGCCTGCGCACGGCTGAAGAAGGGCGAGCCTATCGACAAGCTGCTGTACGGCGGCTATTCCACCATCTCCCTGGGCTACGCGGGCCTGTATGAGTGCGTGAAGTACATGACCGGCAAGTCCCACACCGACCCCAGCGCCACGCCCTTCGCACTGGAGATCATGAACGCGCTGAACGCCGCCTGCAGGAAGTGGAAGGCTCAGCACAACATCGACTTCTCCCTGTACGGCACGCCGCTGGAGTCCACCACCTACAAGTTCGCCAAGTGCCTGCAGAAGCGGTTCGGCGTGGTGGAGGGCATCACCGACAAGGGCTATATCACCAACAGCTACCACGTCCATGTGACGGAGCCAATCGACGCATTCAAAAAACTGGAGTTCGAGGCTCAGTTCCAGCATCTGTCCCCCGGCGGCGCCATCAGCTATGTGGAGGTGCCGGATATGCAGAACAATCTGGACGCGGTGCTGGAGGTCATGAAGTTCATCTACGACCACATCATCTACGCCGAGCTGAACACCAAGAGCGACTACTGCCAGGTGTGCGGCTGGGACGGCGAGATCGAGATTGTGGAGCAGGACGGCAAGCTGATCTGGAAGTGCCCCCAGTGCGGCAACACCGATCAGGACAAGATGAACGTGGCGCGGCGCACCTGCGGCTACATCGGCACCCAGTTCTGGAACCAGGGCCGCACGCAGGAGATCAAGGACCGCGTGCTGCATCTGTAAAGGCAACGCAAAAAAGGCGGGCAGACGCCCGCCTTTTTCACTCTGTTCATGATTTATCGGCGGGTTTCTGGTATGATCCTGCCATAGGAGGCCGTTATGCACTACGGAGAACTGAAAAAATGTGATATCGCCAATGGTATCGGCGTGCGGGTGACGCTGTTCGTCTCCGGCTGCACCAACCGCTGCCCGGACTGCTTCCAGCCCCAGACGTGGGACTTCGACTACGGCAAGCCCTTTACCGATGAGACGAAGGCGGCGATCTTCGCCGAGCTGGACAAGCCCTTCGTCAACGGGCTGACGGTGCTGGGCGGGGAGCCCTTCGAGCCCCGGAACCAGCGGGAGCTGCTGCCTCTTTTGCGGGAGGTGCGGGAGAAGTACCCGGACAAGACCATCTGGTGCTTCACCGGCTTTCGGTTGGACGATGAGCTGCTGCGTGACGGCAGCTATCCGCGGTGCGAGGCTACGGACGGGATGCTCGCCTGCATCAACGTGCTGGTGGACGGGCGGTTCGTCAAGGGGCTGAAGGACATCTCCCTCCAGTTCCGGGGCAGCCGGAACCAGCGAGTCATCGACATGGACCGCACCCGTGAAACGGGACAGGTCACCATCTGGGAAAAACTGCGGAAATGAGGTATACACACATGAAAAAAGGCATCGCGCTGCTGCTGGCGCTGGTCATGACGCTGGCGCTGGCCGCCTGCACACAGACGCCCCCGCCGAGCCGTACCGACGGGGAGGGAACGGCGTTGCCCGATGAGGGATACAGCGCCGGGAACGTGGATATCGTCCAGCTCAACGGGTTCCGCTCCATCAACATTGATTGGACGTCCGGCCTCGTCACGGTGGAGCTGTACGACGGACAGGGCATCGAGCTTTCGGAGACGATGATGGACGGCGGCGATGTGTCGCTGAGGATGGAGTGGCGTGTGGACGAGGACGACAGCACGCTGGATATCCTCTCCCAACCGCTGACGGTCAGCGCCTCGGAGAAAAAACACCTGACGGTCAAGCTGCCCCGCAGCATGGTGCTGCACGAGCTGGATATCCATACGGTCAGCGCCGATGTGTCCGTGGATCTGACGGAGGAGGACACGCTGACGCTTCAGGAGCTGGATGTATCCAGCGTCAGCGGAAACGTCAGCGTCAGCGCCGCCAACGCCGGGGAGATCTCTCTGTCCACCACCAGCGGCGCTGTCAGCGGCAGCGTCCGCACCGCGAAGCTGGAGGCGGACACCGTCAGCGGCATGGTGGCCTTGACGCTGGAGGTCTTACCCGCGGAACTGGAGGTGGAGACGGTCAGCGGCGGCGTTGCGCTGACGCTGACGGAGAAGCCGAGTGTGCCGGTGGACGTGGTATTCCGCACGGTCAGCGGCCAACTCGACAGCGACGTGGACAGCACCGTCGGCGCGGACTGCGTGTGGGAGCTGGAGACGACCAGCGGCGACGCGGTCATCCGCATCGCGGCGTAAGCACGGCGGACAAACAGAAAAAACAGGCGCTCCGGCTATCTTGGCCGGAGCGCCTATGTCAAATAGCAAAGCTGGATGGTATCAGAGGAAGGGGGCAAACTCCTCTTGAAACAGCTCGTCCGCCGCGTCGTGCAGCCGGGAGCAGAACGTGTCGTAGGCGCGGAGGAGCCGCGCTCCCTCCGGCGTCAGTGCCGCGCCGCCGCCGCCCTTGCCGCCGGTGGTGGAGTCCAGCAGGGAAAAGCCCAGCGCCTTTTCCGAATTCTTGATGATCGTCCACGCCTTGGAGTAGGCCATGTCCATGCTCAGCGCCGCAGCGCGCAGCGAATGCAGCTGCTGCACGGCGTGCAGCAGCTGTGCCACGCCCGGGCCGAAGCATTTGGCGTCGGTGAACAGGCGGCAGGATAGGTTGTACGTCATTTTCATTTCCATACCGTTATTCTAACAGGCGTATCAGGAAACGTCAACGGGGATTGACCTTTTTCCGGTGAAGTGTTATCCTACCATTGAATATAGGAGGCGAGGTTTTTCGCATGAGAGTGTTGATCCGTGGCGCCGGAGATATCGCCACCGGCATCGCCCTGCGGCTGTTCCGCAGCCATATGGAGGTCGTGATGACCGACCTGCCCGCGCCCACCGCCATACGGCGGACGGTGTGCTTTTCCCAGGCCATCGTGCTGGGCCGGACGACGGTGGAGGACGTGACGGCGGTACGGGCGGCGGACGCGGCGGAGGCGGAAGCGCTGCTGGCGCAGGGCGTCATCCCGGTGCTGGCCGATCCGGAATGCCGGTGCCGCGATGCCCTGCGGCCCGACGCGGAGGTGGATGCCATCCTGGCCAAGCGGAATCTGGGCACGGCCATCACCGACGCACCGGTGGTAGTGGGCGTAGGGCCGGGCTTCACCGCCGGGACGGACTGTCACGCGGTGGTGGAGACCATGCGGGGCCACACGCTGGGCCGGGTCATCTATCACGGCAGCGCCCTGCCCAACACCAATATACCGGGCCTGATCGGCGGCTACGCCGGGGAGCGGGTGCTGCGGGCACCGGCGGACGGCGTGTTCCGCCAGCTGCTGGACATCGGCACGGAGGTAAAGGCCGGCGACGTGGCCGGTGAGGTGGACGGTCTGCCCATGCGCTGCACCATCGACGGCGTGATACGGGGCATCCTGCCGGAGGGTACGCCGGTACACAAGGGCATGAAGTCCGGCGACGTGGATCCCCGGTGCCGCCCGGAGTACTGCACCACCGCGTCGGACAAGGCGCTGGCGGTGGGAGGCGGCGTGCTGGAGGCGCTGCTGCATCTCAGCGGTGTGCTGCAAAAACTGTAAAGTACGAAAACTTGATATCATACAGGAGGAACGAGCTATGGAAACTTACGGGCTGGAGAAGCTGGGACTGGTGAACGCCGGGGCGGTGTACCGCAACCTGACACCGGCACAGCTGGTGGAGCACGCCCTGCGCCGGGGCGAGGGTACGCTGTCCAACACCGGCGCGCTGGTGGTGAAGACCGGCAAATACACCGGCCGCAGCGCCAACGACAAGTTCATCGTGGACACGCCCGCCGTCCATGACGACATCGCCTGGGGCAAGGTGAACCGCCCCATCGAAAAGGCGAAGTTCGACGCCATCCGGGCCAAGGTGCTGGCCTATCTGCAGGGCCGGGACGTGTTCATCTTCGACGGCTTTGCCGGCGCCGACCCCAAGTACACCAAGGCGTTCCGCATCGTCAACGAGCTGGCCAGCCAGAATCTGTTCATCCACCAGCTGCTGCGCCGCCCCACGGCGGAGCAGCTCCGGGATTTCCGGGAGGACTACACCATCATCGCCGCACCCGGCTTCAAGTGTGTACCGGACATCGACGGTACCCGCTCCGAGGCCGCCATTCTGGTGGACTACGAGGCCCATGAGGTGGTGATCTGCGGCACCCGGTACGCCGGCGAGATCAAGAAGTCCGTGTTCTCCGTGATGAACTATGTGCTGCCCAAGCAGGGCGTGTTCCCCATGCACTGCTCCGCCAACATCGGCAAAAACGGCGACAGCGCCGTGTTCTTCGGCCTCAGCGGCACCGGCAAGACCACGCTGTCCGCTGACCCCCACCGCATGCTCATCGGCGACGACGAGCACGGCTGGGCCGACGACTCCGTGTTCAACTTCGAGGGCGGCTGCTACGCCAAGTGCATCAACCTCAGCCCCGAGGGAGAGCCGGAGATCTACAACGCCATCCGCTTCGGCGCACTGGTGGAGAATGTGGTGATGGACCCCGACACCCGGGAGTTCGACTTTGACGACGACTCGCTGGCGGTGAACAGTCGGGTGGGCTATCCCGTGGAGTATATCCCCAACGCGGAGCTGTCCGGCATGAGCCCCAGCGTGCCCAAGACCGTGATTTTCCTGACGGCGGACGCCTACGGCGTGCTGCCGCCCATCAGCAAGCTGAACCGCGACCAGGCCATGTACTACTTCGTGTCCGGCTTTACCTCCAAGGTGGCGGGCACGGAGATCGGCGTCACCGAGCCGGTGCCTACGTTCTCCACCTGCTTCGGCGAGCCGTTCCTGCCGCTGGATCCCTCTGTGTACGCCGCCATGCTGGCAGAGAAGGTGGAGAAGGCCGGGGCCAGGGTGTATCTGGTGAACACCGGCTGGAACGGCACCGGCAAGCGCATGAAGCTGGGCTATACCAGAGCCATGGTCACCGCCGCCCTCACCGGCGACATCGAAAAGAGCACGTTCGTCACCGACCCCACCTTCGGCGTGGAGGTGCCCACCCATATCGAGGGCGTGCCCGACCAGCTGCTGATCCCCGCCAACACATGGGAGGACAAGGCGGCCTACGAGGCCAGCTGCAAAAAGCTGGCGCAGAGCTTTGCGGAGAATTTCAAGAAGTACACCCACATGAGCGCGGAGGTGGCGGCCGCAGGACCCAAGGCGTAAGCGTATGCTGGAACTGAAGATACTCATCGACGATGTGGACTACAACAGCCTGACGGAGCTGCTGGTGCCGCTGCTGGCGGAGAAGCTGGAAAAGGACGGCAAGGGCGGCATCCTGGGCGGCATGCTGGCCGGGAACCCGGACATGGCCGTCGGCGTGGCCCGGACGCTGCTGAACACCATGCCCCAGGACAAGAAGGACGAGCTGGTGGTGCAGCTGATCACCAAAAACCGGGACAAGCTGCTGCAGAAGGGCAGGGAGCTGGCGGCGAAAAACGGCGTAAGGCTCCAGCTGTGCGACATCGCGGCGAAAAAGCTATGAAAAAAGGGTGCCTCTGACCAACGGTCAGAGGCACCCTTTTGATGTACGCTTACTTTTTCAGGGCCTGCACGGCGGCGCGGAGGGCGTCCACGTTCTCCTGGGTGGTGGCCCAGCTGGCGCAGAACCGCACACCGGAGTGGGTGGCGTCCACACGCTCCCAGTACTCGTAGCCGAAGCTCTTGCCGATCTCGGCCAGCTCCGCGTCGGGCATGATGGGGTACTGCTGGTTGGTGGGGGAGTCGAACAGCAGGGGGTAGCCGGCGGAGACGAAGATATCCCGGATCTGGTGAGCCATCTCGATGGCGTGGCGGGAGATTCTGAAGTACAGGTCGTCGGTGAACAGGGCGTCGAACTGGACGCCCAGCAGGCGGCCCTTGGCCAGACGGCCGCCCCGCTGCTTCATGATGAAGCGGAAGTCCTTCTTCAGGGACTCGTTCATGATGACCACGGCCTCGCCGAACAGGGCGCCCACCTTGGTGCCGCCGATGTAGAACACGTCACACAGACGGGCAATCTCCGGCAGGGTCAGATCCGTGCCGTCGGCCATCAGGCCGTAGCCCAGGCGGGCGCCGTCGATGAATAGGGGCAGGCCGCAGCGGCGGCAGGTGTCGTACAGCGCCGTCAGCTCCGCCTTGGTGTACAGGGTGCCTCCCTCGGTGGGGTGGGAGATGTAGACCATGCCGGGCTGGACGATATGCTCAGTGGATTCGTCGTTGCGGTGCCAGTCCACATAGTCCGCCACCTGCTGGGCCGTGATCTTGCCGTTGTCGGTGGGCAGGGTGATGACCTTGTGGCCGGTGGACTCGATGGCGCCGGCCTCGTGGCAGTTGATGTGGCCGCTGACGGCGGACAGAACGCCCTGCCACGGACGGAGGATGGCGGCAATGACCGTGGTGTTGGTCTGCGTACCGCCCACCAGGAAGTGGACATCGGCCTCCGGCGCCTGGCAGGCGGCCCTGATCTTTTCCCGCGCGGCGTCGCAGTACTCGTCCTCGCCGTAGCCCACGGTCTGCACCATATTCGTCTCGTTCAGCTTTGCCATCAGGGCGGGGTGGGCGCCCTCCAGATAATCGCTGTTGAAATAGATCATCGCAGTCAAGCTCCTTTTCTATGGAAACGGAACGTTCCGCACGGGCGCTCCGTCCTATGGTATGTAAAGGGTATTCTACCGTAAATGCGGCGTAAAGTAAAGACAAAGTATTAACAATTGGTTACACGTTGCAAATACAACTTGCATTGATATGCGAAACCTGCTACAATGACGCAGGACAAGGAGGCTTGTTATATGAATGATAATAATGGACGCCGCCAGCAGCGCGGCGCACGTTCCCGCGATGAGCGGGCGCAGAACCGCCCCGCCGACTATGCCGACAGACCCAGACGCAGCGGCGGAAAGCACAAGAACGGCAAGCTGCTGTATTACGGCGTGCTGGTGCTGCTGCTGAGCGTGCTGGTGTTCTCCTCGGTAAAGATCATCAGCTATGTGGCGGAGAAAAAGGCCAGCGAAAAGAACCAGCAGGAGCTGATCGACCAGGTGGTGACGCCGGCGACGCCTACGACGCCGGATAACGCCGACAGCGACGCCGACAAGAAGGACGGCAGCACGACAGTCACCAACGAGCCGGAGTACATCTCGGTGGATTTTGCCACGCTGCAGGCCAAGTACCCCGATGTGGTGGGCTGGCTCTACTGCGCCAACACCGGCCTGAACTACCCCATCGTGCAGACGGCGGAGGAGGGCGGCGAGTACTATCTGTACCGCGACATTGACGGCTCCAGCAACAAGAACGGCACTGTTTTTCTGGATTGGCGCTGCAGCTCTGACTTCACCAGCCAGAACAATCTGGTGTACGGCCACAATATGAAGACCGGCCGTATGTTTGCGCCTATCGTCAAGTACAGAGATCAGTCTTTCTACGATGCGCACCCCTATATGTACCTGTATACCCCCGATCAGCTGTATAAGGTGAACCTGTTCGCCGGTATGGTGACGCCGGGCGATTCCACGGTGTACAACTACAGCCTGACCTCGGACTACATCAAGGAGTGCATCAGCAGCTCCACCTTCAAGTCCAGTGTGGGTACGCCCACCGGCAACATCCTGACCCTGTCCACCTGCGCCTACGACTACGACAACGCGCGCTATGTGGTGATGGGCGAGCTGGTACCTATCGACTGGCCCTCCTGAGCGGCATGAACGAAAAAAGTCCCTTTCCTGCGGGAAAGGGACTTTTTTTGCGGAAAAAAGCGCCCTCCGGCGGGGCCGGAGGGCGCGGGAGGGCTTTACAGCACCGTTTCAAAGCAGTGGGCCATGGCGGCGGCCAGGTAGCCGCAGTCCTGGGAACCCATGGTCTCCCATGCGGAGTGCATGGCCAACTGGGCAAGGCCGATGTCCACGGTGCTCACCGGCACCAGCGTCCCGGCGATGCTGCCCAGGGTGGAGCCGCCGGGCAGGTCGGAGCGGTTGGCCATGACCTGCACCGGTACGCCGGCGTCGGCGCAGACGGCGCGGAACACGGCGCAGGAGCGGCCGTCCGTGGCATAGCGCTGGTTGGCGTTGAACTTGATGACCACGCCGCCGTTCATGCGGGGGCAGTTGTTGCGGTCGGCGTACTCCGGGTGGTCGGGATGGACGGCGTGGGCGTTGTCGGCGGAGACCAGGAAGCTGCGGGCCAGCATGGTCTGGAATGTCTCCTCGTCCTGGCCCAGCGCCAGACTGATGCGGCGCAGGATGTCCCGCAGGAACGTGGAGGCCGCGCCCTGCTTGGTGGCGGAGCCGACCTCCTCGTTGTCAAAGACGCACAGCACCGGCAGGCTGCCGCTCTCACCGGCGGACAGGAAGCCCTGCAGGCAGCCCCAGACACAGGCCAGATCGTCCAGCTTGGGGGAGAGGATGTACTCGCCGTGGGCGCCCACCACCGTGCCCCGGCCCCGGCAGTAGAGGAACAGATCCTGGCCCAGCACGTCCTCCGGGCGGACGCCGGCAGCCTCGGCGGCCAGGGTCAGGATGGCGGCGTCGGGATCCTCGCCGCTGAACAGGGGAACGGTGTCCACGTTGGCCTGATACTTCATGCCGTCGTTGGCGCTGCGGTTCATGTGGATGGCCACGCTGGGGATCACCAGCAGATCGCGGTCGATGTTCACCAGCTTCTCCGCAATGGCACCGTCCTCCCGGACGAAGAGACGGCCCGCCGCGGACAGGGGACGGTCGAACCAGGTGGCCATCAGCATACCGCCGTATTTCTCGGTGTTCAGGCGCACATAGCCGTTGTCCCGCAGCTCCGCGTGCTCCTTGAGCTTGAAGGCGGGGGAGTCGCTGTGGGCGGCGGCCATCATGAAGCCGCCGGTAAGGGTCTCCGGCACACGGAAGGCGATGAGGCTGGAGCTGTTCCGGGTGACGAAATACCTGCCGCCGGGGGCCAGCGTCCAGCGCTCCCCCTCGGACAGGGGGACGTAGCCCGCCGCTGTCAGCTCCGCGGCGGTGTTGGCGACGACATGGTAGCAGCTGGGGCTGTCGGCGATGAAGTCCAGCAGGGGCCGGACGGAATGCTGTGTCATAGAGAAAAACCTCCTTTGTCCGCGAAAGATGGACAGTTTTGCTGTGTGCCATTATAGCACACGGGCCGCGGACATGGCAAGCATTGTGTCCCCAGCGGCGAAAGATGCTTGCCAAGCGGCCCTGTATCCGTTATAATGTGTATCCACACGACACTGTTTCATCTCAGGAAAGGAGGGAGGCGCACCTGCCGACGGCGGGGCTGCGCGTACTTATGTCAGAACAGAATGAACTGAAGCCCGCTGTCGCTCCCCTGTGGACGCGGGATTTTACCATCATCACGCTGGGCAGCGTGGTCTCCATGCTGGGCAACGCCATGTCCGGCTTCGCCCTGAGCCTGCTGGTGCTGGATTATACCGATTCGCCGCTGCTGTACGCCATCTACATCGCCGCGTTCACGGCGCCCCAGATCATCGCCCCCATCTTTTCCGGCGCGATCCTGGACCGCTTCTCCCGGAAGCGCACCATCTATACGCTGGACTTTATCTCCGCGGGCATCTACACCGGGGCGGCGCTGCTCCTGAGCCAAGACTGGTTCAGCTTCCCGGTGCTGGCGGTGGGCTGCTTCGTCATCGGCACCATCAACAGCGTGTACATGGTGGCCTACGAGAGCTTTTATCCCATGCTCATCACGGAGGGCAACTACTCCAAGGCATACTCCATCGCCAGCGTGCTGGAGACGCTGTCGGCGGTGATGATCCCCATTTCCACCTACGTCTACAACAAGGTGGGCATCGCGCCGCTGCTGGGCATCAACGCCGTGTGCTTCCTCACCGCCGCCATTGCGGAGACGCAGATCCGGGCGGAGGAGAAGTATATCGAGGAGCAGCGGGCCACGGTGACGGAAGGGGAGTCCTCCGCCCGGCGGCTGCTGCGGGACATCCGGGAGGGCTTCGGATTCCTGTGGAGCGAAAAGGGCCTGCTGGCGGTGGCGTGCTACTTCGCGTTCAGCTCGCTGGCCGGCGGCGCGTCCCAGGTCATCACACTGCCGTACTTCAAGAGCACCTTCGACAACGGCGAATATGTGTACATGCTGGTGTGGGGCATGATGGTGGTGGGCCGCACCGTGGGCGGACTGGTACACTACAAGGTGCAGCTGCCCACCCACCGGAAGTACGCCATCGCCCTGACGGTGTACATCGTCATCTCCGTGCTGGAGGGCACATACCTGTACATGCCTGTGGCGGTGATGATGGCCATGTGCCTGTGCAACGGCCTGCTGGGCGTCACCAGCTACACCATCCGCATCTCCGCCACCCAGAGCTATGTGCCGGATGAGAAGAAGGGACGGTTCAACGGCGCGTTCAACATGCTGAACACCGTGGGCAGCCTGACGGGGCAGCTGGTGGCCGGCGCGCTGACGGTGGTCCTGCCCACGCGGCTGGTGCTGTCGGCGTTCATGGCTGTGACGGCCGTGGCGGCGGTCATCTTCATCGGTGGGAACCGGAAGGCGGTCAGCGCCATCTACAACCGCCAGCAATAAATGCGTATACCCATGCGGCGCGGTGCTGACTGCCGCCGCCGTACCATAGACTGACTATAACTGTACAAGGAGGAACCGAACATGAAGTTTTCCGAAATGCCCTATGTGCGTCCGGATGCGGAGGCCCTGAAGAAGGAGCTGACGGCCCTGACGGAGCGGCTGAAGAACGCCGCCACCTATGAGGAGGCCCGGGAGGCCTTCCTGGAGGAGCAGAAGGTGTCCCGCTCCATGGAGACCCAGGCCACGCTGGCCTCCGTCCGCCACTCCATCGACACCCGCGACGCCTTCTACGACGGGGAGGAGAAGTTCTGGAACAACGTAGGCCCCGAGCTGGAGGAATATCAGCAGGCGTGGAAGGCGGCCATGCTGGATTCCAGGTTCCGCAGGGAGTTCACCGCCGAGTACGGCGACCTGATGTTCCTCAACGCCGAGATCGCCCGCAAGTGCTTCACGCCGGAGATCATCCCGGAGATGCAGCAGGAGAACGATCTGGTGCAGGAGTACGAGAAGCTGCTGGCCTCCGCCCAGATCCCCTTTGAGGGCAAGACCTACACCCTGTCCCAGCTGACACCGCTGAAGAGCGACCCCGACGACGCCCGCCGCCTGGCGGCGTGGCAGGCCGACGACAAGTGGGCCATGGAGCACGCGGCGGAGCTGGATGAGCTGTACGACAAGCTGGTCCATCTGCGGGACACCATGGGCAGAAAGATGGGCTACGAGGGCTATACCACGCTGGGCTACTACCGCATGAGCCGCAACTGCTACACCAAGGAGGACGTGGAGAAGTTCCGCGCCGCCGTGCAGAAGTATCTGGTGCCGGTGGCCGACAAGATCTACCGCAAGCAGGCGGAGCGTCTGGGCAAGAGCTATCCCCTGAGCTTTGCGGACATGGCACTGGAGTTCCGCTCCGGCAATCCCTGCCCCGTGGGCACGCCTGACGACATCCTGGCCCAGGGCATGAAGTTCTACGGCGAGCTGTCCCCGGAGACGAAGGAGTTCTTCCGCACCATGCTGGACAACGAGCTGCTGGACGTGCTGAGCACCGAGGGCAAGCAGGCCGGCGGCTACTGCACCAGTCTGGGCGATTACGAGGTGCCCTTCATCTTCGCCAACTTCAACGGTACCCAGCACGACGTGGAGGTGGTGACCCACGAGGCCGGTCACGCCTTCGCCAGCTGGACCAACCGCAAGCGTATCCCCACCAGCTATGTGTGGCCCAGCCTGGAGGCCTGCGAGGTACACTCCATGAGCATGGAGTTCTTTGCGTGGCCGTGGGCAGAGGGCTTCTTCGGCCCCGATACCCGCAAGTTCCTGTACAGCCATCTGGCCGGCGCTCTGACGTTCATCCCCTACGGCACCATGGTGGACCACTTCCAGCACATCGTGTATGAGAAGCCCGACATGACCCCGGCGGAGCGCAACGCCGCCTGGAAGGAGCTGACCGGCATCTACATGCCCTGGGTCAATATGAACGACAGCGACCTGCCCTTCTACACCGAGGGCCGCCGCTGGCAGCGGCAGCACCACATCTATTCCAGCCCGTTCTATTATATCGACTACTGCCTGGCGCAGACCGTGGCGCTGGAGTTCTGGGCCATGATCCAGAAGGATCTGGGCGACGCCTGGAAGCACTACATGGCCTACACCGTGCAGGGCGGCAGCCGCACGTTCACCGATCTGCTGAAGAACGCCGGGCTGGAGTCCCCCTTCGACGAGAGCTGCCTGCGGGGCGTCTGCGCCGCCGCCGAGCAGTGGCTGGACAGCTTTGACATGACCGGCATCCGGTAATGGCAGGGGAGAAGAAGCGGCAGGGCCGCCGCGCCCACCTCAACGACTTTTACCGGGACGTGGCGGGCAACTACGTCTACACCGGCACCTGCTACGTCTGCCGCGCCGCCGACGGGGAGCGCGCCGCGCTGCTGCTGCGGCTGTGGCTGCTGACGGCGGTGCTGGCGGCGGCGGTGGTGGCCGGCGGGTGCATCTCCGCGCCGGGGATGAGCCGGTGCTTCTATGTGCTGCTGCCCTACGCGGCAGAGGTGGGCCTCACCGGCAGCGTGGTGTGGGCCATGACCCGCTGGCAGGCACGGGAGTACCCCATGCGGGAGTACGTCTACAGGGCCACGGTGCGGGCGCTGCCGGGACGGTGTCTGGCGGAGGCCGTTCTGGCCGGGGCGGGCATCATCGCCGAGACGATGTACCTGGTTTTGTCCGGCAGCGGTGGACGCGGCGCCATGGCGGCGGTCTACCTGCTGCTGAAGGCCGTATCCCTTGCGGCGGCTCTGTTTGCGCGGCATCTGGTGCGGCGCAGCGTATGGGAGCCTGTTGGCAAAAACGGCGAAATGACGGCAGAATAAGAAAAAAGACTGTACAAGTGCCCCGCCAATATGGTATAATACACAAAATGGCTATCCCTGCCGGAGACGGCAGGGGACGGCCAAAAAGGGAGTACTCCCTTTTTTCTGCGCACATCGTGCGCAGAAATCCTACTGTGCGCCACGGGTAAACACCCGTTGAAGCAAATAAAAACGAAAAGGAGTTAGATCCAATGAAAAGAGCACTTGCATTGATCCTGTCTCTGGTCATGTGCGTGGGTCTGTTCACCGCCTGCGGCGAGCAGAAGAATCCCGACGGCGGCGATCAAGGTCAGGAGCCGACCACTAAGACGCTCGTGGTCGGTACGCAGAACTTCGATGGTAAGTTCTCCCCCTTCTTCTACACCAACGATTATGAGAACCAGGTCATGAGCATGGTCTTCGACGGCCTGCTGAGTACCGACCGTGAGGGCTCCGTGGTGCTGAAGGGCATCGAGGGCGACGTCCGTCCCTACAACGGCACCGACTACACCTACTACGGTGTGGCCGACTGTGAGATCGTTGAGAACGAGGACGGCACTGTTGACTACAACATCACCATGAAGCCCGGCGTCAAGTTCTCCGACGGCGTGGAGATGACCATCGACGATGTCATCTTCTCCTACTACGTCCTGCTTGACCCCACCTATGACGGCGTGTCCACCCTGTACTCCATCCCCATCAAGGGCCTGGAGGCTTACCGTTCCGGTATGGACTCCCGCATGAACCTGATCCTGGCTGCCGGCCCTGACGGCTACACCGCCACCGACTTCTACACCGAGGATCAGTACAACACCTTCTGGGCTGCCTTCAACGCCGCCGGCGTGAAGTTCGCGCAGGAGATCCTGGACTATGTGGTCGCCTCCGGCTATGCCGCCGCCACCGATTCCGTGGCCGCACAGGCTGCCAACTGGGGCTTCGAGCTGGCTGATGAAGCCACCGTTGAGGATTTCTGGGCTGCCATCGTGGCCGCTTACGGCTATGACATCTCCGACGAGGGCATCAACAAGGAGACTGCCGGCACCAGCATCTCCGCCCTCATCGAGGCCGAGATCGGTGACGCCTTCTCCGACTACACCGTCGGCGTGCAGACCGGTGAGTCCGCTCCCAACGTTGAGGGTATCGTCAAGACCGGCGATTACAGCATGACCGTCACCCTGACCGAGCTCAATGCCACCGCCATCTATCAGATCCCCGTCACCATCTGCCCCATGCACTACTACGGCGAGACCGATAAGTACGACTACGCCAACAACAAGTTCGGCTTCGACAAGGGCGACCTGTCCCACGTCAAGTCCGTGACCTCCGCCCCTGTCGGCTCCGGCCCCTACACCTTCGAGAGCTATTCCAACGGCGCTGTGACCCTGCAGAAGAACGCCACCTACTGGAAGGGCGAGCCCAAGATCGACACCGTCATCTGGCGTGAGATGCAGGATGTGGATAAGATCCCCGGCGTCGTCTCCGGCACCATCGACATCACCGATCCCTCCTACTCCGCTGAGGCTGCCGAGCAGATCAAGAAGGCCAACTCCAACGGCGAGATCTCCGGTGACGTCCTGCAGACCGACCTGGTGGCCAACCTGGGCTACGGCTATGTGGGCTTCAACGCCAACCGCGTGAAGGTCGGCAACGGCAACGGCGGCGATGAGGCCTCCAAGAACCTGCGTAAGGCCATCGCTACCATCATCGCTGTGTACCGTGACGTGGCTGTGGACTCCTACTACGGTGAGTTCGCCAACGTCATCAACTACCCCATCTCCGACACCTCCTGGGCCGCTCCCCGCGTCACCGATGAGGGCTACAAGGTCGCTTTCTCCGTGGATGTGGACGGCAATGACATCTACACCGACGGTATGTCCGCCGAGGATAAGTACGCCGCTGCCAAGCAGGCCGCTCTGGGCTTCTTCGAGGCTGCCGGCTACACCGTCACCGACGGCAAGATCACCGCGGCTCCCGCGGATGCCCGCATGGACGCTGAGGTCATGGTCGGCGGCAGCGGCACGGGCGACCACCCCACCTTCATGGCTCTGACCCTGGCCTCCGACGCTCTGAAGGAGCTGGGCTTCAACCTGATCGTCTCCGATATGTCCAACTTCTCCGAGATGACCAACGCCATCAACGCTGGTAACGCGGACATGTTCGCCATGGCGTGGCAGGCCACTCCCGACCCCGATATGTTCCAGATCTATCACAGCCAGGGCGGTTCTAACGAGAAGTCCTACTGGATCAAGGATGCCGAGCTGGATGACCTGATCATGCAGGCCCGTCAGTCCACCGATCAGACCTATCGTAAGACCCTGTACAAGGAGTGCCTGGATATCGTGGCCGACTGGGCTGTTGAGATCCCCGTCTATCAGCGCCAGAACTGCGTCATCATCTCCAGCCAGCGCGTGAATCTGGATACCGTGACGCCCGATATCACTACCTATTGGCAGTGGTACAACGATCTGGAGCTGCTGGATCTGAAGTAAGCGCCTGATCCGTACATCTGATTTTCCTTAAAGGCCCAAAAACCTTTAAGACGGCTACCCTGCGGCTGCAAAGCCGCAGGGTAGCCTATCACCGGACTCTTTTTGCGTATGAGTCAGGCGGTTCGACGTCCGTGCCGGAACGACTGCCTGATACGCAGAATCACATTAAAAAGGACAGCGGCCCCTGGCGCGGGGCGGCTGTCGGCAAAACGGAGGGATTGTATGCGCAAATTCTTAGTCAAACGCACACTGCTATCGATTGTGATCCTGTTCTTTGTGACATTCATCATCTATGTGCTGATGCGCTGTCTGCCCGCCTCCTATGTGGAGACGATGGCGCGGCAGCTGTCACAGGCACCCGGCTCCAAGCCCTACGAGGAGTGGCTGGCACAGCTCAACGCCCAGTACGGTCTGGATCTGGACCTGATCCCCGGCTTCCTCGTACAGCTGAAGAACCTTGTTACCGGCAACTTCGGCGACAGCTGGAAGTACACCGTGCCCGTCATCCAGAAGTTCAACGAGGTCATCTGGGTGTCCTTTATCATGGGAGCTATCTCTCTGGTGTTCGAGCTGCTGATCGCGGTGCCGCTGGGCATCGTGGCCGCTACCAAGCAGTACAGCGTGACCGACTATACCGTCACCACCGTGGCGCTGCTGGGTATGTCCCTGCCGACGTTCTTCTTCGCCACCCTGCTGAAGCTGGTGTTCTCCGTGAAGCTGGGATGGTTCGATCTGGTGGGCTTGACGGGGCGCGACTTCAACTCCCTCAGCCGTTTCGGGCAGATACTGGATATGGGCAAGCATCTGGTGCTGCCCATCGTAACGCTGGTGTTCATCTCCATCGGCTCGTGGATGCGCTACGTCCGCACCAACATGCTGGAGGTGCTGAACGCCGACTACATCCGGACCGCCCGCGCCAAGGGCCTGTCCGAGAAGAAGGTCATTTACCACCACGCCTTCCGCAACACGCTGATCCCGCTGGTCACGTTCATCGGCGGCAGCCTGCCCGGCCTGTTCGCCGGCGCACTGATCACCGAGACGCTGTTTGCCATCCCCGGTATCGGCTACATCTCCTACAATGCCATGGTGGCCGGTGATATTCCGTTCTCCATGTTCTACATGACGTTCCTGGCCATCCTGACGCTGCTGGGCAACCTCATCTCCGACATTCTGTACGCCGTGGTGGATCCGCGGGTGCGCATCGCTTGAGAAGGGAGGACGTGAAGCATGAGTTATTTCGATGATAAAAAGGATAAAGATTTGTCCGTTCCCGGCCATGGGCAGGGAATGCCAGGCACCGATGCCCGCCGCCGCTCCTACGAGCTGAACGAGGAGTACGCCGGCAAGGACAACACGCCCTCCGAGGACAACAAGCCGCAGGAGGATTACTCCCTGAACGACGACCGCCGCGTCAAGGTGCTGTCTCCCGGTACGCTGGTTGCCAAGCGCTTCTTCCGCAACCGTCTGGCGGTGGTGGGCCTGACCATTCTGGCCGTCATGTTCATCTTCTCCTTTATCGGCGGTCTTGTCAGCCCCTACGGGCAGGACGAGGTGTTCTACCGTGACGATATCCAGATGAAGGAGTACGCCGCGCTGTCCGAGAACACCGAGTACCGCTATCTGGTGGCGGACGGGCAGGAGTTCGGCGCCGTGCTGCAGGCGCAGCTGACGCTGTACATGGGCAAGGAGGAGTCCTTCACCTACAAGGGCACGACATACACCATCACGGAGGAGGGCGACAGCCTGTATTCCGTGTCGCAGGGCGGCACACTGCTGGCGGTGGCCTACAAGGACATCGTCAACCCCAGCGTTACCGGCGAGAAGTTCAGCTTCAGCTTTACCTTCAACGCGCTGAAGGCCCACGTCAACGGTGAGACGGAATTCACCGCCGACGGCAAGACCTACACGCTGGACGACGGCAGCGTCATGCTGAACGGCGAGGAGATCGCCTACATCAGCCGCTACGTCATCCAGTCCAAGGTGGCCGGCACCGTGATCTCCAAGGAGTTCAAGGAGCGGGTCATTGAGGCCGCCGAGAAGGGCGAGACGCAGATCGAGTACACCAACGAGAACGGCGAGGTCCGTGAGATCCAGCTGGAGTACAACCCCGCCAAGTACCAGTGGTCCATCAAGGAGGGCACCGTCACCCGCGTGTTCGACGCCTATTCCTTCCCCACCAAGACCCACCTGCTGGGCACCGATAAGAACGGCATGGATATGCTGACCCGCCTGATGTACGGCGGCCGCGTGTCCCTGTGCATCGGCTTCATCGTCGTCATCATCTCCGCCACGCTGGGCGTGATCCTGGGCGGTATCTCCGGCTACTTCGGCGGCTGGGTGGATAACCTGATCATGCGTGTCGTGGATATCTTCTACTGCATCCCCTCCACGCCGCTGATCATCATTCTGGGCGCGGCCATGGACGGCATGCGTGTGGACCCGCAGATCCGTATGCTGTATCTGATGCTGATCCTGGGCTTCCTGGGCTGGCCGGGCATCGCCCGTCTGGTCCGCGGCCAGATCCTGTCTCTGCGCGAGCAGGAGTTCATGACCGCCACCGAGGCCTGCGGCATCAGCGTGTCCCGCCGCATCTTCCGGCACCTGATCCCCAACGTCATCCCGCAGCTCATCGTCAACTGCACCATGAGCCTGGGTTCTACCATCATCACCGAGGCGACCCTGTCCTTCCTGGGCCTGGGCGTCAAGTTCCCCTTCGCTTCCTGGGGCAACATCATGAACGACGTGTCCAACTCCTACGTTCTGACGGAGTACTGGTTCATCTGGATCCCCGCCGGTATCTGCCTGATGCTGACAGTGCTGGGCCTCAACTTCGTGGGCGACGGTCTGCGTGACGCGTTCGACCCGAAGATGAAGCGCTGAGAAAGGAGAGGATCGGAATGGCTAAGAAACACAACGACGGTTATCTGTCCGCAAAGGAATCCCGCCGTATCTCCAAGGAGAACCGCAGGATCACCAACGAGCTGGAGAAGAAGCGGAAGCGAAAAAACGTGCCGGAGACGGAGTACCTGACTCAGATGCACGATCCCAGCAACGCCGTGGAATTCGACAACCTCCACACCTACTTCTTTACCGACACCGGCGTGGTCAAGTCCGTGGACGGCGTCAGCTTCTCTGTGCCCATCGGCAAGACCGTGGGCGTGGTGGGCGAGTCCGGCTGCGGCAAGTCCGTCACCAGTCTGTCCCTGATGCAGCTGCTGCAGCGGCCCCAGGGTCAGGTGGTGGAGGGTGAGATCCGCCTGAATCTGGGTAATAAGGCCTACGACGTCACCAAGACCCCCGACTCCGTGATGCAGCACCTGCGGGGCAACATCGTCTCCATGATCTTCCAGGAGCCGATGACCGCTCTGAATCCGGTGTTCCGCATCGGCGACCAGCTGGATGAGGTCATTGCCCTCCACGGCGAAAAGGGCCAGACGGAGGAGCAGATCAAGGAGCACTCCATCAAGCTGCTGGAGATGGTGGGCATCGCCAACAGCGAGGGCGTGTACAAGAACTTCCCCCACGAGCTGTCCGGCGGTATGCGCCAGCGTGTCATGATCGCCATGGCACTGGCGTGCAGCCCCCGGCTCATCATCGCCGACGAGCCTACCACGGCGCTGGACGTGACCATTCAGGCGCAGATCCTGGATCTGCTGCGGAACCTGAAGGATAAGATCAACTCCTCCATTATGTTCATTACCCACGATCTGGGCGTCATCGCCGAGATGGCGGACTATGTGGTGGTCATGTACGCCGGCCGCATCGTGGAGCAGGGCACGGCGCAGGAGATTTTCGCGCACCCCGCTCACCCCTATACCATCGGCCTGATGGCCTCCAAGCCTGTGGTGGGCCGTCAGGTGGAGAAGCTGTACTCCATCCCCGGCAAGGTGCCCAACCCCATCAACATGCCGGATTACTGCTACTTCAAGGATCGCTGCGAGATGTGCGTGGCACAGTGCAGCGGCGAGTATCCCTGTGAGGTCAGCATTTCCCCCACCCACAAGGTCAGCTGCTACCGCTACTACGGCGGCAGGCGGCCCGATCTGGAGGAGCAGGTGGAGCGGGAAATGACCGACAGCGCCGACAACGGAAAGGAGGGTGAATAAGATGCCGTTCTGGAAAGCAGGTAAGAATGACGATCAGGTCCTGAGCGAGCTGAAGGAGACCCAGAAGCAGAACGCCGACGAGTTTGTCAAGGAGCAGGAGCACGCCAAGACGGCGAAGAAGTCCTCGCTCTCTATCGACAATGATTTCACCCCCGTGGAGTATGATCCCCAGTATATTCTGCAGGTCAATCACCTGAAGAAGTATTTTCCCATCAAGGGCGGCATGGTGTCCAAGACCGTGGGCTACGTCAAGGCCGTGGACGGCGTGACGTTCAACCTCAAGCGCGGCACCACCATGGGGCTGGTGGGCGAGTCCGGCTGCGGCAAGACCACCACCGGCCGCACCATCCTCCGGCTGTACGACGAGAAGACGTCCGGCCAGGTGCTGTTCAACGGGCAGGAGGTCTATGACCTGTCGCCCAAGGAGATGCGCACCATGCGCACCAAGATGCAGATCATCTTCCAGGATCCGTTCTCCTCTCTGTCCCCCCGTATGCCGGTGGGCGAGATCATCGGCGAGGCCGTCCGCGAGCACAATCTGGTGCCCAAGGAGGAGTTCGACGACTATATCGACAAGGTCATGGACAACTGCGGTCTGCAGCCCTTCCACAAGGACCGTTATCCCCATGAGTTCTCCGGCGGCCAGCGGCAGCGTATCTGCATCGCCCGGGCACTGGCGCTGAACCCTGAGTTCATCGTCTGCGACGAGCCGGTGTCCGCGCTGGACGTGTCCATTCAGGCGCAGATCATCAACCTGCTGAAGGACATCCAGGAGAAGTACAACCTGACGTATCTGTTCATCAGCCATGACCTGTCCGTGGTGGAGCACATCTCCGACACGGTGGGCGTCATGTATCTGGGCAATCTGGTGGAGTACGGCGCCACGGAGGACATCTTCCGCAACCCGCTGCACCCCTATACCAAGGCGCTGTTCTCCGCCATTCCGGTGCCCGATCCCACGGTGAAGATGAACCGGATCGTGCTGGAGGGCAGCATCCCGTCTCCCGCCAACCCGCCCAAGGGCTGTAAGTTCCACACCCGCTGCGCCAACTGCATGGAATGCTGCAAGGAGGAGGTCCCCGTTCAGCGCGAGCTGGAGCCGGGCCACTTCGTGGCGTGCCATCTGTACGATAAGTGATGGCAAAGAAGCGGACGTATCAGGACGACGACGGACGCACCATCGCCGATATGAGCGGTATCGAGCCGTCGCCCATGCTGTTTCCCCGCCTGCCCAAAAAGGAGCAGCGGTCTCAGGCACCGCAGAGCACCGGCGACCGTCCGTGGGAGGGGCAGGAGCAGTTCACCCAGGAGCAGCGCCGTGCCGCCATGGGCGGCGCGCTGAAGGCGGCCATGCTCATCGCCGGTGTGTTTATCGCCGCCGGGGCTGTGGCCATCCTCGTGATGCAGTTCATCTGGAACCATTAAAACCGGCGCTGCTTCGCAGCGCACATAAGACCTCCGCAGACAGCGGCTATCCGGCCCTGTCAGCGGAGGTCTTTTTTTGCGCCGCGGTATATTCGGGGACGAGCCGTCATACAAGTGAATATCACACAGGAGGGGGAGCAGAGCATGGAGTTGAGTTATGCCATCGCGCGCTATGAGCAGGCGCTGGAGCTGCTGCCGGTGCGCTGGCAGCAGCTGGCGCGGCGTCTGCCGGACTGGCGCAAGGCGCAGGCGGAGGAGTTCCGGCTGCGGACGGGACGGCCTATGACGGTGCTGACCTGTGAGGGGGAAATACTTGTCAGCGATGATCTGCCAAGGCCTCTGGTCACGCAGTCTGATCTGGAGCAGCTGTGCGACATGGTGACGGGGTATTCCCGCTATGCCGTGTCGGAGACGCTGAGCAAGGGCTATCTCATCGGGCGCGGCGGCTTCCGGGTAGGTGTCTGCGGCACCGCCGTCCTGCGGGACGGCGTCAATACCAATCTGCGGGACATCTCCTCCGTGACGGTACGCATCAGCCGGCAGGTGCGGGGAGCGGCGGAGCCGCTGCTGGCGGAGCTGTGGGAGCCGGAGGGCTTTCCCAGTACGCTGCTGCTGGCGCCGCCGGGTGTGGGCAAGACCACGCTGCTGCGGGACATGATCTGCGCGCTGTCAGACGGCAGCGAGGCGCGGCCCGCCTGCCGTGTGGGCGTGGTGGACGAGCGGGGAGAGCTGGCCGCCATGTACCGGGGCGTGCCGCAGCTGGAGGTGGGCACCCACACCGATGTGCTGGACGGCTGTCCCAAGGCGCTGGGCATCTCCATGCTGCTGCGGGCGGCCAATCCGCAGATCATTGCGGTGGACGAGATCACGGCGGAGGAGGATCTGCGGGCCATGCTGGCCGCCGCCAACTGCGGTGTGCGGCTGCTGGCTACCATCCATGCCGCCGACCGGGAGGAGCTGGCGCGAAAGCCGCTGTTTGCCCGGCTGCTGGAGATGCAGGTGTTCCGGCGTCTGGTGACCATCGCTGTGGAGAACGGACGCCGGGTATACCGGACGGAGACGCTGTGACCGGCAAGCTGCTGGGGGCGGTCTGCATCGCCTGCGGTGCCGTCTGGATCTGCATCGCCCGGTACCGGCAGCTGCGGCAGCGGCGGGAGCTGGTGCAGGCGTTGGCACAGGCGCTGGCGCACATGGAGACGGCCATCCGCTGGCAGCGGCAGTCCATGACACCGCTGCTGACGGAGCTGGCACAGCGGCCCTGCTGTGGTACATACTTTGCCGAGGTGCTTGGGGAAGTGGGAAGGAATATATCTTTACAAACCGCATGGGATCATGCGTTCTCCGCACTGACGGACGCGGAGGCGGCGGAGATTCTGCGGAGCATGGAGCTGACCGGCGACGAGACGCACCTGCTGACGGGGCTGCAATACGCCCAGCGCCGGCTGCGCCAGCTGACGGAGCGCCGGGAACGGGAGAATACACGGGATCGCAGGCTCACCGGCGCGGCGCTGTTCTCCGCCGCCGGGCTGTTGGTGATCCTACTGATTTGAGGTACGACATGGACGTTGATCTGATTTTCAAAATTGCGGCCATCGGCATTCTGGTGGCGGTGCTGAACCTGCTGCTGGTGCGCAGCGGCCGGGAGGAGCAGGCCCTGATGACCACGCTGGCCGGGCTGGTGGTGGTGCTGATGATGCTGGTGCAGCAGATCAGCGACCTGTTTGACATGGTCAAGACGCTGTTTTCCCTGTAGCCCATGGAGACGGTGATGCGACTGAGCGCCCTGTGCCTTACCGGGGCGCTGCTGGCGGTGCTGCTGAAGCGGACGAACCCGGACATGGCGCTGCTGCTGGCGCTGGCGGTCTGCGGCGCGGTGCTGTTTTTGCTGGCGGAGCCGCTGGGGGAGATACGGGACTTCTTCACGCAGCTGTCGGACTGGGGCGGCCTGCCCACGGAGCTGTTTGCCCCGCTGGTGAAGACCGTGGGCATCGCGCTCGTCAGCCGGACAGGCTCCGACCTCTGCAAGGACGCGGGGGAGGGGGCCATGGCGTCGCTGGTGGAGACGGCGGGAGCCGTCACCGCCATCCTCGTCTCGCTGCCGCTGTTCCAGGCGGCGTGGGACATGCTGCGGTCGCTGCTATGAGAGGGGTACGGATGTTTCTGGCCGCGGCGGCGCTGCTGTGGCTGCTGGTGGTGCCGGTGCAGGCGGCGTCCGTACCGGACAGCGTGACGGATGCCCTGCCGCCGGAGGCCGCCGCCCGGCTGGAGGGGCTGGACGAGGGCACCGATCATACCGCGTGGTCGGAGGGACTGTCCCGCCTGTGGCAGGAGGCCCGGCAGTATCTGGGCGACGCCCTGCGGGAGAAGGCCTCCGGCGCGGCGCTGCTGCTGGGCGTGGTGCTGCTGTGCAGCGTGGCGGAGAGCTTTTTTGCGGCGGCGGAGCAGCCCGCCGTGCCGCAGTTCGTACCGATGGCGGGGGCACTGGCCATCACACTGGTGGCCGCCGGGGACTTCAAGCGGATGATGGGACTGGGGGTGGAGACCATGGAGGAGTTGGACGTGTTCGCCAAGGCGTTGCTGCCCACGCTGTCGGCGGCGGTGGCGGCCAGCGGCGGTATCGCCTCCGCCGGCGCCAAGCAGGTGGCCACGGTGTATTTCACTAACCTGCTGCTGACGGTGATCCGGAAGCTGCTGCTGCCGCTGCTGTATGCCTGCATCGCGGCGGCCGCCGCCGATGCCATGGTGCCGGGACACAGCCTGAAAAAGATCGGCGCGGGCATCAGCAAGGCTGTGACCTGGGCGCTGACGGCGTCCATGGTGGTGTTCACTGGCTTTCTGACTCTGACCGGCGCGGCCACCGGCGCGGCGGACGCCATGACGGTGCAGATGACCCGCAGCGCCATCGCCACGGCGGTGCCGGTGGTTGGCTCCATCATCTCCGAGGCCACGGGGACAGTGTTGGCCGGGGCAGGGGTGCTGAAGGGCGCCATCGGCATCTTCGGGATGCTGGCGGTGCTGTCCATCTGCCTGACGCCGTTCCTCAGCATGGCGGTGCAGTACCTGCTGTACAAGCTGACAGCGTTTCTGGCGGGCACTGTCACCGAGGGGCCGCTGGCAGGGCTTATCGACGCGCTGGGCACGGCCTTCGGCCTGATGCTGGGCATGACCGGCAGCTGTGCGCTGCTGCTGCTCATTTCCATCACATCCTCCGTATCGGCGGTGCTGCCATGATCGGGGCACTGCGGACGTGGCTGCTGTCCATCATCGCAGCCGGGCTGGTGCTGGCCATTCTGTACGCGCTGGTGCCGAAGGGGCGCTTGCGGCCCATCGTGCGCACCACCGGCGGTGTGGCGCTGATGCTGGTGATCCTCCAGCCGGTGCTGGGGTTCGACTTCCGGGATTTCGCCGCGTCCTATGACGACTACGCCCAGGAGATCCAGGCGCTGACGGAGGAATACCGGGCGGCGGACGCGGCGGAGCTGGCCGCTATCATAGAGCAGCGGACTGCCGCATATATATCGGACAAAGGCGCGGCGCTGGGGGTGACATGCCATGCCGAGGTGGAGACGGAGCTGCGCTCCGGTGTGCCCTACCCCTGCGCGGTGACTCTGGACGTGGAGAGAGACGAGGCACTGGCCGCCTGCATCGCCGCCGATCTGGGTATCGGCGAGGAGCGGCAGACGTGGCAGGCGCCCCGTGCGAGGTGACGTATGAAGCTGGAGAAGTGGACGGGACTGCTGAAAAAATACAGGCTGGCGGCGTTGGTGGTGCTGCTGGGGGTGGTGCTGATGCTGCTGCCCACCGGCGGCAAGGCGCAGACCTCCGGCGACAGCAGCGAGCTGCCGGGGGAGACCTATTCGCTGGAGGAGACGGAGCAGCGCATGGCGGAGGTGCTGGGCACCATCGACGGTGTGGGCCGCGTGCGGATCATGCTGACGCTGCGTGCCGGCTCCAGTCTGCGTCTGGCGGAGGACAGCAGCTTATCCGACAGCACTGGCGGCCAGACCAAGCAGGAAAAGCAGGTGCTTACCGTCAACCGCGGCAGCGGACGGCAGGAGGTGGTGGTCACCCAGCAGCTCTATCCCACCTATCAGGGGGCGGTGGTGGTTTGCGAGGGCGCCGGCAGCAGCAGCGTGCGGCTGGCGGTGGTGAACGCGGTGTCCGTGCTGACGGGGCTGAGCAGCGACAGGATCTCCGTGGTCAAGTGGAAGTCATAGAAAAATGGAGGAGGAGTTGGAGCATGAAACAGGTATGGAAGCGGCGCGCGGTGGTGGCGGCGGTACTGCTGCTGGTAGGCACCTCGGTGTATCTCAACTGGCGCTATACCGGCAACGTGGAGAACAGCGGCAAGAAGGTGCTGGGACAGTCTGCACTGGTGAACGGCGAGACGACGGACGCGGAGGTGACCGCCGCCGGGGACGACTACTTCGCCACGGCGCGGCTCAGCCGCAAGCAGGCCCGCGACACCGCCATCAGCATGCTGCAGGAGGCGCAGGTGGATGAAAACGCCGCGGAGGATGTGCTGAACGAGGCGTCCCAGACCCTGCAGGTGCTGGCGGCCTACACCGTGGCGGAGTCCCAGATCGAGAGCCTGGTGGTGGCCAAGGGCTACGCCGACTGCGTGGCCTTTATGGGCGAGGACGCCATCAGCGTGGTGGTGTCCGACCCGGATGGGCTGGACGCGGTGGACGTGGCCCGCATCAAGGACATCGTGGTCAGCGAAACCAGCTACACCCCGGATCAGATCCGGATCATGGAGGCGGGGGCCTCCGCCGCGTCCCAGACCGGCAGCACCCAGGAGGCGGAGGTGCCCGCCAGCGCCGCGCAGACCGATGAACAGACGGATGACGCAAAATAGGTGTTGTATTCCGGCGCAAAAAATGGTATACTGAACTGAATCACGAAAGACAGCGCAAGGAGATAACGCAACATGGCTGAAAATAAGGAATACATGATCCATCAGGAGGAGGACGGCGCCATCCAGATCTCGGAGGATGTGGTGGCCTCTATCGCCTCCACCACCGCCGCGGAGGTGGACGGTGTCAGCGCCATGATGAGCGCCAATGTGTCCGATCTGATGGGCGGCAAGAAGATGTCCGCCAAGGGCGTCCGGGTGGAGATGGACGGCGAGGGCATCGTGGTGAACCTGTTCATCGTCGTCCGCTACGGCAGCGCCATCGGCGACGTGGCCAAGAAGGTCCAGCAGATGGTACGCACCGCGCTGGAGGGCATGACCGGCTTTGCGGTAACGGCGGTCAACGTCCATGTGGGCGGCATCAGCTTCAACTGAACACAGCGAACTGAGAGAGAAAAGGATATACGGTTATGACACGCAATACGGCCCGCGAGATCGCCATGCATCTCGCCTATGAACTGAGCTTCAATGACCTGCCGGTGGAGGAGTTTCTGGACCTGCAGCTGAGCGCGGAGAGCTTTGCCGCGCTGGCGCCGGAGCATCCCGTCTATGAGGAGCGCCCCAACGCCAAGCAGGAGGCGTATATCCGCCGCCTGGTCGCCGGCGTGGCGGAGCACGCGGCGGAGCTGGACGGCGACATCGAGAAGTACGCCAAGGGCTGGCGGTTCGAGCGCATTTCGCTGGTGGCCTCCGCCATCATGCGGGTGGCCATGTATGAGATGCTCTACATGGCGGACATTCCCGCCGGCGTCGCCATCAATGAGGCGGTGGAGATCGCCAAGAACTACGAATCGCCGGAGGTGGTGAAATTCATCAACGGCATTCTGGGCAGCTTCGTCCGGGGCGAGCTGAAGGAGTAAAACAGAAAGGCAGAGCTTGCGCTCTGCCTTTTCCGCATGGAAGAAGGAGGACGGCATGGACGAACGGCATGTGTTTACCGTCACCGAACTGAATAACTGCGTCAAGGAGCTGGTGGAGTCCGTGCCCACCTTCGGCGACCTGCTGCTGCGGGGCGAGGTATCCAACTACAAGGTGTATCCCTCCGGACACCACTACTTTACGCTGAAGGACAGCGAGAGCGCGCTGCGGTGTGTGATGTTCAAGGGCTCGGCCATGAAGCTGCGGTTCAAGCCGGAGAACGGAATGCAGGTCATCGCCTCCGGCCGCATCAGCGTCTACCCGCGGGACGGCGCGTACCAGCTGTATTGCAGCGGCCTGTCCGCCGACGGCGTGGGCGACCTGTATGTGGCCTTCGAGCAGCTGAAGGAGAAGCTGTACCGGGAAGGGCTGTTCGACCCCGCCCACAAAAAGCCGCTGCCAAGATTCCCACAGCGCATCGCCATCGTCACCTCCTCGGCGGGTGCGGCGGTACACGATATGATCCGCATTCTGCGCCGCCGGTATCCCATTGCCAAGGTGCTGCTGCTGCCGGTGCGGGTGCAGGGAGTGGAGGCGCCGCCGGAGATCGTGGGCGCTATCCGTTACGCCAACCGCTATAAGCTGGCGGACGTGCTGATCACCGGACGGGGCGGCGGCTCTCTGGAGGATCTGTGGGCCTTCAACGACGAGCGGGTGGCCCGCGCCATCTACGAGTCGGAGATCCCGGTGATCTCCGCTGTGGGGCATGAGCCGGACGTGGCCATCAGCGACTTTGTGGCGGACCGCCGGGCATCCACGCCCTCCAACGCTGCGGAGATCGCCGTGCCGGACATGGCGGAGCTGCTGCGGTATCTGCAGGGGAGCGATGAGCGCATGGCGCAGAGCCTGCTCAACGCCCTGCACCGGCGGGAGGAGCGTCTGGCGGCGCTGGAGAAAAAGCGGGTGCTGACGGATCCCACCGCCTTTCTGGCGGATCGACGGCTGTATCTGGATCACGTTGTCCACCGGCTGTGCGCCGCAGGCAAGAGCTGTGTGGAGGGAGAGAGCCGCCGTTTTGCGGCGGCGGCTGCCGCGCTGGACGCCCTCAGCCCGCTGAAGGTGCTGGCGCGGGGCTATGCCGTGGTACAGAGCGGGGACGGTACGATATTGAAGAATGCCGCCGATGCGGCGGTGGGAGAGCGCATCCGCGTCCGGCTGGCGCAAGGCAGCCTGCGATGCGACGTGGTGGACAAGGAGGATTGACATGGCGGCAAAAAAGACATTTGAGGAGAATATGGCCCGGCTGGAGCAGATCGTGGCGCTGCTGGAAAAGGGCGACGCCCAGCTGACGGACAGCCTGGCCCTGTTCGAGGAGGGCACGAAGCTGGCGGCCCAGTGCCGCAAGGAGCTGGACAGCGCGGAGCAGAAGGTGGTCAAGCTGATGAAGGGGCCTGACGGCGCACCGCTGGAGAGCGATTTTTTCACGGAGGAATGACCATGCACTACGAGACACAGTACGCGGCGTATCAGCAGGCCATCGAAGGCTATCTGACCGGCCTGTTTACCGCCGACACATCCTATAAGAAGCTGTACGAATCCATCCGGTACAGCCT
>ULQJ01009012.1_pt1 | contig 65972 bp, 62 predicted proteins | sample 1954331 | NCBI WGS metagenome assembly ULQJ01 (sample SAMEA4835651, study PRJEB28245) | human gut metagenome | biome: gut microbiome; material: fecal sample | place: Denmark | collected 2008 | reverse complement strand
CGGAAAAGACAGAGCCAGACGCACCGCCGAATTGGGCGGTGTTGCCCTCATTCAAAACGATTTCATCAGGCCCGGCCGACGCTCTCCGTCTGCGCGCGCCAGCCGTCCACCGTCGCGCCCGTCTCCTTTTCGAAGAGCTTTTTGAAGTACCACACGTTGCTGATTCCCACGATGTCGGCCACCTCGCCCAGAGACAGGCTGGTCTTGGACAGCAGCTCCTGCGCGCGGCGAATGCGCTGGCGGTTGACGTATTCGGTAAAGCTCATGCCGGTCTGCTGGCGGAAGAGCCGGCAGAAGTGCGACCGGCTGAAGCCGATTTCCGCGGCGGCAAAGTCGATGCTCATGTCCGCGCCGGGATTTTCGTCGATGCGGCGAATCAGCTCGGTCATGGGCGAGGCGGAATCCCCGGCGGTCGACGCGCCCATCACCCGCTCGATGATTCGAACGATGCTGTCGCGCATGAAGTCGATGCGCGCATCGTTCACGCGAAGCGACGCGGAATTGTCCTCGGTATGGCTGGACATGGCGATGAAATTCCACAGAAAGCGGTTGAGCCGTCCTCGGGCGAATTCCGGGTCGGGCATGTCCGCGCGCAGGCGCTGAACCGTCTGATCGATGCAGGCGACGGCTCCCTCCACGTCCCGCGTGGCCACCTTCGCGCAGAAGGTCGTGTAGGTCTCGCTGGACAGAATGGTGTTTCGGCACATGCGATCGTCCAGCAGCGCGCTCTCCCGAAGATAAAACGCAAGATCGCAGATCTCGTTGAGCCGATGCATCATCGCCAGACTCATAAAATCCGACGAGCAGCTGGCCACCGCGCACAGACAGTTCAGATCCTTCAGGCGCGCAAAGAGCCTCTCCAGCCGGACGCTGAGCATCTTCTGAAAGGCCGCCTGATTGATGTAGTCCTGCTCGAGAATCACGCCCAGCCGCAGCGCGTCCTCCTCCGTAGAAAACAGGAAGGAGTTGTTCAGTCCGAACTCCTGAATCCACTCCCAGATGGCATTGTGCCGCCAGAGGATCTGCGTATCGTTCGGAAGAATTTTCCCCAGCAGCAGACGGGCCCGGTTTCCATTCATACAAAACGGCGGCGGATTACCCGCGAGGAGCTGCTCCTCCAGATAACGGCCGCGCAGCGTGGCGACCTCCATGGCCTGAGAAATCAGCAGCGTCTCGTCCGCGTTGGTGCGGCGGGCCGGATCCAGCACCTTCTCCAGCGTCTCGCCGATCTCCTCGCTGGTGGTGGCGCGCAGACAGAGCACGTCGCGTACGCCGGCCAGAAAGGCGCTGCGCGTGTTTTCGTAGGAGGGATCGTCGGCATAGGCGAGGATCGGCAGTCCGGGCTTGGCGTTGCGGATGCGCAGCGTCACCTCCTCGACCTGCGCGTCGTTTTCCAGCAGCACCGCGTCGATTCGACGGTTGGCAAAGCATGCCGACACGTCCGTACAGCTCTCGCGCTCGACTGCAATGGCTCCCTGCAGGCGATTGATCAGCGTCGCCGCCTTCCTCCTCATGCGCTCATTTGCGCCAATTATGAGTATTTTGCGCTTATTCATGATCAATCCCCGCCTTTCTTTTTGTCGCAACGGCATAATCATACCAGAAAACATACAAATTATCAAAGCAATTTTTTAAATTCGGCACAATAATTGGCATCATGATTCAAATCTTGGATGACATGTAAATAATTAAATGATATGCTGTCAGTGGTTGGAGGTGGAAGCCATGAACACAAGGCAGTCGTCTAAAAAAGAATGGACGCTGGAACGCAAAAACGCACTGATGGGATATATCATGGTGTCCCCGATTCTCGTGGGCATCCTGCTGTTTACCGTCGTGCCGGTTTTCTTCTCGCTGTACATCAGCTTTACGGATTGGGACATGCTCCATCCGCAGACCTGGGTCGGCCTGCAAAACTACCAGACCATCTTCTCCGACAAGATGCTGGGCATCGTGACGAAGAACACGCTGGTCTACTGCGTCATCGCCATTCCCGGCGCGATTCTGTTCGGAATACTGCTGGCGCTGGCCATGAACACGAAGATTCGCGGCGTCGCGCTGTACCGCACTGCCTTCTTCATGCCCAACATCACCACCACCGTGGCGGTGTGCATCGTGTGGAGCTGGCTGTACAACAAGGACTACGGCCTGTTCAACAATCTTCTCAAGATGGTGGGGCTGGAGCCGATCAAGTGGATTTCCTCCAAAAAGATGGCCATGCCGTCGGTGGCGATCATGTCCGTCTGGCAGGCCATGGGCTACGACATGATTCTGCTGACCGCCGGTCTGAAGGGCATCAGCGAGACCTACTATGAAGCGGCGAAGATCGACGGCGCGAACGGCTGGAACATCTTCTGGAAAATCACCCTGCCGATGCTGACCCCCACGCTGTTCTTCCTGGTGGTCACCCACTGCATCAGCTACATTCAGATGTTCGACGCGGCCTACATCATGACCGAGGGCGGCCCGGGCCACGCCACGCGCAGCTTCGTCATGCAGATTTACAACACCGCCTTCGAGTACTTCCGAATGGGCGAGGCCTCCGCCTATGCCTGGGTGCTGTTCATCGCGGTCATGATTATCACCGTAATCCAGTTCAAAGTTCAGGATAAGTGGGTGAATTACGATGCCTAAGAAGATGATTAACGGGCGCGAAATCGAGCTCAACCGCAAGCACGTCAACTGGGGCCACCTTATTCTGCACATCGTTCTGCTGGGCGTCTGTCTGATCTCCATCTTCCCGTTCATCTGGATGATCTCCTCGTCGCTGAAGGATTCGGAGCTGATCTTCAGCTTTCCGCCCCAGATGATTCCCAATCCCGTCACCTGGCAGAACTATCCCGAGGCCTGGAAGGCCACGGCCATGGGCCGCGCGATGATCAACAGCCTGTTCATCGCGGTGGTGACCACCGGCGGCGGCTGTCTGGTCAGCTCGCTGGTCGCCTACGGCTTCGCCAAGATCGACTTCAAGTTCAAGACCGCGCTGTTCATGGTGGTGCTCAGCACGATGATGATCCCCTATCAGGTCACGCTGATTCCCCTGTTCATCATCTTCAAGCACCTGGGGTGGATCAACACCTACAACCCGCTGATCGTTCCGTCCCTGTTCGGCACGGCGGCCAACGTGTTCATGATGCGCCAGTACATGCTCAAGATCCCCAACGACTTCCGCGACAGCGGCTTCATCGACGGCTGCGGCCACTTCCGCATCTGGTTTAAGATCATCCTGCCCATGTGCGTGCCGACGCTGGTCTCGCTGGGCGTGCTGACCTTCATGGGCCACTGGAACAACTATCTGGGGCCGATGATCTACCTCAGTTCCCGCGTGAAGATGACCGTTCCGCTGGTGCTGCGCAGCTACAAGGGCAATTATTCCACGCAGTGGCATCTGCTGATGGCCGCGTCGTGCATCGCTCTGGCGCCGGTGGTGCTTCTGTACATCGTCAGCCAGAAGTTCATCATCAGCGGCATCATGATGGGTGGTATCAAGGGCTGAGAGCCCATTGATAATAAAAAGGAGGAGAACAATTATGAAGAAACTGGTTTCTCTGCTGATCGCGCTGCTCATGGTTCTGACCATGGCTTCCGCCGTTGCCGAAAGCGACGTCACGACGGTCAAGCTGATCGTCCCGTCCGACCATCTGGAATTCATGGAGCAGCTCTTCGTCCCCTTCATGGAAGCCAACCCCGACATCAAGGTTGAAGTCGACGGCACGGCCAACGGCTGGGACGGCGTCTCCACCAAGGTCATCACCATGCTCGCCGGCGGCGAACAGGTGGACATTGCCGCGGTCTCCACTTCCTATTATCCTCAGTTCGCCTCTCTGGGCCAGCTGCTGGACATCACCGACCACGCCAAGGAGACCTACTCCGAGGACGAGTACTACTGGTCTGTATTTGACGGCCTGATGATCGACGGCCGCCTCTACGGTGTGCCGATCTCCGTCTACACGCTGGTCAATTACATCAACAAGGACATGTACGATGCGGCCAGCGTCGCCTATCCGTCTCTGGAGTGGGGCGAGAGCGCCTGGACTTACGAGGACTGGAAGAACATCGCCAAGACGCTGTCTCAGGGCGAGGGTCTGGATCGCCAGTACGGCGTGTACATCGAGTATCAGCTCGAGCGCACCGCGTGCTTCCTCTTCCCCGAGGGACTGAACTACTGGGGCGAGGATCTGAAGCCGCAGTTTGACAACGAGCGCATCCGCGAGATCCATCGCGAGCTGTACACCATGCTGCACGAGGACGCCTACATGCCCAACGCCGACACCGTCGCCACCACCGGCATGGATCAGCTCTTCGCGGACGGCAAGGTTGCCAACTACATCACCGGCACCTGGTCTCACAGCAGCCTGGCCAAGGCGGGCGTGAACCTGGGCGTTTCCCCCACTCCGGGCGGAAAGACCGTCGGCTACGTGGACGTGTACATCCCCATGGCGAGCACCGAGCATCCCGACGAGACCCTGCGCGTGCTGGACTACCTCATCAGCTACGACGCCTGCGTCATGAAGTATGAAAACGACCGTCTGGGCCCGCAGGTCAACAAGAAGGCCACCGAGGACTGCAAGGATCGCTGCTTCTCCGGCCTGACCCCGGAAGAGGTGGACTGCATCTTCGCCTCTCTGGACAACTGCCAGCCCCTGACCGTGTTCCCCCAGTGGGCGGAGTTCCTGTCCGACAGCCTGCTGCCCGAGTCCAGCCTGATGGCCTACGGCGAAGAGACCGTGGACGAGGCCTTCGACGAGCTGCAGGAAGCGGCCTGCGATCTGCTGGGCTTCTGAGCCTTCTGATTGAGTCACAGTCGCATGAATTGAACAGGCGGCAATCGGTTCTGCCGGTTGCCGCCCATTTTCTGAAAAAAATCATCATCGGAGGAAGGTTTCCATGCTGAATCCATCCAAATTTCAGTTCTTTACCCACGGTGAAATCAAGCCCGAGGGCTGGCTCAGGCGCCAGCTGCGCATTCAGGCCGACGGTCTGAGCGGAAATCTGGACAAGGTCTGGCCCGATGTACGCGACAGCCAGTGGATCGGCGGCAATCGCGACGGCTGGGAGCGCGTTCCCTACTGGCTGGACGGCTTCATCCCGCTGGCCTATCTGCTGGAGGACGAGGATCTCATCGGCCGCGCGAAGAAGTATGTGAACGGCATTCTCGAGCGCCAGTGCGAGGACGGCTGGCTCTGCCCCTGCTCCTATGACGAGCGCCGCAATTACGACCTGTGGTCGGGCATCCTCATCGCCAAGGTGCTGGCCATGTACGCCGACCTGAGCGGCGACGAGCGCATCGAGGAGGTTCTGTATCGCTTCTTCGACAACATGCGCGTGTTCACCCGCCACACCACCATCGACAACTGGGCCGCCACCCGCTGGTTCGAGACGCTGATTCCGCTGTTCTGGCTCTACGAGCGCCGCCCCGAGGACTGGATGCTCCGCCTGGCCTATCGCCTGGAGCAGCAGGGCTACGACTACGACAAGCTCTTCGCGCCCTATCTGGATCAGGAGCCGCGCCGCGTCTGGACCTATTCCACTCACGTGGTCAACATGGCCATGGCCATCAAGCAGGGCGCGCTGGTCTGGCGCATGCACGGCGGCTCGCCCGACGAGTTCGCCCATCGCATGCTGGACAATCTCTTCAAGTATCACGGCATGGCCGTCGGTCATTTCACCGGCGACGAGTGCGTCATGGGCGACAGCCCCGTGCAGGGCAGCGAGCTTTGCTCCGTCGTGGAGGCCATGTATTCCTACGAGCAGCTGCTGTCCATCTCCGGCGATCCCCTCTGGGGCGACTATCTGGAGCGGCTGGCCTTCAACGCCCTGCCCGCCACCATCAGTGCCGACATGTGGACGCATCAGTACGATCAGCAGACCAATCAGGTACGCTGCGCCCGCCTGCCTGAGGATCACGTCATCTTCGGCACCAACGGCCCCGAGAGCCATCTGTTCGGTCTGGAGCCCAACTTCGGCTGCTGCACCGCCAACTTCAACCAGGGCTGGCCCAAGTTCGCCCTGTCCGCGTTCATGCGCGCCGAGGACGGCATCGTCTCCACCGCGCTGATTCCGGCCTCCGTGACCACGGAAATCGGCGGCCATCGCGTGACCTGCCGTCTGGAGACGGAGTATCCCTTCCGCGACCGGCTGACCTACACGGTCACGACCGACGCGCCGGTGGATTTCGCGCTGAAGCTGCGCATTCCCGCCGCCGCGGCCGCCGCCACGGTGGACGGCCAGACCGCCGCGCCCGGCAGTTTCTTCGAGCTGCGCCGCACCTGGAGCGGCGCGACGAAGGTCGAGGTGCAGCTGCGCTTCGAGTGCAGGCTCGCAGAGCGTCCCCGGGACATGAAGGTGCTCTGGCGCGGCCCGCTTCTGTACTCCGTCGCCATCAAGGAGCACTGGGAGATGCTGGAATACACCCGCGCCGACGTGGAGCGCCGCTTCCCCTACTGCGACTACGAGATCTATCCCGAGTCCGAGTGGAACTACGGCTTCACCGACGACGAGAACTTCGCCGTCACCGAGCACGCCATCGGCGAATATCCCTTCTCCGGCACCGAGCCGCCCATGGAGATTTCCGCCCGCCTCGCGCCGGTAGACTGGCCCGAGGAATACGGCGTGGCCGCCAGGGAACCGCGCTCCCGCAAGGCCATCGGCGAAGCGCGCCCGGTTCGCATGATCCCCTATGGCTGCGCGCGCCTGCGCATGACCGAGATGCCCACTGTGGAATAAGGCAGCGCAAAAGGCCGAAGCGCGCCGTCCGGTTTTCTCGGGCGGCGCGCTTTCATAATGACCCATTCAGTGCTCTCAAGGCAATCGAGCAGGGCGATTCATTCACATCCGCATCCAAGGCGATCGGCCAAAGCGCCCATTTCATGCAAAAAGCCGCCCCGTCCGCCGGTTCTCCGGTCGGTCGGGGCGGTGATTCTGTTCGATTTCAGTCCGTCGCGCAGAGCCAGACGTTGGTTTCGGAGTCGATGCCCGCCATGCTCACGCGGATGAACTCCGCCGCGGAGGTCGGAATGTTCTTTCCGACGAAATCCGCGCGGATGGGCAGCTCGCGGTGGCCGCGGTCGATGAGCACCGCCAGCTGAATGCGTCTGGCGCGGCCCACATCCATCAGCGCGTCCATCGCCGCGCGGACGGTGCGGCCGGTGAACAGCACATCGTCCACCAGCACCACCGTGCGGCCCTCCAGATCGAAGGGAATCTCCGTGCGGTTCAGCTGCGGCTCCCGGGAAATGTGGGTCAGATCGTCGCGATAAAAGGTGATGTCCACGATGCCCACCGGCGGGCGCGTGCCCTCCACGCGCTGAATCGCGTCGGCGAGCCATTGCGCCAGCGGCTCGCCCCGGCGGCGAATGCCCACCAGCACCACGTCCTCCACGCCCTTGTTGCGCTCAATGATCTCGTGCGCCATGCGCGTCAGGCTGCGGCGCATCTGCGCCTCGTCCATAATCAGCGCTTTCTTCTGCATCTGACGAACCTCCCGACGATTAAAGTGCGGCTGGCAGTTTCATTATATCAGCCCGCCGCGGCGCTCCCAAGCACTTTTGAGTTAATTCTCCGCCGGGTTGGCAATTACCGACGCGAAGCAGACCGTGCCGGTTTCCTCCTCGGCGATCACCGCCACAAAGGGGCGATCCAGCGTGAAGTCCACGGCCGGCAGCGGCGCCGACATCGCGCGAATATCCACCTCGGTGGCCGCGGCGGCCTTCGTGCCGTCCTCGTCCACCACCAGCCGCGCCTTCTGCACGACCTCGGCGATCTGAAGGGGCATGCTCTTCGTGATGTCGGAGAAGTCCGCGGCGTCAGAGAATGCCGCCTGGATGCCCAGCGCCTTCAGCGCGTCGTTTAGGGTGTTCTTCACCGAAAGATCGATCTTCGGCATGGTCAGGGAGACCTCAGTCATCTCCTCGGGGAAGCTGAAGTAGGACAGACCCTTTTCGCTCAGCTTGTCCAGCACGCCGGTCACGCTCTGGCCGTCCTTGGGCAGCGCCAGCAGCATGCTCAGGCCGCTGTCGGAATAGGTCAGGCGAAGGATCAGCGCCTCGTCAGTCTCGGCATAGTCGGCGTAGAGCGTCTGATGCATCATGGACGCCGTCACGTCGCCGTCCGGCGCGTGGAAGGTTCCGTCCGCGGTCTCATCCGCACTGAAGGGGGACGACCACTTCGCGTCCATGGCCACGGCGTTCACCAGCACCAGCTGGGACAGGGGATCCAGCTCGCCGTCGATGAGCTTCTCGATCAGGCCGTCGGTGTGCTCCTTCGTCCACTGGTTGATTTTGTCCGCCATGTTGTCGGACATCTCGAACCATTCCGCGCCGAAGTCCTTCTTCAGGTCCTCGATGTAATCCGCGTCGGGCTGAATTTCGCCGGTGATGAAGGCGGCGTTGGCCAGCTTCAGTCCCGCGGCGGTCAGCTTGGAGCCGTTGTGCTCAATCCAGTCGTCCAGATCGTCGGTGCCCAGGGCCTTTTCGATCTCGTCCTCGGTGGCGCCGTCCGCGCCCTCCAGCGCCATGCCCAGCGCATAGGCCAGACTGACGGGCGAAAACACCTGATTCTTCGTTCCGTCGGTCAGCGCGCGCAGCACGTCGAAGCCCAGCTGGTTGCCCGGAGCCTCGGCCAGCGCCGCGCCCGCGGTCAGCAGCATCGCACAGATCAGCAGCATGGAAATCACTTTTTTCATCATTTCATACACCTCCATACTCGTTGGACAGAAATCCGGGCCGTTTGGTTCCAAAAAGATTCCCCGACCGGAAAATTTTCCAATCAGGGATTGCCTTGCGTCAGGCGATGCGGCTGCCGCCCTCGTCGAGGAGGTTCTTCGTCTGGCGGCCATGGGCGTCCAGACGCTTGAAATTGCCGATGACGTCGCTCACGCCGGAGAGCACCGCGAAGGTGTGGGGATATTCCTCCAGCAGCTCGGCCAGCTCGGGAATCTGGTTCCTGTTCACGATGCACAGCAGCACGTGAGTCTCCTTGTTGGAGTACATGCCCCGGGCGGGCACCAGCGTGGCCGTGTGGTGCATGCGCGTGATGATGGCCTCGGAGATCTCCTCGGGGCAGTCGGTGATGATCTCGCAGCGAACGGCGCTGCGGCGGCCGCGGACGACGCGGTCGGACACGGTGCTGGACATGAAGCTGTACAGAATGCACAGGATGACCGGCTCCACCTGATAGCCGTAGACGAAGTAGCTGCATCCGGCCACGATGGCGTTGATCAGAAAGATGATCCAGAAGAAGCCCATCTCCGGGTGCTTCTTGTGCACCACCGCCGCCACGAAGTCCATGCCGCCGCTGTTCGCGCCGCAGCGCGCCAGAATGGAGTAGCTCGCGCCGTTGATGACGCCGGCCACCAGCGGGCCGAGGATCTTGCTGGTGCCGTTGGCCGTCTCATAGGCAAAGCGGGACAGATCCACGCGCTGAAGGAGAATCAACGCCAGCGAAAACGCCACGACGTACACCATGCTGCGCACAGCCATGGTTCTGCTCACCTTCACCATCGCCCAGATGGCCAGCGGAATGTTGATGAGCAGGCTCATGTATCCCACGCTGATGTGGAACAGATACTGAATCATCGTGCACAGGCCGTTCAGTCCCGCCGGCGCGAACCGGTTGGGAAACACGAACAGCTGATAGTTCAGCGCGCACGCCAGAGCCAGACCGACGACGACCAGATAGGACAGCAGCTTCTTCTTCATTGATTCTTCCCTCATCGCGATTGTTTTTGCCAAATACTTCCCCAGCGCCCGCAGCTATTTGCAGGATTCCATTCATCTCAGATTATAGCCGCACGCCGCCCGCGCGTCAACCTCCCCGTGTAAAGCCTGCGCAAAAAAGCCGCGCGGCGCGCCGTCTTGACAAGGCGGGCCCGTCGGGGGTATACTCCAGAAAGAGGGGGATGTTTTATGGGGGAAACGCAGGCTGAATTCATGCTCCGGGACGAAATCGCCACGGAGATCGTACATATTTCCCGGCGGCTGATGCAGCGCACGGCGCGGGCCATGGAGAGCCTGAACGTGGGCTTTGGACAGGCGGCGATTCTGAAGGTGCTCAGCGACCACGGCGAGATGGCTCAGCGGCGGCTGGCAGAGGAGATTCGCGTCACACCCGCCACCGTTTGCGGCACGCTCAAGCGCATGGAGCGCGCCGGGCTGATCGAGCGCAGCGCCGCCGAGGGCGACGCGCGGGTCTCGCTGGTTCGGCTCAGCGCGGAGGGGCAAAGGCGCTTCGCCGAGGCCTCTTCGGCCATCGAGCGCACCTATTGCGAAATGCTTTCCGGCTTTTCTGACGACGAATGCCGGCTCATTCTCGGCGTAGCGCGCCGAATGGGACAGAATCTGACGGGCGGCGCGGAGGAGCAGACGGATGCACATCGGAACGATTGAGCTGGAAACCGGCGCGGGTCTCGCGCCCATGGCCGGCGTGACCGACGCGGCCATGCGCCTGCTCTGCCGCGAGCAGGGCGCGGCCTGGGCGGTCAGCGAGATGCTCTCGGCCAAGGGCTGGATCTATTCTCAGGGCAAAAACCGCAACGCCGCGGAGCTGCTGGCGCGCCTGCCCGGCGAGGGCGTGGCCGGCCTTCAGCTCTTCGGGCGTGAGCCGGAATACGTCGGCCGCGCGGCGCGTGAGCTGGAGGACGCGGGCTTTGCGTTCATCGACCTGAACTTCGGCTGTCCCGCGCCGAAGATCACCGGCAACGGCGAGGGCAGCGCCCTGATGCGCGAGCCGGAGCGGCTGGCCGAGGTGGTGGCCGCGGCGGCGGCCGCCACGCGCCTGCCCGTGACGGTGAAGATTCGCTCGGGCTGGGACGAGGACAGCGTCAACGCCCCCGAGGTGGCGCTTCTGTGTCAGCAGGCCGGCGCGCAGGCCGTGGCCGTCCACGCGCGCACGCGCATGCAGCAGTATTCCGGCAGGGCCGACTGGTCCATCATCCGCCGTGTGAAGCAGGCCGTGACCATTCCCGTGCTGGGCAACGGCGACGTGCGCTCGGGCGCGGACACACTGCGCATGATCGCCGAAACGGGCTGCGACGGCGTGATCGTCGGCCGCGCGGCTCAGGGCAATCCGTGGATCTTCGGCGAAATTCGCGCGGCGCTCCGGGGCGAAAGCTGGACGCCGCCCACGGCGCAGCAGCGCGTGGACATGGCGCTTAAGCACTTCAAGCTGGAATCCCGGCTGCACGGCGAAAAGCGCGGCCTGCTGGAAATGCGCAAGCACATCGCGTGGTACGTAGCCGGTCTGCCCGGCGCGGCGAAATTCCGCGAGCGCATCAACACCATGTCCGGTGCGGAGGAGGTCTGCGCCGCGCTGAGGGAATACGCCCTCGCCGCGGAGTAACATTGGAAAAGGCGCGGGAGAGCCGCGCCTTTCGCGTTATATAAGGATACATTTTTCTTCACAGCGCCTTCTTTGGACAGACCTTCGTACACTCCATGCACAGGATGCATTCGGTTCCGTTTTTTCGATTTCTCGAATTGTCGGTGACGTCCACGTCCATCAAGCAGACCTGCCTGCACCTCCCGCAGGAAACACACTTCTCCTTATCGCACTTCACCCGGATTGCGGAAAAGTAGCTCATGGGCTTCAGGAAAACCGTCACGGGACAGATATATTTGCAGAACGCCCGGTTGTCCCTGAACGCAAACGCCAGAGCGATCCCCACCGCGTAATACAGGACATTTCCGACGATAAAGGCGATGAACATAATCCTCTCCATGTTTTGAGCATGGCTCAGGAAGAGCGCGCCCACAAAGGCGAGCGACGCCGCGAAGGTGATATATCGGATAAAGCCGATCCTTTTTCTCGGGCCGCACGGGGTCTTATAGGGTAAAAAGTCCAGCGCCATCGCCGTCCAGCAGGCGTAGCCGCACCATCCTCTTCCAAACAGCAGCGGCCCGAATATCTTCGCGACGGCGTAATGAATCGTAGCCGCTTCGAACACGCCCGTAAACAGATAGTACCAGAATCCCTCGATCTGCATATTCTCCCGGCAGATGAGTCCCAGATAAATCAGCATATACAGTCCGACCATGAGCTGAACGATCCTTCGGGCGTGTCTGTAGTTCAACTGAAACAGCAAAAGTCCCAGCGAAATCGACGTTCCGATATAGCTGAAGTTCAGAAGATAGAACAGATTCTTCTTTGAAAGCCAGAGTGTAACCGCGACGATTTCGAACACCGTCCACATTCCAAGGGGAATCAGCCGCTTTCGTTTTGCGTTCATATGCTCTCTCCACAGATTTCGATCTGCGCTTCCGCGCGGTTCTATTTTACCATAGAACGCCGCAGAATGCCAGACGCCTTTCCCCGCCGACGCAAAGCGGCCCGCTCTCCATTGCGGAAGAGCGGGCCGCTTTTATTCTTATTACAGCGCCTTGCTTTCGATCTCCTCGCGGAGCTTCTCCAGCAGCGCGTCGGGCGTCATGGTTCCCAGATCGCCGTCCCTGCGGGAGCGCACGGCCACCACGCCGGCCTCGGCCTCCTTGTCGCCCAGCACCAGCATGTAGGGCACCTTCATCATCTGCGCCTCGCGGATCTTGAAGCCGATCTTCTCGTTGCGCAGATCCATCTCGGTGCGGATGCCGGCCTTCTCCAGACGGTCGCGCAGCGCCTTCGCCGCGTCGTCCGCGCGGTCGACGATGGTCATGATTTTGACCTGCACCGGAGCCAGCCACAGCGGGAACGCGCCGGCGAAGTGCTCCGTGATGATGCCGATGAAGCGCTCAATGGAGCCGAACACCACGCGATGGATCATCACCGGACGATGCTCCTGTCCGTCCGCGCCGGTGTAGGTCAGGTCGAAGCGCTCGGGCAGGTTCATGTCCAGCTGAATGGTACCGCACTGCCAGGTTCTGCCCAGACAATCCTTGAGGTGGAAGTCGATCTTCGGGCCGTAGAACGCGCCGTCGCCTTCATTAACGACGTACTTCACGCCCAGCTCATCCAGCGCGCCCTTCAGGCCGTCGGTGGCCAGCTCCCACATCTCGTCGCTGCCGATGGAATCCTCGGGGCGGGTGGAGAGCTCCACATGGTACTCGAAGCCAAAGACATTGTACACCTCGTCAATCAGATGGTACACGCCCTTGATCTCGTCCTTGATCTGCTCCGGGGTCATGAAGATGTGCGCGTCGTCCTGCGTGAAACAACGCACGCGCATCAGGCCGTGCAGCGCGCCGGACATCTCGTGGCGATGCACCAGACCCAGCTCGCCCACGCGCATGGGCAGATCGCGATACGACCACTTGCGGCGCTTGTAGACCAGCATTCCGCCCGGGCAGTTCATGGGCTTGATGGCGAAGTCGGTGTCGTCAATCACCGTGGTGTACATGTTCTCGCGATAGTGATCCCAATGGCCGGAGCGCTCCCACAGGGCGCGGTTGAGCATAATGGGCGTCTTGATTTCCTCATAGCCGTGCTCGCGATGAATCTGGCGCCAGTAATCCTCCAGCGTGTTGCGCAGAATCATTCCCTTGGGATAGAAGAACGGGAAACCCGGGCCCTCGTCCAGAATGTCGAACAGATCCAGTTGACGGCCCAGCTTGCGGTGGTCGCGCTTCTTGGCCTCCTCAATGCGGTCCAGATAGGCCTGCAGCTCGGCCTTGTCGGTGAACGCCGTGCCGTAGATGCGCTGGAGCATCTTGTTCTTCTCGCTGCCGCGCCAGTACGCGCCGGCGATGCTCATGAGCTTCACGGCCTTGATCCTGCCGGTGCTGGGCAGATGCGGGCCCGCGCACAGGTCGGTGAAGTCGCCCTGACGATAGAAGGACAGCGTCGCGTCCTCGGGCAGATCGTTGATGAGCTCCTGCTTGTAGGGCTCGTCCTTCATCAGCTCCAGCGCCTCGGCGCGGGGCAGCTCGAAGCGCTCCACGCGGTCGTTCTTCTTGATGATCTTCTGCATTTCCTTCTCGACGGCGGCCAGGAATTCGGGCGTGAAGGGCTCGTCCACGTCGAAGTCATAGTAGAAGCCGTTTTCGATGGCCGGGCCGATGGCCAGCTTGGCCTCGGGCTTGAGGTGCTTGACCGCCTGAGCCAGCACATGGCTGGCGGTGTGGCGCAGCGTGCGGCGGCCGTCCTCGTCCTCAAAGCCGACGATTTCCAGCGTGCCCTCCTCGTTGATGGGCGTAACCAGCGAGATGACCTCGCCGTTCAGGCGCGCAGCCAGCGCTTCCTTCTTCAGTTCCTTCGAAATCTCGCCCGCGAGATCCAGGGCGTTTTTGCCCGCCTCGACTTCCATTTCCACTCCGTTGACAACCAGCTTCATGTTTCTGCCTCCTTTGCATGCTCCAAAAAGAAAACCCGTCCCTTACCAAGAAGGGACGGGAGATACCCGTGGTTCCACCCAACTGACCTTTCGGCCGCTCGTGTGGGCTGTATCGCGCCCGCGCGCCGAGGGTCGGAGGATGGTAGCTTCGACGCGTTTTCCGAAGCGCGCTTGCAGCCCATCGGCGCGCTCTCTCTGGCGGATCGATCCATCAAAGTCATGTTCCTCGTCATTCCAACGGAAACTATGCTGGTATTATAGCCCCATCCGCCGGGCTTGTCAATACGGCCGCACGAAAAAATAACCTGCCGGTTTCGGGCGAGAATTCGGCAAAATTTAACGATAAAGGCTTGCACAGGGGGACAGAATCATGGTATAATGCTTCGGTAAAACGCACTTTTGCCGATTCACGCGGCGGTTGACCGTAGAGGAAACTCATGGTGCCGCGCGAAGCTGAAGCAAGAGGTGGAAAAAACAAGGAGGAATCCCACAATGGCAGTTATTTCCATGAAGCAGCTGCTGGAGGCCGGCGTTCACTTCGGCCATCAGACCCGCCGCTGGAACCCCAAGATGGCTCAGTACATCTTCACCGAGCGCAACGGCATCTACATCATCGACCTGCAGAAGACCGTTCGCAAGATCGACGAAGCCTACATGTTCGTCCGTGACGTCGCGATGGAGGGCAAGTCCATCCTGTTCGTCGGCACCAAGAAGCAGGCTCAGGAGTCCATCGAGTCCGAGGCGAAGCGCTGCGGCATGTATTACGTCAACAACCGCTGGCTGGGCGGCACGCTGACCAACTTCCGCACCATCCAGACCCGCATCAAGCGCCTGAACGACATCGACGCGATGGAGAAGAACGGCCAGTTCGACATCCTGCCCAAGAAGGAAGTCATCAAGCTGTGCGCCGAGCGCGAAAAGCTGCTGAAGAACCTGGGCGGCATCCGCGAGATGAAGAAGCTCCCCGGCGCGCTGTTCATCGTTGATCCCCGCAAGGAGCGCATCGCCGTGGCCGAGGCCCGCATTCTGGGCATCCCGATCGTGGCCATCGTCGACACCAACTGCGATCCCGACGAAATCGATTACGTCATCCCCGGCAACGACGACGCCATCCGTGCGGTCAAGCTGATCGCTGGCAAGCTGGCCGACGCCGTGCTCGAGGGCAAGCAGGGCGAGCAGACCGCTGACGAAGCCGCTCCCGCCGCTGAGGAAGCCGCTGAATAATTGCACACCTGAATCCGATTCATGCGACGTCGGGATGAGCGTTTCGCCCAGCCGGGCGCCGCTTGAATCGCGTTTTGAACCCATTGATTTTTGAGGAGGTAATTCCCCATGGCTGAAATTTCCGCAAAGGTTGTTATGGATCTGCGCGGCCGTACCGGCTGCGGCATGATGGACTGCAAGAAGGCGCTGGCCGCCTGCGACGGCGACATCGAAAAGGCGATCGACTATCTGCGCGAAAAGGGCCTGGCCAAGGCCGCCAAGAAGCAGAGCCGCATCGCTGCCGAGGGTCTCGTCGGCGCGTACATCTGCGAAAAGTGCAACACCGGCGCGCTGGTCGAGGTCAACTGCGAGACCGACTTCGTCGCCAACACCCCCGAGTTCAAGGAAATGGTCAACGCCATCGCCAAGCAGATCGTCGTGTCCGATCCCGCGGACGTGGACGCGCTGCTGGCCACCAAGCTGGACGGCACCGAGGGCACCGTCAGCGATATGGTCACCGAAAAGACCGCCAAGATCGGCGAGAAGATCTCCGTTCGCCGCTTCGTGCGCTACGCCGCCACCAACGGCACCGTGGACAGCTACATCCACATGGGCGGCAAGGTCGGCGTGCTGCTGCTGGCGGAGTGCGAAGTCAACGACAACGTCAAGGAAGTTCTGCACGACGTCTCCCTGCAGATCGCCGCGGCTTCCCCCGTCGCTCCCGAGTATGTGACCCGCGATCAGGTCAACCCCGAGCATCTGCATCACGAGACCGAGATTCTCGCCGCGCAGGCCCGCAACGAGGGCAAGCCCGAGAAGATCATCGAGAAGATGGTTCAGGGCCGCATCAACAAGTTCTACGAGGAAGTCTGCCTGATGGAGCAGATCTACGTCAAGGACGGCGAGACCCGCGTGGGCAAGATGATCGAGAACCGCGCTCCCGGCACGAAGATCGTCGCCTTCACCCGCTACAAGATGGGCGACGGCATCGAGAAGAAGGTCTCCGACCTGGCCGCCGAGGTTGCCGAGCAGATCAACAAGAAGTAATTCAAAAAACAAAAAGGAACGTGTCAAAGCGTTCCTTTTTTTCCGGAAATTTGGAAACACTCTCTATCGAAAGCGAGGTTTTTCCCTTGTACAAGCGCATTATTCTGAAGCTCAGCGGCGAGACGCTGGCTCCCGAAGCCATCGAAAAGGGCACATCCACGACCTTCTGCGCCGAGCGCGTGGATCGCGCGGCAGCGGCCATCGTCCGTCTGGCCCAGTCCGGCGTGCAGGTGGGCGTGGTCATGGGCGGCGGCAACATCTGGCGCGGCCGCTTCACCGACGAGATGAACCCCGTCTCCGCCGACCAGATGGGCATGCTGGCCACCATCATCAACGCGCTGGCCGTGCAGGACGCGATTCTGCGTCAGGGCGTGAAGGCCACCGTGTTCACGCCTCAGGAAATGACCCGCTTTGCCGAGCACTACCGCGCCGACCGCGCCATCGAACGCATGGAGAACGGCGAGATCGTGCTGCTGGCCGGCGGCAGCGGCAACCCCTTCTTCACCACCGACACCGCCGCCGCGCTGCGCGCCGTGGAGCTGAAGGCCGACGCGGTGTTCAAGGGCACCACCGTGGACGGCGTGTACGACTCCGACCCGCACAAAAACCCCGACGCCAAACTCATCCGGGACATCACCTATCAGGAGGCCATCGACCGCGACCTGCGCGTGATGGATCCCTCGGCGTTCCAGCTGTGCAAGGAGCAGAAGCTGCCCGAAATCCGCGTGTTCAACATGGACGATCTGGGCAACATCCAGCGCGTGGCGCAGGGCGAAGCCATCGGCACCCGCGTGCACGGCTGATTTCGACTCTCCCTTCCGTCTCTCCGAAATTCCATCCGATCTGACAAACATTTGACTTTAGGTCGGTTTTGTTCTTGACCTTACGGCGGTATTCTGTACACGTCGAAAGGAAAGAACGACAAGGAATCTGAGAGATAGAAGGGAGATTCTCATTATGAAGAAGATTTTTAGCATTCTGCTGGTTCTCGCAATGACCTGCTTCGCCACCGCCGCCTTCGCGGCCGGCGCCGTGTCCACGGACGGCTCCACCTCGATGGAAAAGGTCATCGGCGCGCTGGGCGAGTCCTTCATGGAGCAGCACAGCGACGTGAACTTCACCTACAACCCCACCGGCTCCGGCTCCGGCATCACCGCCGTGCAGGAGGGACGCTGCGACATCGGCCTGTCCAGCCGCGCGCTGAAGGACGACGAAAAGGCGCAGGGCCTGACCGAGACCGTGCTGGCCTACGACGGCATCGCCATCATCGTCAACCCCGCCAACCCCGTGAACGATCTGAGCCTGGAGACCATCGCGAAGATCTACACCGGCGAAATCACCAACTGGAGCGAAGTCGGCGGCGAGGACGGCGAGATCGTGGTCATCGGCCGCGAGGCCGGCAGCGGCACCCGCGACGGCTTCGAGTCCATCACCGACACCAAGGACGCCTGCCAGTACCGTCAGGAGCTGACCTCCACCGGCGACGTCATCGCCACCGTGGCCCAGAACCCCGCCGCCATCGGCTACGCCTCTCTGGCCGCCATCAAGGACACCGTCAAGGCCGTGACCGTGGACGGCGTCGCCCCCACCGAAGAGACCATCAAGGACGGCACCTACAAGGTTCAGCGCCCCTTCGTGCTGGTCACCAAGGACGGCGTGACCCTCTCCGAGGACGCGCAGGCCTTCTTCGACTACGCCACCTCTCCGGAAGCCGCTGAGATCATCGCCGCCGCCGGCGCGGTTGCCGCAGTGGACGGCGCCACCGCTGCGAACTGAGCAGCCGGATAGCCCCTCCCCCGCCCGCGTTGAACGCGGGCGGGCGTTTTTTGTATGTTCTTGAAGTCGCCATCCCGGCGGACGCACATCCTCTCGCGCCGCGCAGCCGCAGGGCAACCGCTTCCCATCGCGCGTCACGGTCATTTCCCTCTGTGGCTCATGGCCCGAATCGCCGCACGCCGGACGCTTCCCCGCTTTCCCGTTTCCCATCGCAGGCAATGGCCTGCATTTTATTCCGAAGCTGACGCGCTCTTTTTTCCATCCGGCAAGAGGAAAACCCCTCTCCCGTCTCGAATTTCACAACCAATCGCTTTTTCGAAGGGGTGTTTTCTATGAGCGAAATCCTCATTCTGGAGGGAACCGTCGTCCATGGTCAGGCGCTGGGACGGCGGTTTGGATTTCCCACGGCCAATCTGAACCTGCCCGACGGACAGCCATTGCCAGAGGCGGGCGTCTACGCGTCGGTGGCCGTGCTGGAGGACGGTGCGCGCTGTCCCGCCGTGACCAACGTGGGCGCGCGGCCGACGGTGGACGATTCCGGCCGGTCGACGGTGGAGACCAACCTGATGGACTTCTCCGGCGATCTCTACGGGCAGCGCCTTCGGGTGGAGCTTCATCAGAAGCTGCGCGGCGTCCATCGCTTCGAGAGCATGGATGCGCTGAAGGCGCAGATCGACCGCGACCGGGAAGCGGCGCGGGCGCTGCTGGGAAATGTCAAATCGGCCGAATGAGCGCGATTTGACAAGCAAAAACGCATCTGACGTAAATTTGACAAACGGACGATTCCCGATTTGACGTGTTTCGGGTATTCTTTCCATAGACGCTGAGCGAGAGCCGCGCAGAAATTGAGCCGCGGACGCGAAGCGCCGAAGGAGGAAGACGCATGAAAGACAAGAAGCGCGTTTTTGAAGCGGCCGTCCACGGAATCTTTCTGATTCTGGGTCTGATTACCGTCGGATGCGTTTTGCTGATTACCGTGTATCTGGTGGCCGCGGGCATTCCCGCCATCCGGGAAATCGGCCTGGGCAAATTCCTGCTGGGCAAAAAGTGGGCCTCCACGGCGGCAGAGCCGTCCTATGGCATTCTGCCCTTCATCCTGACCAGCATTTACGGCACGGCGGGCGCGATGCTGCTGGGCGTGCCAGTGGGCTTTCTGACGGCGGTGTATCTGTCCAAGGCCGCGCCGCCGAAGGTCAAGGCCGTCATGGAGACCGCGGTGAGCCTGCTGGCGGGCATTCCCTCGGTGGTCTACGGTCTGGTGGGCATGCTGGTGCTGGTGCCGGGCGTTCGAAAGCTGTTCGGCGTGCCCGACGGCGCGAGCCTGCTGGCGGCTATCGTCGTGCTGGCGGTGATGATTCTGCCGTCCATCGTCAAGGTGTCCGTCACGGCGCTGGACGCGGTGCCCCGGGAATACGAGGACGCGTCGCTGGCGCTGGGCGCCACGCCAGTGGAGACCTACTTCCGCGTGTCCGTGCCCGCGGCAAGGAGCGGCGTAGCCGCGGCGGTGGTGCTGGGCGTGGGCCGCGCCATCGGCGAAGCCATGGCGGTCATGATGGTCTCGGGCAACGTGCCCAACATGCCGTCGCTGTTTCAGAGCGTGCGCTTTCTGACCACAGCGGTGGCCAGCGAGATGTCCTACGCCTCGGGCCTTCAGCGGCAGGCGCTGTTCTCCATCGCGCTGGTGCTGTTCCTGTTCATCATGCTCATCAACGCCGCGCTGAACTTCTTCCTCAAGCGGAACAAGGAGGGATAACCATGGACGGAAAGCAAATGAGCGCGCGCCGGAAGCTCTACGTCCGGCTCATGAAGGCGCTGATGCTGCTGGCCGCCGGACTGACCGGGGCGCTGGTGCTGTTCCTGATCGGCTACGTGCTGGCCAAAGGGCTTCCCCACATCACCTGGGAGCTGCTGAGCACGAAGCCGAGCTATCTGGCCGACCGCATCGGCATTCTGCCGGACATTCTGAACACGCTGTACATCATGCTCGCCTCGCTGGTGATCGTGCTGCCGCTGGGCGTGGGCGCGGCCATCTATCTGACCGAGTACGCGTCCAACCGCCGGCTGGTGGCCGCCATCGAGTACGCCTCGGAGACGCTCTCCGGCATTCCCTCCATCATCTACGGTCTGGTGGGCATGCTGTTCTTCTGCCAGTTTCTGAACATGCAGACCTCCCTCTGGGCCGGTGCGCTGACGCTGGTGGTCATGAATCTGCCGACCATCATGCGCACCACGCAGGAGAGCCTCAAGACCGTGCCCCAGAGCTATCGCGAGGGCGCGTTCGGCCTGGGCGCGGGCAAATGGCGGGTCATCCGCACGGTGGTGCTCCCGGGCTGCGTGGACGGCGTAATCACCGGCTGCATTCTGTCGGCGGGCCGAATCCTCGGCGAATCGGCGGCGCTGCTGTTCACGGCGGGCTTCGCCCACGCGGTCAACGGCCTGTTCACGGGCCTGAGAAGCGCGGGCGCGACGCTGACCGTGGCGCTGTACGTCTACGCCAAGGAGCAGGGCGAGTTCGAAGTCGCCTTCGCCATCGCGGCGATTCTGATGGTGCTGACCATGATCGTCAATCTGGCCGCGGCGCTGGTTTCCCGATATTTCGAAAAGAAGAAGCGGCTCTGACCGCGGGCAGGGAGGAAAACCCATGAGCGATATTTTAACGGTGAAGGATCTGTGCCTGTGGTACGGAAGCCACCAGGCGCTGAAGGACGTGAGCATCGACATTCCCGAAAAGAGCATCACGGCGCTGATCGGCCCGTCGGGCTGCGGCAAGTCCACCTTTCTCAAGACGCTGAACCGCATGAACGATCTGGTGCCCGGCGTGAAGATCACGGGCACGGTGAAATACCGGGATCAGGACGTCTTCGACCCGTCGCTGGACGTCAGCGCCCTGCGGCGGCAAATCGGCATGGTGTTCCAGAAGCCAAACCCCTTTCCCATGAGCATCTACGACAACATCGCCTACGGCCCGCGCACTCACGGCGTGAAGTCCCGGGCGGCGCTGGACGAGATCGTCGAAAAATCCCTGCGCGGCGCGGCCATCTGGGACGAGGTCAAGGATCGGCTGCGCAGGAACGCGCTGGGACTCTCCGGCGGCCAGCAGCAGCGCCTGTGCATCGCCCGTGCGCTGGCGGTGGAGCCGGACGTGCTGCTGATGGACGAGCCCACCAGCGCGCTGGATCCCATCTCCACGTCCAAGATCGAGGAGCTGGCGCTCCAGCTGAAGGAAAAGTACACCATCGTGATCGTCACCCACAACATGCAGCAGGCCGTGCGCATTTCGGACTACACGGCGTTCTTCCTGCTGGGCGATCTGGTGGAATTCGACGACACCGAAACGCTGTTCTCTCAGCCGAGGGACAAGCGCACCGAGGACTACATCACAGGGAGGTTTGGATGATGAGAAGTCGTTTTGACGAGCAGCTGGCGCAGCTGAACAAACAGCTCATCGAGATGGGCGCGCTGTGCGAGGAGGTCATCTCCATGGCCTCGCGGGCGCTGATGGACGGCGATCTGCCGCTGGCGGCCAAAGTCGCGCCGCTGGACGCGGAGATCGACCAGAAGGAGCGGGACATCGAAAACCTCTGCCTGAAGCTGCTGCTCCAGCAGCAGCCCGTGGCGAAGGATTTAAGGCAGATTTCCGCCGCGCTGAAGATGATTACCGACATGGAGCGTATCGGCGATCAGGCCGAGGACATCGCCGAGATCATCAAGTTCCTGAACGGCCGGACGGTGGAAAACGGCGCGCTCATCCGCGAAATGGCCAGCGCCGCCATTAAAATGGTCACGGAAAGCGTTGACGCATTCGTAAAACATGATATAATGTTGGCGGAGAAGATCGTTTCGGACGACGACATTGTGGATCGGTATTTCGATCAGGTGAAGCAGAAGCTCATCGAGCGCATTGCGCAGCAGCCCGCCGACGGCGAATACGCACTGGATCTGCTGATGATCGCCAAGTACTTCGAGCGCATCGGCGATCACGCGGTCAATCTGGCCGAATGGGTCATCTTCTCGGTCACCGGCGTGCACAAGGAGGAGTAGCCATGATCTGGTGCGTGGAGGACGACGCGAGCATTCGCGACATCGAGGTGTACGCCCTCAAGGCCTCCGGCTACGAGTCCCGCGGCTTTGAGGACGGCTCCACATTCTGGGACGCGCTTCAGACTGAGCAGCCCGATCTGGTGGTGCTGGACGTGATGCTGCCCGGCGTGGACGGCGTCGAGCTGCTGCGCCGCTTGCGCGGGGACGCGCGCTTTCGCGCCATTCCCGTGGTGATGGCCACGGCCAAGAGCGCCGAGATCGACAAGATTCAGGGGCTCGATCTGGGCGCGGATTACTATCTGACCAAGCCCTTCGGGGTGATGGAGCTGGTCTCCTGCGTGCGCGCGGTGCTTCGGCGCTGCGAGGCAAAGCCGGTGGAGCATCTGCTGAAGCTGGGCGGGCTGTGCGTCAATCTGGACCAGCACACGGTCTCCATCGACGGAAAGGACGTCGCGCTGACCTACAAGGAATTCGAGCTGCTGAAGCTGTTTCTGTCCAATCCGGGCATTGCGTTCACCCGAGACCAGCTGTTCAGCAAGGTCTGGGGCGAGGATTTCTGCGGCGAGAGCCGCACCATCGACACCCACATTCTGACGCTTCGGCAAAAGCTCGGCCCCTACGGCGACGCGATCAAGACCGTGCGAAACGTGGGCTATCGGCTGGAGGGCAAATTCCATGCGCAATAAGATTTTTCGAAACACCTTTCTCGTCGCCGCAATCGTCCTGCTGTGCAGCCTGACGGTCATTCTGGGCTGCATGTACGATTACTTTGGCGACGTTCAGGAAAACCAGCTGCGCGACGAGCTGAGCCTCGCCGCCGTCGGCGTGGAGAACAGCGGGCTTAACTATCTGGCACGCCTTCGCTCCGACAGCTACCGTCTCACGTGGATCGCCGCCGACGGCGCGGTGCTGGGCGACACTCAGGCCGACGCGAGCCAGATGGAGAACCACGCCCAGCGCGCGGAGGTTCAGCAGGCGCTGGAAAAGGGCGAGGGTCAGTCCTCGCGCTATTCCGCCACGCTGACGGAAAAGACGATCTACTGCGCCCGGCGCATGGACGACGGCACGGTGCTGCGCATCTCCGTCAGCCGCGCGACGGCGGGGCTGGTGGCGCTGGGCATGCTCCAGCCCATTCTGGCCGTGGCGCTGGCGGCGCTGCTGCTGTCCGCGTGGCTGTCCAGGCGGCTGAGCAGGCGAATCGTCGAGCCGCTGAACCGGCTGGATCTGGAGCATCCGCTGGACGACGCCAACGCCTACGAGGAGCTGTCGCCGCTGCTGCGGCGCATCCACAGCCAGCGGCAGGAGATCGACCGGCAGATGCGCGCCCTGCGCCAGAAGCAGGACGAGTTCAGCCAGATCATCCGCAGCATGCAGGAGGGGCTGGTACTGCTGGATCAGTCCGGCGCGGTGCTGAGCATCAACGACGCCGCCAAACGGCTGTTCTCCGCCGGCGACGAGTGCATCGGAAAGGACTTCCTCACCGTCGATCGCGAGCCGGAGATGAGCCGCGCCATTCAGCAGGCGCTCGCCGACGGCCACAGCGAAATTCGCCGCGAGCGCGGCGGCCGCGTCTATCAGTTCGACCTAAGCCGCATCGACTCCGACGGCGCGACCGTCGGCGCGGTGCTGCTGGCCTTTGACATCACCGAGGCCAAATTCGCCGAGCGCAATCGCCGGGAATTCACCGCCAACGTCTCCCACGAGCTGAAGACCCCGCTTCAGGGCATCATCGGCAGCGCGGAGCTGATCGAAAAGGGCATGGTCGATTCCAAAGACGTGCCGCGGTTCATCGGCCACATTCGCACCGAGGCCACGCGCATGGTGGCGCTCATCAGCGACATCATCCGCCTGTCCCAGCTGGACGAGGGCGTGGAAATGCCCCGGGAGAACGTGGAGCTGACCGCGCTGGCCGAGGAGGTGGCGGACAGCCTGACCCCCGCCGCCGCCAGGCGGAAGATCGCCCTGCATGCGGAGGGCCAGCCCGTCAGCGTGTTCGGCGTGCGCCGGCTGCTGTACGAGGTGCTGTACAACCTCTGCGACAACGCCATCAAGTACAATGTCGAGGGCGGGCAGGTGGACGTGCATGTCTCCGCCGAAGATGGCATGGCATGCGTCGAGGTCTCCGACACGGGCATCGGCATCCCCAAGGCGGATCAGAGCCGCATCTTCGAGCGGTTCTATCGCGTGGACAAGAGCCATTCCAAGGCCTCGGGCGGCACCGGGCTGGGCCTGTCCATCGTCAAACACGCCGTGCAGTACCATCACGGCAAAATCGAATTGCAAAGCGAGCTCTGCCATGGCACGACCGTTCGGGTTCGGCTGCCCTTCAACGGCTGAGCGGCGGCCTTCGCGCCGGGCGCTCGCTTTCAAGAAATAGCAGAAAGAGAGAGAAGCACACATGGAAGAGCTGAGAAGCAAAAAGGGCTTTATCTGTGATATGGACGGCGTGATCTACCACGGAAACCGTCTGCTGCCCGGCGTGAAGGAATTTGTGGACTGGCTGTATCGGGAAAAGAAGAACTTCCTGTTCCTGACCAACGCCTCCGAGCGCTCGCCCAAGGAGCTTCAGCAGAAGCTCAAGCGCATGGGACTGGACGTGGACGAGAGCCACTTCTACACCAGCGCGCTGGCCACGGCGCGATTCATCAGCAGTCAGGCGCCCGGCTGCAGCGCCTACGTCATCGGCGGCGCGGGCCTGATTATGGCCCTGCACGACGAGGGCATCACCATGAACGACGTGGATCCCGACTACGTCATCATCGGCGAGGGCAACACCTACAACTATGAGAACATCCTCAGGGCCGTGCGGCTGGTGAGCAAGGGCGCGAAGCTCATCGGCACCAACAGCGACCTGACCGGCCCGTCCGAGGACGGCATCATCCCCGCCTGCCGCGCCATGATCTCGCCCATCGAGATGGCCACCGGCCAGTCGGCCTATTTCGTCGGCAAACCCAACCCGCTGATGATGCGCACCGGCCTGCGCATTCTGGGCGTGCACTCCGAGGAAGCCGTCATGATCGGCGACCGCATGGACACGGACATCGTGGCCGGCATCGAAACCGGTCTGGACACGGTGCTGGTGCTCTCCGGCGTGACCGACCGCTCCGACATCAAGAAGTTCCCCTATCGTCCGCGCCTCGTCCTGAACGGCGTGGGCGACATCCCCGGCGCGCCGGCAGGAGAGTAAAATCCTGGCATAGAGAAACCCCGACCATCTGTCGATGGCCGGGGTTTCAGCTTGTCAAAAAAGTCTTTTTGACAAGCTGGTGGACGGGGGAGCAAGCTCCCCCGCCACTGCCACCCCCACCAGATTTTGCTTGAATCTTTCAGATTCCGGTCGCAAAATCTGCAAAGTAGCTATTTTCTCTCCGGGAAATGGGATTTCCCTGCGATAAAATAGCCCCGCCCCCGACGTACACGCCGCCGGGCACGATTTAAATTCGAGAGGGCTTCGGCCCTCTCGAGCTCTCCGTGGGTTTTTTGACAGCCTGGAATCCCCGACCATCTGTCGATGGCCGGGGGTTTGTCTTGCCTTCAGATCATTCCGCCGCCTGCACACGCCAGACGACGGCTTCGCCCGGGCGCTCCTCGGCGAGGTTTTCCATGGGAACCAGCCGGATTTCCGCGGGCGGGTCGGCGCGGCTCGTCCATGTGACGCAGTAATCGTGCTCGCCGGTGGGTTCGGAGGAAAAGTCGACGCCCTCCGAGCTGAAGCGCGGGCGCTGGCCGCAGATCGCGTCCGAGATGCGCTCGCCGTCCACATAGAGCGCGAACATGGGCGCTTCGAGGGGTTCGTCGTTTCGAATCAGCTCGAATTCCAGCCGGCTCTCCACGGGACTGACGCTCAGCCGAAGGAAGTTCACGCTGCCGTCCGAGAGCTCGGCCTCGGGCTGCGCCGCCGCGTATTCGATGGCCACGCTGCCGTCGCGGAACGAAACCGGGAAGCTCAGCGCGTCCAGCTTTTCCACATAGCCATGCTCGCACAGCACGTGAACCATCGCTTCGCCGTCGCCTTCGGCCTCGGCCAATTCCTTTGTCAGCGCCTCGTCGAAGGAAAACCCGGTGCGCATGCCGCCGAAGGTGAAGCCCTCGCCGCCCAGCTGCTCCGAGCCGTCCTTTTCGCGCAGATAGCCGTCGTACCAGCCGTCCAGCCGGCTTTCGTTCTTCTCCCAGAGGATCAGCGGTTCGCCCTGGACATTCACCTCCGAGGAATCGTCCGTGTTGATCATGCGCGCCTTCGGGCGCAGCACGTACACCGTCGCCGTGGCGGAGAGGTCGTCGGGCGCGTCCTCCGGCAGCGCGTAGCGCAGCTGGTCGTTCGCGCGCTGAGCCGCCTCGCCGCCCAGCACCATGCCGCAGGGCTCGTCCAGCGGCAGAATTCCGCCTGTCAGGAACGGGCCGTAGAAGATCAGCGTCTCGCCCCTCTCGTTCTCCGCCGAGACGTTCAGATAGAGCGTCCGCCCGTCGCGCAGGGATTCGGCGATCTCGTAACCATAGCCATCCGTTGCCGCGCCCGCGTCGTTGACCACCAATGCCTCACGCGCCGCGGGATTCGGCTCGATCCTCGCCCGGGCAAACAGCGCGTCCAGCAAGCCCGACCGCGCCGCAGCCATCGCCGCCCCCGCCAGCGCCAGAAGCAGCACTGCGGCCAATAACGCTGTGCGAACGCGCCGACTGTGATGCGCGCCGCTGACTTTTGCGGCGGAAGCGCGCTGGCCGACGCCCGACGCCATACGGTCTCGGCGCGCGCCGTCCTTCGCCGCAGCGGAAGCGCGATATTCGCCGTCACCCATTGCGGCACAGCCCTGTCTCTCACCGTCAGCCGCCGATGCGCAGCCTCGCCGCTCACCGTCAGCCGTCTCCGCACGTCTTCCATGCGGGTCTTCCATCTTTGCGGCAGACCGTGCCTTGCGTTCTTCGTCCGCAATCCTCCCCATACCGTCGAGCGAAGCCGCCCTTCCCCGCCGTCCCGGCGCGGGCTGCATGGCTTCCAGAATCCGCTCGTCGTCCATTTCGCCCAGCAGAGCGAGCAGCTTTTCCTTTTTCACAGTGGAATTCCCTCCTTCTGCATCTCGTCTCTCAGTTTGCGGCGCATGCGCGCGAGAATCGTGCGGACTGCGCCCTCGCTGCGGCCGGTTTGGCGCGCCAGTTCGGCGATTTCGTCCAGAAACCAGTAGCGGCGCACGAACAGCCATCGCTTCTGCGGGCTTTGCCGGGCGAGGAAGCGGCGAATGCACGCGCGGATGGCTTCGCCGTCGCCGTCGTCGTCTCGGCCGGAGACCACGTCGCCCAGTTCGTCCAGCGCCGCGTCCATCGCGCCGCCGCCGCGCTTGGCCGCGCCGTTCCGGCGCAGGCGGTCGATGCTCAGATTGCGCGCAATCCGCGCCAGATACGCCGCCAGCGAGTTCGGCCTCTGCGGCGGAATCGTCGTCCACGCCCGCAGATACGCGTCGCTGACGCATTCCTCCGCGTCCGCCGCGTCGCGCAGAATGTTCTGCGCGATGCCCCGAAGCAGCCCGCCGTAGCGCGCGTCCGTCTCGGCGACGGCCTGCTCCGAGCGCTGCCAGTACAGGTCGAGGATCCGTTCGTCGTCCATTGTCCTTCCTCCCTTCACCCATAATGACGAAATGCCGCGGGAGATGTTACAGTGCGGTGCGAAAAAAGTCCCCGGCGCGTGCGCAGCCGGAGACTCGTAAAGGAAAATTACCTGCCGAAACGCAGGGTGACGATCTGATAGGGCTTGAGCGACAGGGCGATCGCGCCGTTTTCGACGGCCGCGGCCTCGCCGTTCTCCTCGAGGATATTGCACACGTGCGCCTGAGCAAAGGGGAAGCCGGGAATCAGCCTCACGTTCGCGCGGCGGCCGTAGCACTCGTACAGGCGGACGATCACGTCGCCGCCGTCCTCGGCCTTCTTGACGGACTCGACGACCGCGCCCTCGCCCTCGAGGCGGACGAACGCGTTCGCGTCCTTCGCGCGCATGCCGGGAATGGCCTCGGCGGGGCAGTTGAAGGCGTAGGCCGCGTCCACCACGCCGCCCTCGCGCCAGTCGCCCACATGGGGCAGCAGCGCGTAGCTGAACTCGTGCTCGCCCTGATCCGCCTTGGGATCCGGGTAGGTGGAGCTCTTCAGCAGCGTCAGCGCCAGACCGTTTTCATCCACGGAATGGCCGTACTTGCAGTCGTTCAGCAGCGCCACGCCGTAGTCCGGCTCGGACACGTCCATCCACTTGTGGGCGCAGACCTCGAAGCGGGCCGCGTCCCAGCTGGTGTTTTTGTGGGTCGCACGGCGGACGTTGCCGTACTGCACGTCGAAGGTCGCGTCGTTGTAGAACACGTCCAGCGGGAAGTGGGCCTTGAGCAGATAGTGCTCCTCGTTCCAGTTCACGCGAGTGTTGAAGTCGATGCGCGGCAGATCGCGATAGAAGCGCAGCTCCTGCTCGATGGCGGACGCGCTGTAGGCGTACTTCACGCGCAGCACGGCGCAGACCGGGCCCTCAGAAACGATTTCCACGCCGGCGACCTGATCCACTTCCCACCTGCGGCGGTTGTAGTAGATGTTCACGTCCCACGCGTCGTAGTTGTGCGGGCGGTTCTCGTAGCAGACGATGCGGTTGAGCTTTTCGCCCGGGCGGCAGAGCTCGCGGTTCACGCGCTTGTCGATCAGGCTGACGATGCGCATGGACTCGTCGAAGCGGCCGGAGAAGAAGGGCGTTTCGAAGTACTCGCGGGTCACGCGCACGGTGTCCGCCGCCAGCTCCTCGTCGGAGACGGTGAAGGTGGTCGCGCCCATGGGCGTGAGGTTCCTGACATAGGCCACGTACTCGTCGCCCACCAGCTGCACCGGCACGAGGCTGCCGTCCGCCGCGGCCAGCGCGGAGACGGAGCGGCCCTGCGCGGGAATGCGCACCACGTCGCTGCGGACGAAGTCCAGATCGTTGAGCACGGTCACGGCGCGGTCATCCTTCTCCAGCATCTTTTCAAGCGCCTCGCGGCACAGCTTGCCGAGCTTTTCGAAGCACGCGGCGTACATCCTGTCCGAATCCTCGTAGACCTTGCGGATGGACGAGCCGGGCAGAATGTCGTGGAACTGGAGGGTCAGCACGTCCTTCCAGATGGCGGCCAGCGCCTCGGCGGGATACGCCATGCCGTACTTCGCCGCCTCGAGGAAGCGAAGCTCCGCGCTGCGCAGAGCCAGCTCGATCTTGCGGTTGTTGCGCTTGTTGTGAGCCTGAGCGGTGTAGGTGCCGCGATGGTACTCGAGGTACAGTTCGCCGCTCCACACGGGCAGCCGCGGGTCGGCCGCCACGCGCTGCTCCAGCGCCTCGAAGAAGGGGCGCGCCTGCGTCTGCCGCACCACGGGCGTGTTGGGCATGGGCGTTTCCATGCGCCGGCCCTGCTCCAGCATCCAGTCGGTGGGCCCGCCGCCGCCGTCGCCATAGCCGTAGGAGACGAGGAAGTGGTCGTCGATGCCCTTCTGCTGGAAGCGCTTCCAGCCGCCGGCGATCTGGCTGGGCTGAATCAGCGCGTTGTAGGTGGTGTAATGGGACAGTCCCTCGTGGCCCTCGCCATGGCCGGCCTCGAAGTATTCGCGGCTGGGCGAGAAGTGGGTCAGCACCTTGGTGCCGTCGATGCCCTTCCACATGAAGGTGTCGTAGGGCGTGAGGTTGTATTCGCTCCAGCTGAGCTTGGTGGTCATGAAGTAGTCGATGCCGGAGAGCTTCATCAGCTGGGGCAGCGCGGCGGAATAGCCGAACACGTCGGGCAGCCACAGCACGCGGCAGCGCTTGCCGAATTCCTTCTCAAAGAAGCGCTGTCCATAGAGGAACTGGCGCGCCAGCGACTCGCCGCCGGACAGGTTGCAGTCGGCCTCGACCCACATGCCGCCCTCGACCTCCCAGCGGCCCTCGGCCACGCGCTGACGGATGCGCTCGTAGAGCTCCGGCTCGTCCTGTTTGACGAAATCGTACAGCGCCGGCTGGCTGGACATGAAGCGATACTCGGGGTAGCGATCCATCAGGCTCAGCACGGTGGAGAAGCTGCGCACGGCCTTGGAGCGGGTCTGATGGAGATCCCACAGCCACGCCACGTCGATGTGCGTGTGTCCCACGCACTCGGCCACGGCCATGGGCGGGATGGCCTTCCTCGGCTCGTAATAGCTCTTCCTCAGATATTCCCGCGCCTCGCGGACGGTCTGGTTGAAATTCGCGTCGTGCGGATTGCGCAGATCCAGCAGATCCAGCGCCCGGGACAGCGTCTCCAGCGTGACCTCGCGCTCGCGATTGTCCGAGGGCATCAGCATCACGGCCTCATAGGGCACCTTCAGATCGTAGATCAGCTGCTCCAGCTCCGCATCCACGTCGCACATTTCCAGCTTCAGATAGGGATAGTCCAGCCCCGTGGCCGAGGGCTGGCAGTAGCCTTGAAGCAGAATGTCCTCGTGCGCGCCGTTCTCCAGCGGCAGGCGGATGTGGTTGACGTCGAAGGCCTGCTTCACCTGACCGTTCACGCGCACCACGAACTGGGGATTGATGGCGTCCCACGCGCCCTCGCGGCCGGTGGTGGCATAGAGATACCAGTTGCCCTCGGCGGGCACGTCCAGCGAGAGTCTGAAGTCCTCCCACTCGCCGCGGCCCCACACGCCGCCGTTGGCAAAGGGCGTTTCGGCCGCGCCGCGCGGGCCGGTCAGAATGCCGTCCACATCCATGCGGCGGCGAACCAGCATGCCCTTCAGATCCTCCAGCATCTTGCCCATGCGGGCGTCGAGCTGATGCATAATCATGCCGTATTCCTCGCTTTCCAATGGTTCATAAATTCAAGGGGATTTCCCCGTTTATTCTATCCTACTTTTCCCAAAAACGCAAGGGGAAGCGCCGTCAGCGCGCGTCAATTTCCCGGCGGGCGTACTCGCTGGGGGAAACGCCCGTCTTTTGCCGGAACTGGCGGCTGAAATGGCTGGCGTTGGCGTAGCCGAGGCGCTCGGCCAGCGCGGAGACGGGGACCCCGGATCCGGCGAGGGCGCTCTTGGCCGCGTCGATGCGCGCCTGAATCAGGTCGTTCAGCGGCGACGCGCCGAAATAGGCGCGATAGACCGCGTGGAAGCGGGAAGCGCTCATGTGCAGCTCGGCGGCCATGCGCTCCACCGTCCATGGCTCGCCCATCCGCGCGAACATGTCCATTCGAAAGCGATAGAGCTGGGCGTACAGGCCGGGATTGCCCCAGCTCTCCCCCGCCGGCTCCTCCGCCGCGCGGACAAAGCGGATCATCAGTATCTGCGCCGCCGCGTCCGCCAGCGCGGCGCGATGCCGGCGGCGGCTGTTGATCTCCAGCTCGATTTCGCAGATTCCCGCGGTGATAAAGGACGGATCGGGCGGGCAGACCGGGCGGTTCAGGGGCGGATTCAGCTCGAGCAGCCACGGCTCCGCGTCCGCGGACAGGTGCATCCAGTCGTGTACCAGCGGCCCGTCGCTGTGAAACCACTGGGGCGCGCCGGGCGGATAGAGAATGCACGTGCCCGGCCGCGCCGTCTGCACCCCGTCCCGCGTCAGCAGCTGCGTCTCCACGTGGAAGTGCAGAAAGGTGTAATTGTCCAGTCCCGCGGGCCGATGCAGCGTAAAGCCCGCGGCCTCGGGCCAGCGATGACGCGCGCTCAGAACCATGGCGCTCTCCCCCTCTCGCTTGCGGAACCATTGTATCAAAAAACAATAGGATATGTCAAGAAAGCCGCCCATCGGTTATTGTATGCAGCGCCAAAAGCGCTTATAATAAAGGTGAAAAATCAAGAGCGCCCGTCGGCGCTCAAGCGAGGAGCGTTGCAAAATGAGCATTCCGAGAAGCGAACATCCCAAGCCGCAATTCCGCCGCGATACGTGGCTGAACCTGAACGGCGAGTGGGAATTTGAAATCGACAACGGCCGCAGCGGCCGCGCGCGCGGACTGAGCGAGGCCGGCGCAGCCCTGTCGGGCAAAATCACCGTGCCCTTCTGCCCCCAGAGCGTCCTCTCCGGCGTGGGCCACACGGATTTCCTCCAGGGCGTGTGGTATCGCCGCACGGTCAGCCTGACGGACGCGCAGGCTGCGGGCCGCGTGGTGCTGCATTTCGGCGCGGTGGACTATCGCTGCGAGGCGTTCGTCAACGGCGTCAGCGCCGGCAGGCACACCGGCGGCTACGTCTCCTTCGCCTTTGACGTGACCGAGCTGGTGCATGCGGGCGAAAACGTCATCACCGTCTGCGCCGAGGACGACGAGCGCGACGGCCTGATTCCCTCGGGCAAGCAGAGCGAGCGCTACGGCTCCTATGGATGCATGTACACCCGCACTACGGGCATCTGGCAGACCGTGTGGATGGAGTTCATGCCCAGAACGCATGTAGAAAAGGTCAAGTACGTTCCGTCGCTGGAGCAGAGCGCACTGAGCGTGACCGCGGCGCTGTCCGGCGCGGCGGAGCTGAAGCTCACCGCCAAATACGAGGGCCGCGTCGTGGGCGAAGCGTCCGTGCAGGCCGGGGGCGGCACGGTTCAGGTGCATCTGCCGCTGAGCGAGCTTCACCTGTGGGAGCTGGGCAGCGGCCGCCTGTACGATCTGGAGCTGACCTACGGCGACGACCATGTGCACAGCTACTTCGGCATGCGCAGCGTGCGGCTGGAGGGCATGAAGTTCATGCTCAACGGCAAGTCCGTGTTCCAGCGCACCGTGCTGGATCAGGGCTTCTATCCCGACGGCATCTACACCGCGCCCTCGGACGAGGCGCTGGAGAACGACATCCATCTCTCCATGGCCTGCGGCTTCAACGGCGCGCGCCTGCACGAGAAGATCTTCGAGGAGCGCTTCCTCTATCACTGCGACCGTCTGGGCTACATGGTCTGGGGCGAGTTCCCCAACTGGGGGCTGGATCACTCCCGTCCCGAGTCCGTCTACTCCGTGCTGCCCGAATGGCTGGAGGAGCTGGACCGCGACTTCAACCATCCCGCCATCATCGGCTGGTGCCCCTTCAACGAGACCTGGGATCAGAACGGCCGCAGGCAGTTCGACGAGGTGCTGCGCATGGCCTATCTGGCCACCAAGAGCGTCGATCCCACCCGTCCGTGCATCGACACCAGCGGCAACTACCACGTCCAGACGGACATCTACGACGTGCACGACTACGAGCAGGATCAGAACGTGTTCAAGGCCAATTACGACGTGTTCGCCAACGGCGGCGAGCTGTGGGATCAGGTGAACCATCGCGGCCTGGGCGTGCGCCAGACCTACGACGGCAAGCTGCCCGTATTCATCAGCGAATACGGCGGAATCGGCTGGAGCATGGGCGAAGGCGGCTGGGGCTACGGCAACGGCCCCAAGACCGAGCAGGAGTTCATCGAGCGCTTCCGCGGCCTGACCGACGCCATCCTGGACAATCCGCGCATCATGGGCCTGTGCTACACCCAGCTGACCAACGTCGAGCAGGAGCAGAACGGCCTGTACACCTACGACCGCAAGCCCAAGTTCCCGGTGGAAATCTTCCGCGAAATCCTGACGCGCAAGGCCGCCATCGAGGACTGAGTTCTCCCCCCTCGAACCTGCGCTCCTCCATGGAGCGCAGGTTTGAGAATTATTTTCAAAAAGGTATTGACAAATCGCTTGAAAGTAAATATAATAATATATGTTCGTTGGCTTGTGAGTCAATGAAGGGGCATGGTGTAATGGTAACACGTGGGTCTCCAAAACCTTTGTTGTGAGTTCGAATCTTACTGCCCCTGCCAAATTGATTAGAGCATTTTGCATAGCAGAGTGCTCTAATTTTATGCAATCAGCCGATAACCGAACGCATTTCTTCAAGCGCATCTCCGAAGAGATGGATGTAAATGTTGTAGGTCACCGTCACATCCGCATGCCCGAGCAGTTTTGACATAATCTTAACATTGCATCCTCGATAGTAGCAGTTCGTCGCGAAGGTATGCCGGAACACATGCTGCCCTTATGATCGGAAAAGTCCTCTCGAAAAAGGAGAGAATTATCTGCGTCGGAGGACTGAAAATCCGTCTGGACGAGTCCATCCCGAACGACATATCCGACGGCGAATACGTCTCCTTTGAGGTTCAGCGTCTGGATTTGGACTGATCCATGCCCGCCGCAAATACGCGCGCCCCGGCTCGATTTCGAGCCGGGGCGCATTTGTCAGATTTCCGGAGCGGAGGCGACCCTGCAGGCCTTGCGCTCGAGGTACATTTCGTCGAACGAATGGTACACGCCGTCGAGGCAGACAAAGGCATAGCGGCTGGTGTCCACGCCGTCAAGCAGGCGCGTCACTGATTCGCGCAGGGGGCTGCTGTACAGCGGCATGTGCGCGTCGATGAGCTGATCGAGCTCGTCGCGCAGCGGCGCGCTGAGGAGCACGCCCTCCGCGCCGGCCAGCTCTTCCGCCGTGGGCTGCTCGCCGGTGAGCGCGCAGTGGGCCAGATTGATGGCGTGAGGCTGATCCGCGTATTCCCTGCACACGTCCTTCGCCTGACCCTGCACCGCAAAGGGCACGGCGTTGGTGATCACCGCGCGCAGACCGCGCTCGGCGGCCATTTCGGTCAGCACGCCGATGGCAGCGCGCATCTGCTGGGCGGCCTCATCCACGCTCAGGTGGTTCTCGGCGTTGCGGTGGTGGTTGAGCAGGACGCGGCTCGCGCCCAGCGCGGCGGCCTTGTCCATGATCTCCGCCATCCACTTCAGCTTCGCGTCCTGACGCTCGGGCATGTTGCGGATGAGGGACAGGTGCGGATAGTGATCCAGCACCGAGGCGAAGTCCACGATCACATCCAGATGGCGGCGCCTGAGCCAGCTGCCGGACTGCTGCGCCTGGCGCAGACTGAGGTCGCTGACGTAGGCCGCGTCCAGCTTGACGCCCGCGAAGTACTTGTCCAGCACGGGCAGCTCCTGCAGCTCCTCGATGAGCACGCGCTCGGGGCGCAGCGACACGTAGATATTGCCGCTCAGCTCGCGCATTTCCACCTCGGGCGCGGTCTCCACGCTCTCCGGCTCGTACTCGATCTCCCACATGGCCATCTGGCCGGGGCCGAGAATCTGCTCGTCCTCCGCGTGCGCGGTCATGGGCGCATGGGGATAGCTGTACATGGGCCAGTAGCCCGGCGTATGGCCGTCCACGTCGGGAATTTCGATCTCCCGGCGGCTGAGCTCCCTGCCGCAGAGCAGGTCGATGCGGTAGGGCTCGGAGGTCAGCGCGTTGTTGACCACGGTCACCGTCAGCGTGTGGTCATCGCGCAGATTGACGATGGTCTCCAGCATGGGATTGTTCACCCGCGCCAGCAGCTGAGACTCGAACACCTCGGCCAGCAGCGCCTTGACGGACTTGAGCAGGTCGTAGCGCATGGGAATGGACACGTTCTCCACATTGCGCACGGGAGCCATGTCGGCGGTCTCGTCCATGCCGTAGGGCGAGAGCACCAGCAGGGCGCGGCCCCTGCCCACCGTCCTTGCGACGATCAGCGGCGCGCCGTCCTCGGTGCGGGCCAGCACCTCGGTCTCGTCCGAAAGCTCCGCGTCGGCGTAGATGGACAGCGCCGATTCGCGATAATCCCTTCCGCCGAAGGAGACCTTCACGTCCACGAGCGCACGGGCCTGACCCAGCTTCTTCACGCCGAACAGGGCGCACGCGTCCTCGCGGCCCTCCAGCTGCGCGCCGAAGGCCAGCAGCGTGCCGCCGTTTTCGGCGAAGGCGGTCAGCTTGTCCAGCTGCTCGCAGTCGAGCTTCTGCCAGCCGCCGAGGATGGCCGCGTTGTACTGGCTCAGCGTCTCGGGGCGCATGTCGGTCATCAGCACGTCCATGATCTCGCCGTAGGGCGTGGGCGTGAGGAAGCCGCGCTCATTGAGGAAGAAGCCGGAGTCCTCGTAGCCGGGATAGAGCATGGAGAACACGGCGTGGAGCTGATGATCGGCCATGGCGTAGGGCACCTGACCCCAGGAGCGGTAGACGTTCTGGGTGTAGAGATGGCGCGGCGTGCACCAGCCGTTGGCGCTGTTGAGCACCATGGCCACGGGCGTGTACATCTGGCCCGCGTAGCCGCGCTGCTTCACGAACTGGATGCAGTCGGCCTGAAGCCTGCCGATGGGCGAGAGCACCGCGTCGTCGCCGGTGAACAGGCTCTTGTCCGAGTCGGTCGCGTTCGGCTCCAGCGGAATGCCGGCCTCGACCTTCTCCATGTTCTCCTTCGTGGTAATCAGGCCGGATTCATAGCCCAGCATGTCGGAATTGTAGAGATACTCCACGTAAATCAGCCTGCGCAGCAGGGAGAGGCTCGTTCCGGCGTTGGGGCCGTAGCTGTAGCCCTCCCTGTCCGGCTTGGGGCTTTCGATGTCGTAGCTCTTCCAGCTGAAGCGATTGTAGACCGACGCGTTGCCGAACCACAGCAGGCCGTACTGCTTGCCCGCGCCGCGGATGACGGCGTACCAGAGGTTGGCGTTGGGCAGCGCCTGCGCCGTCTCCGCGCCCAGCATGAAGCAGTTGTTCTCCCGGGCGAAGAAGTGGACGTAGTTCAGCGAATTCAGCGCCGTGGTGGCGTGCTGGAGCTGAGCGCCCATCTCGTCGAAGAACTCGTAGAAGCGGCGCTGCTGGAAGGCGTTGGACTGGCGCGCCGGGCACTGGGTGCGGGTGTACGCGCCGATGTAGCGGCCGTCCTGCTCGCCGTTGTCGTAGCCGATGAAGCGATCACCCAGCGTCTCCATGATGGTTTTGTGCGTTTCGTCGCTGACGGTGTACTCGCCCCAGTCCAGCCCCTTCTTGTAGGAGCCGGGCACGAAGCCCCACAGGTCGAACACGTAGGCGTTTCGCGCCTTGGCCGCCAGCAGGAAATCGATCATGTTCGGCGCGCTGACCAGATGGGCGCGCATCCAGAACACCTTGCCCAGATCGTAGCGCCTGGTGTAGAGATCCATCGCCTCCTCGATCTCCAGCATGGTGCCGTCGCCGGGATGGGGCAGATCGCGCAGGGACATGAACTGAATGTCGTTTTCCAGAATCTCGCGGGTGGTGGCGCGAATGGGGCGCTTGGCGTATTCCGGATACGCCTCCGGGCGGTGATAATAGGGATAAATCCTCTTCATAACGGGCCTCCGGTTTTTTCGGTTTAAAATGGGGCGGCAGGAAGGTCTCCTGCCGCCCCAAGGGTTCCTGTAGATCAGTTGTAGCTCACGTAGCGGCGCTCGGTGGAGTAGATCACCTGTTCGGCCGCCTCGTAGGTGGCCAGCACTTCGTCCATATCGCCCAGCGCGAGGGTCTCCTCCACGAAGGAATCCCACTCGCTCATGTCGCGGGTGCCGTCGATGAAGTACATGATGTTCTCGTCGATGTAGGTCTTCATCGGGGTGGTGCTGCGGGCGACGATCTCGCTCTGCTCAGCGGTGAAGCGGGGCGTGCCGCGCAGGGCGCGGATGCCGGTCAGCTCGCCATTGAGCAGGCCGCCGATGATCTTGTCATAGGCCGCGCGGGAAGCGTCGGTGCCGCCCACATAGTCGACCTCGCGGTTCTTGAACTGGATGTAGCGAACGTCCATGAAGTTGCCCACGCCAGCTTCCTTGCGGGCCGCGGAATCGGTGTAGCCCTCGAGGAAGGAATGGGTGCCGTTCTCGTTGGTGGTATAGGTCACGCCTTCAACGCCCCAGTTGTAGAGCATGGAGGCTTCCTGAGAGATGACCTCGTCCAGATAGGAGCAGATCAGCTCGGGGTTCTCCACGTCGGCGTTGACGAAGTAGCCCCAGCCGGGGATGTTGTCGTAGGGAACGGTCACGACGGAGTACTGGGTGTCGCCGGCCTGATAGGCGGGAGCGTACATGGCCTCGTACTCATAGGGAACCTCTTCGTCCATGAAGATCTCGTGCGGGATGCAGTTGAGATACCAGAAGCCGAAGAGCCACTCGCCGTCCAGCACGTACTGATAGGCCTGCTCGTCAGACATGGTGGAGAACTCGGGGTTCAGCAGACCCTCGGAGTACATGATGTGCATCATGTCGATCAGCGCATGATAGCCGGAATCCTCGCTCAGCAGCGGATGAGTCCACTTCTCGCCATCGTAGTAGAAATTGGTCTGTGCATTGTTGATAGCGCCCAGGCAGGACATGTAGTAGCTCAGGCCCCAGCCGTAGGTGATGAAAGCCGTTCCGTTGGGATGGGCTTCCTTATAGGCGCGCATGCAGTCGAGCATCTCGTCCCAGGTGGTGGGAACTTCCTTGCCCAGCTCGGCCAGAGCGGTCTTGTTGACGAAGAAGCTCTCGTCCACATAGTCGGTGGACTCAATGTCGTTCAGGCAGTAGAGCGCGCCGTCCTCGGTCTTCATGGCCGCGATCTGGGGATAGGTCTCCAGATAGCTCTTCAGGTTGGGCATGTAGTCCAGATAATCCATGAAGTTGAGGAAGTAGCCCAGGTCGCCATAGTTGGAGATGACGTCCGTGGAGTTGCGCAGCCAGACGATGTCCGGCAGGTCGCCGGTGTTCAGGAACAGAGAGGTCTTGGTGTCGAAGTCCGCCCAGGGGCCGGTAGACCAGTTGATGGACACGTTGCCCAGCTTTTCCTTCCACGCCTTGTAGACGGGGGAGTTCCTGTCCTCAGAGATGCCCAGATCGGCGGCGTAGCCTTCGTAGACCACTTCGTCGCCCGTGTAGGGCAGCAGGGTCTCGGCCATTGCGGTGCAGCTCAGCAGCATGGCCAGCAGCACGAGCATAGATACCAGTTTCTTCATGTTAGGTTCCCTCCTGTTTTATTTTTTCAAGCGGAATGAACTCCCGCCGGAAATCAAGCCTTGATGGAGCCCACCAGCACGCCCTTGGCGAAGTGCTTCTGCATGAACGGATACACGCACAGCACGGGCACCACGGTGATGATGGTCGCCGCCGCCTTGGTGGTTCGGGTGGAAATCTTCTGGAAATCCTTGAGCATCTGCGCCGTGGACGCGTCCTTGTAGTCCATCAGCACCAGCAGGCGGCGCATCAGCAGCTGGATGGGGTATTTCGTGTCGTCGCGCAGATACAAAAGCGCGGTCATGTAGTCGTTCCAGTAGCCCACGATGCTGAACAGCGCAAAGGTGGCCAGCACGGCCTTGGACAGCGGCAGCACGATCTGGAAGAGGATGCGCACGTGACCCGCGCCGTCCAGGCTCGCGGATTCGCGCAGCGCCTCGGGGATGGACATGAAGAAGGTCTTGAACACGATGACGTTGTAGGCGGAAATCGCACCCGGAATGACCATGACCCAGAAGGTGTTGATCATGCCCAGCTGCATGATGGTGACGTAGTAGGGAATCAGGCCGCCGCCGAAGAACATGGTGATGGTCAGCAGCACCGACACGAACCTGCGGCCGCGCAGCGCGGGAATGGACAGCGGATAGGCCATCAGCGACGTGGTCAAAAGCATGATGACCGTGCCCACGGAGGCGTACTTGACGGTGTTCCAGTAGTACAGCAGCGTGCGGCTGTCGCCCAGCAGCGCCTTATAGGACTCCAGCGAGAAGCCCTTGGGCCACAGATACACCGGCAGGGACTTCAGCTCCTGCGAATCGCTGAAGGACAGCGCCAGCATGTTCAGCAGCGGATAGAGGAATATCGCTGAGAGCAGAACCATGATGACGACCAGAACCACGTCGAACGCGGTAACTTTCTTTCCGACCATAGCGTTTTCCTCCCTTCCTCAGAACAGCGAAGTCTCGCTCAACTTGCCGGTCACGGTGTTGGCGATGAACAGGAAGATCAGCGACACCACATTCACCAGCAGGCCGACGGCCGAGGAATAGCTCAGGTGGTTGCCCGCCGTCTCGATGCCGTAGCGGTAGACGTAGGTGTTCACCACGTCGGCGGTGGAGTAGGTGCGCGGGCTGTACATCAGCAGGATCTTCTGATAGTCGTTGCCCAGAATGCCGGCGACAGCCATGATGAACAGAATGCTGATGGTGGGCAGAATGCTCGGCAGCGTGATGTACCACATCTGCTTGAGACGGCTCGCGCCGTCCAGCACCGCGGATTCGTACATCTCGGGGTTGATGCCTGCGATGGCCGCCAGATAGATGATGGAGCTGTAGCCGATGCCCTGCCAGATGCCCGAGCCGATGTACAGCGGCCGGAACGCCGAGGGCATCATGAAGAAGTTCTGCCGCTCCAATCCGAGCGCCGCCAGCAGCTCGTTGACCACGCCGTTGTTCATGCTGAACATTTCCTTCATCATGCCCACCACGATGACGACGGAGAGGAAGTAGGGCATGTAGGAGATGGTCTGAACGACCTTCTTAAAGCGCGGATAGCGCAGCTCGTTGAGCAGCAGCGCCAGAATGATCGGCGCGGGGAACGAGAAGATCAGGCTCTCGATGCCCAGGATAAAGGTGTTGCTGAGCACGCGCCAGCAGAACGGGTCGCGGAAGAAGGCCCTGAAGTGCTTCAGCCCCACCCACGTCGAGCCGAAGAAGCCGCCCTTGGGCGAGTAGTCCTGAAAGGCGACCACAACGCCGTACATGGGCAGAAACTTAAAGATGATGAGATTCAGCAAACCCGGAATCAGCATCGCGTAGAGCACCCAGTTGATTCGGATGTACTTTCCCGTGGGCATGTCCTTGCCGGCGCGCCGGCCGGCCCGGAGCAGATCCTGACGGTTCTGCATGGCTTCCTGCGACATCGTTCGTCCCTCCATTGCGCATTTTCTCTTGATACATATATTATGCGGGACAACAGCCTTCTCTGTCTATATCGGTTTTCTTACTTTCATAGGTGTTTTTGTAGCATTTCGCAGGTAAAGTATGGTTTCAAGGCGATTTGCATGTAACAAAACTTGACTTTTGCCAGTTTCGCCGATATAATTTAGATATAAAGTTCACATTTTTACCGGAAGGGAATGCAGCCGCACAATGAAGAAGCGCACGAGCAACGGACGCACATTTTACCGGATTCTGGTCACGCTTTTGTCCTGTGTGCTCATCATGGCCGCGCTCACCGTCTTCCTGATTTCCTATCAAAACCGCCGCAGCGTGAAAACCCACACCGACATGCTGGCCAACGCCATGACCAACGGCGCGGCGCAGATCGACGGCTTCTGGCAGAACGCCGCCGCCTTTCTGGCCTCGCTGAGCGACAGCACCCAGCTTGCGCGCCTGTCCACCCAGCCGCAGCTGAACCTGCGCCTGGCCGCCGAGGCTCAGAGCAGCGTCACCAAGAGCCTGTCCTCCTATCTCTCCGGCGTGGACTGCGCCAACGACGTGTTTCTCTACTTATATGGAAAGGATTATCTGCTGACCCCCACGGGCGTGACGCAGCTGGACACCTATTTCAACAATCGCTATGTCGGCGACATGTCCGAGTTTACCCGCCTGCTGCGCGGCGTATATCCCTTTGAGCTGCGTCTGCTGCCCTTCAAGCTGAACCAAAATGCGCCGTCTCCCAACAGGCAGAGCAGCTACGCCTCCTCCGACCTCGTGCTGCTGCAGACTCTCTACGCCAACAACCGCGCCGTGGGGACGCTGGTCATGGCGCTGGAGCACGACGCGCTGGTGGAGGAAATCAGCCGCTATCTGACCATTCCCAACAGCACCGCCTGCCTGTTTCTGAACGGCGCGGTGCTCGGCTCGGCCACCGACGAGCGGCTGACCGCGCTGCCCGCCGGGGAATACTCGCGCTATATCGAGGACGTGGGCGTGGTGGTGCGCCGCCGGGCGAGCGTCATGCGCAATCTGGAATATCTGGCCGTCGACGGCGAGGAGAACATCCTGCCGGAGAACGGGCGCATTGTGCAGATGCTGCTGCTCCTCCTCGCCGCGGCGACCCTCGGCATGGGCGCGGCCGCCTTCTTCGCCACGCGAAAGCTGTACACGCCGCTGCGCACGCTGATGAGCGAATTCGACAATCCCGTGGATTCGCGCACGGACGAGTGCAAGCTGCTGCTCCAGTCCATCCAGTCCGTCAACAGCAATTACGCCAGCGCTCAACACGCGCTGGACTACTCCTCCCCGCTGATTCGCGACGCGCTGCTGTACCATCTGCTGCGCGATCCCGCGCGGGAGGACGATCCGCTGATGGAGCGCTATCTGCCCGCACCCTTCCGTCAGGAGCATTTCTACGTCTTCGCCGTCTCCGCCGTTCTCCCGGCGGCGCGGGAGGACGAGCCCTCCGGCGCGGCGCAGGTGATCGCCCAGCTGAAGCGTCAGGGCGGGCCGCGGCTTCTGTCCACGCTGCGCACCGGCAACGACGAATTCGTGCTGATCACCTATCCCCTGCCGCCCCAGGAGCACGCGCGGCTCTGCGAGGAATTCGCCGGAGTCTGCGCCCGACTGGAAAAGGATCTGCCCGGCGGCATCGTCGTCTGCGCCTGCGGCGCGGGCGTGGCGCACATCGACTGCATCGACGCGTGCTTCCGCGCGGCCTGCGCCATTCTGCGCTCCCGGCCCATCACCTGCGAATACTCCTTCCTCGGCGGCCCCGACGGTGAATCCGCCGCAAAGCCCACCGCGGCGCTGCTGCCCGCCGACTACGCCAATACGCTGTCCGCCCTGCTGCGCGGCGGCGATTTCGATCGGGCATGGGCCTACATGGACGATCTGCTCCAGCGCAGCCGCCGGCCGGACGTGACCGCGGCGCAGTATGTCAAGATGGCCGTCACGCTCAACCAGCAGCTCTTCTGGGCGGCCAGTGGCCGCGTGCCCTCGCCGGAGGATCGGATGATCGAGCTGGAGGCCTCCAACGCCCTCATGCCCGCAGACCAGATCGTCGGCATTCTGCGCGACAACCTGCGTATTCTCCTCTCCGCCGAGACTCCGCGGCCTCAGGGCGGCGACCGCGAGAACCTCACACGCTACATCTGCGACAACATCGCCTCGGGCATCAACCTCAGCGCCGTCGCCGACCACTTCGGCTACAACGCCAACTACTTCTCCCGCTATTTTAAGCAGCTCACCGGCGTGACCTTCACCGCCTATCTGAATCGCGTGCGCATCGAGCGGGCCTGCGAGCTGCTCCGCAGCGAAAGCCGCCTCTCCATCAACGAGGTGGCCGCCCGCTGCGGCTACAACAGCGCCAGCCAGTTCATCTCCACCTTCGAAAAGCTGATGGGCCTCACGCCCGGCGCTTACCGCAAGCTGCCCAACGTGGAGCGCACGGACGGATGAGAGCGCTGCCAAGGGGATTCAAAGCCGCCTGTTTCGAATTGAAGCAGGCGGCTTTTTCGACTATTCGGTTTTTTCGTCGCGCTTTCTTTCGGCAGCGCGCTTCTTCACGGATTTCTTCCGTCCTTTTCCGACCGTCCGGCTTTTTCCTCCTTCATGGCGATCTCGTTCAGCACCCGATCCTGAGCCTGAACAGCTTCTGAATGGTCAGACCGCAGTCGCCGATCATCTCGCCCGTCTCCCTCAGGCAGGCCGCCCACAGCCCGAAGCCGAGGGTACGGCAGCGCTCCAGATTTCTCTCGATCCACCCGCGCACCCTCGCCTCGTCGAAGGTGTAGGGATAGTGCTGCATGACGTCGGAATCGCCGAGCACGACATACAGCGCGTCAAAATCCTCCCGCGTCATTTCGCGCAGGAAGAGCCTTTCAGTTTCCAGCCGCATTCTTCTTCCTCCTTTATACTTCGCCCGAGCTCGCCGCGTTGACGATCCGGACGCAGGTTTCCTCCGGAATCATGGGCGAGCTGATCTCGGAAAGCAGCGCCGCGCCGACCTCTCCATTCTCGGCGTACTGCCGCCCGGCCTCCCTCACCCGCCCAAGCCGCGGCGCGGTCACGATTTCGGCCTCCGGCGCGCTGAACATGGGGCTCTCGGGCGCGGTCAAAATCGTCGTTTTTTCGGAAAACAGCAGCCGAAACTGTGCCACAGCGAGCTCAAAAATGCACCGGGCGTTGGAAAAGCCGCAGCCGCAGATCATCGCAAAGCGCAGGCGCGAATAATCCCGCTGACCCACGTGGACGCAGCGCCCGTCCTCCCGCGCCATCGCCATGGAGCTGAGCGGCAGCATGCGCTCCGCCAGATTCTTGAGCATGGCGGGCATGCCGTAGCAGTACAGCGGAAAGCTGAACAGCAGCAGGTCTCTTTCGAGCATCCGCTCCAGAAGCGCGTCCATGTCGTCGTCGAGAACGCAGCGCCCGCCGTTGATCTTGCAGGCAAAGCAGCCGCGTCAGAACCCGATGCGCCGGTCGGCGACGTGGACGATCTGCGTCTCCTGCGGCGCAGCTTCGTCCATGCCCGCCAGAAACGCCCGCGTAATGCGCAGGGGGCGCTCTGCTCCCACTTCGGACTTCCGTTGAAGACGAGAATTTTCATGCGCGCTCTCCCTCGCGAAGGCGCTTCAGGTTCTCCACCGCCGCCGGATTGCCGCCGGTGATGCGCCCGAGGATTTCGCAGCCGTCCATGCGGTCGCAGTCGGCGCAGGTTTCCAGCTCCTTCTCCCGAACGCAGCGGCGAATCATGCAGAGCGCGTCGCAGAAGGGCGTTTTCGCCCCCTCCGCTCGGCAGTCGGCGCAGGAGATCATGGCCGGAGTGATCTCCACGCCGTTGAGCTTCGTCCACAGGGCGGCCGTCCGCTCCCGCAGCGCCTCGTCGTCGGTCATCGTGGCGATTCTCGCGTCGCACTGCTCACAGTCCAGCCCGCAGCAGGCAATTCGTTTGTTCATCATTGCTCCTCCTCGTTCCTTTGCCCGGGGCGCGCGACGATGCGGTTCCATGCGAAGAAGCCGCCCATGCCCAGCAAAGCGCCGAGGCCGGCGCATATCCACAGCGCCCATTCCTGCACGATATGCAGAAATATGGCGACTCCGACCGCAGCGCACAGGCCTCTGACCCACCGGCGCGGCCCGCCCGCTTCCATGCAGACGGTCAGCGCGGCGACGATCGCCAGCCACGGCGCGACCTCGTTGATCCATTGTCTCATGTTCCTCTCCCTGAAAAGCGCAGCGCAGCCCGAAGTTCTCGAATTGCACTGCGTCTAAGCGTCCGGCATTTTGATTTCTTCCATTATTCCGTTTTGAAAGCGAATCACGCAGGTGTATCTGCACTTTGGGCAGAACAGCGGAAAATCCTCCAGCACCGTGCGCGGCCGAACCTGCGTCCGCGTCTTGCCGCCGCAGCGCGGGCAGCGAAGCCAGTCGGCCTCCGCGCTCATCCTTCCTTCCATTCGTCTCTCCTCCATTCATTCCTGCACCAGCGCCCGAAAAACCGCGTCGCGGTCGAACGCTCCCGACGCAAAGCCGGGGATTTCCTTGATGGCCTTGCAGACGCTCACGCTCACGCCCGTCAGAATCTGCCCGATTTCCCGGTCGGAATAGGGGCAGCCGCCGGTCACGATCAGCGCAGCCAGGCTGTGCGCCACCAGCCACAGATCGCGAAAGTATGCGTCCGCCTCCTCGGCGGTGATGTGATAGACGCTCGTCAGCGTCGGCCGCACGAGCTCCTGCAGGCGGCGCATGGCCGCCATCGCGCCGGAATCCTTCGTCAGAAACAGCAGCCGGTAGAGCTCCGGCTCCTCCCGCGCAAAGCGAATGTATTGCATGCCCACGCCGAAAAACGGGGTTTTCTCCCGCAGACCTGCGTCCGCGTAGCGCTCGTACACGCGCATTGCCGCAGCGCGGACCGCCCTTTTTACGCCGTCCATGGAGCCGAAGGCTGTGAAGATCGGCTGCGTGGAGGTGCCCAGCTCATCCGCCATCATCTTGGCCGTCAGGCCGTCGATTCCCCGCGTCCGCACCACCCGCAGCGCCGCGTCCGCCATCGCCTCTTTCGTGAACTTGTTCTTCGGAGCCATCGTTTCGCATCCTTTTCCATCGGCGCGCTTATATGCGCCATTCATTATGTATCGCACATTATATATCATAAATTCGTCCGCGTCAACATTCTTTCAAAAAAAGTAGCAGACGAAACATACCCTTCTCTTCGCATGGCGGCGTTCGCTCCTGCGCATGCAATTTGTGTAGATTTTTTTCAAAAAGGGGTTGACATTTTCCCCATTGTATGGTAAGATTATTCTTGCGTTGAGCGATAAACGCAATGTCGCGGGGTAGAGCAGTCCGGTAGCTCGTCGGGCTCATAACCCGGAGGTCGAGGGTTCAAATCCCTCCCCCGCAACCATTTGCCGGCGTATCTCAGTTGGCTAGAGAATCCGGTTCATACCCGGAGTGTCATTGGTTCGAATCCGATCGCCGGTACCATGCCAAACCCCTTGAAAACACGCAGTTTTCGAGGGGTTCTTCTTTTTCCATTCATCCTTCCGGCCTTTCTTTGTGCAACTTTTTCTGCGCGAATGCGATGTGCATGTATTCCTCATACAGAACAACCGTCGCCGGGACTTCTCCCGGCGGCGGTTGCTGCATCATCCTTTGAGCGACTGAAGCCTCGCATCCATATCGCGGCATTCCATCGGCTTTTTTGTCCTTCGGCCTATGCGCTCCGGCGGAAGCGCCGACGAACCTCGCTCTCTGCGCGCACCAGCTCCGCGTCGGCGTTTTCTCCGATGGCGCGGCGAAGCAGGGCGACCTCGTCGGCGATTCCCTTGCAATGGGGCACGAGATACGCGCCCGCGTCGCTGCCCGCGGCCACGGTTCCGCCCTGGCGGACGCATTCGGCCACGTTCTCCATCTGGAGTGCCAGCAGCGGTCGGAGCACGTCGTCGGGATAGCGGCCGCAGCCGATGAGATTTCCGATGGTGGCCAGCGTGGGCGTCCAGACCGCGCCGCTCTCGGCCAGCTGAGAAACGCACTCCGCGTCCATATACGCGCCGTGCTCAATGCTGTCCACGCCCGCGTCCAGCGCCGCGCTCACGGTCTGCGCACCGTTGGCGTGGGCCATGACGGCCAGCCCATGGTCGTGAGCACAGGCGATCAGGTCTGCGATTTCGCCTCTGTCCAATGGCTGACTGGTGATTTCGCCGAAATGATCGAAGTTCATCAGGCCGGAGATCATCAGCTTGATGAAGTCCGCGCCGCCGGAAATCGCCTCGTCCACCAGCGCGCGATAACCGTCGAAATCCTCGTAGGTTCGGCCGATGAACGCACCGTAGCGCCCCTTGCGGCAGATGGGAAAGCACGGCGTGCGGTACTCGACGCCGTATTCCGGCGCGAGCTGCGCCGCCCGTCGCGCCACGCCCAGCTTGTCGCCTCCGTCGCGCAGATAGCCCACGCCCGCTTTGGCGTAATCTCTCAGCCGGGCGCGAATCCAGTCGTCCTGCACCTGCTCCCGATGCCGCCCCAGCGCCCGGCGAAAGTCCTCGCCGTCCAGCGCCATATGCACATGGCAGTCTCCGAACACGATATTTCTCTCCTTCCGAAAGAAGCGAACGCCGCCCGTCTTCCTCAATCCTTTGCGAAGGGCGGTCGCAAACCGTTTATCTCATCACACTGCAAAAAGCCGAGTACGGCGCGCATTTGGCCGCACTCGGTCTCTCCAGTCAAGCTTACTCGGGCCGATACATCCGCAGCCCGCCCTGCACCACACGCACGTCGAAGGGCAGGTCGTCGTAGAGCTCGCCATCGATCTGGATGGTCGTCGGCTGGTCGAATTCGATCTTCAGGCGCTTCGTGAGCGTGTGCATCGTGCACTTCTGGCCGAGAATGCGCCCCTGCATCAGCTGAATCAGCTTGCGCGGAATCATCGGCCGGGTAATGTCCTGCACAATCACCGCGTCCAGCAGGCCGTCGTCGCACTTCGCCGCCGGGCAGATGGGAATGCCGCCGCCCAGCCGCGTTCCGTTGCAGGCGCAGACGATGAGCGCCTCATGCCGGGTCTCCGCGCCGTTCATCTCCGCGCGGAAGCGGGAATTCTGAAAGTGCAGAAGGCTCGAAATGAGGGAAACGAAGTAGTTCAGGCTGCCCTTGAGCACCTTCGCGCGATAGCTGCGGCGGAGGATGTCCGTGTCGATGCCCGCGCCGATGATGTTCAGCCCGCGCACACCGGAGCACTCCAGATAGTCCGTCGGCCGCGCCTCGGTCTCCAGAAGCACGTCCAGCGCGCCCTCAGGGGTGGCGGGGATGCCCGCCGCAGCGGCAAAATCATTGCCCGAGCCGCAGGGAATCACGCCCATGCGCACCCTGGACGGATCGGCCAGACCGTTGAGCACCTCGTTGACCGTGCCGTCGCCGCCCATGGCCACGACGTCCGTCTCGCCGCGCTCGGTCAGCTCCCGGGCGATGCGCACCGCGTCGCGGCGGCACTGCGTCTCCCAAAAACAATAAGCAACGCCCTTCGCCTTCAGCCGCTCCTCGATGGCGGCGCGAAAGCGCTGAGCCCTGCCCTTTCCCGCGATGGGATTGTAAATAAAATTCAGCATCTTCTGTGTCCCTCACTTCCGGCGGTTCGCAAAAAGCAGAGGGCGCGCGGATTTACGAATGGATGGGGGTGCAAATCGCTTTTCCGCCTCTCCTATGGGGGAAAGAGAGGCTCGGGATACATGAGGGTATATCCTTGAGGGAACAACGCGCCCGTCTGCTTTCACGAGTAGTTTAACCGTCAAATATCAACTGGATATGAACTGAAGTTCTCCATTATGTTAATTTTTATCAATCGCCGTTTCCCGGGTGACATTGCGAATCCAGCGGTCGCCGCGCAGCCGGAAGAAGGCGATGATCCACTTGAAGCACTGGTCGATGCGCGTGCACAGGAACACCACCGGCAGCGGCCAATGGAACACGAACGCCGCCAGCAGCGTCGCCGGAAGCACCACCAGCCAGCCGCAGATCATGTCCACCATGGCCACGAAGCGGCTGTCGCCCGCGCCGCGGTTGATGCCCACGAAACAGCTGGCGTGATAGCTCGTACCCACCAGCGTCACCGCCAGAATGGCGATCATCGTGGTGCTCAGGCGGAACACCTCGGGATCCGCCGCCGAGCCGTACAGGCTCGCAAAGGGCCTGCGCAGCAGGAACACCAGCGCCGCCATGACCAGGCCGATGCCAAAGAACAGAATCTGGATGGTCTTCGAATACTCCTTCGCCCGGTCGTAATCGCCCCGGCCCACGGCCTTGCCGACCATGACGCACGCGCCGCCGGCCAGCGCGAAGGTGAACATGGTTCCCAGATTCGCCATGCTGTTGGCAATGCTGTTGGCCGCCATGAACACCTTGCCCATCTGGCCGATGATGGCCGCCTTGAGCATGCCGATGAGCGCCCACTGCATGTCCGTCAGCGCCACGGGCAGGCCGTATTTCGCGTAGTCGCCCGCCAGCGCCCGGTCGGGCCGCAGCAGATCCAGCGGACGAATGGTCAGCACCCTCTGCTTATGGAAGGTGTAAAACCACACCACCGCCATCTCGCACAGGCGGGTAATCAGCGTGGCCAGCGCCGCGCCGCGCACGCCCATGGCCGGAAGGCCCATCAGGCCGAAGATCAGCACCGCGTTGAGGCCCACGTTCAGGAACAGCGCCATGACCGAGACCACCAGCGTGATTTTCACCACCTCGATAGAGCGCAGCATGCCGATCAGCGCCGTCGTGACCGCGTAGGGCAGCCACGTCAGGCACGCGATGGCGAAATAGGAAAGCGCCGCGTCGGTCACGGCCGTCTCGCCCGCGCCCACCACGAGACCAACCATCTGCTTCGGAAACAGCCGTCCCGCCCCGGCGAACAGCACCGCCGCGCCCAGACAGAACCACATCACCACCGCGAATATGCGGCGAATGCGCGCCATGTCCCGCTTGCCCCAGTACTGGGCGATGAGCACCGCGGAGCCGCTGACCAGCCCGGTGAGCGTCGCGGTGTAGAACGCCGTGATGCTGTTCACCTGCGCCACCGCCGCCTGCGCGGCCACGCCGTCGGGCAGCTTGGAGACCATGACGTCGTCCGCCACGACCACCAGAAAGCTCACCAGCGCCTGAAGCGCCGCCGGCAGCGAGATGCGCAGAATCGTGCGGTAGAATTCCCGATCCCGGATCATTGCGCCGCGCCTCCCTTGGAGCGCCGAAGCGCCGTCAGTCCCACGATGAGCAGCAGCGGAAAGACCACCGCCGCCAGCATGCCGGCCTTCAGATCTCCGCCGGCCAGCCCGGACACGGCGTTGACCAGCGTCGGCCCCAGCGAGCAGCCCGCGTCGCCGGCCAGCGCCAGCAGCGCGAACATCGCAGTGCCGCCCCGGGGACAGCGCACCGTCGCCACGCTGAACGTGCCCGGCCAGAGAATGCCCACCGACAGGCCGCACAGGCCGCAGCCCAGCAGACCCAGCAGCGGAGAATCGCTCAGCGAAGCCATCAGATAGCACGCAATGCACAGCGCGCCGCTGAACACCATGAACCGCCGAAGGTCGACCTTCTCGCTGCACTTGGCGTAGAACATCCGCGCGCCGCCCATCAGCACGGCGAACAGGCACGGCCCGGCCAGATCGCCCACGGTCTTGCTCACTCTCAGCGCCGACTCGGTGTAGGCCGAGGCCCACTGGGACATGGCCTGCTCCGACGCGCCGGCGCAGACCATCAGCAGCGCCAGCAGCCAGAAGGTCCCCGAGCCGGCCAGCTCGCGGATGGTCATGCTCCGGCCGTCCTCCACCACCTTGTTGATGGGCGCCACGGCGAAATTGAAGACGTTCACCAGCGGCACAATCACCCACAGACAGGTGAGGATCTTCCAGTTTTCAATGCCGAACAGGGTGAAGAACAGCGTGGACAGCGCCACCACAGCCACCACGCCCCAGCAGTAAAACGAATGCAGCAGGCTCATCTGCGCGTCCTTCTTCTCCGTGGGGCAGGCCTCGGCGATGGGGCTGACCAGCACCTCGCACAGTCCGCCGCCCACGGCGTAGAAGAACACGGCCAGCAGCAGCCCCGCAAAGGGATCGCCCAGCAGCTCCGGAAACACCGCAAGACCCGCGATGCCCAGCACATTGGACACGTGGGCCGCGATCATGCAGGGGCGATAGCCGATTCGATCCACAAACTTCGCCGCCGCCAGATCCACCGTCAGTTGAATGGCGAAGTTGATCGTGGAAATCAGTGCGATTTTGCTCAGCGCAATACCGTACTGACGGCTGAACGTCAGAAACAGCAGCGGCGCGAACACGTTGGCGATGGCCTGGGTGATGTAGCCGATGTAGCATGCGGTCATCGTCTGCTCAAAGCCGACCTTTCGTTGCATGGTTCTCCCCCGTCTCGTATTTCTCCCGGCGCAGCCGCTCCGGCATGCGCGGCTGCGCCTCTCTGCATCCGTCAGACTGAAGCGTGTTTAGGCGGCATGCGGCGCACCGCCGTCGCTGAACGCCGCGCCGAAAGCATCTCGCCGCGGTCGGCGATTTCGCGATCCCTGCGCCTCATTTCTTCTCTCCCGTGAATTTTCCCAGCAGCAGCACCGCGATGACGAGCACGGCGATGACCGCGAACACGCCCAGCCAGCCGATCATCGCGTCGGGCAGGGCCTTGAGCATTGCATTCCAGTTTTCTTTCATTTCTTTCATCCTCCGTCAGCCGAACAGGCTCAGCAGCAGTCCGCCCGCCACCACCGAGGCGATCTGGCCGGACACGTTCACGCCCACGGCGTGCATCAGCAGGAAGTTCTGGTTGTCCTCCTCCAGCCCCAGCTTGTTGACCACGCGCGCCGACATGGGGAACGCCGAAATGCCCGCCGCGCCGATCATGGGATTGATCTTTTTCTTCAGGAAGAGGTTCAGGAATTTGGCCACCAGCACGCCGCCCGCCGTGTCGAACACGAAGGCGACCAGCCCGAGGCCGAGGATCATCAGCGTCTCCCCGGACAGGAACGCGTCGGCCTGCATCTTGGAGGCCACGGTGATGCCCAGAAACAGCGTGACCAGATTGGCCAGCGTCTTCTGCGCCGTCTCGGACAGGCCCTCCAGCACGCCGCACTCGCGCACGAGATTGCCGAACATCAGAAAGCCGATCAGCGACGCGCTGCGGGGCGCGATGATCGTCGCCACCACGGTCACGATGATGGGAAAGAGAATCTTCGTCGTCTTCGACACCGGTCTCGGCGCATATTCCATGTGAATGCGCCGCTCCTTATGGCTGGTCAGCAGTTTGATCACCGGCGGCTGGACGATGGGCACCAGCGCCATGTAGGAATAGGCCGCCACGATGATGGCGCCCAGATATTTCGACTGCATGTAATTCGCCACGAAGATGGACGTGGGGCCGTCCGCCGCGCCGATGACCGCCACGGACACCGCGTCGCGCAGATCAAAGCCGAAGAGCAACGCCATCAGCAGCGTAAAGAAGATGCCGAACTGCGCCGCCGCGCCGAAGATCATCAGCTTGGGATTGGACAGAAGCGGCGTAAAGTCGATCATCGCGCCGATGCCAATGAACAGCAGCAGCGGGAACAGCTCGTTGGCCACGCCCGCGTCGAACAGGACGTCCAGCGCGCCGATCTCGGCTGCGCCGTCGTAGATCTGCGTCACCGCACCGGACAGGGGCAGATTGACCAGAATCGCGCCAAAGCCCATGGGCAGCAGCAGCGCCGGCTCCATCTTCCTGCGGATGGCCAGATAGATCAGAATTCCCCCGATGGCCCACATGACGACGTGCTGCCAGCGAAGGAGGCTCACGGTTTCCAACAGTACGCTCAACAAAACCCCTCCCGAATTCGTAAAAAACGGGATCTGCACTTGCACCGCGGCAGAATCCCGTTTATGCTGCGACTGCGACCGTCTCCGGCCCGCGCAATGCTACAGACGCATTGTATCAGCCGACCGCCGGTCTGTCAACCGCTATAAATAAAGCTTTAGATGGATTTGATTTGCATTTGATGTTTGAGGCGATTATTCCGCCTCGTCGCCCAGCTCCGCGCGGCGGCGGCGCAGGGTCTTGCAGGCCTCGGTCAGCTCGTCCTCCACGCCCGCCAGCAGCTGGTACGCGTCGTGGTTGGCCTTCAGGCGCAGCTCGCTGGCCTCGATGCGCGCGTCGTTCTTGATGGTGCGCGCCTCTTCCCGGGCCTGACGCACGATTTCGCTCTCGTCGATCATATGATCGGCGCGCTCCTGCGCGTCCTGCACGATGGCGTTGGCCTCGTTCTCCGCGTCCACGACCATCTGCTCCGCGTCCTTGCGCGCCTTTTCCAGCACGGCGTTGGCGCGCATTTCCGCGCTGGTCACGCGGCTGATGGCGGTCTCCTCGGCGTCGCCCATGATGCGCTTGCGCTCGGAGTACATCTGCATGCCGTACTGCACCGCGTCGGGCAGATTGCTCTCCAGATCGTCCACGATCTTCAGGCAGTTGTTGGCGTCGATGACCACTTTGCTGGACAGCGGAATGCGGCTGCCGCACTCGATGGCGGTGCGCAGCAGCTTGAGCAGCTCCAGAAAGTACGACATATCGTCGATTTCCTGCTCCTCCTCCGGCTGGACGTCCTCACGGGAGTCGAGTTCCTCGTCGGTATAGAACTTTTCCTGATCGTGATCCATTTTAGCCCTTCCTTCCCGGCTCAGCGCCGAATGCGTCAACGATTTCTTCAACGATCTCGCCGGGCACCATCGACTCGATGGGCGCGCCATGGGCGGCGCAGTCCCGAACGATGGTGGACGAGATCATGCTGTATTCCGGTCTGCTGTGCAGAAACACCGTCTCCACGCCGCCGATGCGGCGGTTGGCCTCGGCCATCTGCGCCTCAAAGGTCAGATCCGACGGCCCGCGCAGCCCGCGAACGATCACGTCCGCGCCCTCGCGGCGAACCAGATCCACCAATAGCCCTTCGCCGGAAACCACCCGGACGTTGCTCAGCTTCGCCGTCATGCGCTGAAGCATCGACGCGCGCTGCCCGGGCGAAAAACGATACTGCTTCGCGGTCTGGGACAGCACGGCGACAATCACCTCGTCGAACAGCCCGGCCGCGCGCTCGATAATGTCCAGATGCCCCAGCGTCGGCGGCGAAAAGCTGCCCGCGTAAACTGCCTTCACTATGCGTCCTCCCGGATGAATTCAACGGTGGTAATGCCGTATCTGCGCGTATCGAACATGACGAAGCCCTCCGGAATGGGCACGGTCTGCTCCGTGGCCCGCTCGAAGAGGAGCGTACAGCCCTCCGCCAGCGCGCCGGCGCGCTTCAGGCGCAGCGCCGCGTCCGCGTAAGCGTCGGCCATGCGATACGGCGGATCCAAAAATACATAATCAAACCGCTCGCCGTTGAGCGAGTCGATGGCCGAGCGATAATCGGCCTGTAAAACGCGCGCCTTTTCGGCCACGGCCTCCTTGAGCACGCTCTGCGCGTTGCGCTCAATGGCCTGAATCGCCGGTTTCGCGCTGTCCACGATCACGGCGTGGGCCGCGCCGCGGCTGAGCGCCTCCAGCGCCATCGCGCCGGTGCCGCCGAACAGATCCAGCACGTTCGCGTCCCGGATTCGGCTGCCGATGATGTTGAACAGCGATTCGCGAATCCGATCCGCCGTAGGGCGCGTGTCCTCCCCCGCCGGCGCAAACAGCTTGCGTCCGCGGGCCTCGCCAGCGATGATGCGCATACTTCCACCTATGCTTTTGCCACAATTATATCATAATCGCGCAATACATGCAAATGTTTTTTCGAAATTTCATCAAATTTCAGGTTTCTGAATCCTCGGGGCCTTTTTTTTGACGATGCGCGAACGCGCCTTGGCGCGGCGCCTGCCGTCGGCCATGGCCTTTTCGGTGTTCTGCCAGAGCTTGGGGCCGCAGAGATAGCCGAAATAATGGCACAGCGGCAGCAGGAACGGCGAGGCCATCAGCACGATCACGATGTCCGGCGTGAGCGCCACGTAGGTCTCATGGAACATGGCAATCACCGGCCAGTAGGGCATCGTCACCACCCACGAAGCCACGCGGGAGATCATCACGGCCATCTCGCTCACATCCAGCAGCGAGAGAATGATGTACACGGCGTTGACCGCATAGGCGAACAGCGCGCCGGCGAAGACGGACTTCACGCCGTTGGAGCGGCTCCACGCCTGGCGATACAGGCCCTCGTCGGCCCGCTTGCCCTCGGCCTCCACGCGCTCGATGGACTTGGTCACCGCGCAGGACTCGTGGCCGGCGTTCTGTCCCTGGCGGAACATGAACCAGCAGCAGCCCAGCAGCACCAGACTGCCCAGTATCGTCCACGCCACGTTGCTGCCGATGGAAAACAGAATAAATCCGATGAAAACCAGCACGATCTTAATCAGAACGGTGCTTTTCCACATCTCTTTAACGCTCAATGCAACCTTCCTCTCCTTCGTCCAGATATTCGCGCCGCACTCTCGGCGAGAAACCGAGCATAATTTCGTAGGGAATGGTCTCGGCGCGCTCGGCCAGCTCGTCGGGCGTGATGCGCTGCGCGCCCTGCGCGCCCAGGAGCACCACCTCGTCCGCCGTCGTCACGCCGGGAATATCCGTCACGTCGGCCATGAGCATGTCCATGCACACCCGGCCGATCACCCGCGCGCGCTGTCCGCGCACCAGCACGTCGGCGCGGTTGCTCAGAATTCTCGGATAGCCGTCGCCATAGCCGATGGGCAGCGTCATGACCACGGTCTCCCGCTCGGCACGGAAGGTTCTTCCGTATCCCACAGTATCCCCCGGCTGAATGGTCTCAATGCGGATGGGGCGCGTGGCCAGCGTCTGGGCGTATTGCAGCGCGTTGCCCAGCTCGGGCATGCAGCCGCCGTAGAGGGCGATGCCCGCGCGCACCATGTCGTGCTGATATTCGGGCCGGAGCATGGCCATGGAGGCCGCCGCGTGGGTCAGCGGGCGATATCCCGCCGCGTGAATCCGCGCGAGCATCCGATTGAAGCGCTCGTTCTGCGCCTTCGTGTATTCCTCGTCGCTGTCCGAGACGCAGAAGTGGGTAAAGCAGCCCTCCATCCGCACGTGCGGGCAGTCCGCCCACGCGCGCAGCATCGCGTCCAGCTCCCCGTCCGTGCGCACGCCGATGCGCGACATGCCCGTGTCCAGCTTCAGATGCGCCCGGACGCTGCGGCCGAGTTTTTTTCCCTCGTCCTCCAGCACCCGGAGCATTTCCGGGCAGTACACCGCCTGAGAAGCGTCCACGCGGGCCGCCTCGCGCAGCGAGGTCTCCTCGCCGCCGCCGAGCACGACGATCATCTCCGCCGCGCCGCCCTCGCGCAGCTCCCGGGCCTCCTCCGCCGTCGCCACGGCGAACGCGTCGGCCAGACCGTGCAGCGTCCGCGAAAGGCGAAGCGCGCCGTGGCCGTAAGCGTCCGCCTTGACCACGCAAAGCATTTTCACCGTCTCCGGCACGCGCGCCCGAAGCGCCCTCGCGTTGGCAAGGAGCGTTCCCTCGGAGATTCTCATGACTGTCGGCCGCATGATTTTCACGCTTTCTGTCCCAATATGCTTCTTATAGACATCTATTATATCACATTTATGCCCGAATTACAATATTTTTGCCTTATTTGACGCAAAATTCACATGCAATTTCCCGTCAGAAGGGCGAAAGAGCCGCCATCGGAATTGCTCAGGCGAAGAACTCGTCCGCCATGGCCGCCATCCACGCCACCGCGGCGGGCAGCGCGCTCTCGTCGATGCGGAACTGATCGGAGTGGTGGGGATGGCACGCGCCCACGGCCTCGTTGCGCACGCCCACGCGGGCGTAGCAGATCGGCCCCAGCGCGCGATAGTCGGCGAAGTCGTCGCCCAGCGCGCAGGGCACGTCGGGCAGCGCGCCGTCGGGCGAGACGCGCTTTGCGGCGCGCCGTGCCATCTCCGTGAGCTTTGCGTCGTTCCAGACCACCTTGCAGGCCGGGCGCATGTCCATCTCCCATGCGCAGCCGTAGCCCTCGCAGCAGCTGCGGATCATCCTGTCCAGCTGCGCGTGCACGCGGTCGTAGGTCTCGGGGCTGAAGGTGCGGATGGTTCCCTCCAGCACCGCCTCGCCGGCGATGATGTTGCAGCGCGTGCCCGCGTGGAAGCTGCCGATGGTGACCACCACGGGATCCATCGGCGAGGTAAAGCGGGAGACGATGGTCTGAAGCTGTCCCACCAGCGCGCTGGCGCAGACGATGGCGTCCACGCACTCCTCGGGCATCGCACCGTGACCGCCCCGGCCGCGGATGGTCAGCGTGAACATGTCGCAGCTGGCCGCCACGCCGCCGGGCGAGACGTGCAGCTCCCCGGCGTTGTAGGGGCTCCAGACGTGGACGCCGAAATACGCGTCCGCCTGCGCAAGGCCCGTGGCCAGCACGGCCTGCGCGCCCAGCTCGCCCTCCTCCGCCGGCTGGAAGATGATCTTCACCCGGCCGGGCAGGCTCTCCTCCCGGGCCTTCAGCAGCTTCGCCAGCCCCAACCCGCAGGTGATGTGCGCGTCGTGGCCGCAGGCGTGCATCAGTCCCGGCTTCTCCGAGGCGTAGTCCAGCCCCGTGCGCTCCGTCTGCTGCAGCGCGTCGGTGTCGGCGCGGAAGGCCACGGTCTTTCCGCCCTCGGGCCCCAGCAGGGCGATGGTGATGTTGCCCTCGGGATCCTGATGCGCAATGTTCATATCGTCCAGCATGCGCCGGATGCGCGCGTGGGTTTCAAACTCGTGCCTCGACGACTCGGGAAAGCGATGGAAGAGGCGATAGGTTTCCGTGAGAAAGTTCTTTTCCGCATCCGCGGCGGCTCTGTAATCCATATTTTCCTCCATGACGGCGTTTTTTGATACATGTTCGCGCTTTTTTCGGGCTTCTCCTGCCGGGCTGAGTTTCTCTTTTGTTAAATCCTACTTTTGCGCTTGACAAACGCCGAACAGGGATTCTATAATAATCGCATCAACCGGTTGAGAGAGGAGAATTGCCGTATGACGATCCGTCGCAAGGCCATGGCGATGCGCAGCAGCATGCATATGATGTGCATGTTCGTTTTCGCGTGCGTCGGCTGAGCAGTTTCGTCGGGCAGTTTTTCGATATAGATTTCGAAAGGCAGATCGGACGGGCTTCTGGGCCCGTCCGATTTCTTTTATGTACTTTTGTGAGGAGGAAGCGACATGAGCGACCATTCCGCCGCGCCGATGATTCGGCTGGAGAACGTCTCGAAGATCTTCGACGCCGGCCGCAGCGACGTGCACGCGCTGAACAGCGTCTCGCTGGACATTCAGCCCGGCAGCATTCAGGGCATTATCGGCTTCTCCGGCGCGGGCAAATCCACGCTGGTGCGATGCATCAATCTTCTGGAGAAGCCCACCTCGGGCCGAGTGTTCGTCGAGGGACGCGAGCTGACCGCCATGGCGGAAAAGGAGCTGCGCGGCGTGCGCCGGAAGATCGGCATGATCTTCCAGCACTTCAACCTCATGCGCTCCCGCACGGTGCTGTCCAATGTGGCGTTCCCGCTGAAGGGCAGCGGCCTTTCCAAGGCGCAGAAGCAGGAAAAGGTCATGCAGCTGCTCAGGCTGGTGGGCCTCGAGGATCGCGCGAACGCCTATCCCGCGCAGCTCTCCGGCGGCCAGAAGCAGCGCGTGGCCATCGCCCGCGCGCTGGCCAGCGACCCGAAGGTGCTGCTGTGCGACGAGGCCACCAGCGCCCTCGATCCTCAGACCACGCGGGACATTCTGCGGCTGCTGAAGGATCTGAATCAGAAGCTGGGCATCACCATCGTCATCATCACCCACGAGATGGCCGTGGTCAAGGAAATCTGCACCGACGTGGCCGTGATGGAGAACGGCGAAATCGTCGAGCGCGGCGCGCTGTACGACGTGTTCTCCCGGCCGCAGGCGCCCATCACCCGCCGCTTCATCGAAACCACCGAGGGCGCTGAACAGCTGCGCGCGCAGCTGCGGCAGTCGCCCAAGGCGCTGGGCGTGGAGCCGGGCGACACGGTGGTCGTGTTCTCCTTCCACGGCGAGAGCTCGGGCCGCGCGCTGGTTTCCAGCCTGTCCCGGGAGTTCGACATCGACATTTCCATTCTCTACGGCAACGTGGAGATGCTGGCCGGCAAGCCGCTGGGCAAGCTGATTACGGTCATCCGCGGCGAGGAGGACAGCGTCCGGCGGGCGCTTCAGAAGATCAGCGGCAGCGAAGTGGATTCGGAGGTGCTGGAGCATGTTTAAGGCGTTTGTTCCCGGCGAGGGCCGCTCCAAGAGCCGCTGCGCCGTCAACTGGATTTTCCTGATCGCCGGAATCGCCCTCGCGGGCGCGGCGCTGACGTGGATCGTTTCCTATATAATACACGCCGTGCGCACGGGCATGGACTGGGCGGCGGTGGCCGACGATCTGATTCCCAACGTAGTCAAGACGAAGAACGAGCTGTCCAAGTGCTTCGTGCAGACGGTGCAGATGGTGCTCTTCTCCTCGCTCATCAGCGCGGGCTTCGGCATTCTCTTCGGCGTGCTGCTGGTGGTCACCCAGAAGGGCGGCATTCTCGAATGCCCTCCGGTATTCCAGACGCTGGACAAGGTCATCAACGTCTTCCGCTCCATTCCGTTCATCATTCTGGTGGCGCTGCTGATCAAGACCACGCGCAATCTCGTGGGCACATCCATCGGCGTGACCGGCGCGGTCTTCCCGCTGGTGGTGGCCACGGTGCCCTTCTTCTCCCGCCAGATCCACGCGGCGCTGTGCGAAATCGACCCCGGCGTGGTGGAGGCGGCGCGCTCCATGGGACAGAGCCCGGCGCAGATCATCCTGCGCGTCTATCTGCGCGAGGGGCTGCCAGGAATGATCCGCGGCGCGACCATCACCGTGGTCAACCTCATCGCCCTGACGGCCATGGCCGGAACCGTGGGCGCGGGCGGACTGGGCGACTACGCCATTCGCTACGGCTATCAGCGCGTGATGACCGACGTGACCATCGTGACCATTCTCATCATTCTGGCCATGGTCACGCTGATTCAGACGCTGGGCACGCTGCTGGAGCGCAGACTCTCCCACTGATCCCTGACCTTCGCAAAAAGAAGGTTTGGAGATAAATCTTCCACAAACGAAAAGGAGGAACCCGTCATGAAGAAACTTCTCTCTCTCGTTCTCGCCGCTCTGTTCTGCCTGAGCGCCTGCGCCCTGGCGGAAGAGACCCCCGTCACGGTGAAGGTCGGCGTCGTCGGCTCCACCAATGAGCAGTGGACGGACGTCCTCGTGCCCAAGCTGGCCGAGGAGGGCATCAATATCGAAATCGTCACCTTCAGCGACTACGTCATGCCCAACATCGCGCTGGCCAGCGGCGACATCGATCTGAACGCCTTCCAGCACTACAACTTCCTGGAGAACTGGAACGACGAGAACGCCGAGACCTACGGCACCCGGCTCGTGCCCATCGGCGAGACGCTGATCGCGCCGCTGTCCATGTACTCCGACAAGTACGCCTCCGTGGACGAGATTCAGGAGGGCGACACCATTCTGGTCATGAACGACGTGGTCAACGAGGCGCGCGCCCTGAACATGCTGGACACGCTGGGCCTTGTCAAGCTGGGCGACAACCTGACCAGCTACGCCACCGTGGCCGACATCGTTGAGAACCCGCTGAACCTGAACATCGTCGAGCTGGACGCCGCCATGGTCGGCTCCCAGATGAGCGACAGCTCCGTAGCCGCCGGCTTCATGAACGGCCAGTACGCCACTCAGGCGGGCTACAAGCACGAGGACGCCATCGCCGTGGAGGCCTTTGATCCCGACAACGCCGACCAGCACGGCATCGTCAACATCATCGCCGCCCGCGAGGCCGACGCGGAGAACCCCGTCTACCTGCGCATCGCCGAGGCCTATCAGTGCGACGAAGTGAAGGAAGTCTTCGACACGCTGTACGCCGGCTCCTTTAAGGCAGCATGGTAATCCGACCCGTAAACGGACGAAATCCGGGAGAGCTCCTTGCTCTCCCGGATATTTTTTGTCCCGAATGGAGCCACCCTCTTCTCTTGAAGGGGCGGCTCAGGCTCATCCATTGACTCCCTCGCGAGGGATCGCGTCGGACGGGCCGTCGTAGAGGGGGATTTCGTCGCCGGGGCGGTAGATCACGCGGCTGCCGCTGTGCTCATTGCCGAGGCAGACGGCCTGAACCGGCTCCTCACCGTCGATCACGATCTTTTCCACCATCGCGCCCGCGTCCGGATCGTATTCCATTGCCGCGTGCGTATTGCGATAGACCAGCGTTCCGTCGCCGCTCAGCGACAGATCCACCGAATGCAGCCTCTGCCCGCTCCAGTCGCCGTAATCGCCCAGCGACCAGACCGGCATCCACGGCTCGATGCAGTACACGCCGTTCTGGAAGGAATCCATGGCGGCCCCATACCACTTCTGGCCGTTGAGCATGGTGAATTCCACCATGATCTGGCCGTCGTCCAGCCGGCACAGCCGCGCGTCCACGTTTTCCAGCGGAATCATCTTATAGTTGACATAGATATTGTCGTACACCGTCCGCACGCCGAATACCGCCGCGCCCACGGCCAGCGCCGCCGCCAGCACCCACAGCGCCAGCCGCCGCCAGCGAAAGTTCTTCTGAAGCCGCCGACAGAAGCGGATGAACGACGTGTCGTCCTCCACGGGCGCGGGCTTTTCCAGCTGCGCCGCCATGCCGTCGCGATAGGCGCGGCAGGCCTCGCAGGTTTCCAGATGCTCGCCCACCAGATTTCGGGATTCCTCGCTGGCCACATCGTCGATGACCAGCGGAATCAGATCGCGCACAACCTCACATTTCATCTTCTCCATCCTCCTCCCGTATTCTTTTCTGCATTTCCAGCTTCGCGCGGTAGAACGTCACGCGCGCCCAGCTCTCCGTCTTTCCGAACAGCGCGGAAATCTGCGCGTACTTCAGCTCGCCGAACACGCGCAGCATGAACACCTCGCGGTACGGCTCCTCCAGATCGTGCAGACAGCGCATCAGCCGCATGCGGTTTTCCTCCCGGAGCATGGCCTCCGCCGCGTCCGGGGACGCGCCGCTCCGGGGCATCGCCGACGGATCCATGGCCGTCTCCCGGCTGCGGGCGCGGCAGTTGAAGAATTCGTTCTTGGCGATGCTGCACAGCCACGTGCCCGGATCGCTGCGGCCCTGAAAGGAATCGATCTTTTTCAGCGCCTTGTAAAACGTGTGCTGGGTGATCTCCTCGGCCTGAGACGCGTCCCGCGTGAGCGTCAGGGCAAATTTGTACACCCGTCCAAAGTATTGGGTAAACAGCTCCTCAAACGACTGCACCGGTTCCACCTCCTCGCTCATTGGACACTCGCCGCGAAAAAGCGTTACAGAAAAGCCGCCGCGTTTTTTCGCGGCGGCGGAAGAAAAATCAGATTTTGATTTCGCCGATGGTTTTGGCTTCCTGCTTTTCGAGGATGGGATCGACGACCTTCTTGATGAAGCGCTCGGTCTGCTCCTCGGCGCGGCCGGTGTACTTCTCCGGCGCGAGCAGCGCGGTCAGCGCCTCGCGGCTCATGGGGAAGGCCGGGTCGTCGGCGATGCGGTCCAGCAGATCGCTCTCGAGGCCGTCCTGCTTCATGCGCATGGCCGCTGCCTGAGAATGCACGCGCACGCGCTCGTGAATCTCCTGACGGTCGCCGCCGTTCTTGACGGACTCCATGATGATGTCCTCGGTGGCCATGAAGGGCAGGTTCTCATTCACGCGGCGGGCGATCATCTTGGGATAGACCACCATGCCGTCGGCGATGTTGGCATACAGCTCCAGCACCGCGTCGGTGGCGAGGAACGCCTCGGGCAGGGACAGCCGGCGGTTGGCGCTGTCGTCCAGCGTGCGCTCGAACCACTGGGTCGCGGCGGTCATGGACGCGTCCTGGGTCAGCGCCATCACGTGGCGGGACAGTGCGCAGATGCGCTCGGAGCGCATGGGATTGCGCTTGTAGGCCATGGCCGACGAGCCGATCTGGTTCTTCTCAAAGGGCTCCTCGATTTCCCGGAAGGACTGAAGCAGGCGCAGATCCTGCGCGAACTTGTAGGCGCTCTGCGCCACGCCCGAGAGCGCGTCCAGCACGCGGCTGTCCAGCTTGCGGGGATAGGTCTGGCCGGAGACCTCGAACACCTTCTCCATGCCCATCTTCCTGGCGATGCGCGCTTCCAGCTCGTCCACCTTTGCGCCGTCGCCGTCGAACAGCTCCATGAAGCTGACCTGCGTGCCCGTCGCGCCGCGGTTGCCCAGCAGGCGCAGCGTGGACAGCGCAAAGTCGATCTCCTCCAGATCCATGGTCAGATCCTGCATCCACAGGCAGGCGCGCTTGCCCACGGTGGTCAGCTGCGCCGGCTGCAGATGGGTGTAGCCCAGCGTCGGCAGGCCCTTGTATTCCCACGCGAAGGCGCGCAGGCGGCGGAGCACCTCCACCACCTTCTCGCGCACCAGCTTCAGCGCGTCGCGCAGCATCAGCACGTCGGCGTTATCGGTGACGTAGCAGCTGGTCGCGCCCAGATGGATGATGCCGCGGGCGTTGGGGCACACGTCGCCATAGGCGTGCACGTGAGCCATCACGTCGTGGCGGACGCGCTCCTCGTGGCGGCGGGCGGCCTCATAGTCGATGTCGTCCACGTGCGCCTTCAGCTCGTCCACCTGCGCCTGGGTGATGGGCAGGCCCAGCTCCATCTCGGATTCCGCCAGCGCCACCCACAGCCTGCGCCAGGTGGTGAACTTGCGGTCGGGAGAGAACAGATACTGCATCTCCGGGCTGGCATAGCGGCTGTTCAGCGGGGATTCGTAGGTATTCTTCATGGTTTCGCGCTCCTTTTGTCGTCAGCCGCGGAGAATCAGCGCATCGCGCTCGGCACCCACGGAAACGTAGGCAATCGGGCAGCCGACGCGCGCCTCGATGAACTTCACATAGTCCTGCGCCGCCTTGGGCAGATCCTCGAATCTGCGCGCGCCGGAGATGTCGCACTTCCAGCCGGGCAGCGTCTCGTAGACCGGCTCGCAGTCGTACAGATCGGGCGTGTAGGGGAAGCGGTCGATGGTCTCGCCGCGGAGCTTGTAGGCCACGCAGACGGGAATCTCGTCCAGATAGGACAGCACGTCCATCTTGGTCAGCGCCAGCGCCGTCGCGCCCTGCAGCTTCGTGCCGTAGCGGGTGGCCACGATGTCCATCCACGCCACGCGGCGGGGACGGCCGGTAGCCGCGCCGTATTCCGCGCCGGCTTCGCGCAGGTCGTGCGCCGCCTGTCCGTCCAGCTCGCCCACGAAGGGGCCCTCGCCCACGCAGGTGGAATAGGCCTTGGTCACGCCGATGACCTCGTCCACCTTCAGCGACGGAAGTCCGCAGCCCACCGGCGCGTTGGCCGCCAGCGGCGAGGAGGACGACGTGAAGGGATAGATGCCGTAGTTGATGTCGCGCAGCGCGCCCAGCTGCGCCTCGAACATGATGGACTTGCCGGCCGCCTGCGCGCTCTCCAGCAGCTCGCCCGCGTCGCACAGATAGGGAATCAGCGGATCGCCGTAGGTGTGAATCCACTGGAGCACCTCGTCGTAGGAGATGGGCTGCTGGCCGTAGCCCTTGACGATGATGTCGTTCTTCCAGTCGATCAGCCGGTGCAGATGCTTCTCCAGCGTCTCGGGATGCTTCAGGTCGCCCATCTGGAGCGCCTTCTTCATGTACTTGTCTCCGTAGATCGGGCTGATGCCGCGCAGCGTGGAGCCGAAGTGATCCTTGCCCAGCCGCTGCTCCTCCCACTTATCCTGCGCGGGATGGATGGGCAGCACCATGATGGCGCGGTCGGAGATTTTGAGGTTGTCGGGAGTGATGGAGACGCCCTTTTCGCGCAGGCGGTTCATCTCCTCGTCGATGTGCTTCAGATCGACCACCACGCCCGCGCCCAGCAGGTTGACGGCCTCGCGATGGAAGATGCCGGAGGGCAGCAGGTTCAGCGCGAACTTGCCGTATTCGTTGATCACCGTGTGGCCGGCGTTGTTGCCGCCCTGATAGCGGACAACCACTTCGAACTGGTTGGCAAAGTAGTCGACCATGCGGCCCTTTCCCTCGTCGCCCCAGTTGATTCCCACGATTGCGGTATTGGACATGCGAATTCACCTCATCATCGAACGTTTTTCAGCACGTTCAAAGTTATCATTCGGAAATTCAGGCCGTTTCTGACCATTTCCAATTCATTATAGCAGATTCCGCCGGTTTTTTCTATCATTTCCGTGAAAAAGCGGAATTTAACACGAATTTCCCGACCGGCTCGAGATTTCCTTTTCCGCTCAGCGCGCCGGATTCTTCAGCGCGCGCACCTGCTCGGCCAGCGCCTGATACTCCGCGTTCAGCTTCTCCGGCGAATCGCCCCTGCGCGGCGCGCTCATCCGGGCGGCCAGGTCGGCCATGCGCATCTGCAGCACCGAGATCTCCAGCCGGGCCTGCTCCGCCGCGCGATCCCGCTGCTCCCGCTCGGCCTGCCGCGCCTGCGTCTCCTCGAAGGAGACGAGCTTTTCGCCCTCGAACCGTGCGAATCGCGTGGCCACCGCCTCGCTGAAGGCCGCGTCGTGGCTGACGAACAGCAGCGTGCCGCGATAGCCGCTCAGCATCTCCTGAAGCGCCTCCAGCGCGAACACGTCCAGATGGTTCGTCGGCTCGTCCAGCAGGAGCAGATTGGCCTCGGAGAGCAGCAGCTTCGCCAGCGCCACGCGGCCGCGCTCGCCGCCGGAGAGCACGCCCACCGGCTTGAACACGTCGTCGCCGCGCAGGTTCAGCCGCGCCAGCACCGTGCGCACGTCGCTCTCCGCGTGGGCGGACTGGCGCATCACGTTTTCCAGCGCCGAGCGCCCGGGATCCAGCGTGCTCTGATGGCTCTGGTCGAACCAGCCCACGCGCACCGCGGGGTTGAAGCGGATGGCGCGGTCGGAACTGCCCTCGGCCTCGCCCACCAGCAGCCGTCCGT
>ULQJ01060496.1_pt1 | contig 93336 bp, 88 predicted proteins | sample 1954331 | NCBI WGS metagenome assembly ULQJ01 (sample SAMEA4835651, study PRJEB28245) | human gut metagenome | biome: gut microbiome; material: fecal sample | place: Denmark | collected 2008 | reverse complement strand
CTGGACGAGGACAATTTCCATGACACCTACCTTTTCGTAAGGAAGCAGGTGCTAGTCCCCGGAAAGGACATAACGGATTATGACACGTATTTTGTCGGATGCTACAAAAAAGCGGCTCTGGTAAAGATAAAAAGAGAGAACCGGTATGCCCATCCTGAAGACGATTTTTTCCTCAGATGCGGTGAGGAGGCGGAGTTTCTTTCCACGGACGACCTGAACGGATGTGAGAGGCTGGTAAGGGACATACTCCGCTTTATCCGGCAGAAATTCTCTTATGACGAATACCGGATGTTCATGCTCCGGTTCTACGAGGCCAGTTTCTCTTTCAAGGCACTGGCGGAATGCATGGGCATCTCAGCTATGGCAATATCACAGAAAGTATGCGCCATAGTGGAAGCGGTGCGCTCGCATAGGAGTTTTGCGTGGAGGAGCCAGATGCTGGTAATTGAAGGAGCGATATCCTGAACGGAAGTCATTTATCACCATTATAAAAGGAAAGGACTATGGCACTTATCGTATATAACAAGGAGAATTCCCGTCCGCAGGAAGTCACATACAAGGGCAAGCGGACCATCAATCTGGACAGCAGGGGAACTGTCTATCTATCAAAGATGATGTCAATTGAACTGGGTGTTCTTGGCGGAGGCCGGGTAAGCTTTGCGCATGATGACGAGACGGGGGACTGGTACATCTGCCGTACCACCGATGATGACGGGTTCATCGTATGGAAGGACAAAAGATGTGCAAGATTCTCTGCGGGGTTTATCGTGCACAGGCTCATGCGGCAGGCGAAGGTGGAGCGGAAAAGCGTACAGTTCATGATGGCGAAGACACCCATGGAGGTGAACGGAACGGTCTATTACAAGATACTGCTCTCGAATCCGATTTTAAGATAGGCTGTACATAAAATAAATATACACCAAGGAGTGTCTGACCGGGTATAGACCCGCTGGACGCCCCTTTCTTTTTGTCACACTCCATTGGCGGGACGAACAGGTTCCCATGTCTTTTCGTCTGTCATTCCCATCGTTCCACGTGTCAGCGTGAGTTCCGTGTACCGGTACGGACCATCTCGTCAAGCACATCCCCATGCTCGTCCAGATGACGGTTGAGCACATTGTCAAGGAATGCCGGTACGGTCATGCCCTCGCTGAGCAGGGGGAGTATGCGTGCCAGTCTGCGGTAGGTCTCATAACTGATATAGGTCTGCTTGCGGTGGACGTACTCCCTGCGGCTGAGATAGTCGGCACGATATGTCTTCATCCTTTCCGCAAGGGAGGTCCCTGACCGGACAGCGGGCTTGTGGAAAACGGTCGGCTTTTCTGTCCTGCCATCGGGTATGGATACAGACTCCTTCCCTTCCTTTCCCCTGTCTTCCTCTTTCTCTATCCCGTCCGGATGCGTCTTCGGACATCCGTCGGCATCGGTCTCGTGCGCCATGATCTCTTTCAGGCGTTCCTCATTCACGTTCATAAATTCCTTTCTTCTCATGCCTTTTGCCTGTCAGGATGGATAATGCATTCTATCTCTCCGGCCAGCGTATCAAGACCGCTGCCTTTCAGCAATTTCCCGGAAGGAGGGAAAAGCGTACTTCTGAAAAGGATCCGCTCCTCGGGGGAGGTTTCCCTGCCATAGCGCTCCATATCCGGTATGACCGTATCGAGAGCCTTCAATCCCAGTTCCTTGAAAAGAAGTCCGTACTGATAGGACAGCCTTTTGGATACACGCCCGTCCATCCGGTTCCAGAACATACGGATTTCCTTCAAGGGCATGTCCGGATTCTGCTGTATGAAGTCTTTCAGGGCCAATAAGAAGGAAAGGCTGCTTTGCATCACCATACGGTCCTGTATGATCGGGGTGAACACATAGTCCATATTGACAATCGTCTTAATGACTCCAGGCGAGTTCACCGTTCCCGGAAGATCAAAAAAGAGAATGTCACACCCACCTGTCAAGGGAAGTGCCGTCTTCAGTTCCTTGCCCGGAACGCTGGTAAGGACAGGATACGCCTTTTTGCCCGTCCGGTCGAACTGTCCGCACAACATACGCTGGAGATTCACGTTCTTTTCCACATTTTGGGTATCCCGACTGCGCAGCGCCTTGATACTGAACTGGGGATAGTCACAGTCCACGACCGCGACATTATATCCCATTACGTAATGAAAATAACCGGCAAGAAGCACCGTCATGGTGGACTTGCCCACGCCGCCTTTCTGACTGCTCATGGCGACAAAGACACATCGTTTGCTCATAGGCTTCCGAATGATTGGTTAATAATCGTTTTGTTGTCCCGTCCTTTTTTAATCACGCCGGCTCCTTGTACCGATGGTTTCCCATATCATGAAACTGTCATGTCATCTCGAAAACATTCCCGCCCCGCCGGTCCAAAGCCGTGCCGGAAGAATGCAGGAAGGCTGTCTGCCGGTACCGTACCATTTTCACGGGGTCCCGACATTTCCGGAGCTTGTCATGAGAAACTCTCATACTTGCAATACGATCTTCCATTTTCCTCTTGACATATTGACATAACATCATGATGGAATGTCAATAGCAGGAACTGTCGGAGCGCCGACATGGGGATATTCCGGTGACCGGGCATGACACCGTTTTTATATCCCGTTGCAAAAGTATGGCAGATGCCGCCAAATCCGGCTTTGGTGACATCAGATGTCATCAGATGTCACCAGATGTCCGGATACTAACAGATAACCAAGCGGTTATACTTCTCTTTAAAAGCGGGTATTGAAACAAAATTTGATCAGAAAAAACCTCTTTTTGTGTAAACGTTGCATGGCAATCCGAATTTATGAGGATTCTCTGTTCAAGCGAACAGAGCAAGTTGTGTCCTTGTCCGACAAAAGTCTTTTGTCGGACAAGGACCAACTTGCCCGCCCCAAGGGCGGGAGAATCCGCTCCAAAGTCGCGGATTCTAGAAGAAAAAGTACAAACCAAAAATCTCATGTGTATGGAGAAAACAACAGGGATAAGGACGGGTAGAAAGCCCCAAAAAGATCCGGTAGACAAAAGTACAGTTTCCGACTGAATGCCGAAAAGAACATAGGAAATCCGTTTGATCGTAGATTTGTTCCGTGACCGAATATAAAAAGCCGATATCCTGCAAGATTGACTTGTTATGAGATATCGGCTTGAAAAAGAATGTATTTTATGAAAAAAGTCACCAATAATCCCATTCCAGTTTGTCTGTGTGGAACTGGAATAGGCATGAGAAGATCCATACACTTTTTCCGGAACAGCCTGTTTCCCATTATCCACTATAATAGCAATATCATGAGATCCGGGAGATAAATAAGAAGACAACTCATATTGTTGGGCTGTAGAAATATTACTATTAGTTCCAACCTCTTTCCCATCAATCCAAACGGTCGTTGGCTTAGTCCGTTCCATTATCAAACGGATACATGTACCTCTCCACTCCTCCGGTATACATACAGTCTTGTGTACAGTGCTATTTCTTCAAACACATACTCTTTAGAAAGAGCTGTAGTCTGACCGTATCTGTATTATAAATACCCTTTCTTTCATAACCGGTAGTACATGGCAGGAATAAAGAATCGGGACAACCAACCAGAAATAATCCCTGTTGCTGCTGTATCCAACTGTACCCCACAATTCCCGCTTAAAAGTATCCGATTTCAAGAATCAGAGCGAAATTGTTGAGTACAAGCTAATAGAAATCCAATAATTGACAATAAGACAATATGTTTAATCAAACACTTCATTCTTTTAGAGTTTCCAATTACATATTTTATGATACATATTTCACCCAAGTCAATCCTCAATGATCAGGCGAAGCCCCACATTATTGACACGCTGCCAGGGCAGATAAACACGGCGGGCAGTTGCTGTAGCATCTTTCGGACGGTCTATCCATGAACCGCCACGGGCCACGACCTGACGGGTATCAGCTGTCGCCTGGGCTTTTTCACTGTAAGGATAAGGAGCATACAGTGAACGAGTCCATTCCTGCAGGTTACCATGCATGTTGATCAGCCCGAACGGGTTCGGCCTGTAGTTATATCCATCGGACGGTATCATCATACCGTCATTGACCGTCTCAACTTTCGGCAGATAATTGTAATACGGGAACCAGGGATTATCCTTTGCCATCGGCTGCGGATCGATACCTGTTACCGCCATTTTTTCCAACTGGACATCCGCTAGGTTTTCATACGAGCCAAAGTTGGCATCCATCGCACCATACCAAAACGGCTGGTCGCTACCACCACGACAGGCCCACTCCCACTGCACTTCTGTCGGAAGCGTCACCTTCAATCCGGTCTTTTCCGAAAGTATATCGCAATACTTCATAGCTTCTTCATAGCTGACACGGATAACCGGCTGGTTCGGTTTATTGGCCGGATAACCGGGAGTTGTATGATCCTTCCAGAACTGTGCATAGATACGACTGTCATGCTCCGGAACCAACGCATTATACTGTTCGTTGGTCAACTCTTTTTCCGACATCCAGAAACCCTTTTTTACTTCGGCCTTGAATGCAGGGGCTTGATCCGGATAAGCATCATTCGTTCCCATTACAAACTTGCCTGCCGGTACACGTACGAAAGTGATCTTTACACCATCAGCCACTTCCACATCTTTCCGAAGTCCTGTTTCCTTTGATAACAGATTCTGAATATCTTCAGCCGTCAACGGCCATCTTTTCATCTTTACCGCTTTATGTTTTGCCGAAGTCACCTTTTCCGGCATTGCCGGACAGATTTCTCCTTTACCTTTCAGATAAGAAGCATAATCGGCCAACTCTTTACGCCAATCCACACCGGCATTGCCATATTTATCAGCCAGCTCCTTACGACGTGTATATTGGTCGTAACCATTCAACAGATCTGCATCGAATGTACCACGGCCCGGTGCATTCATATCAATCCACATAACCAGATGCTCCCATTCGTTGTCGGTCAGCTTCACATTATGATGTCCACGTTCCAACATACGAACAATCTCACTGGTAGAAGCATGGTACTCATACGGGCTCATGACATACATATCCGCTTCCGGCCCTTGGCGGTTCACATACGGATGGAAAGCCAGATAACTCTTCTGGAAATAACGTGTACCGCTCCAGTCGGTAATACCTACGGATGTCGTATCCTTGAAGTTCGGACGTTCCGGTTTGCTTCCATCGTGGCAAGCCACACAAGCACGATCAAGAATGGGTTGAATCTCATAAGCGAAAGTATAAGGGCGAACGCCGCCTTCCGCTATTTTCAATTCATGAGGTTGACGGGTAGAAGCCTGCACGCGTTTCGGAACAGGAATGGTATTCTGGTCTTCATGGCAACCGACACACGAAACGACTTCGCCCGGCATACCGGTCAGCCAGCTACGCATCCATTGTACGGCACGTCCGTTTTTATCCAACGGTTGCAAAGAAACAGGTGTATTGGCTGGAATCTTAAAGATAGCAGAGCCGTCTTTCTCCACAGGAACTGTACCCAGCAAACGCTTGATATCCCATCCTGCCTGGATACCGTGGTTATAATGATCGGATAATGTCCGGCGATACGCATACTCGTATGCATACACACGGAACGACTTGATCTCTCCACGCGGAACGCCTCTTAAGCCTTCGCCTTCATAGACATCCTGGATAAAGACAGTCGCTTCCTTTTCATTCGGTTTGATACGATCTGGGATTGCCGGAGGTATAGGAGTACTTTTCACCGGAACAGAATAGATCATACCGGCATCGTCGGCATTAGCAACCAATGTTAGGTTATCATAAATATCCACCAGGTAAATTCCCCAACGACTGTACGGAGACAGTTTGGCTGTTACCAAGAAAGTTTCGTCCGTCAGCGGATACGGTTTAATAAACTGCGGCCATACGCCGTTCACCAGTTCATCTTTTACTTCCGGAATGATCGGACGACCACGGAAAGGCAATTCCTGAATCATTCCTTTTTCTTCCTTACGGCTCTTTGCCGGATCAAAAATCATCAGACGACCGGAACGGGCCACTCCATGATGACCGGAGATAACTCCGACGAAACGGTTGGTATGCTTCGGTAACGGCTGCACATCGAAAATACTGTTCGGAAACATGGAACCGCTACCATACAGCGACTTCTGTTCGGTTCCGTCCGGATTCATGTGCATCACGATACGAGAGAAATAATGTGTCAGGTCGGTATACTCCCAACGGACATACATTACTTTTCCGTTTGCCATCACTACCGGATGCCAATTCGCATCCTGATCGAAAGTCAGACGGCGCAGGTAACCGTTACTGGGGTCATACAGAACCATATTACCAACCGCATCACTACCGTTTACACAAGGTACGCCTTGATAACCGATATTGGAGATCGCCAGCATACGTCCGTCAGGCAGATAGGTTCCATCGAAGAACTCCAGATCCGGTTCCGGGATATTGGTAACCTGCTTAGCCTCTCCGTTGTTGATATCCAATTCATGTACCTGCCATCTCCTTGTCGTATCCAAAGCGGTAAACATCAAACGTTTTCCGTCCCAGTTCAATACCAAGTCGGTAACGGAAGAACCGTCCACAGCCGGTTTATAAAGTACTTTCTCGCTCAATTCGCCACTTTGCAAGCCCGACAATTCAACCAGTTGAGCCTTAAAGTTCTTACGGCTGGCAGAACTTAGGTTCGACCAGTTGTTCGGCTGAATCCCCAGACTGCCCGCTCCAACGAAATTAGCTCTTTCGCCCAGATCGAACTTAACCGTCAACATTTTGTCGACATTCACATCCGGACTCATCAGCATCAACTTTCGTTTTAAAGTCAATGTTTTATTTGCCTTGTCGATAGCCTGAGCATCTCCGGTATAAATACCATCAAAACCACCAGCCAGCAACGACTTCAATTCACCGAAACGTTTATCCGCCAATACTGCATCAAATCCAGAACTTTTTTTCATGATACCTAAAGCCTCCTGAATAGCTTCCGGCTTCATCCATTCCAGTTCAGCCTGTATCTCCAAAACAGACAGTAAGCGGACTGTCAGATCTTTATATGCTGCCATCCGTTTGGATAGACTCGACTGAACAGCAGCCTTGTCCAGTTCGGTCTGAAAATAAGAGTCGTTCTTTAACTCTTTCATCATAGCAACCAGTTCCTTTTGGGTCCTGTCAAGCTGTTCAGAGGTAACTTCCTCCTTTATCTCACAACTGGGTTGTGCGGATAATGTACCTCCACTCAACAAACTGAAGGTCACACATCCTGTAATCAATAACTTCTTCCACATAGATGTTTATTTAATAACAAATTCGTCCATCGCTTTCCCATCCAGATACTCTTCATCCTGCGAAGCATACAGACCATCCATGATATAATCCACCTGCGGGAATGCAGCCAGTATTTTACGGATAAGTGTTGCTTTATCGGATTTATATATCGGAGCATTGGTATTCCACAATTGATCATGAATATCCTTTTCCGGTGCAGAAATGAGGATTTCTTTGATCTCCATCTGCTTCAGACGATTCAAATCGGCATCCAGACTGACCTCGTTATTCAACAGCAACGACAGGGCCGGAGCTAATGTAAAGTTCGGGCGGTTCACCTCCCCGACCAGTTTCTGAAGCCCCTCTATCGTATCAGGCGTACGGCCGACAGACTGTCTCAGCAACAAACGGATATTTTTCTTTGCCGCATAATCAGATAATACCTGGAAGGATTCTTTCAGCGAAGCATAAAACTGTTCCATCGTATAATTATTTTCGATGGTCCGCTGGGTAGAAATCAACAATTCGTCAGCACCTAGTATTTCCATCTTATCGATAACTCCTTTCATCGCCTCCATACTCTTCTGATAGAAAGGAGGATCATTATTTACAATTCTCAAATCCGGATACAGGTTCAGCCCCGAAGTCAGGTCGACCGTCATTTTCAGTTTCTGCCGTCCCAGCCAGCCGGCCTCCTGTTTCAAAGTCTCTTTTTCCCGGTTATGCAGATAACGCCAGTCGATCACGACACGGTCATAATGTTCGAAGAATGTCGGGCGTGAAAGGATTTCTTCCTTTACATCCTGGATATTACGCAGTACAAGCGCCCGTCCGATCGTATTCGCTACTGGAGTACTTTCCGGCATAACTGTCACGTCTGCCTTATTATCCAGGCAGACGCGGAAAATACGGACATTTCCACCAGCTATCGTATGGGCTGTGTTTTTACCAAACGATGTGTTCAGCATCACCTTAGGTGCATAGCCTACTGCCTGCATCTCCGAGCAATCGGTCGGTAATTCTTTGATATAAACTATTTTTCCCGCCTTTGTTCCGATCGAAAACTCTTTCGGTTCCCAAGACTCATTGGAGATCAGAACCGTATATTCGCCGTTTCCTCTCGTACAGGTCACAAGACTTAACTCCGGATTGGTTTCAAACAGTTGCACAGAAGTAAAAATATCTTCCATCAGTGCTTTCGTATGGTTCAGTATTGGATAAGGTTTATCCAACGGCTTTTCTTCCATCACCTTTACAGGCAATTCACATTGCGGTTGCTCTGTAACGCCATACGGAGAAGCGAGAACTGTCACTTTCCCTTTGCCTGCATTCAATTCGATGGCAGCCGGAAATTCATTACTTTTTTGCAATACAGTAGCGGAAGCCGGATAGATTAATTCGGCTAATGTGTAAGGAGCACGCTCCTTGAATGACTCACCTTTATATGTAATCGGTGCAGTACATACCTTTGTCTTTTCTCCGGTACGGATACCGGCTATTCCATCCGGCATGTTCTTCAATGAACCAGCCGTAATGACCAGATGACCACCAGCGTGTATATAGGCATTCAGTTTATCATTAATCTCCTGCCCCGGATGCAGTTCATCGGCAATGACCAATACCGGATATTGTTTCAATACCCACAGCGGGGCATCACTCATCAGACAGTCAGCAATATCTCCGTAAGGGTTCGGAGTGATAAACCCTCTTTCATCTTTATAATAGGAAGCATCCTGATAACCCGGATACAAAACATCAAGCATTCCGTCCGTCAGATAATCCGGCAACTCATACGGCAGATTCCCCCATACTTTATAAGCCTGTCTGGAATATAGATGACGCGGGAAAGACCAGCCGGAAAAGAAATCGGTCATCAATGCTACCGGTGTGTACATCACACCCGGATCACCGTATTTATCTACCCATTTAACCGCACTCTGCTGTATCTTTCCGATGGGACTCAGCTTCTTATCATCTATCCGCATGGACCCTTCAAAACCGACAGCCACACAATCGTACATCAAATGAGTATAGATCAACCGTTTCAGCAATCCGAGAGAGGTTCCCTTCAGCGGACCTCCGCTATTGTAATCATTATCGATACCTTCCGCATTCGAATCGTACGATTTCCATCCCCAACGATTCCATACGGAAGCATTTCCGAACCAGTTTACACCATACTGTTTCCCGGCTCCACGGATAAATGAATAATAGATCTGTGAGTTAGGCAAACCCTGCGCCGTTTCAGCTCCGATCAGGGTATAAACGCCTTCTTTCAGAAAATAATGTCCGAAGTTCAGAGAAACAAGCGTCGCCATTTTGTTTCCCAACTGATCGCCCATTTCCTGAAAATGACGCTGGAAATTAAAATATTGTTGTTTGCGATCTGCCCCTAAAGGATACATACGGGGAGCAAAACTACCGACATAACGCCCATCCTGTTCACCGTTATCCATGCCCAGCCAATGGTCGCCCAGTTCTTTCTCGAAAAGATCGAGTACGCCGTCCGGGATAACGAACTGGGTCCAGTACCCACCAGGACCAGAACCGGGAATATATCCCCAAAGGTCGAACAGATACAGGTTTCTTCTCTTTATCTCGGCAACGACCTCTTTCAGATTATCCTGAAAAACCAGCGGATAGGAAACCCACAGGATATCCCCTAGTTTATCTTTCACCACCCATTGATCGAGCTTTTGCTTGTAATCTCCGGAGAGATCACGAAGGGCTATAAACTGAATTTTGTTATTAAAGAAAGAGGCATCCGGCGATTTCACATGATGACGTTGATAATCGGGATGATGGGACGGGGGCATTTGATAGGGATACAGCTTAATACTGTTCTGTGCAAACGGTCGGTCAGGATACAACAATCCCAACGAAACAATAAGTATAAAAATCTTTTTCATAAATATTTATTATTGTTGTTACATTAACATAAAGACAACTGATAAACCGATTATCTTTTATCACAACAAAGTTTTGTTTACTTTTTGCAAATCAGCATCTTTTCGTCCATAAAAAAGTTTATAAACGAAATAAATATATATATTTTCAAATATAGATCTATAAAACTGTTCAAATCAGATTAATCCAAAGAAGTCGATAAGTATTCTTTTAGAACCAAACGAAGTTGCGCTAACGCCTTCTTCTGATACAGTTTTACAGTATTAATAGAAATACCCATTTCTTCCGAAATCTCGGCATAGGTCAAATTTTTATATCGGCTCAGTTCAAAAACCCTTTTATACTGGGAAGGTAGTTCTTTCACTGCTTTATCAACCCGCTCTATCAACTCCCTAGAAAGAACGTAATCGAGGGGAGATTCATCCAGAGAAAACAAAGTACTCCTTTCTACAACAGTATCATCCAACTCCACATATTCAGGTTGATTTTGCCTAAGGTATGACAAGCACGCATTATGAACAGCCCTGACTAAATAAGCCCTGACGGAAGTAATAACCAATGTCTCTCTGTTTTCCCATAACCAGCGAAATACATCACCGACAACCTCCTCTATTATATATTTTTCCGTGATGTAAGAACGTGCCTCATAACAAAGAAAAACATAGTACTTTTTGAATAAAAGCTCAAAAGTTTTATGATTTCCCTTCTTCAAGTCTAAAATCTCACCAACGACAGCCATTCTCCCTGATTAAATGCATTCCCTTATTAATGCATATATATATGTATTTCAGTTTGTTAATTAAGCCTCAATACCATTTGCCAAATAAAAATGACTAGAAAAAACGTTCCTTTTTTTTAGTCATTTTTATTTTCTCGGAGTTGTTATTTTTTTTGGCTTAGAAAAGGATTTATCTTTCACATTTTTAGTACTTTTAGTGGCAATATCTATTTGAATGAACAAGACTGAAAAAATGACTAAAAAAAGGAACGTTTTTTTTAGTCATTTCTTTTTAATGGCTAAAACTTTAATTATCAAAGAAAATACCAGGAAAATCAACTAAAAAAACCTCCCTGGTATTCCTTTTTTTAAACTACATTATTAAATATAATTCGGATCTTGAACCAGAACACCACCAGCTTTATCAATTTCACTCTGTGGCAATGGGAAATAATAGAATGCAGGCTTAAAGACCTTTATATAAGTGGGTAGTGCAGGATCAGCTGCACCATTCACTAATTTTTCCATTAATTTCCAACGTTTTAGTTGAAAGTAACGATGGCCTTCAAATACAAATTCTACACGCCATTCATTACGAATGCGTTCACGCATCTGCTCTTTAGTCAAACCGGTAGGTAACTCAGGTTGACCGGAACGAACACGGATCTGATTAACCGCATCATATACTTTCTGAGTCGGTCCGTTTACTTCATTTTCTGCTTCAGCAATCATCATCAACACCTCGGCATAACGTAAAATAATTACATCCGCATCAGATATAGTCGAATAACTCGGCATTTCTTTTGTCGGCTGAATCAACTTCATCATTCCAAATCCTGTTTGCATCTGATTGGTAATTGTTACCGGCTCTCCATCTTGTCCATCTATCGAGAAATCAGCTACACCACTATGGCAAACCGTTTCATACAAACGACGATCGCGATTTTGGAACAATTTAGTCCTTTCAGCTTTATTAGCATCTCCTAATTCTCCGGTAGCCAGTAAAGATTCATCGACTGGGACAGTCAACGGAGATTCACCCCATTTCAGACCATCTGTACACTCAAATGCATCTACTAAATCACGAGTCACACCGCAAGTAGTCCATGCTGCATAATACAAGTCCATACTATGGGTTATATTCGGTGCCAAATAACGAACGGAGAACATAATCTCAGGAGAAGCCAGCTGCTTGGAAGATATAAAGTTATCACGCATCCGATCCGCCAAACTATACCCATTGATTGATTCCAACAAAGAAACAATATCCCCCATTTTAGAAGGATCTGCATTTCCTTTATCATCGTAGGCTTCAGCCAACATGAGACGAGCCTTAAGTGCTTTCAAAGCACCCGGAGAGAAATATCCGGACATTTGGGCATCAGAATAAGGTTTATCCGGCAAAGCAGCTATGGCTCCGTCAAAATCATTCATTATCTGAGCATAAATATCAGCACGTGAAGCTTTTGCCTGATACATGTTATCCATTGTCAAAGACTCTGTAACCAAAGGAACTTCCCGATAACACTGGTACAACCAGGAATAAAAATATCCTCTCAATGCTTTCGCTTGCGCAAGCATAAAAGATTTCTCATCAGCAGACATATCAGTTCCTTGATAAGCTTCCAAATTTTCCATCAATAAATGAACACGAGCTATACCTTGGTAACAATGCTTATACATGTAAGTCACATACCCGGAAGTATTCGGATCTAAATCACCTAAAGCAATCGTCTTAGTCTTTCCGTATGTATCCTCGTCATGCTGGCAAATGGAGTTGTCAGTAAGATTATCAAAACAAGCCACAATTTGCGACATGACTCCCGGCCATTCATATACCATAGAAAAACTTCCTGCCAATGCAGATTGAAAATCACTCTTTTTCTGCCAAAAAATAGACTGTGAAGGTGAAGAAGGGGGATCTTTCTGTAAAAAATCACTACAAGAAGTAGTAGAACTCACTAACAAAGCCGAAGCCAATATAATATTTACTATTTTTTTCATTGCATTCTACTTTTAAAATTCAACATTCAAACCAAATGAACAAATTCTATTCTGTGGATAAACAGCAGCACGTCCATCACCTTCACGCTCCGGATCCAACCCATAGAATTTCGTAAACGTCAATAAGTTATCCCCTGAGAAATAAACTCTTACTCTCGACATCTTTACTTTATCCGTAACAGATTTAGGCAAAGTATAACCGAACGTCAAATTCTTCAAACGGAAATAAGAAGCATTCTGCAACATATAAGTGTTTGGTCTGGTATTCTTATTACCGCCCAAATTATCAAAATACAGACGCGGATGTTCAGCATTATACGGATTTTCTTCCGTCCACATGCCTTCTATATATTCACGTGTCGGAGCAGATCCCTGACGGAACGGATAAATTCCCCACTCGTTTGTATACCATTTCTTACCCGAAACACCTTGTCCCTGCAAAGACAGGTCGAAGCCTTTCCAGTTTGCTCCTAGATTGACGGAATATTCAAATCCGGGGAAACGTCCTGAAATAGGTACACGGTCATTGTTGTCAATCACGCCGTTATTATCCTGATCCTTATATTTCAAGTCGCCAGGCAATGTGTTGTCATTAAACTGTTTCGGTGAATTTTTTACTTCATCTTCCGTTGCAAAAATACCGATGCACTCCAGCATATAGTATTCATTATAAGGAAGTCCTTCTCTTCTCAGTTTATATCCATCTATTTCTTCCGCACCAAACTTAGTCAATTTGTTCCTTGAACGGTCAAAATAAACACCGGCATTGTATTGCAAACCTTTGAAGACACCGTCTGTAATCATGTTATTATAATTGAAAGCAATTTCAAAACCTTTGTTTTCAACTTCTCCGCTATTAACAGTCGGAGCTTCCAAACCTAAAATGTTTGAAACCTGAGATTTACGTAAAATGTCTGAAGTCACCTTCTTATACCAGTCAAATGTTACATTCAGTCCATTAAACACCTGCAAATCGAAACCAACATCAGTTATAGTCGTAGTTTCCCATTTGATATCACGGTTTGCATATGCTTTCTGCTGATAACCTACCGTTTCTGTTTTCTTATCAAACGGATAGTTAGAAACACCGGCAATCATTGCCTGATAAGGATACAGACCAATGTTCTGGTTACCCAACTGTCCCCAAGAAGCACGGATCTTGGCATTATTCAACCAATTCAGATTCAAATCTTTTATAAAATCTTCTTCGGTAATACGCCAACCGGCAGAAAATGATGGGAAGATACCCCAACGATTTTCTGAAGAAATACGGGACGTACCGTCATAACGCATATTTGCTTCAAACAAATAACGTTCTTTAAAATTATAGTTCAAACGGGCAAAAACAGACTGAATAGCCCATTCTTCCAATTTACCTTCATTAGACCAGTTCGCATTAGATCCCGCATCAATCACCGGCAGATCGAACGCATACTCTTTTCTGAAAGCTCTTACCGTTTCATACTTTTCAGACTCCTGGCTATAACCAGCCATGATATTGAAATTATGATACAGGTTCGGAGTTGTGAAATCATATTTCAGATAGGTATACAAATTTGTATAAAAACGCCGCTGGTCTTCTACCGTCAAGCCGTTTGCTCCTCTATCCAGATAACCTGTTTGTTCACCTGTATGATAGTCATAAATAGGGACATCAGAACCTCCCCATTCCTTCCATTTGTTAGATTGCAAACGAACGGCACCTTTCGTGTACCAGCTCAGTCCTTTGGCCAATTTAATATCCAACCACAATTGCGCATTTATATCGAAATCCTGATAATTCTTATTCGTACCCGTACCTATGATAGCCGGCATATTCTTATTGTGAGATTCGAATGAATAAGCAGAATTTGTCCAACGGGTAACTCCTGACCCATCGTCCGGCAACCAAGGCATATAAGTCGGAGCTTGCGACATCGTCGAAAGTAAAACGTCACTTTGTCCCTGACGAGGTTCATCCCGATCACCATACATCAAATTGGTGTAGGTACCGATCTTGATAAAATCCGTAATTTGTGAAGTCAAATCGACAGTTGCATTGTACTTTTGGTAATCGAAACCTTTCAACGTACCCGGCTGGTCTACAAAATTCAAAGCCACATTATACGTAGTCCTTCCTGCATTACCGGCGATCGACAAATTATGGTTTTGGACAACAGCCGGATTAAACATATAATCCAACCAGTCAAAATTAGGATACTGTACGCTACCACCACCATTCCGGTAAGCATTGATCTGTTCCTGCGTATAACGCTCTCCAGCACCGGAATTCGCTTTGGCAAGATTATACAGTTCCATATATTCGGCAGAATTAGTCACCAAATCATACATACGGGTCGGATTATAAATCGCCACATTACCATGATAAGCAATATGCGCTTTGCCATCCCCTTCTGCCCCTTGTTTCGTTGTAACTAGGATCACACCATTGGCAGCACGCGCACCATAGATAGCGGCTGAAGCAGCATCCTTCAATACTGAAACACTTTCAATCATACTCGGGTCCAGGTTAGAAATACTGCCCGGAACACCATTTACCAATACTAGCGGATCGGAACCGGCATCCGAGAAAGTACCCTGGCCACGCACACGGAAAGTGGTTGCTTCAGCACCCGGTGCACCCAAACCCTGGTTAACACGCAAACCCGGAACTTGTCCCTGCAACATGGTTGCCGCATTCGTAACCGGACGTTTCGTCATTTCTTCACCGGTTACAGCCGTTACCGCACCAGTCAAGTTCAATTTCTTCTGTGTACCGAAACCGACCACAACCACCTCATCCAATGCCTGTGAATCTTCTTTCAGGATAACAGATATAACAGATTTATTCCCCACAGAGATACTTTGTTCGATATAACCGATATAAGAAATCTTTAATGTCGCTCCATCAGGCACATCCAACGCAAAATTACCATCCGCATCCGTCACTGTACCGATTGTCGTTCCTTCAACTACCACATTCGCACCGATAATCGGTTCATTATTGGCATCCAGCACACGGCCTGTAATTTGCTTAACCTGCTGCATCACAGCATTCGATCCCACCTGTCCGGCACGGGTAATCACCACATGACGATCATTGATTTCGTATCGGACATTACGTCCGTTGAACAATACCGCCAATACTTCATTGATTGTCTTATTATCCAGGGATACAGACACTTTTTCATCCAAATTCAAGTCTTTCACATCCAGACTGAATGAAAATTCGCTTTGGCTCTTGATGGATTCAATAGCCTCACGGATCGTGGCATTTTTAAGATTTAAGGAAAGCATATGTTCAGTTGCATAAGTACTCGCACTAAGCGAAAGCGTTCCGGCAACAAGAAATACACCTGCTAAGTTCACCAAACGTCCTGCCCTTACAGACAGCAAGTCCTGAACAGATTTTCTAAATGTTTTTTTCATACTTCACTTGTTTAAGATTTAACTTTTAATCACTTCATTTTTTGGGGCTTATGAATTTTTCCACCCATGGTTACAATTACTTTCTCCTCATTCACATCTTCTTTTTAGTTTGACTTATATTAATTGAAAATTCGAATCTCTTCCGATTTTATCTCATACCGGAATTTATTACCGGATGACAATATCTCCAGGACCTTCTCTACCGATACATTTTCCTGAAAATCAGAATAGTAGACTATCTGCTTCAGCTTATCACTTTCTATCCGGATCGGTATGTTATAAAGACGTTTCAGTTCTTTGGCTATTTCTTCCAGCGGAACTTTATCAAAGGTCATTGCTCCATTGCGCCAGTTATCTATATGGCTGGCATCCACTGAATCCACCTGCATGCTCAGGTCTGCTTTCCTGAGGGTAAACCTCTGATTGGGTTTCAACTCGACCGGAGCGGCATCGATCAAAAAATCTCCGACTTTCACCGCGCCCTCTTTGAGGGTTACTTTCAACTCTGAGTCTTCTTCATAGGATTTTAGATTGAATTTTGTACCAAGTACCTTTACAGACAATTTCCCCGTACTCACCACAAATGGTAATTCCTTATTCTTGCTTACTTCAAAATAACCTTCACCTGTCAGTTCCACTTTTCTCGAAGCCTTGGCAAAGTTTGAATCATACTTTACCTTACTCCCAGCATTCAGCCAGACAATGGAACCATCCGGAAATGTAATTTTAGATTTTGCTCCGTCCGGAACCTCAACCACATATTCCCTATATTCTTCCACAACTTCTGAAACTCTCCCTTCCGACTGCCACAAAAAGAATAAGGAAGAAATTCCGCATATTAAAAGAATGATAGCGACAACCGAAAACCTCAACGTACAACGATAGAAATCGATTCGATTTACCTGTTTTGCTTTCTTATTAAATCGATTGATAGCACCTGTCACATCGAATTCTTCCGCATTCGATATCACACCGGTCGCTTTCCATATGGCAACCTGGGCTTGGAAATAGTATCTGTTCTCCGGCTTTTCTTTGATCCACTGTCGCAAAACAGTATGCCCTTCAGCCCCCAGAGATCCATTCAGAAACGATTGTATATAATTATCTATTTGATTCATTTGCTCCAATTAAAAACATCTGAGTATCGACACTCATTTAATAAAGGCGCAAAAAAGAAGAGGGAGGGTATATGATTGGGAATATTTAGTTAATAAATAGTTTCCCTCAAAGGGATTAAAAATAAACAAGATCTTCTAAAGCATAAAAATAAGGAAATACATTAGTAAATACGAAGTCATATATATTCAACTCTTTCGAAATTTTTTTTGTGAAGTACTAACTCTTGTTCTACCTTCTCTGAATATATATTTATTTTAAACAAATAAATTCAAACAGGCTCTAAGTTTAAAAAAAATATATAGTGAATAATGGTTGTATTATATTAAACAATATGAAAATACTCCTGTTATTGTCGCTGATTAGTACAATGTGTTCTTGTCTACATAAGAATGCCGACGAGGGAATCTGGAAAAATCTGCCAGATAAAGCGACCATCGCCAATACAAATAAGGATAAATATAAGGATTCGTTTCTCGTGGATAGCTTGGGTAAGACAATATATCCAAATTATTATACGGGATCTTATGTTAATACCACATATGAATTGGTCATAGGGATTGTAGGGGATACATCCGTATATCGAGATGAGATAAGAAAAATACTCGGTAATAATTTGTTCTTGATTACCGAGTGCGAGTATTCATATAATCATTTATTGTCTAAATCAATAGTTCGTTAAAAATTCGCCAAGCCTAAGCGGCTCTGGCAGTAAATAAAATGAGTTCTTTGAAAAGTTTGTCAATAACTTACATGTCTGGGTTAACCCCAAACATGCAAATAAATCGTTCAAGCATATAAGCATTGTGTATGAATGACTTGCAAGAGGATATGGAATAGCTATTCCGAGCCTCTTACATGCTGCTTTGGCCAAGTTGACAGCAGCAAGCGATGCATTGAAGTGAAAATCCAACTTTCTGAAGTCAGTTGACTGAGAGTTGGTAATTCCAGCATGCTGCTTCCCATCTCTAAAGCAAAACTCCAATTGGAACCTGGTTCTGTAATAATCTAGGATTTCGCGTCCATCCATCTAATCATCTGTAGAGAAATAAAGCTGCCACTTGCCTGTCCTCCCGTCCATTGGATACCAGACGGCCAAGGAAACATACCTTTTGAGAACCTTTGCATATACCCTCAATCCGTATAGCTTTCCCTTGTTCACCTCGTATTCCTTGCACCAGATCAGATCCAATTGGCAAAGTCAATCCTGCCGTCAAACCACTTGGGATGACCAAGTTTTCCTGTTTTCTTTTCCAATGTCGGATAGTACAGGACTACATCATTCCTAAAGCGGCTGATGACATGGAAATCACTCTCACACATAGGCGTTATGAAAGAATGCGTCTGCAACCACCGTTCTGGATATGCTCTGTAGCTTGTCTTTTTTACTGATAAGATAGCTGCTATACCAGTCAACCAGGTTCTTACCCATATTATCCAAGGTCTTACAATCCGACGTCTGAATGGAACCTAAAGTCATGCATTCATGGTTGTCGATGTCAATGACACCGATGCCCAAGATTTCCAATCCTCGCTTATAATCCCCGGCACAGCCTGACCAGAAGTAACCAATCCAAGGTGTCTTATGACCGGACTTGGGGATATAGGAAGGAGCGATGGCGATAGCTTTTCTTTTGCCTGTGAGATGCTTGCTGATGATAGAGGCGTTGAACGCAAACCAGTTGAAAGTTTCATTCTCAAAAAGGTTACGGTATGTCTGTTCCGAAAAACATCCATACCTGCCCAATTGGAGGAAGTTTATACGATCCAGGATGGCCATGAATAATTTCATGGTGTCCATAAACGTTTTTTCAAAAGGTTTATGTATATTCACGACTGATTTGAGAGCCGACAGGCACTCGGATTGGTATTGCATAAGGAGTGTTTCTTTAGCCTTAATTAGATGAGTAGCCAACTTCTAATTTGCTAAGTATCAACGAACAACAAAACAAATTTCATCTTTATTATCAGCAGGTTAGCTCATTTTTTCAGAACATTTCTTCATGCTAAACCATTCGTTTTTGACAACATTTCAATGACCTCTTTAGTGTTTTCGAACTAGCTTTTGCCGGTTCTATTGTTTAACTTTTAATTTTTCGATAAAAATTTACCGAAGTATTGCTAAATATGACTCACTTATAATAGTTTTGGAACCATTTATCGAGGAAATGGACACGGGGAGAATTGAGTACTATAAAGTAGGGATTAACGATCTTTATATATCAGAAGAGGAAAATAGAATAATAGTGGAATTGATAGGAGTCGACTTGACGCACGTACATCGTTTCTTGAGCCAAATTGCTAACATGCCAGAATTTCAAATTAAAGAGGCTGATTTACCCGTGTTACATTGACAATTCAAGCTATCTATATGAAGTTTCCCTCTATGTTCTCCTGCCAACTATGTTCTGGTATTTCTTTAATTTGAATATAAGTACCATCACCTAGAAAGGATTTTGCTATTATTGCTGTCCGGTAAAACTTTAGCATGATAGAAACTAGACGATTTTTATCCCATATAACATGAATTTGACTAGTATAAATGTCTGCTAAAGGCTTTTTATGCTTGGTACTACCAATTTCATACAAGACTAAAAGACAACCCTCTTTTTGCAAAATTGATGAAGCTTGGTGTATTTGTGCTGGATATAAGATTGTGCCGATTTTTACCGGATAGCAATTTTTGCTATATGATTTGGTATTGTATATTCTTCTACAAAAGTTTTTCTTGTTATGGGAAAATCTTTTGTAGAAGAATATACCAAAGGGATAATATAAGAAACTCAACAGAATAATTTTAGAAAAATACGGGATACAAACCAGTTAATCGAAGTTTGCCAGACGTTGTGAGGATCGGGTAAGAAATGTGTGGAAATCCATCGGAAATACATTTTTATGCGCCTTGTAATATAATGCTTTTCTCAAGGAGTTATTCCCATAATCAAAAATAAATCAAAGCCTTATTGTCACGGGCATTCCGGCTTCGCTTTCCATGAATATTTTCCTTGCGACTAAAGTCGGGGAAAATATTCATGGAAATAAACGCCCGGACAAACGGCTTTGATTTGATGATAGATTATAGGACTAACTGTGACCGACATGACGCATAAACGATATATATCTTCCCCTTGTTTTTTGCAGGACTATTTCTGCAAAGAAACGGATGATGATAAAACGATGCCAGATAAATTTGCCGTCAAAAATATCCGAACTTCATGAGACGTATAGGACTTCAGTTCCCTCCAATCTGCATTGTTTACGTTTTCCTTGTTTTCGGATCGTGTTCCCCTTTTGCGTGTATGTGCCTTTCCGTTATTACCGGTTTCCAATTCGTGTGTTTTTTTATTTATCCTCTTTTATGTGATAAATACATTCGTGATATATCCTTTCGTTCTCTTGCTTTGACATCTGATGACATTTAATGAAATCTGAAGACAATCGCTTGGAACAGGATTTGCGTTCTCCTTATATTTGCTCCAAATCAATTGAATACGCTTATGGAAATCGTCGCTATCGAAGCCCAAACATTTGACCGGATGTTACAGCGCCTGAAGGATATGGCACGGATTACGGATGAGATCTGCAAAATGCACGGTGAACGGAAAATAGGGGGGTGGATGGACAGCCAGGATGCCTGCCTTCGGCTTGGCGTAAGTCCCCGTACCTTGCAAACATTCCGTGACAATGGGACCTTGGCATACAGCCGGATCGGTCACAAGATTTATTATAGGGTAGAAGACATACAGGGGATACTTCCCCTTATTCAAAAAAGAAAGGAGAAGCAAGTATGAATAAACTGATTATGAAGGAAGATGAAGACATCCTATCTTTCTTCCGAACGCTTGATCACATGGTAGAAAGACTGGACGGTTTATCCCGAAACTACCGTCCGATGTTAAATGGAGAGCGTTTTCTTTCCGATCGGGAACTTTCCGAAAGGTTGAAAATCAGCCGCAGAACCTTGCAGGAATATCGGAATGAGGGTAAGTTACCCTACATCCAACTTGGGGGTAAAGTGTTGTACAAAGAGAGCGATATAGAAAGGATGTTACAAAATGGATACAAAGAAGCTTGGCAGGCTAGACAAATGCCATAATAACAACCGGCAATGGACATGCCGCACTTTTCGTACCGTCTGAGATGTGTATGGTGAATGTGTACACTGCGATCATACCGATAGTTCCAGTAAACAAAAGAAGTGGATGGGAGTGTGAAAAACTAAAATGACCTCTCTGAAAAGTTACAGATTGTAACTACAAAACCTAAAAGAGTCGTATCAAGCTCTGTTTTGAGTAATGATACGATTCTTCCTTTAGCCTTTAAGGATGTTCAAGTTTCAAATCAAAAGCTCATCTGGGCTAAAATTGAGTTTTGACCTTTGTCTGCTTTATTTGGGATTCTATGAAAGAGGTAACCGAAAAGTCAAAATTGGTATTTTCATTCCATTTGAAAAAGACGGATTGTCACATGAACGGCTTGACCACTGAATAACCAATAGATAGGCGCCAGTTTCCAATAAGATATCAGTTGTTCAATGAATATTGAATCTCCTGAGGTTGTTTTCTGGATCAATCTTCTTTTCCTTTTGGATCGGAAAACATTCTCATCAAAGTTCTTTAACCAATACAAACCGATAGACAACAAGACTGCTGAAAGAAAAATTATCAGTTCTTTCCGATTTCTTTGTGACATTAATCTTTAATATTCCCAATTTTTATTCGTATCTTTACCAGCAAAGATAACAGAATTGTTGGTTAGACCCAAGTATAATGCGGAAATTGTCACAAGGTGGAATCGGAGGATTAAAAAGACAACACCTTAAATTGGATTGATAATCAGTGATTTATAAATAAGATTCGGATCCCAGGCGGATCACATAAGAACAAAGCCAAACGGCGACAAAAAAGAGACAAGTCCTACAATATCAACGTATTGTAGGACTTTTTTTTATGTTTCCGTCTTGCCTGAAAGACAAAAAAGGGGCACGAAAAGACACACTTTAGTATCCAAATCGTACCCCCTTCCCCAAAAAACGATTAGGGGGTACGATTGTCGGAAAATGGCTTACTTTTGACGTGATTTGTCTATACTCTATTTATCTCATTTACAGTGATTAAAATTAGTTTTGCAATCTAAAAAAAGTGAGATTATGAAAAATGAAAAGAGTACATTCAGCGTATTGTTTTACCTGAAAAAAGACAAGATGAAAAAGAATGGTTTAGTACCCATTCATGCCCGTATCACAATCAACGGCAAACAAACCCAATTCAATACCAAGTTAGAAGTCTTTGAAACTAACTGGAAATCCGGCAGAGCCACAGGTAAATCTATGGAGATACAAAGGCTTAACTCCATGCTGGACGACATCAAAGCAAATATACGTTCCCACTTCCACAATCAATTAATGCGGGATAGTTATGTTACACCCGAAAGCGTGAAAAATGCACTATTGGGAAAAGAGGAAGAAGCAAATACCATTATTTCTTTTTTTACTCAACACAACGACCAATACAAGAAAAAGGTCGAAGCGGGAGAAGCGACCCCCAAAACATACAGCAGATACGAACTAACCAAGTTACGCCTGACTGAATACATGAAAGATGAATATCGTGTATCAGATATGCCGATACGCCAAATCAACAAGGTATTCATCGAAAACTTCTACCTATATATAATAAAGAACCACGACTGTTCACCCAATACGGCAATGAAGTTTATCCAGCGTTTCCGCACGGTGGTAAACTTTGCACAAGGTACGGGATTGATTACTGCCGACCCGTTCGCCAATTATAAACTCAAATTCGAGTATATAGAAAGAGGGTATCTTGACAAGGACGAGATAAGCAGGATATGCAATAAAGATTTTGCTTCAAAACGGTTGGAACAAGTGCGGGATATATTCATTTTTAGCTGCTATACGGGACTTTCATACGTGGATATATGCGAATTAACCAGCAACGATATACGTTTGGCATTTGATGATAATTTGTGGATTATAAAGAAGCGTCACAAGACAAAAGTAACATCGAATATCCGGTTACTGGATATTCCGAAAGCTATCCTGAACAAATACGAGGGAAAACTTAAAAACGGTCAGCTATTACCAGTTATCAGCAATCAAAAGATGAATGATTATTTGAAAGAAATTGCCATCGTATGCGGAATTGACAAAAACGTCACCTTCCATCTTGCGAGACATAGATAACTTTATTTCTCGCTGAAGACAAACGATTTACAGAATTTTAATTTGTGATAGGTAACGACTTAGAAACAAGAAAAGTTCCCTTATCTGTCTTATTTTGCATTATTGAAAAGAACACCTTATTTATTTTGCAAAGATACGAATTTAACCCGAATATAAATCGTCAATTAGCTATTAAAATTGTATAGTTGTTTTTTACACTAATAAAATAATAGTAGCATTCACACATTTACCAACCTTACTACCGAGTTGGTGTGAGATCATTTTCTCAATCTATCCCAATTGGTATGATAACATACGTACCTCGTTATCGGTTTGTACAAGCGTAGAATAGTTTCCGTCTGATGCGATGTAGACGATTTAATCTGGTACTATACGAACTAAATCAATAGAGGTTGATATGACCAATTGTTTTTTTCATTCGATTGTTCTTCCAAACAAAAATATGCAGGTTTATCCATATGGCAAAGCCATGTTCTTGATAATGTATGAAATAGCGTTCTAAGTGTACCAAATACTATTACTATCTAAAATCCCATTGTGCAATTCGTCGTGGATATACCCAAAGCCCCACTTTATTATTCCTTGCTTTTATTTCTGCATTATGATATTTCTCGGACTGGTCATATTTTGTATAGTGCCACGCCATTCCTGCATTCAACATTTCAAGGGCGACATCCTTATTCTCTAGAGTATAAACATAAGCGATATATCTACTCCAACCATCTTGTTTTGAACATCAACAATAATATTTTCCCCAAAAAATAAGGACTTACAAATAATCCTTGGTTTTTGTCCCAAAAGCCTGTTTCTTTTTCTGGAGCATCTATGCCCCAAATCCCAAATTTTATTTGCAAGTTATCTCTATTTAGGCCAACAAAACCATCAGAAATTTCTACTACTTTAACTTGAAACTTTTGAGTTAAGCACTCTGTTGTTGACAACAGACAACCTTATAAAAGAATCCAAATAAGAAACCTTTTCATATTCATTTTACATATAAATATAGTCTATGGGATATATGATTTTATAAGTTGTATATTCCAGGCATAGTTAAGATTGGCACCAGAATCATCTATTCCTCCAGAAGTAATACCGACGGCTTCTCCTTTTGAATTTAACAATACGCCGCCACTACTTCCGTGGTCTATTGGAGCGCTAATTTGTAGAATTTTTCCATTCTCTCTTATCTGAGATATTTCACCAGAAGAAAATGTGTTATCTAATCCTCTAGGGCTTCCAATAGTATATATTTTTTCTCCTACTTTTGGTGTATTGTTTGCAATCTTAATGTAATTTACTTTTCTGCTAACTCCAACCTTGAATATTATAAAGTCGTTGTCCTGACTCTTATGGTAAACTTCCGTTACCTTATAAGTACTTCCATCAGAAAGTATTATGTTTTCATAGCCAACAGCGGTACCTTGAAAAACATGGTAATTACTTACTGCAACACCATTACTAGATATGAAGAAGCCAGAACCTTGGAATCCCTGATACCCAGTAGATGTATGAATCTTAAATACAGCAGATGATAGTTTTTCAAAGATCTCACTTGGAGACAAAACTCTACCATTTGTAGTATTACCGACATCTGAAGTTTTATTTGTCTGAGAAGTTCCTTTTTGTTGATGTGGTAGTGGTGGGCGACCATTATTAGAGAATGAACCTGGTCGAGAAGATGGACTAGAAACAGGATAGTTATTATTACCCTTAGGAGCTGCTGGTTTTTGAGCGCAACCTACAGATAACAGTAGTATGAGCAGTATATATAGTATTTGTTTCATATATTATTGGATTTGTCCTGGTTTGGGTAAAATATGAATCAAAAATCTTTGATTTGCTTTTTCTTCGAGTTCCCTCATTAGTCCTGTGCCGCTGAGCCTTCCATCTCCACTACCACTGATTAGTACTTCACAATTATCTCTATCAAAATGGATATTGTTATTATCCCAAAACTTTTTAAGATTTCTTGCTCGGCGATAACTTAAATCATAGTTATAATCCATTTTATCTATTCCATCTTTTGATGCCTGACCTTCAATCACGAGAAGATACTGAACCTCCGGCGTGTTTTCAGCGGCACTATGAATGAATCTTACTAACTCTTGACCAACAGACAATAATTTTTCTCGCTCAACTTTAGGAATGTTATATATTTGATCATCATCAATTTTAAAACGTACAACAAAATTCAGTTTGTGTTTTTTATTAATTGAGTCGTATACAAAATAGTTTTGGTCGAGATTTTTGGTAGCATCGTTAATTTCATTTATCTTATCAATATGGGCTTGTGTTGCATTGGCAAGATATCGCATACTATCCAACTCTTCACTATATTGTTTTTGACGAAGTACCATACGAGAGTTGAGGTTCAATAAACTGTCTCTTTCTGCTTTTAATTCTTTCACTTCAAGAGGTGTCGCATCAATTTGTTTTAACTCAACGATTGATATGATGAACAATACAACCATCAAGAAAAATAAACTAGTCATTAGATCTGCATAACTTGCCCAAAAGTGCGTTCGTTTATCTTTTCCCATTTATTAATCACCAATTTTTCCGGGTTTAGGAAGAATATGTATAAGGAATCGCTGGTTAAGTACTTCCTTTGATTCTCTCATAAGTCCTGTGCCACTTAAACGTCCATCACCACTACCACAAATTAGTACTTCACAATTTTTATCATTAAAATTCAACCCGTTATCTTCCCAAAATTTTTTAAGAGATAATGCTCTTTGATAGCTTAACTCGTAATTATAAGCATATCCATCTTTCGATGCTTGTCCTTCAATAATAAGGAGATACTGGATATGAGGGTTACTTTGTGTCGTTTTAATAATAAAATCTTGTAGGATCTTACCTGTCGTTCTTAAATCTTCTTTTGTACTTGATGGAAGACTATTCATATCTGCACTTCCACTTCTAAAATTCACAGTTACTGCAAGTTTGTGCTTTTTGAATTCAGGGAAGTATTGGAAGTATTGCGAATGCTGTGTATCGAGTTCTCGAGTTGCATTGTTTATCTCATCCGCTTTGTCAATTTTCGCTTGCAGCTCAGCGGTCTGCTCAATCGCATCAATACGAGCATTATTCAATGCTATGATAACAACTATAAATAGTGTTAGCATAACAAAGAATAGACTTGTCATAAGGTCTGCGTAACTAGCCCAAAAGAATGATTTGCTTTCCTTTGCCATATCTATTGCTCCTGTGTTGCACTTTGAGTCGACTCTAAGGAATCTACATTAACAGTTTGGTCATTACTGATATTTGGCTCTACCTGCGTAGATGTTGGAACTATAGTTTGTTGAGGCTCATTAGAAACGCCAACAACCTCAATCCTTGGTTCTGCAATAAAAGAGTTATATACATATAAGCCAAACGCCATAAAAGCAAGCAAAGTTATAGTTGCAACCATATAAGTTATGCTCTTAGGGAATACTGGAGCGGACACATGTTGCACTGCACTTTCGATGGGGAAACCTTCTCTTCTTCCACCATTATTCTGGTTTTTAAGGCTACTAACCAATCTCTCAAGTATTGCTGTCTGACCCTTCGTAGACTCAACGAGCTGTCCCATAACTGCCTTTATATCGGCAAGATTACGAATCTCTTTCATCAACTCAGTAGTTTCAGCATTTCTAGCAGCAAACTCTTCTCTTTGCTCTTGAAGCATTCTTGCAAACTCTTCCTTTTGCTCTGAATAATGCTTGAGCAGTGCATCGAACTCTGAAACAGAGTTGTTACGCAATTGAGTTACGCTTTCTCTTGTACTTTCAGCAAGTTTCTCAAATGTCTTACGCAACGTGTCGTCTACTTTTGCAACAACCTCGTTGATATACTGTTCGCGAGCGGCAACCTGATTGATCTCTCTTTCAAAGAATGCACCCATGTTCTCAATGGCGGCTGTTCGATTAAGATGCTCATTAATGTTGCTATTCAATTCATTTACGGAATGCAAATATCCTGAGACGCTGTGCAAATACTTATTAAACACAGCTATTTCACCAGTACATTCTTTAAGTTCTTTGAGAACTGTAACATTTGCCTGTGCTACGCGTTTAATGTCAATATCCTTGATTAGAGTAATCAACTCTATTTGTTCCCTAGACGACTCTTCAACTTTAGACAAGGCACCATCCAAACCCTCAATATTTGATTGGAAAGTTTGATTGAAGGTCATAAGATTTTGTTGTAATAGATACAAAGCATTTACTGCATTTCCAGACAGAACAGGTAACAACTCTGTCTGTAACCACGAGTAGAATCTGTTCTTATCAGCTTCTACCTTGGATGTAGCACTTTTAGCTGACCAAGAAATTAGAGTTGTACAGCAAATACCCACTAAACTTGCGGCCATAGCAATTGCGACACAAGTCATCAATGAGGTGATGTTGTCCATAAGTGATTCGCTTGACAAACCTCCACTTACGGCAATAAAGCCAATACCGACAATGATACCGACCATTGTGCCCATCAAACCGAGGTATAGCGGTATCGGCTGTTGTATATTGATTTCTTCTTCCTCTGCATCACAGTAACGCTCTACGACATCCTTCATTAAATAAAAATCGCTCGCTGCTCCTCTGTTTTTTTGAAGGTACATATTCAAGGCGTCCCTAATCTCCTTAAGTGTTTCATTATCTGTATTGATATTTAACTGAGAAACACTTATGGTATCAATATCTTCAACATAGACATCATCATCATCGCTACAACTCTCTGTCTGAATTTCTTTCTCAACGATAGAGTACGATGATGTACTATTGGGGAATATTGATTTATAGGTCGCTATCTTCTTTTTAGTGTTCCTGTATATGTATATCTGTGCAACTATAATTGCTATAATTACAAGAACCACTAGAATATAATGAAGTTCCATTGTTTACTTTATTTCAACTGTTATAGGTTTAATGACTTTCCACTCTTCTCCGATACGTTCTGCAGTTCCTGTTGTCTTAATGAGTACCTGAGTGGGATCATTTGATGAGCGAGTAACAGAACAAATAGGTTCGAGATACTGACTATCAAATTTTAGGATACGTTGTTTTACTTCCTCTTGCTCAATACATATACTTACCTCGGCTGTATATGCGTTAGCTTCTGACATAGTAAGTCTATAAATTGACTTTCCTTTTTGATATGTATCTTGAATGCTTGAAAGAATCATTGAATTAGACTCTTTTGCATAAATTTGATATACAGGTTTAGCTGTAGTAGCCGGCTCCATCTTTATATTTTCTGTCACACTTTGAGTAGGAGCTGTTGCTAATGCAATATATTGCTGTAAAATATCCTTAAATTTTTTACTTGCCAAATATGCTTCTATAGCTCGATCAATTGTTGCCTGAGACGGGGCACTGGTTTGCGGTCGATAAGACGAACTTTGTCCTCCTGCGATTCTGCGAATCTCATTACGGATATAGTCGTTTGTATTGATTTCCTCTGTAATTATGTCTTTTACTTTATTTACATTTGTTCTAGGCCTTTTTCTATATGCAAAAAACGCCAAAACTATACCCAAAATTCCAATAGCAATTCCTATAAAACTAATTGCTTTAGCTTTCGTTATATTATCCTCGATTCCTGAAATTTTTCCACTCAACTCCTTTTTTGTTTCCTCTGCTTTTGCATTAAATGACTTTTCAACTGCAGTGAATTGGTTTGTTAATGTTGAGTCTGCCCTATTAATCACAGATGCTACAGCATTGTCGATTTCTTTCTTGGCACGATCTATTTCCTGGTCAGTATATTGACTAATATTTTCTTGTGCAGTTTGCTGAGCCTTCTTTATGGCCTCATTATCATTTTCACCATTATTAGGCAATAATGAGCAACTAGCAAGCGTTATTACTGACAATAAAATTATAATCTTCTTCATTTGTTTTACATTTGATAAATGTTACGTACTACAGCGTTGATAATACCAACTAACGGGTAGAAGAATAATGTTTCTTCCAAATTGTCATCTGCACCATCTTGTGCTATCTCACTCTTCTTGATTGCTAGACCATTCTCAAGATATGTTCTAATATCTCTATAACATAAGTCCTTGACTTTATTCATAATAGAACGATCTACATCGAAATTGTCATAGAATGAGAATTTCTTATCAAGTTTGAAGGTAAATTCTATATATTCCTTAATTACGTCTACAACAGAATCCAAATCCGCTTCTGTCACATCATTATAAGTCATGTGTACATCTGCAAATTTCTCATTATCTGTACCAATAAGGATTGTTTTCATGTCTTTAATTTCCCCATAATCCTGAGATTGGAATGGAGTTAAAATGATACCTCCCTTACAAGTAGACTCTTTTGAATTTGCAGGACGGATAATATCTAGTCCATCTATTGAATAAGACTGAGCATAGATTTCCTCAAATATGATTTTAGTAAGTCTTACTAGCGTTGCGTCATTGGTGCTCAAAATGTTAAGCACTTTTGAACCATTACCACTGAAAGTCATATGACGAGGCATATCAAAGCCTTTAGCTTTCATCAATTTTGCAATATGATATACTATTGCTACATAGAACAATATTACAACATATTTACCTCTGTTATCATCTGCAAGCATCTTTGCAAAATTGATTTCCACCTTTTCCTTTTTGATCTCTTTATTGGATGCCAATGAGAACAAGAACGCAATAACATCAGTTGATACACGTTTATCAAGTACAGACTTCAATACGGCCTTTAGGCCTCTTAAATTGTTGGTCTCTAACTGATTCGTGATTATATCTTTATACTTATTTACGAAACCGTTTGAATCAGAATCGTATGAGTATCCGTCTCCAAAAATCGTATTAGCTGCAAAACGGAAAGATGTTAGGTATTTTGGTTCGCCCTTGTCAACTATCAAAACATCTGTAGTACCACCACCTATATCGACAGATACAACAGTAGAGGTTGCACCTTTCTTGGCTTTATGATAATAATATGGCGCAACAGATTCTGACGCTGCAATAATATTTGAAATAGGAGCACCAAATAAAGTTGCAAAAGTATTTTCCCATTCAGCTTTAAATTTATTAAAGCGGTTCTGTGTCATACTTGCAGGATAGAACCATACGATTTCTGTTTTACTTAAATCTCCATTATTAAGAAGTACCTTTGTTCTTAGCATCAACAAAATACTTTCAATATATTTTGAAGCTCTCTTTTTATCTTCAGTATTTGTTGACCATTTCAAGTCTGTATGTAATACATTGTACGGCAATGACAAACTCTTTTCATAAGTATAAGGGATGTTAACATTTGCCATTGCTAAAACAGCCTTATCCCAGTTTGTATTGTTACTCTCAGATATAACCGTACGCATTGGATATCCATACAAACTCTCTCCGCCAATTGTTGCCGGAATAAAGTCTGAGTTGAACACATCATTGATCATATAGTCATCTGTGATGTGCAACTTTTGAATCTGCATATCCTTCTCTGTAATATCAAAAGGATTAGAAGAAGTTGAACCATCAACACTATATTCAATATGCGTATTTGTTGTACCGAAATCTATAGCAAAACGGAATTTGTGACTTCCATTGCGAGCTGTAAATTTAGGTATAATAACACCATGAATACCACTCTCATTATCATTAGATAAGGTTATATACTGATATTCAGACTCTAGTGCATAAGTAATGTAGTCAATGTAACTCGTATCAAATCTTGAATTGTCTGCATTCCTATTTCTTCTAACTACACCTTCAACAGACACTTCTTTGTTTGAGTAATCATAGAATGATAACGAATATGCACTGTCTGGATTATCTACTGAATCACGATCTAAGAATGCAACTTTGTAGTATGGTTTGACACCATCTGCATACTTAATGCTAGGATACAATCCAAGAGTAAACTCTTTCTCAATAATGGCACCCTTGTTGGCGGTTGCCTCAGCCTTACCATCTTTATAATAGATTCGTTCATACTGGATATATCCGCCATCTTTTATCGGGATGCGTAATACTACCTTTACAGCCTCACCATTCAAACGAACAACTTCAATACGATTTTTTCCACATACTTTTTCCGTAAGATCTTTGGTTGTGAAGTAGTTAAAGTATGTTCTCTTTAACGGAAGTATGTAGCTGAACTTTGAATCTGGATTTTCATCATTTCCATTAAAGAAAGCCTCTGAATTAAACTTATAAGGAACCTTAACGATTGTATCTTCTAAGAAGTCTCCAACTGTAACATATGGATACTTTGAACCATCATCCGGTAAAGTGCGGTCATCAATAGGTCTTGCATCGTAATATGGAACATACGTATTCTTATCCCATTTGGCGACAACATAATGTGTGGGCTCTGTATACATTTCTACTGGCAAAGCAAGAGGCACATTGCCATTTCTAAGCGAATCTGATACTTTCATCTCAAATCCACTCGAAATATTTGTTACTGTGCGTTTCCTGCGAAGTTTCTCATCAAGTACCATAACATACTGTTGAGCTGTAGGAACAACAGGTATATCATCATAATTGCCTCGATAATATGTTTCGTCAACAATATTCTGACGCAATTCATTTCGTTGCTCATCAGTCAGCATTCTGAAACATTTCTCAAGATATAAATCAACCTCGGGGAACACTCTTGCAAAATCTTTTCTGCTCTTCTTTAGTCCCCACCAATATTTTATATACTCAAAATCCCTTTTGTAAAGAGGTTTATACTCCGTGTCAAATGGGCAATCATTACCGAACTTTATTTTCTTTCCAACATATTGCAAATCATTCGCAGAAGTAAAGAAAATGGTTGCAGGAGAAGTAGCACCAATGATATTCATTACGCCTGGTGCCGACGGGTCTATATAATTAAGCAGATATATACAATCCATCTGATCAAAATTGTACTCATCACAATCCTGTTCTAGATATGTTTTGTAAGTTTTACCCAAACGAGTGTGCTCTTCGTAATCAGAATCAGAAAGCTCTGCCAAACAATTCTTCTTATCCCACACGATGATTTCTATCTTATCACGATACTTCTCTATATTGAAGAAAATTTGGCCAACATCTAGACAGTCAGATACTAGTTTATGGTATGCTGTCTTGCCTTCAAGCGAACCTTCCGCAACAATCTTAAAAGCGCGCTTCACCAAATCCATTCTAGCGAAAGGAGAAGGAATTGATGTAATTTCATGCTTATCATTTGCACCTATAGGATCTGCGATAGAGTCAATCGCTTTAGTTCCTATCTTTACGGAAGTGTCCCAATTGCCGATTGTGTCGGCAGCTCCTTTATGTAGTCTTAAAACCTTAGCCATATCACTTAAAACTTATATTTCTTACCAACTAACAATTTTGTAACATTGTAAAATAACTCCGTGAACTTATGTGGGAGTGTAAAGTTCTTGGATAGTGATGAGTGCTCTTCATTAAGAGCCGCATCAAATAAATCATATCCTGACTTATTGAATGCCCATAAAGCTTTAATAGATCCAGGTTTTACACCATCTACAATTGAATACAAGTCAGAAGATTTTACAGAAAGTTTGAATGGCTTAAATGCTCTATCATTATCAGACATCTCTTCTAGCCACTCAATGTAAGAGTTTACGAATTTCTGAATATTATTAATGAAAGAGGATTTTAAGAACGCATCATCAAACTTATTATCTCTTGCCCATTGAAGAGAGGTTGCGCCTCTCAAGTGCTCATTCACATACTTAGCAAATAACACAAACTGTGTCATAGGTGTACACAGATAGTCCCTCGTCGATTGAGTGAGATTGCTGAAAAGAACTTCTTGAACATCCTTTTCAATACCAAACTCCCTAAAATCAGGATTCGGAGCATAAATTTTACCGTTCGAGTTCTCTTCGCAAACAAGTATTGAATCATCATTCTGAATACTTGCAAAGTCTACAATAGACATTGCTGCTGCTAATTCAACAATATGAGCGTTGTTACGTTGCTCTGTTCCTCCTTCTTCATTCTCATATTGTTTAGTTCTTTCATCTCCAATATAATAAAGGACATTCACAGATGATTCGTCGCCATTCACATTGCGCTCATAATATTGTAATGCAGCCTTAGTTTTCCCTATAAAGGTAGATGAGTTAATTGTGCTTTCCTCATCTGTTTTAACCGCAAAATAAGGCAGCACGGTAATAGCGCCTATTGGAGCATGTTGTATTGCATCGTTATTAGACACCTTCGCATCTAATCCTCTGAGATTTTTCAGTAGTAAAGGGAATCCACTTGCCCCTGTTCCGCCGAAGATCGAACTAATGATAAAAATTCTATCTCCAGGCTTGAAGGCATCTGCAAAATCTATAAAATCTTGAGAATCTGTGAACTGATTGAGTACGACGCTTCCGATATTAGGATTTCCTTTGAATCCAACTTCCATATCTGACTCTAGATTTGCTTCAGAGAATAACATAGATGCTAATGCTCTATTCTCCTTAGACATAGTGCTGAATTCAATAAATTCCCTAAACTTCTTATTTTTAGTATCCTTTAAGGCAAGTCTATGATCATTCACAACATTTTCAATAGGGACCTCAAAGAATCTATTTTTTGTAGCATCATTAAATGCTAATTGGCTACGAATTGCTACATATGCCTTGATTTGCTCAATTGTTCTTGTAACATCTGCATTTGCAAAATCTGGGTCTACAATGATTGGAACAATTGCACTGGCATCAATCTTTACGCCTGAGGCGGCAAGCATAACCAATGATTTAATGACACGAGAACCTGTGCCACCTATACCGAATATATATAATTTTCCGTTCATACAAAACATTAATTAAAAAGTTACAAAAAAGGCACATGCTTTGCGCTTGAACTCCACCATTTCAACATAAAACTTAAAAGAACGAAGGCAATCATTGCAACGAACATATTTGCAATACCAAATCCCCAACAATTAGACTCGCCAATGAGTATAGAAATAATATTACCATCAGCGTCCCTCTGATACATTAAGGTATCATGAATGTATCCATTTACATATTTAGACATCACAATGCCATAGCCAACAAACAAGGCTATTACAGCATTAATGCCCAACGTAATCAACCAGCTCCACCACTTGCAAAGTCTCGGATGATTAATAATGTAATAGAAAACCACTACTAGAACAAGTGAACCAACTAATGTGATTAATCCCACCAAGTTATAGATATTTGGATTAGTGTAGGCCTCTGTTCCGGGATCATATCCCCACAAATAATAACTTAAATCTTGTCCATAAAAAGACTGAAACCAACAATAAATCTGTCCGAGTAAGTTTTCCATATTATTTAATATTAATTGTTATACTTCCATATTGTCCATCAGATGCATACGCATCATATACGCCGCCAAGTAGATAACTCAAACCATATGTTTTTTCCATTGCACCTGGTGCGTTGATATCCAATCCGCTCTCATCAGTACAGTCATTAATCCATTGGGGCAAGGTGTTTTTAAGTGATATTTTAACAGTTCCCTTGCTCAATACAGGTTGCAACAAGTTAAGTTTGATTGTGTGTGTATATAAATCTTGTCTAGGACCTGAATATTTGGTAATTTCAAGCCCATATGCTTTATTTGAAACCACATAATTGTCTGGGTTCATCAAATACTCATCAGGAAGTAGAATATTAGAGAAATTAACGGATATTCCAACCTGAAAACGACTATTGCCACCTCTGCCGTCTGTTTTGGCGTTTTTAATCGCATATTGTTCAGATTTGGCTATTTCATATTTACCATTACCTGACTGAGGTAATGAGATATTGTACAGTATAGCCGTTAAAGGTCTAGAAATCATAAAAATATTCTGCACCCCTTTGCCTTTTATTTGATTTAGTTCCACTTTTTTGAGAATAGTATTGAGGAAACTTTTATCGCCCATCAACCACATAAAGAAAGGTCGGTCATTATTAATAGGCTGTCTATCATCGAATTTATTGTAATATATGCCATTAAACTGAGATGTTAAACGCATAACCACAATGGAAAAATTAGGATTCTTAGCCAGTTTCTCTACGATATGATTCTTTATGCCTATCTGTTGTGCTACAATATACTCATCAGCATTATCTTTGGCCTTATATTTTTTCCCTGGCGAGAAAATGCAATCTGAGACAAAGATAGAGACTTCATCATCGTCTGTTTGAGATATAATTGTATCAAGAATATTAGACATGTCAGACGTACCTCTTTTACCGCCTTTCATTTTAAAATCAGCAGGCTCCAAGGCCTCTATAAACTCTCTGACATCTGGCTTTTGCTGTAAGACTTCACTATTTATGTAATTCAGAACCAATATATTCTTGGCTGCTAATGAGTCTATTCGAGTTCCTAAATCTGCATGCTGTACATCAGATAAGTAACTATAAACAGCATTTTCAAAGTCTGTTGCGCCCTTAACATAGCCATCCATACTACCAGAATTTTCAACAAATACTTTGATTGTTGGTGCTGGTAATTTCACTTCAGTCTGTGAACTTTCATTTCCCAACTTTTGGTTAGGTCCAGTGGGAGGACCTCCACAACTAGCTAAACTTAGGGTACAAGCCGCAGATAAAATCAAGCGCTTCATATTTTAATTTTTTGATTCGTTTATTTGTAATAGTTCCACGAAAGAACTATAATCGTAATGTAAGACATTGATTAAAAATGTAATGCAAAATAAATAACTGATATTTTCATAACATTTTTAATCACAGTCTGCTGATTTATAAAAAAATACAAACCATACAAACATCCATCTTTTATCTTTATAAAATAACAAAAATTTCATAATCCGTTGAATATAAATTTATTTGGTGTCATTATTTAATTCTTTGAAGAGGAAAAAATAATCGCCTGTTTCTACCTTTCTTTGAACATTTTTTAGTAATTTTGCAAACGGGTCATAGTTCTTTCGTGGAACTACTCCAATAATGACCTAATAAGTCCTTGATTGGCATCATCTATCACCGAGTTTTCCAACATTGTTAGATAAATCTGCGTTGTCTGTTCAGAGGTGTGTCCCATACCAGCACTGATGACAGAAATAGGCACATTGTGGTTTCTTGCAGCAGTGGCCCAACTGTGGCGTGAGGTGTATGATGTCAATTTGCAACCAGCAGGCAACATCTTTGATAATCGTCTCAATTGTCTATTATGGTTGTTGATTGCGACTTGATATTCTGCGTATGCTGGTTTTGTTTCCGTTGAGGTCAATATTGGGAAAACATAAGGAGATAATGCCGATGAATATCGGTCAATTATTCGTTGTATACTTGGCTCTATCCTTACACTCAACAATTGTCCTGTCTTTCGGCGGGCATAGCATATCACTCCGTTTTGGATATTCTCTTTTTTCAGATAGGCAATATCTACGAATGCCATTCCACGGGTACAATAACTGAAAATGAATATATCCCTTGCAAGGGCGAGTGGCGTTCCTTCTGCCAAATTGAGTTTATACAACTGTGATATTACTGATTCCGATACAGCACGCTTGCGAGTACGATCAATGCCCGTATAAACCTCTGTAAATGGGTGTGATTGTTCAACGAGTTTTTGTCTAACTGCTTTATTGTAAACAGCACGCATTATACGCATATAAAATGAAATGGAGTTCCGCACCATTCCTCGTTGTACGAGAAAGGCATTATAGTCTGCAATAACTTGTTCCGTCATTGCCGAAAATGGCAGATTGACCCCGCCAAGAAACTTGACGAAGTTCTTCATCGTTTTCTCATAGTTCAGAGCCGTCCCCAAGCGGTTTGCATTACGCATCAATCGTATTTGATTCTGCATAAAGTCTAAGACTAGTACATGACATTCTGGAGATTTAAAGCGTTTTACAATATCGCCAACAGAATAAGTTACTCCGCTATTATTCAAATCTTTGACAATTCGTTTCAATAGCGCAATATCACTATCTATACGATTCTGAATAATGCTCTTGTCAGCAACACTTACAACAACCTGTTCACTTATTGTATCCCATTCGTCAGGCTGCAATCGGATATTAGTTGTTATCTGTTGTGTTGCTCTACGATGAGTCACTTGATAATATATAGTTCCTGCACGCTCCACGACTGATGAGGGGCGTAGTTTTACTTTAATTGTTGCCATAAGCGTGATAAATAATTTGAAATGATATAATAAGAGCCTTCACTCAATTGCCTAAGGGAAAGCTCTTTAAATAACGGCTACGGGATATACAGCAATTGAAACTCTCTTTTTACTGTAATTCTAATATGTGCCACCTCTTTAATTCCTCGATTTAAGGTTATCCTTTGGCTGCCCTTGCTTCATCTTTATGAACTTGGCTTTGCTCTCCTGTTCCTTTGCAGCTTGCTCTTTTAGCCTTGCCTGTTCGGCAAGCGTGGCTTGTTGCCGGACAGCATCCTCGTATGCCTCCACGTCCTCGCGCATCTGTTCAATTCCGTCCTCGTCACGGTTCAGTTCAAAAAGATTTTCAAGTTCCCCGATCTGCCTGGGCGAAGCTTCGCCTTTCATCTTGATATAGCGGTATTTCAAGTCATTGTCTGAGCAGTCGTAATCAAGCTGCTTCCCGAAACAGAAAGCCACAGATACAACTATCGAGTACGTTACCAGTATGATCAGGGTCCAGAATATATAAGGTGTATCTATGCTGATACTGTGTCTGTGACAGACAACATCGGGTTCCTCCATCCTGTTCCTGACGGAAGTGGAAAGCGATTCCATCTTCTCCGATATATGCAGGATGGTGTCTTTCTCTGTTTGGGCGAACCGTTCCAGGAACTCGTTCTGATTCTTGTGGTTCGCCTGCTGTTCGCTTTTCAATACGGACAAAGTCTCCATGAACTTGTCCGGCATGGAGTTTCTTTTCAGCAGATTGGAGGTATCACCCTTGATCATGACAAGGGCTTCCAGCACACGTTTGAAGCTTGTCTTTAAGGCATTCAGTTCCTGTATGACCTCTTGCAGTGTGACCTCGCTTGCGCTGCTGTCCGCTTCGGCATCACCGCCCGCCGATTGAGGCATGGACAGACCGTTTATCTTGTTCTCGATTCTCTCCAGGCATCCGTAGATGCTTTCCATAAACTCTTCCTGTTTCATAATTTCGTTGATTTTAACGTTTTACACTTTAATGATTGGTTGTTTGGGGCAGACTTACAATCCAAGCCCTTTCCGTTTCTTTTTCTTCTTGCGCTTGCGCAGCAGTTCGTCATACGGGATCTGTTCTTCCGGAACAAACTCGCCAAAAGAAGAAAACAGACCCAATCCGTTGCTTTCAACAAGAGCCGTATTGGATGGTTCCTGTTCCTTCCGGTTGCGGTTTGACGGAGCTTGATTTTGCTTTTTAACCTCCAAATCCTGCCTGATTTCCTGCCTGTTTCCGCCCAGAATGGCATTCAGTTTGGCAAAGCTGAACTCCCTGCTGATTTGCGAGCCTTTGAAGGTCAGGCCGTCTTTGGTAAAGCGTATGCCTTGAATGTCACCGGCGGTTTTCATTTTGCCGCCTCTTCCGACAAATTCCAGTTTTATACCCTGCAAGGCCAGACCGACCACAAGTTCTTTCCATGTCCTGGCGCGTTTCAACGCTTGCTTCACGGCATGATGAATCTCGTATTTAATGCGTTCCGAATCATGCAGTTTCGCTACATTGGTTTTGCCTTTATCCTCCGCATAGGTCAGTCCGTACTTGTCTTTAAGTCTTTTGGTGGCAATCTCATTACGCTTGTAATCGCCCTGTGAGGAGATTACTTTACCATCATAACCGATGCGGTTATAGACCAGATGGCAATGCGGATTGTCGGTATGGTGATGCCTTACCAGTATGAACTGGGTGTTCCTGATGCCCATCAGATCCATGTATTCCATCGCTATCTTAGCCATGAATTCATTGCTCAATACCGGCTTGTCTTCCGGTTTGAAGCTTAACGCGATGTGTCCGACGGGCTGTTTTATCTTCGGATTAAGCAGGCACTGGCAGTTGAAACTGTCCGCTATTTCACAGTTATTGCCCAGCAATACGCCATCGGAACCGATTATCTCGGCATTGTCCTTTCCCATCACGTAGCGGATGCAACCGCCAAAGGATTTGCCTTTCTTGATTTTGCCTATCATGTATTCCTCCTTTCCATTTTTTTATATTCGTTCATGATCACTTTCAGTTTTTCGAGCAGTTCCATGACGGCATTCCTTGTCCGGTAGAACCCTGTCTGGTGGGACAGCCTGGCAAGCTGGTTCAGGTTGTTCGCCATTCCCACAAGATTGCGTATGACGGCTGCTTCCTCCGTCGAATGCCTTGGCCACAATCCTTGCCTCGAATGCGGCTTCCCGGATGAATTCCGCCAATGTGCGGTTCGCCTGTCTGCTGCGGTGCAGCAACCGCTCGTAATCAATCCTGGAGAACTTTACCGTTACGGATTTGGAAAGCTTGCGGATACCGCTTGCTTTCGGTCTGCCTCTCGGTCTGGTTTTATCCTTGTCACTCATATTACTTGGTTTACTGTGATTGGTCATTTTACTGTGATGATATGTCCTGCAATCTGCGACCGTTGGGAGCGGATTGCCTCTGCGACTCCGGGAGTGGAGCGAGGTTTTCGGGATGCCCGAAAGATAACCTCGCTAACTCCCGAAACTGATGTTCCGTCCGTTGACCGCCTCTGGCGGGTTCTGAATGCCAGAATGCCATCATTCCATGATGCGGATGGATTTTGCACCGGGTGTCTTTTACAGTTTGCGCCACCGCTCGAAGTCTTCCGAATAGATTTCAAGATGCTGCCGGGCGATATTTTCCAGCAGTCCGGACACGCTCATCCTGCGGCTTCCGAGCTTGCGGACATACTCGTCCAGCCTGTCCCTTACCTCGCAGCTCACGAATACGGGCTTGCGGTCTTCTATTCTGGGAACCTGCAGGAATGTGCTGCGGTACTCTTCCAGTGACAGCCTGCGTTGCCTGCCGCTAATCCGGCACTTGGATGCAGGAGCGGAACCGTCTTTCTCTGCCGGCTCCTGGATCCCGGATTGTTCCGTGACTGTCGGCAGGATTTCATTCCCGGCATGGTCAGTAACCTCTCCTGCACTTTCAGGGTTTTCACACTCAGGAAGGAGCTGTGACATTTCCATACCTGTCATAGCTTCCCACCGCTCTTTGTCAAAGCTTTTTCTTGTAGCCATAATCTTTGAATTTTAATAAGTCAATACAGTGGCCTTGGTATGTACCTTGACCGGTTATCGGCAGCAAAGAAAGCGTGTATAGTGCACTGTGTCAAGCAAATGGAGTGAGTGTGGCAATTATGACCGGTTCTGCATTATATGCACCGGACAAACGGTGGCGACTGCTGTGATTTGCCACACCCGCACGGGCGCCCATGGAATCGGACAATGATTTCATGGCAGTATGGAGACTGAATCCAACGGACACTTTACCGGATATAGGATAACCCGTTGCAATCGTACCGGTATACTTGCTGCAGTCAGTTCAGGCAGTAATAATCATATGGCGGCTTTGCTCAGTCGGGTCATACTGTCCACCGGCCATGCAACATGATGACAGATGATGAAACAGACCGTCAGCCGTCTGCAAATCCATTGCAGTGTGATTATTACTGCTTTAATTTGTACCGGGAACAGGAAAGACAGACTGGTGGCTTGCTGCAGCCATGCCACTTGTTCCCTCCTGTCAGATGTATCGGATAAGGCAGTAAGCCGGCTTTGCCTTGGCGGTACAAGATGGAAAAGTATCAAATGGAAGTAAACAATGAGATTATGGAAATAGTAAGTTTTGAAAAAAGAACCTTTGAGGAGATGGCTGCCAAGTTGGATTACTTCGTGCAGCGGATGGATGACCTCTGCCGACAGCACGGGGAGAAGAAGGCAGAACGATGGATGGACAGCCATGCCGTCTGCCGGAAACTGCGTATCAGCCCGAGGACATTGCAGACCCTCCGTGACAACGGCACACTCGCCTTTACCAAGATTGGCAACCGCACCTACTACCGTCAGGAAGACGTGGAACGGGTCATTGTGGATGTGGAAGAGAGACGGAAAGAGGCGAAATGGAAAGGCAAAGGCATTTAGCAGTTGAAGTATCAATTAAAGACAAACCGTATGAGTAGTGAAATCAGAGAAAAAGACCATGAGTGGGTATGCAAATTCCACTCGAATTTCGACCGGCTTCTGGCTTCGTTCGAAAAGTTGTTCAGCCAACGCCGACCTCCCGTATATGGCGATGAGCTGCTGACTGACAAGGAAGTGTCGCACCTGCTTAAAGTGAGCCGCAGGACATTGCAGGATTACCGAAGCAACGGCATACTGCCCTATATTCAGGTGGGCGGCAAGATTCTGTACAGGGCTTCCGACATAGAGCGTACCCTGATGGACGGCTATAGGGAGGCGTACCGTTCAAGAAAATGAAAATCCATCCCGTTCCTTCTGCCTGCGGCCGCATGAAAAAAGGGACACCCGGAGGTCGGTTCTTCTTCTTCCTTCCTCCGGATGCCCCTTGCTTTTTCTTTCAGGTGTCGGGCTTATTTCGTACCGGTGGTCCTTACACTTACCCCTTTCGGTATCGGGTTGTCAAGTATTATCCGGTAGCATAGTCTGCCGTCCACATTCACCGGCTCTTTCGCCACCATGAAGCCGGCGCATTTCTCGACTTTTGCCGCATCGAGTATCATGCCGGCGATGAAGCTGTTCGAGAAGCGGGCGCAACGCGGGTCGTTCCAGATCGTGAAGCCGTTCTCGTCATCCGAGACGAACATGTACCAGTCCTTGGGCCTGTCTTCGTCCCTGGCGATACACAGCCTGTTTCCTGCGTGCAGGCTCAGTTCCCGGCTCAGTATCCGGCTCAAATACATGCTTCCGTCACGGCATACCGTGATGATCCGTTTGCCCTTGTAGGTCAGTGCCGGATGGGAATTGCTCTTGTCATAAACTGTCAGTTTCATAATCATCGATATTTTTTCGTTATACATTGTTTTCCTTTATTCGTGTCATGCCGCCTCTCCGGCCATGATCAGCCTTCTTCTGGCGATGAATTTCCGGTTTGCCCGGACGGATTCCATCATCGCCTGTGCCCTGCGCGTCACCACCGAGGTCTTCTCGCCCATGTGCCTGGCTATGGTGCGGAACGAGCTTCCGGTCTCGTAGAACCGCAGCATGAATATCCTGTAATCCTCGTAGGAGAAATGCCGCCTGAGGAACTTCTGTATGTCCCTTACCAGCCTGTCGCATCCGGTCAGCATCTCTTCCCGTTCTTCTGTCTCTTCCGCGCAGTCCGTCTCGCCCAGTCTTGCGAAATACTCGTCTCCGGGACTGTCGTAACGGCTTTCATCCCTTGCCCCCGACTGTAGGATTCTCCGGTAGCATCCGAAGAAATAGGATTCCAACTCATCGATCCCGCCGCTTGCGAACATGACCTGTTTCCTGACTGCCAGATAGGCGTCATGGAATGCGTCCTCGTCGATTTTTCCATAGATGGAGAGTCTCTCCTTCAATCTCGCGTATGAACGGTCAAACCATCCGTTGAATTCTTTTACGTCTTTTGTTGCCATATCCTTTTTCCATTTATCTGTTAGACATCCGGCCCGTGGTGCGGGCACTCTTGTTTCTTTGAATGCCTTACAGCTGTTCTACCTCCGGAAAAGCGTCAAGGCTCGGCAGGAAAAAATACCGGAGCGCAAAGCGCGAGGATGATTTTTTCCCCGCCGACCCGCAGGGCCCGGCCTTGCGCTCCGGTGGGGAACGGCTACCTTTGCTTCAAAGAAATGAGTGTGTCCTTTTCTGCTTTTTACCGCCTGCAATTATCCTCCTGCTGTGAAAAGGAATGTCTGACGGTGACACATGCCGTCCGGTTTGCGGACTGTTTCCGTTTTTTTGTTTCCTTCGCACAGGAAACGGTAGGCACAGCCTGATTCCGCCGTTTCGTTTTGCATGAAAAATCAATGTCAAACGAACTTAAAAATTACAGGAATATGGAAGTAGTAGTCATAGACAAGGCGACTTTCGAGAGGATGCTCTCGGGATTTGAGATTTTTGCGGAAAAGGTGGAACGGCTCTGCCGGGAACAGGAGGACTTGGGAGAAAAGGAGTGGCTTGACAGCGATGACGTGTGCAGGCTGCTCTGCATCAGTCCGAGAACCTTGCAGACGATGCGGGAGAACGGAACGCTGGCTTACACCAAAATAAGCCACAAGGTATATTACAGGCCGGAGGACGTGAAGGCCGTCTTTCCCGTGGCGGAAATGAAACGGTGTATAACAGCCGGCAAGGAAAGAATATGCAATGTGACCAACAAACAAACAAGCCAACCAACAAACCAACCAACAAACAGATATCTGACTTATGAATGACAATGGCAACATCCGGCTGCTGACACCAGAAAACGACATGCGCGTGAGAGCCTTCCTCTCGTCGCTGGAAGAACTATCGGAAAAGGTGGAGAAAATACGTAAAAACAACAAGCCGTCCCTGGACGGGGAACACTATTATACCGACAAGGAACTGGCCGTCAAACTGAAGGTCAGCCGCAGAAGCCTTCAGGATTACCGCAACAACGGCATATTGCCCTATATCCAGATAGGCGGCAGGATTCTGTACAGGGCTTCCGACATAGAACGTACGTTGATGGACGGGTACAAGGAGGCGTACCATCAGAATGGAAGAACCGGGTTTTAATATTACCCCATATAATGGGTATCCGCCAAGTTCAACTTTTCATTTCAGAATCCGCATCACAGGTTCACTAAATGATGCGGATTGGTTTTGTAATGCAATACTTATACACCCTTTATTGGGTATATAGTAATGTTACACCCTTTTTAGGGTATATTTCTTGGCTATACCAAATTATATTCATACATTTACAGCCAAAACAATAGTAATATGTTTGCAACCATTTCGGCAGATATAGTTTCATCCACTTCGTTATCCGTGGATGAAACTATCAGACTAAAGCAAAGGATAGAAGCACTGTTTGCTTTGCTCAAAACAAAATACCCGGATTTTTACGGTCGTCAAATCAAAGGCGATTATATCGAATGTGTAATGCAGAATGTATCCAATGTCTTTCGTATAGCTCTTGTAATCAAATCATGCATCAAGTCTTTCCCGATTACAGAAAACAGGAAAGCGAAGAGCTTTCAGACATATGGTATCAGGATGGCTATCGGTATTGGAAACATGCGTATAGTGGACACGGAACAGGGCATTTGGGATGGCGAGTCCATTTATATGTCGGGGCGTTCACTTGAGGGAATGAATGCCTTGAATAAAGGAACTTTGTCTGTATGTACAAGCAAAAGACAATTATCCTGCCCCTTACAGACGATCGCATTGCTGACCGATGCCATCATGAATGACATGACCCTGCGCCAAAGCGAGGTCATTTATTACAAACTGCTTGGATTGAAGGAAACGGATATAGCCCGAAATCTGGGAATATCACAATCCGGTGTAAACAAGGCTTCATCGGCTACAAAATGGTATTGCATAGAGGAAGCCTTGAAGTATTTTGAACAGATAAATTTTAACGAATATGAATAGCTGGCTGTTTTTAAGTTTGCTGTTGGGCCACGTCATAGCCGATTTCTACCTGCAAAATGACAAATACTGCTCACAGAAAGAGGAAAAGAAGTTCAGAAGCTGCTTCCTGTATGTACATTCGCTTCTTGTAGCTGTAGTATCATGGGCTTTGGTCCCGGTCAGCGATTTCGGGTTTTATGCCTTGACCATTGCCCTGTCACATCTGGCCATTGATCTTGTCAAAGCCTATTGTCCCAAAGGATTGTGGAGTTTTGTCCTTGACCAGGCTGCACATCTGGCAATATTGGCTGCTGTGGCTACCGAGTTTGATATCACCACTGAATTGCCTGTACAATTTGTGGATTATACCGGGAACTTCTCCATGCCTTTATTCATACTGGCGGTACTGTTGTGCATCAAACCCGCCAATGTCCTGATCAAGCTGGTTTTGAAAAGGTACCAAATCGGAGAAACACTATCCTGTGAGAATATCAAAAATGCCGGAGCATTGATAGGAAACCTGGAACGTATTCTCACAATCATATTTGTAATAATAGGCAGGTATGAAGCAATCGGTTTTATCATAGCCGCAAAATCCATATTGAGGTTCAAGGATACGGATACAGCAAAAACCGAATATGTCCTTGCCGGAACATTTCTAAGTTTCGGAATCGCTTTGCTTTGCGGACTGATGGCAGCATAACGGGATGGAAGAGCTGCAAAAGAAATACGACACGCTTGTCGGGAAATATAATGCATTACTTGCCGAGAACGAAGAGTTGAAATCAATTCTTCTTCAACACGGCATTGCGTATTCCGCATCGGAAATCTCTGATAAGGAGCCGATTTTTTCTCCTGTAATATTTCCTTCTGTCAATTTCACGCCTGATGAGAAAATAGCATTGTTCAGCAGCTTTTTCAAGGGAAGAACGGATGTTTTTGCACGAAGATGGTTCAGCAGGACAACGGGAAAGGGAGGCTATCAACCGGTCTGTACCAATGAATGGCGAAGAGGAGTCTGCGACAAGAAACGATACAAGTGCTCGGATTGCCCGAATCGCAACCTTGCTCCTCTGACAAGCCGGGAAATCTACCGCCATTTGGAGGGAAAAGATGAATACGGGTGTGATGTTATAGGTTTATATGCTGTCACCCCTGACAATAAATGCTCTTTTCTTTGCGCTGATTTTGATGACAAGAATTGCACTCGCGGATATAAGGAAGATGTGCTGGCTTTCACTGCCGTTTGTAGGAATTGGGGAATTCCGTACAGTATCGAACGTTCACGCTCCGGTAACGGGGCGCATGTATGGATATTTTTCGAAGAACCGGTTGCTGCCGGTAAAGCCAGGAAATTAGGCAATGCCATCCTTACTGAGGCCATGAAGCGCAACGGACATATTACCTTCAATTCATACGACCGTTTCTTCCCCAATCAGGACAGAATGCCTGAAGGCGGATTCGGAAATCTGATAGCCCTTCCATTGCAAGGCAGGGCACGGAAAATGGGAAACAGTGTCTTTGTGGATGAAAACTTCCTTCAGTTCAAAAACCAATGGGCTTATTTATACAATGTAAAAAAGCTTAATGAGCATGACTTGGACATGTTATTGGTCCAGCACAGACAAGAAGATTTCGGTTCGTTGGCAACTTCTTCAGAAACAAAGCCTTGGGTGCTTCCTGTATCTCAGGATGTCACGCAGAAAGATTTTAACGGAAAACTGAAAATTAAAAAATCGGACAGACTATACATCCCCCTAAACTCCATATCCGAAAAGGTGGCCAATCATCTCAAGCGTATAGCCGCATTCAAAAATCCGGAATTTTACAGCAAACAAGCAATGCGCATCTCTACCTATAACATTCCGCGTATTATTTGCCGTGCAGACTTTACGGATGATTACCTCGCCCTGCCCCGCGGTTGTGAGGATGCCGTAACAACTATGCTGGAATCTCTTGGAGTTGCTTATGAAATGATTGATGAAACCAATCACGGCAAGCCTGTTGCCGTTGCATTCAAGGGCAAGGAACGTGACGAGCAACTTGATGCCATCAATTCCTTAATGCCATACACGAACGGGGTATTGGCGGCAACGACCGCTTTTGGGAAAACAGTAACAGCAGCTGCTCTGATTGCCCGAAAAAAGGTAAGCACACTCGTGCTGGTACATTCCAAAGCGCTGCTCCTGCAATGGCACGAACGCCTTACCGACTTTCTTGAGATAGAATTTGCCGAGCCTGCCACGTCAAGAAAACGTGGCAGGAAAAAAGTGTTTTCTCCCATAGGCTGCTTGGATTCAACCTCAAACACCTTGCACGGAGTCATTGACATCGCCCTTATGCAATCATGTTTTGAAAATGGCGAGGTAAGACCTTTTGTACGGGAATATGGGATGGTGATCGTGGATGAATGCCACCATGTTTCTTCCATAACGTTTGAGAATGTGCTCAGACATATTACGGCACATCATGTCTATGGACTTACTGCCACACCTATCCGCAAGGACGGACTGCAACCCATTATCTTCATGCAGTGCGGACCAATCCGCTTTTCGGCAGATGCCAAGACCCAGATACAGAAGCAGTCATTCCTGCGTTATCTTGTTCCAAGATTCACATCCTATCGCTCTGTAACTGAAAACAGGCAGTCGTTCGCCTTATTGTCACAATCGCTTGCAGAGTCTGAATTACGGAATACGCTCATCGTGGAGGATGTGTTAAATGCAGTAACGGCAGGCAGGACACCGATTATCCTGACCGGCAGGACATCGCATGTAAAGCTGCTTTCCGAAATGTTAAAACCGCATATCTCACATGTCATCCAACTGACGGGAGAAGGAACAGCCAAAAGCAAGCGTGAAATCCTGCAAGGATTGCATGACATTCCGCAAAATTCCCCTCTTGTAATAGTCGCTACCGGAAAATATGTAGGAGAAGGATTTGACTATCCCCGGCTTGATACGCTCTTTTTAGCCCTCCCCATATCATGGAAAGGGTTGGTTGCCCAGTATGCAGGCCGTCTGCACCGGGAGAACGAAGGGAAAGCCGATGTCCGTATCTATGATTATATCGATATACACGAACCTGTCTGTGAGAGCATGTATCGCAAGAGGCTCAAAGGCTATTCCGTCATCGGCTATCGGGTACTTTCCAAGGATTGTCAGACATTGTTTGATGCAACCGAAGGTTTACAGTCGTCTCCGCATGAAGAACAGATTTTCAACGGCATAACATTCTGTCATCCGTTTATAAAAGAATTAAAAGCCTCAAGACAATCCATTGTGATATCTTCCCCTAAGCTCTATCATATGGAACGAAATAAATTTGTCAATATCTTGAAAGAACTCCAAAGAGACGGTATTGAAGTGGCCATTCTTACATTGACAGAAAACGAGCAGTCGGATTATCTCAGAAGACAGGGGTTGTTCGTAAAGATTGTACCTGAATTATCATTATGTTCATGTGTTATGGACAAATCCTCCGTCTGGTATGGCAGTATCAATATCCTTGGCTATCCGACGGAAGAAGACAATATTATAAGAATTAAAGATATAAGACTTGCAGAAGAATTTTTGGATGTCATTTACAATAATGGCAATGGCAAGTAATACAAAAATGAAATCATAATGCAGCAGATATAAGGAGGACACCGGCTAAATGTATATTGTCAAATCACTTGTGATACATTATATTTCAGAATTTTAAGCATGAAAACAGCGAATGAAGACAGAAGCAGTTCAGCCGGACAAGGGCGGATATTGGCAGGTGGTCGAAAAAACGGATTGATTTTTTGGAGGGAGCGCAGTTTGCCGCCTGCCTTTTTCATTGTGTTTCAAAAAAACGCCCTCCTATAGAAAATCAGAACAATCAGAACAGCATACGGACCGGTAGTTTCCTACTGTCTGTATGCTGTTCCTTTTTTGTTGTATCGACTTTTCCGTCGGTCGCTTGTTTCCGCTGCCGTCAGCCTTCCCTGTACAGACGTGAAAGTGGAAAGGTTTTCGGGCTGAATACGCTTTGCCTGCAAAGGAAGATTCTGCCCGAAACGGCACGGCCGCCCGACCTTTTCACTTTCAATGAAGTCTGTACTAACTTCATGGACGGCGAGGAAGCAGGCGGCTGCGAAATTGTCATTGGCTGTCAGAGCTGGAATGTGTGCGGCTTTGGCTTCTCTTTTCCATCAGTCTGTCCATTTCCCTTGAAATTTTTTCTTCCGTTATCCTAGCATACCCTTGTGTGGTGGAAATGTTCGAGTGTCCCATCATCTTGGCTATGCTCTCGATGGATACGCTCTCTGAAATGAGCAGGACCCCGAACCCGTGCCGGGCCTGATGGTACGAAAGGTCATCGTGCCTGCCCAGGATCACGCCGATTTCCCGTATCTCGTGCCAGATGGAATCCCGGCTCGGCAACGGGAACACGGGACTGTGTATGTCGGTGGTATTGTATAGGGACAGTATCTGCTCGGCTATCGGGTGCAGGGGGATGAACGCTTCCACCCCGGTCTTCTTCCGGTTGATGCGGATGAACCGCCGACCCTCCGCCGTCGTCCCGATATGGCACGGATGGAGCTGCTTGATGTCGGCATAGGCAAGCCCGGTGAAATAGGAGAAGATGAATGCACGCCTGCCCAGTTCCGCACGTCCTTCATTCAGGGGCATGGCCAGTATCCTTTTCATCTCTTCACGGGTGACATACTTGTGCTTGGGTGCGGTTTTCTTCTCATATTCGACATTCTCCACCGGATTGGTGCGCAGGATCTCGTTGTCCACGGCAAGATACAAGAGGCGGTTCAGCCAGCAGAGGCAGCGGTTGGTCTGCGAGGTGCTGAAATTCTTGTTCCTGATAAGGAATGCCTTGTAGTTCCTGCCGAAGTCTTCCGTTATTTCTTCAAAGGCGATGTCCTTCTTCCCCAGTGAAACAAGGTAGTCCGTCAGGTACTTCTGGAAATACTGTGATTGCCGGTAGGTGGAGGTGGAATTGATCTCCCTGCTACGTATTCTGAGACGTTCACGCTCTATCTCGCCCATCCGGAGCAGATGTGTCGGAACGACGAACTGCCTTGTCACCCGGTTCTTGATAATCTCCGCACTGACGACACCCTGTGTCCTCAGAATTTCCTCGTAAGTCTGTTCGATATACTTCCGGTACTCCTGCAGTCTGGCGTTTTCCCTTACCGTGCGTATGGTCCCGGTTCGGGCGTTCCAGTCTTCCGGCTTGCAGCATATCCCAGTGGTGATGGCGGTGTTCCTGCCGTCTATGGTGATGCGGCACATGACCGCCGTGGTTCCGTCAGCCTTTATCTTGCCGCGGTTGATATAGAACAGTATGGAAAAGGTACTTCTCATGATTCTCATTGTTTATGGGTTATAGAACAAGTTTCAAATCTCCGGTAGCCTCGATAAGCCTGTCCATGTCCTCGAAGAGCTTTTTCGGGGTGACGCGGGCATAGACCTGGGTCGTCTGTATGTTGCTATGCCCCAGCATACTGCTGATGGTCTCTATCGGAACGCCCGCTTCAAGGGTGACGAGCGAGGCGAACGAGTGGCGTCCGACATGGTAGCACAGGTTCTCCTTTATCCCTGCCAGTACGGCCAGCGCCTTCATGTGGTTTCTCATGCTCGGATAGTGGATCATCGGGAACAGCGTGTCCCTGCTGTCATCATGATATTTCTCTATCAGGGCGACGGCTTCCGGCAGCAGCTTCACGCTTGCGCGGAGCTCGTTCTTTTTACGGCGGTATTTCAGCCATAGCTTGCCGTCCTCGCCGGTGTACAGGTTTTCCCGGGTGACGGTCACGGCATCGCTGTAGGCGACCCCGGTATAGCAGGCGAAGAGGAACAGGTCCCTTGCCAGACGGTGGGTCGTGCGGTGCGGGGCTATCTCCACGTCACGGATTTTCTCGAAGCTTTCACGGCACAGTGCCTTGGGAGTCTTGACGGTCTGTTTCGGGAGGACGTAGTGCTGGAACATGAACCGCTCGGAGTGTCCTTCCTGATAAGCCCTTTTGCACGTTTTCTTGAGAATTGCCAGGTAATGCCGTACGGTGTCCACGGCGTACCCTTTCTCGTCAAGGATGAAATTCTCATAGTCGTGGATGAACTGTTCCGTAAGCTGCCCGAAGGCCAGGTCTTTCGTCTTGAATTTGGTTTCAATGAACTCGCGCATGGTACGGCAGGTAAAGTCGTATGCCGGATAGGTACCTTTTGCCCGGTCTATCCCGATACGGCTCTTCACCTCATCCCTGAGGGCATCCAGCATTTTCATCAGGGTCATCTGCGTCTTCATGCTGCCCTGGAAGGCATCCTTGACGGAAGCTGCGTCAAATTCCCCCTTGCGTTCCAGAAGGGAATCGAAGGCGGCATTGATGTCAAGCAGCAACTTGTCGATTTTCGCATTTGTTTCCACCGCCTCCCTGCTCTTGCCGTTCAGCCGGCTTTCACGGGGATTCCACAGCCCGGGAGTGCAGGAGAGCTTGCAGCTGAACTGCGCCATCGTCCGGTTCACGGTGATGCGTCCCATTATCGGAGCTTTGCCCGACTTGTCCAGTCCGCTCTTTTTGAGGTAGAGCAAAACCTTGAATTTTTCTACTTTCATACGCTTATAACTTTAGTTGCAAAATTACCTGTTTTATAAGCGTTCTTCGGCATGCAAAACAATGACAATCAGTGTAATATATCGGCGTTTTTAATTATCCGATTTGCTTCGCGTTACCTCGTTTCCTTTCGGTAACTGACCTGCTAACGGTTTGGTAACTGAACATCTTCAATAATCTCCACTTTCCTGCTTTTTTTATAAGTGGAAGAATATAGAGAAATGGTTAGTTTCCAGCGGATTACGTTATCCTTTCTTCTCGTTTCCGGTGCTCTGTTTGCCTATCTTATTCCATCTTGCCCGCCATACGTTTGCAACGACCATTACTTTAGCCAATGGTGTACCCATAGAAAGTGTTTCTAAAATGCTGGGACACACGGATATTCGCACTACACAAATATACGCAAAAGTGATAGATACGAAGTTGAGTAACGACATGGAATTATTGGCACAAAAAATCAATATCAAAAGCCCTGTTACTTTATAATAGAACCGGAACTGGTCACAAACTGTGACCAGTTCCTTACCAACTACATACTAATAATCTTATAATTAATTGATATATGAAATTATTACCAATTAAAAATACTTGCCTAACATTAGAAGAAGTTAGTCTTATTTTGAAAGCCCGATTTACAACAGTACGTTTAGACAAAATCCGGGATATATTTCTCTTTTCATGCTTCACAGGATTAAATTATAGCGATATTAAAAATCTGACTACAAAGAATTTAGTCGTTACTCCTAACGGGAAATACTGGATAAAGATTTATATACAGAAAAGCAGCGTTCCAATGAATATTCCTCTTTTGGATATACCACGTATTATTTTAGAGAAATACAGTGAATATTCAAATAGCACAGGATTACTGCTGCCTGTACCCAGCATTCAAAAGATGAATTACTACCTTAAAGAAGTAGGCGAAGAATGTAAAATAGAAAAGCAGCTTACCTTCAATTTTGCAAGACATACGTTCGTTTACACTATCTTAAAGGGTAACGGTTTAGCAACAGAAACAGTAAATAAACTCACAGAAAGAAAGTCTTTGAACTGTGGAAAAGTTACTGATTTTCAGCTATACAAGGCAATGGAAAAAGTTTCAGAGAAATTAAAAGAGAACAATATTATTAACATCTAAATGACGAAATTATGGACTTACAAATCATCCAAAGCAAGATTTATGAAATCAGAGGTTGCCGTGTCATGCTCGACAGTGACCTTGCGGCACTTTACCAAGTGGAAACAAAAGCATTGAAACAGGCTGTAAAACGTAATATCGACCGCTTCCCGGACGACTTTATGTTTCAGCTTACCAAAGAGGAAATGGAATCTTTAAGGTCACAAGTTATGACCTTAGAAAAAGAAACAGGGGACGAAACAAACTTGAGGTCACAAACTGTGACCTCAAGATGGGGTGGCTCTCGTTATCAAAATTTTGTGTTCACCGAGCAAGGGGTCGCCATGATTTCATCCGTTTTAAGAAGCGATACAGCCGTTAAGGTGAATATCTCCATCATGCGTGCTTTCGTCCTCATGCGCCAAATGTCAATCGGTTACGAGGAACTTCTTAAACGCATTGAAGAACTGGAACAGAGTACGGACGCACAATTCAGCGAAGTTTACCAAGCACTTACCCAGTTACTAAGCAAACCCCAACCAAAACCACGCAAACCGATAGGATATAGAACCTATGACGAATAACGGTTTAAGGTATTCGGTTGTCTAAGGGGTGTCACCAGTGATACCCCTTTTCAGTTCCCTAAAGTAATGTATCTCAATCACAAATTTTAGCAAAGGTACAGCCCGGCGGGGACAAGTACCAAATCTGAACCGTTCCGGTTTTCTAAAAAATCTCCACACCTACGGGTCGTATTTTTTGAAAAGATTAGGTTGAAGTCCCCGCCAAACTGTGGGTGTCCGGCAAAATTTCTTATTGTTTAATTTAAAATTCAAGCGTTATGAAAACAACAGAATTTACCATGCCGGAAATCACTATCTCTTATAAAGACAATGTAAAAGCATCCGAAAGAATAAAAATACTCTCTTCTGAAACTTCTTATTCTTACTTAAAACCTTTCTATTCCGAATGTATGGAACACCACGAAGAAAGTTATGTAATGTTCCTCAATCGGGCAAACAAGGCTTTAGGCGTTTCCCTTATCTCTAAAGGCGGCATGGCTGAAACTGTAATGGACGTGAAAATCATCCTGCAAACAGCCTTAAAAGTCCATGCTTCGGGCATCATCCTCTCACATAACCACCCATCGGGCAATCTACGTCCGAGCGAACCGGACAAGCAAATCACCTCAAAAATAAAAGAAGCCTGCAAGGTCTTGGATTTACACCTGTTAGACCATATCATCCTGACAGAAGAAAGCTATTACAGTTTTACAGACGAGGGGCTTTTATAAGCCCTTTTTTTACTCTCTCATTATCCAATACAAAAAGCCTGATGGCTTTTGTTTCTATCCTCTTAAACAAGAGAAAAATTTTCCCTAAAACTGATTGGAACATTGTCAAAGGTATATCCGTGCCTGTTACTGTTCAAATTATTTTTTAGAAATCTCCACACCTGCGGGTAGTATTTCATAAATAATAATTTGCCCTGTACCAGTCCCGAACCTTTGAAAAGACAATGTTCCCATTCAGTTAAAGGAAAAATTTATGTGGTGGGCGACAAGCGATGCAAACAATTAAAATTCAAAAGTCATGGAAACAGTAACATTATCAGAAGCAAGAGTTTATGTAGGTACTTACAACAAGTATAACAGTGGTTCACTTTTCGGCAAGTGGTTAGACCTTTCCGATTATTCGGACAAGGACGAATTTATGGAAGCGTGCCGGGAACTGCACAAGGACGACCAAGACCCGGAATTTATGTTTCAGGATTACGAGAATATCCCGGAAGCCCTGATTTCCGAAAGTTGGCTTTCCGATAAGTTCTTTGAGCTTCGGGATGCCATCGAGAAACTAAGCGAAACCGAGCAGGAAGCGTTTTTCGTATGGTGCGACCACCACAACAGCGATATAAGCGAAGAAGATGCGGACGACCTTATTTCTTCTTTTGAGGACGAATATCAGGGAGAATATAAGGACGAGGAAGATTACGCCTATGAAATCGTAGAGGAATGTTACGACCTGCCGGAGTTCGCAAAGACCTATTTTGATTATTCGGCTTTTGCCCGTGACCTGTTTATGACTGATTACTGGATGGATAACGGTTTTGTTTTCCGTTGCGCCTGATTACTAACCGGGTGGAGCAATCCACCCACAACACACCAAGACAATGAAAGTATATAATAAGATAACGACTTTTTTACGATGGTTCATACTTGCTTTTATCATCTATCAGGCAGCCACCAGCACCGCCGGAATGTGGATAGCCCTAATCATAGGCTTTTTTATTATCCGGTTCGTTCTCCGGCTGCTTATCTCTGCCGTTTACCTGTTTTTTATGGCATTTATTTTCATTGTGCTGCTTTCACTTCTGATTATCTGACAACTCATTTTAAATTATAACAATATGGAAAGTTTAAACAAAAACGGGGTAAGCATTACCCAAACACCGGGAGAGGAAAAATATGTAAAATGCTGTTTAGGCGCATTTAGGGGACAAATCTATTATCAATATGATTACCGCCATACAGACGGCGAACTGTTCAGCACCCTTGCCAAAACACTTGACGAGTGCCGCAAACGGCGGGATGAATGGATGGCGAAAAAAGAAAAGGTACAATAACAATTTAAAAGTTACATTTATGAAAACGACAGAAGTAAATAAAAGGATTATCGGCAGACGTTGCAAGTGTATATTTACGGGCTTACTGGTAACGGGTATTATTGAAGCCGTAGAAGAAAACGAACATTCCGTGCAGGTGAAAGTACGTTTTGACACGCCGCACCAGTGGGGGGATGAACTTTATTCCTATGACTGGTCTTTCGGACGTAAAATAGACGGTTTCGGGTCTTTGAAATATTTGGAACTGTTGCCCGACGAAACGACATTCGATGCAATGATAGTTACTTTCGGCGACCCTATCGGCACACTGGACGGTATTTTTGAAGATGTGAAAACATGGGGTGTCTGTTCCCTGAAAGGCTGGATAGATAGCTACGAAAGCACCCGTTTCACGCCCATAGACGTAGATAAGGCAGTTATAACGAGTGAATATAATATGGAATGTGTAAAAGAGTGGTTGGAACATAACACACCCATAAAGGACATTATAATCGGTTAATGAAGAACGGCGGCAAATGCCGCCGCTACTTTCTTTCCGTGAGCCGAAGCGGAAAAAGAAAGATAGCAAAGAAACCTGTTTCCATTCCCTATAAAAAGATAACCCGCCGGGAAATACCCGCCGGATTATCTATCATAACATTACGCATAACGCATCATTCCAATTCTTCGCCCCATAGTTCCTTATCGGTCGGAGCGTATTTCATTTCATGCCAGCACCAGCCACCCACCAACAGGTAAAAGGCAGCCAAAGCCATAAAGAAATTACATATCATAAGGATAGTATATCTGAAACCTGATATTATTCCTCATGGTGCAGAAAGGTTACTTTCAGAACACATACCATTTCTTCATCTTCGGCATCAAATTTCCACGTCCGCTTTTTGACAACCATTTCCGTATCAAAATCGAAATGTTCCAGTACGGGTGCATTATCTTCTTCATCCGCCCACCTGAAAGCCTGATTAGACGGTGTTTTCCTTAATTCCACCCGGTCAAATTGGGAAATGCTTTCTTTATCCACTATCACAATATCACCGACTACCGGAACTGCATCCGTTTTCCATGTGGTATTTACAAAAAATGAAATACCGTTTATATCCAATTCTATTTTAACCATGTCCTTTTTACTTTATTTGTTTTCTTCTTCCTTGTTATTGTCATTGTTAAATGAAAATGTTAATTGCTGTAACGTCCCGAAGCTATCCTGAAAATACACATCTACCGTTTGTTGGTCGGTCGATGCGGAAGTATAGTAAAGCCGGAATGTTTCACCCGGAAGCGGGTATAGGTCATTCGGCAGTAAAACCGTCCCATCGGACATTTTCAGTGTTCCCGCCCCGTCCGGCTGGAAATAGCGGATGAAATACTTTGTTTCCTCAAACCGCCCGTCCCGGTGAAGCTGGCAGCGTATTTCCGCCGTTTCACCCACTTTTAATTTTTTCGGCACTGGCATCGTTTCGATACTGAACGGGTAAGACTGCTGTATATCCACGTTGTCATTACACGCACCCACTAATAACAAGGTAGCCACCATGTAGCACCCTGTTAGCATCTTATAAATTACATTTCTCATATACATTAATATATAATAGGTTAGTTTATCACATTATTATCTTTAGACCGATACCAAACTGTGTGTGGAACTTTCCGACTGAAGAACCGAACAGGCATCTTTCCCTTGCGTTAATCAGGAACACCACCCGGTCGGTAATGTAACTCTCCAGTTCCAGCGTCAGCGCACCGCCATAGACAAAACCGTCCTTATCGGTCAGGGTCGAGCCATCGGGCAGCAATTTATCGCCCCAGTTGCTCGTTTCGTACCCGGCAAGTGCGGACAATCCCAGCGAAAGAAAAAAGGTTTTCTTCCGGTCTGAAAGGAAGTTCATATAGTAACCGCCCTCGCCTGTAAACTGGCTGACTGGTATTTGCAAATCCTTGTAGGGGTAATGCTTTTCGAGGTATTCCCCGCCAACAACCCACCTGTTCCCGTTTTTGGTATAGGTGGAAAGAGCCGCCCCGAAATAATAGGCGAAATCGCTTTTACTGTTCCAGTGAACACCGTCCGCCATGCCGCCCGTAACCTGCAAGCCTTTCATTCCCGGCAGACATCTTTGTGCGTGTGCCTGGTTGAAAGTCAGGCACAGCACAAAAAGGGATATAATACAGCATATCCTTTTCATGTTCATTTGATTTTAAGTTCGTTAATCACTTTGGCTGCCACGACATCCGAATTTTCCACCCGGATAGTTTGGTGTCTGCCCCCGTTCTTTTCCACCAGTTCAATAACCAAGACCTTATCATCCGGGATAGTGAACTGCGGAACGGTGTACACGGTGCGGACGGTACTTTTGCCGCCGATAACCAGTATCTCGTTATAGCTCCGCACCGGGTCAATCACCGTTTCCTGAATAGCCGTTCTTTTGGCTACTTTCTTATCCACAATCTTGAAACGGATAAAGTCGGTATCAAACGGCACGTTTGAACTGTTCTTTGTTTGTGTGTGGAAGTAGAACAGCCCGTTATGCGAATAAATCCCCTTTACCAAGAACTGCACCCCGAACCGTTTGCATCCCAAATGCTTTATTTCCCGGTCATTGTTTTTGTAGATGGACTGCATAATCAGCTTTACCAAAAGCGGGCTTTCGTTACCCAGTTCACGGAAATAGATATTCATCCGGGTATGGCTGAAATCCGTTGTGTCCTCATTCTCCAAGAAGTCTTTCATTTCGATGTTCAGCATTTCCGGTTCATGTGCGTATTTTGCGTTAAAACTGTAAAAGCTGCCATCCTCACAGATAACGGAAAAATTGGTTTCACCGGGAAAGCCCTCTGTCGTAGCCTTGACCCTGACAACATTTTCCGCCCCGTCCGCTTTTCCGGCAATAATGTAGTTACTGCCTAAGTCCACGTACTTAACGGCAGACGGGAAAATAAGGTGTACCGTTTTGGCGAACGTCACCTGTACGCCGTAAGGTGTCACCATTTGGCGGTAAGGCAGCTTTTTAGTAATGCCCTGATACAAATCGTTACTTTGTGCTTTCATTGAAACCACGCCCAAGAGTAGGGCAAACATGATAATTAACTTTTTCATTTTGGATTGAAATTTTTATGGTTGATAAATAAATTACTGTTGTTTGGCGTAAAGCATCACCTGATAGTTCGCTTTCAGGTGTACTTTTACCGTTCTGAACTTCTTGGCAAGGTATTGCGAACCGCCTTGCATCAAGCCCCTTGTAATATCCATTGCGACCTGCTGCCCGGCACTTTGCGCAAATGAAATGCTCGTACCCAGTCCCGCACCGATGTTCGCCATCGCTTCCTTTGCCGCTTCCTGTTCCAGTGACGAGGGAACGGAAAGCCCCTTTTGCCCGTCACTGTCGTAAACGGCAAGTTCCACCGGAATGATGTTACCCGCATATTCGAGCGAGGACACCAGTATGTCGAGCCGTTCCCCCTGCACTTTGGCACTTCCTGAAACAAGGCTGTTTTTCGGGACAATCACGTTCCCCGCCTGTAACGGTTCTAACAGCCGGAGCTTGACGGTCTGCCCGTCCATAAGTGTTTGGTCGTTATGAACACACGCCCGGATAGTGTTTTTTCCTATCGAATAACCACTGCCGACCGCCGTATTAAACCCGTAATTGCGTGGCTTGCTGTATTCGGCGACAAATTCGGCGTTGCTCATGGGCTGCTGCAATCCTGAAACCGTCCTGTCCGATACCGATTTTACAGGTGTGGCATTTCCTTTGCCCTGAACAGGTGCGGACGGTGCGACCTGTGCAATCTGTCCCGGTTGCGGTGGTACGCTTTGCCCGTTCTGTCCGTTCATATACTTTGCCGCCAGTTCGTAGGACTTTTCCATAAGTGCAACCTGTTCATCCATGTTACCCGCACCGCTTTCTTTCGCATCGAGCCGGGCAGTGAGTTCTTCCACCTGACGTTTCAGTTCCTCTTTTTCCTTGTCCTCTTTCGGCGTTTCGTAGAAACTGCCTAACTGACGGTTCATGTCCCGGTAAGCTGCCGCCGAAGATTGGATAGAGGAACGGCTATTGTTCGGCGCACCCGCCCCGAAGTCTATTACATTGGTTTTCGGTTTTTCTGCCGGAGCATCATCTATCAGGGTCAAATCTTCCCCGTTCCCGTTTTCCTCTCCGAGCGAAAAGGCAAAATCCTGTAAGGAGCGCATCTTGTCCGCCTGTTTGTTCTCCATTTGTTCCTGTTCGTAGGCGGTCTTTTTATCGCTGATTATCCCGTCCCCTTTGGGTTGCGGAATATCGGCATTAAATCCGCCCACGTTTTCCACCTTTGCTTCGTCCTTATCGGACGGTGCAAAAATCAGGTACATAGACCCTAAGAAAACCAGTCCCATAAGCGGGTAAACCAGCATCTTTTTTCGTTGCTGTATCTGCTGTGGGGTCAGTTCCTTTTTTTCCTTTCCCTGTTTTTCAGGTTCTTTTCCCTTTGCCGTTTCCGGTGTGGGAACTTCATTCTTCACTTCTTTTTCTTCCATTGTCTGACTGATTAAAAATGTTCGTACTGTCTTTACTTTGTAACTGCAACTGCCTGATGTGTTCTATCCGTATGGTTTCGCCATCCTCTTTTCCTATCCGGTAAATGGATGATACCGTAAAGTAGATGGATAGCCCGCCGAAGAACAGGAGCATAAGCAGGATTACCGCCAGCCTTATTTCCGGTGTCATGCGCCCGCACAGGCGGCGGAGTTTTTCATCCGCCCAGTCCTGCACATGGGTAATTGCCTGATTAACCGGAGAGAGAATTTTCCGTATCATGGCTTACCGCTTTATGGTGTTCAAGTCCTTGTTTTCCGTTATCTCGAAACTTTCCATCATAAAGCCGTGCGGGTTATTATCACTTCTTACGGCGTTTAATAACCGGCAACGGGTGACAAGGCTTCTTTCCGTCACGCTGCTTTCACGGATAATCATTTGGCGGGCATAGGTAGCCACCGCATACGGGTACACATCGAAATTGCATGAAACGCTGTCTATCTGTATGGTCTGGCTGATATTGCCCGAAATGATACGGTTGTAATATCCCTTTTCCGAGAGGTCACGGTAATAGTTAAATGCGCTCTTATCGGCGAGGAACAGCGACCGTTTGATATTGCTTTCGATAGCGTTCTTATCCGGTGAGAGCGTGAAAAAGAGTTCGTGAAAACGCTTCACGTGTTCCCTTGCTTCAACCGGACGGTTTTGTGTCAGGTCTTGCGAAAGCGCAAGCATCAAACTTTTACCACCGTCCAATACATAAATTTTCTGTCGTTGCGCTTCGGCAAATGTGTAGGAGTTCCAAACGGCATACCCCGTTATCAGGGTACACATAACGACAAACACAATCCCGAAAAGACGTATCTGTTTGAAACTGGTTTCAATGTTCTTTAAACTTTTAAATTCCATCTTGATTTTTAATTATTGATTACCTTTGATTAGTTTACCGCCGACCCTGCCGCCAGCGTTTCCGGTGGCTGCTCCGGCTACCGCACCAACGCCACTGCCCGTTTTATTGGCTGCACTGTTTATATTCCGGCTCATGTTGCCCATTCCGCCCGCCTGAATAATCCAGTTCGATACGGTGGGGATGGTGAAGTAACCGATGATACCGATTATCATAAAGATTATGTACACTGAATTGCTGCTATCGGGTACAAAATTGGGGTCTGATAGCTCCTGAATATCCTTTTGGAGCATAAGCACCTGTATTCGGGCAAGAATGGAACTGAACAGGTCTGAAACGGGTAGCCACAGGTAAACGGAAATGTACCTTGTTATCCATTGGGTCAGTGTCGCCTGAAAGCCATCATATACACTGATGGCAAAGGCTATCGGACCCAGTATGGCAAGGACAATCAAGAAAAAGGTTCGGATAGTGTCTATCACAAGGGCTGCCGATTGAAAGAGCAGTTCCAAAAGTTCCCTGAACCAATCCCGGACGGATTGCTTAATATTGTGGGCTGCCCTATCCATGTACATACCGCCCATTGTGGCAATATCTTTGGCAGACCATCCCAATTCGTCAATCTGTTTATCAAATGCTTCATCCGAAACAAGGTAAGCCGTTTCCGGATTACGCACCATCGCTTCATATTCCAGTTTGTCCTTTTGTTCCCGGTAGGCGTTCATATCGAAAGTTTGCGTTTCGAGCATATTGTTACACCCCTTGACTACTGGCGACATCACGCTGTTAATCGTACCCAGTACGAATGTGGGGAAGAACATAATACAGAAACCAATCACAAAAGGACGGAGCAAAGGGTAAACGTCTATCGGTTCGGCACTGGCGAGCGACTGCCATACTTTGGCAGCCACATAGAACAAAGCCCCCAGTCCCGCTATTCCTTTGGCTACCCCCGCCATGTTCCCGCATAGCGGCATCATATCCGTGTACAGACTTCGTAAAATCTGATGCAGGTTATCAAATTCGATTGCTAATAACATACTACTTATTTTTAGAAGTTACCAGTAACGTTCATCCGCCGAACCATACAAAGCCATTACCCGGTCGGTGTCCTTTTTCTTTTTCGCCCGCAGGTAGGAAACAGAAATATTTTTCCGGGTATAGTAGCTCACCAAATCCCGGTAGTTCCTGATGGAGTTATACGTCCGGTCGATAACGTCCATCCGTTCTTTATCCGACATGGAAAGCCCGTTGATGTTCACCACGCTTTTCATTTCTTCCAGCACATCGGAACTTTCCTGCAACAGTTGGGTATATCCGTAGGCAATCGCCGAAAGCTCGTCCGGCGTATAGTTTTCATCCGAAAGCATCTTCTGAAAACTGTTCACATAGATGTCGGAAATCTCACCGATAAGCAGGATAGACTTTTGTACTTTCCGGGCATCTTTGACAAGGTTATGCACTGATTTTAAGGCATCATAATAATCTTTTCCCTGTTGATAAATCTTTACCGTTTCCTGAAAATTCTTTATCATATTCTGTGCGGTCGAAGAAGTCTGAATGATGTTCTTTGACGCATTGATAATCCCTTGCGCCAAGTTGCCGGGGTCACTCACCACCCATTGTGCGTTTACCTTTCCGGCAAACAGGCTGCATACTACAAGCAGCATTATAATCTTTGTTTTCATACGCTTACTTCTTTATTGGTTGGTTACTCCGTTTATATTCTCCGCCGGGAGAAAGCAGAATCCGGTCATTCTCTTTGTCATAAGTCAGCAGGACGGACAACCCCGTTTCGATGAACAGGTTTCCGTCTTGTTCTGAAATCTGATAGGTTTCCGTTTGGATAGTTCCCCGGTAGGTCTTTCGATAGGTCGTTACCCGGTAATGCCCGTTTTCCTCAAAGAGAGAGAACGCAGGACGGTTTTTCACGCTTTCCCAGTCACCACGCATCGCCCTAAGACGGTCGGTGTTTGTTTCCTTACAGGAAGAAAGCCCCAGTAACAAGGTGCATAACAGCACCGGAAACAAGAATTTTAAATGTTTCATACTGAATGATTTTTAAATTGTTAATTGATTATTTTTCGGGATTGCGCTTGCTTTCGGCAAGCCGTTTGATAGCAAGTTCGAGGTTGCCACCCAATTTTTCAGACAAGGCGAAAAGTTCCATCTTTTCGGTTTCTTCCGTTGTGAACGTGTAATATTCTTCCAAACTCACTTCGGTAGCATATACGGCTGATTGTGTGCCGCCTAAGCCTATCCAAACTTCCTTGTATTTCCGGTTCGGATGGTTGGCAAGGTTGATGGAAAGCACCTGTGAACGTTCCTTATCGGTCAGTCCCAAAAGGTTCTGTATGCTATCGAATTTATTAAGATACTTCCTTTGGTCGAGCAGTATTTTACAATCGGAATTGTTTATAATACTCTCTTTTACAATGGGCGAGGAAATAATATCTTCGACCTCTTGGGTAACTACAATCGCTTCGCCGAAATACTTTCTAACGGTTTTGTATAAATATTTTATGTAATCCGCCATATTCGCCGATGCAATCGCTTTCCACGCTTCTTCTATCAATATTAATTTCCTGATACCCTTTAGTTTACGCATTTTGGAAATAAATACTTCCATGATGATAATCGTAGTAATCGGGAATAAAATTTTGTGGTCTTTGATATTATCCAACTCAAAGACAATGAAGCGTTTATGCAGCAAATCAAGCTCCTTGTCGGAGTTCAGCAGGTAATCATATTCGCCCCCTTTGTAGTAAGGTTCTAATACATTCAGGAAGTTGTCTATATCGAAATCCTTTTCCCGGACGTTCTTTTCTTGCAGGTGCGCCCGGTAGTCATTTTTCACATATTCATAGAATGTATTGAAGCAGGGAGTAACCGAACTATCCTTAGTAATCAGTTCGATATAGGAACTTACGGCGTTTGACAAAGCCACTTCTTCCGCCCGTGTGGGTGCTTCATCGTCCCTTTTCCAAAGGGTCAGGATAAGCGTTTTGATACTCTCTTTCTTTTCAATATCGAATACCCCATCTTCCACATAGAAAGGATTAAACGCTATCGGGTTTTCAGTAGTATAGGTAAAATAAATCCCATCTTCCCCGTGCGTTTTCCGGTTTATCATTTCACACAATCCTAAGTAACTGTTTCCGGTATCAACCAGCAGGACGTGCGCATTTTGTTCGTAATACTGGCGCACCATGTGATTGGTGAAGAATGATTTGCCGCTACCACTCGGCCCAAGTATGAACTTGTTGCGATTGGTAATGATACCTTTTTTCATTGGCAGGTCTGAAATATCAATGTGCAACGGCTTTCCTGTGACCCTATCCACCATCTTGATACCAAAGGGAGAAAGCGAACTTTTGTAGTTCGTTTCTTCGGTGAACATACAAAGAGCCTGTTCTATAAAGGTGTAGAAACTTTCTTCCGCCGGAAAGTCCGCCTGATTGCCGGGTATGCCCGCCCAAAACAAGGTCGGTGTGTCGGTGGTGTTATGACGTGGCTTGCACTCCATAAGTGCGAGCTGTGACCCCACATCATTTTTAATGTGTTTGAGTTCGTCCCGGTCGTCACTCCATGCCATGATATTACAATGGCATCGCACGGAGATAAGCCCCTGTGAATGTGCTTCGTTCAAATATTCCTCTATCCAAGACTTGTTAATCTGATTGGCACGGCTGTATTTGGAAAGGGAGTGCATATTGCGAGCCATCTTTTCAAACTGTTTCAGGTTCTCCGTATGGTCGTCAATGAAGATGTACTGGTTATAGATATGGTTACAGGAGAGCAACACGCCCACCGGAGAAGCAAAAGATAATCTGCAATCGCTCCGGTCGGTGGATAGCTTTTCATAGCGGGTATCAGTTCCCACCTTGCCCGGCATATCTTCCGCATCCGAAAGAGTATGCAAACAAAGAATATCGTCACCTATCCGCATATCTTCGGCGTTCAGTTGAATATCTTTCAATGTGGTAGTGTCTGTTTGTGAGAGTGAAAAGTATTTTTCCACGATACCCACCGTTTCCTTTGTCCCGGTGATTTCGTCCGAAGTCAGGCGGGTAAGGGTAATGAAACCGCTATCATTCATAATGCTTTCAAACTGCCCCACCGCTTCGAGGAACTTTGTAACCGTTTCCTTGTCCTTTATCTCTTTGGGGACAAGGAAGCCCCGGCAAAGAGTAGAAAAATTACTCTGCATCCGGCTACGTTCCTTTGTCGTTTTCGTCAGAAACAAATAGCAGGTATGGTTTAAGAACGGTCTTTCATTAAAATGCCGTTCAAAGGAACGGGAAAGGAAACTCAAATCATCCTTTTGGATGTCAGGCGCATAGTTTTCTTTGATGAACCAGTCCTGTTTGTGTACGATGCTGTAATCGGGCAGCACCTTTACCGCCTTGTTCCAAGCGGAATGTATCGCTTCGTATTCGGCTGCCGTAACGGTGAACAGTTCGGGCAGTTCCACCCGGAACGCCACCGTTATGTCGGCATCTTTGGAAACGATACAGCCGTTTTCCACCGTGAACAGTGGAAACTTGTTTTCCAGCGTAGTAGCTTTTAATATATTTCTCATTTCGATGCTTGTTTTAAATGGAATAATCGGGATATGGCTTTTCGGTTGATGATATGGAAAGGGTGGCTTTTGCGTGCGGACAATTTCATTAACCCGTGTGTCCCGTACTTTTCGTTTAACCGGAATGTGAGCCATACAAGCAACGTTGCCGAAGTAACGCCGAAGATGATGCACACCCACTGGTTAATGCCTACCATGTACATGATGATGAAAAGCACGAACAGGGCTAACAGCCCGCCCGCAAAAATGAAAAGATACTGACTTTTCAACCCTTTAAACTCAACTGGCTTGCCTATCCCCCTGTTAATCGGATAGTCTGCCATAGTCCATTTCTTTAGAGGAAGAATGAACGTAGGATAGTGGCAGCGACAATCAAAAAGATACAAGCACCAAACCAAGAAGCCGCCGTTTTACTGGTGTCAGGGTCGCCCGAAGAAAACTTGCCATAGACTTTCACGCCGCCAATCAAGCCCACCACCGCACCGATGGCGTAAATTAATTTTGTCGCCGGGTCGAAATAGGATGTTACCATGTTGGTAGCTTCTGTAATACCCGCCATGCCGTTACCTTGTGCAAAAGCAGAGGATGCAGCCAATAGAGCGACTGCCGAAAAGAGAACTTTCTTTTTCATTATAAATACATTGATTTTTAAATTGCCGGGCGGTTGGATAGTCCGCCCGGCGGAGTGATTAATAATTGAATTTTTGTGGTTGTGGGGAGTGTTCCCCAGTGTTCAGAAAGGTTTGTCTTAACCGTAATCTCTTTGTTTCATCATCTTATTATTTAAAGTTTGCCATTAAAGAAAATCGTTCATGTCAAAGTCTGCCATTTCATTACTTCCGGCAGCCGGGACAGTGGCGGGCACGGGTATCTCATGCTTTTGTAAAAGTTCCGCCACCCGTGACCTGCCCCCGTTAATCTGCTCCACCAGCGAATGAAACAGGTTTGTTTCCGTCCGGCAGATGGTTTGTACCGCTTGCCGTTCTTCCGTTTCGGATGCTTGTTTTATCTGAATGACCTGAACCATTTGCGCCAGTTCCCCCAGTGTGATACCTTGCGCCATTTCCGGTTCACCCTCACCCATGTAACAGGCGATTTCTTCCGCTTCGATTTCATCCGCCGAAACGTCCGTTTCTTCCGTATTTTCCGTTTCAAATTCCATTTCAAATTCGGTTTCAATCGCTTGCGCAGCAGGTGTTTCAGTTACCGTTTCATCGCTTTGCGGGACAAATATAGAAGCATTATCGCCCCCTTTTGAAAGGTGTCCTAAGATGTCCCCGTTTGTCCTCATTTGTCCCATCCGGTAACGGCTTGCACCTACAAGACAATTACCGTTTCCGGCTTTCACGGTCGGTTTGCTTTCCGGTTGTTCCGGCTCTCTTTTCCCACCCGTGAACCATGTTCCCAAGCTATCCCTGTATCGCCATAAGAGAACGGCGTAATACAGGAGCGTTCCGATAATAAACCACTTCAACATATCAGAACGGCTTTTCAAATTTGCTTTCGTACAGTTCGTTTATCTCGTCCTGAAACTGGTCGAAATGGCGGAGCAGGATATTTTCTACATAGCTGCTCACGGTTGCCTTGCGTCCGCCGATAACGGTTACTATCTTCATTAGCTTTTCGTGTGTGGTACGGCTGACATATAACGGTTGGCGGTCGGTCAAGTCCACCCGCATGAAATAGGTTTCCCGGTAGTCGCCCGGAGTGTTCTTTTTCCGGCGGGCAGGTTCTTTCACCGCCTTTTCTTCCTTTGGTTCTGCCTTGATTTCCGGTTTATCTGCCGTTTCCACAGTACCCGTTTTATCGTCCGGTTTATCCGGTGTTTCCACCGCCACCGATGGCATTTCCTGTTTTTTCACGGGCAAGCCCTGTGAAATAATCTCTTTCATAAAATCCTCGTCAATTTGCGGTTTCCCGCCGCTTTGCTTTGCCATATCGTTACAGTTTTATAAGGTATGCGATTTCGGTTATCAGTTCTTCCATGTTGCTGCCCTTTACCAGCCGTTTGTCCGCCGGGAACAGCGTAGAACGGAACACGGTTTTACGTTGTGCGTCCAGTTCTTTCTTGAACCGTTTTGTGTCCGGGATAAATACTTTCATAAGCGGTAGTTCCAGTTCCCCTATGGTCTGTTCATACAGGGTGTACAGGTCTGTTTTTTCTCTGCCATCTACCATGTTCCAAAACAGGTGCAGCCCTTTCAGTCGGCACGCTTCATTCTTTACCAGCAGTTCATGAATTGCCACCGCAAAGGAAAGGCTACTTTCCAATACCACCCGGTCGGCGGCTATGGGAGTGAAAATATAATCCACCCCTGAAAGGGAGTTTATAACACCCTCACTGTTCACCGTTCCGGGCAGGTCGAAAAAGACCACATCATAATCCATCCCGGCAGACGCAAGATATTCATCCGCCGTTTTAATCGCTTCGTCCGGTGAACTGCATAAGACCGGGTACGCTTTCTTTCCCAGCGTCTTGAACTGGTGAAAGGCAAGCTGTTTGTAATAATCGTCACCGTTTACTTGTTCGGCATCCCGTTTGCGCATGGCGGAAATAGAATGTTGCGGGTAATCGCAATCCACGACCGCCACGTTATACCCTTTCAGGTAATACAGGTAACTTGCCACCAAGACGGTGAACGTTGTTTTGCCGACCCCGCCCTTTTGGGTGGAGAAAGCCACATACAAGGTTTCTTTCTTCATTGTAATAATTCTTTTTTGTGATACATCTTTATTTCATTCCATCCGTTCAGATTGACGGACAGTTTTCTTTCGTTCCATGTTGAAAGCTCGAAAGCCGGAATGATTGCTTCCTTTCTACAAAGACAGCCTGTTTTCTTTCTTGCTTTTTTGTTTTCATTCATTCCACAAAGACAGCTTGTTTTCTTTGCAGACAGTTTGCTTTCCCGATTGAATGACCGTTTCCTTTCAATCATTCCATCCGGTTTGCTTTCCTGCTTTCTTGAAAGATTGCAATCTTGAAATCTTGTTTTCAAGTTTTCAAAACCGCTTTCTTTCCGTCCGCTTTCCGTTACATCTATCCATCTATCCATATTGCTTTCTTTCTTGAAATCCGGGACAAATAAACGTAGAAAAACAACCCCTTTCGAGATGTGTCCTCAAATGTCCCCGTTTGTCCTCATTTGTCCTATAACCCGCTATTTCACAGCATTTTTAATACCTGTTACTTTGCAACCGAAAGGTATCGGTCAAGCTAACCAAGCCCCCGGTGTCGGGAGCGTTCCAATCTCCGCTAACTCCAATCCGTCCGTAGGCGGATTTTTATTTGCACTGGCAAATAGCAAGGTGTGTTCTAAGCAGCTTGAAATTCTTTCAGCAGCTTTGAACGCCTTGCCCGGACGAAGCCGGGATAGGGTCACTCCGAAGTCGTAACCCTTTAAAGAAATGTAGCATGAAACAGAAAAATGAAAATGCGCCCCGTCCGGGTGGCGCAGGACGAAAGCCCAAAGCAGACCCGGCAGTGTTCCGGTACTCTATCAGCTTCAATGCGATAGACCACGCCCGCTTTTTGGCATTGTTCGACCAGTCCGGTATGCGCACGAAAGCGCATTTTATCACCGCCCGTATCTTCGGAGAACCGTTCAAAGTGATTAAAATAGACAAGGCGGCGGTAGAATATTATACCCGGCTGACCGCTTTATATTCCCAGTACAGGGGTATCGCCGTGAATTATAATCAGGTGGTAAAGGCTCTCAATACCAATTTTTCAGAGAAGAAAGCTCTCGCTTTTCTCTATAAACTGGAAAAGGCAACGATAGAACTTGCCGACTTGAACCGCCAAATTATTGAACTGACCCGTGAATTTGAAACAAGATGGTTGCAAAGATAAGCGTAGGCAGTTCCCTGTTCGGTGCGCTTTCCTACAACCAAAACAAGGTGGATGAAGAGCAGGGGAAGGTACTTTTAAGCAACCGTATGTTTGAAAGCGAGGACGGAAATTTCAGCATCCGGCGTTGTATGGAATGTTTCGATATGCACCTGCCCGCAGACCTGAAAACGGAAAAGCCGATTATCCATATCTCCCTGAACCCGCACCCGGACGATGTACTTTCCGACAGCCAGCTTGCGGATATTGCCAAAGAATATATGGATAAATTGGGGTACGGCAACCAGCCGTATATGGTTTACAAGCACGAAGATATAGCAAGGCATCATATACATATCGTTTCCATCCGGGTGGATGATACGGGCAAAAAGATAAACGACAAGTTCGAGCATATCCGCAGTAAACAAATCACCCGTGAACTGGAACAGAAGTACGGGCTGCATCCGGTAGAGAAGAAACAGGCAACCGAACGCCCCGAACTTAAAAAGGTGGACTACCGGGCAGGGGACGTAAAACACCAGTTATCCAATACGGTGAAAGCCCTTGCCAGCAGTTACCGTTTCCAAAGTTTCACGGAATACAAAGCGTTGCTATCTATATATAATGTACAGGCAGAAGAAGTGAAAGGGGAAGTGAACGGCAAACCCTATAACGGCATTGTCTATTCGGCAACCAATGACAAAGGGGAAAAACAAGGCAACCCGTTCAAATCATCCTCTTTGGGTAAGTCGGTAGGTTACGAAGCCATCCAGCGACACATCAAGAAATCCACAAAAGACATTCAGGACAAGAACCTGAAAGAGCGTACCCGCCGGACGGTCGGCGCAGTGATGAAATCCGCCCATAGCCGTAAGGAACTGGAACAAGAACTGAAAAGGAAAGGTATAGACGTTCTTTTCCGGCAGAACGATACAGGTAGGATATACGGTGTAACATTCATCGACCATGAAAACCGTACCGTCCTGAACGGTTCACGGTTGGGAAAGGACTTTTCCGCCAATGTGTTCAACGACCTGTTTTCCGGCTCCCGTACTTTGACGGGAAACAGTAAACAGGAAACGCAGGAACACAAGCCGGAATATAACCCGACCGGACACCTTGAAAATACAGGAAAAGCCATTGCGGGACTGTTCAGTCTGTTATCCGGTGGGGACGATACGCCACCCGACAACAGCCAAGTTCCACCACCCAAGAAGAAAAAGAAGAAGAAACAAAGACGTATTTAATAACTATAAAAATTTCAATTATGCAGAATGAAGATGATTTAAGGGGACTTGCAAAGGTCATGGACTTTATGCGGGCAATCAGTATTTTATTTGTAGTGATAAACATCTATTGGTTTTGTTACCAGTCGTTCCGGGAATGGGGTATCAATATCGGGGTAGTCGATAAAATCCTGTTGAACTTCCAGCGTACCGCCGGGCTGTTCTCCAATATCCTATATACCAAACTTTTTTCAGTGGTATTCCTTGCGCTTTCTTGTTTGGGAACAAAGGGAGTGAAAGAGGAAAAAATCACATGGAACAGGATTTATGTTTTCCTGACAATCGGTTTTATCCTGTTCTTCCTGAACTGGTGGTTATTGGTTTTACCGTTGCCACTGGCGGCAAACACGGCATTGTATATCTTTACCATGACAGCCGGGTATCTTTCGTTATTGGCTGCCGGAGTATGGATTTCCCGCCTGTTGAAAAATAACCTGATGGACGATGTGTTTAATTTGGAAAATGAAAGTTTCGCACAGGAAACACGCCTGATTGAAAACGAATATTCTATCAACCTGCCGACCCGTTTCTACTATAAAAAGAAGTGGAACGATGGGTGGATAAACATTGTAAACCCGTTCAGGGCAAGCATGGTTTTAGGCACACCCGGTTCGGGAAAATCGTATGCGATAGTCAATAATTACATAAAACAGCAAATAGAAAAAGGCTTTGCTGTTTATATTTATGACTACAAATTTCCTGATCTTTCAGAGATTGCTTACAATCACTTAATCAACCATTTAGACGGGTATAAGGTACAGCCTAAATTCTATATGATTAACTTTGACGACCCACGCAAAAGTCACCGATGCAACCCGATAAATCCGGCATTTATGACGGACATATCAGACGCATACGAAGCCAGTTATACCATTATGTTAAATTTAAACCGCAGTTGGATAACCAAACAGGGTGACTTTTTTGTAGAAAGCCCGATTATCCTGTTGGCTTCTATCATTTGGTTTTTGAAAATCTATCAGGGCGGTAGGTTTTGTACATTCCCGCACGCAATCGAGTTCCTGAATAAGAAATATGCCGATACGTTTACAATTTTAACCAGTTATCCCGAACTGGAAAACTACCTTTCACCGTTCATGGACGCATGGGAATCCAATGCGCAAGACCAGCTTCAGGGGCAGCTTGCAAGTGCTAAAATTCCGCTTTCCCGTATGATAAGCCCGGCTTTATATTGGGTAATGACAGGGGATGATTTTTCACTGGATATAAACAATCCGGAAGAACCTAAAATATTAGTAGTAGGCAACAATCCCGACCGCCAAAATATCTATTCCTGTGCTTTGGGTTTGTATAATTCCCGTATCGTGAAGCTGATAAACAAGAAGCACCAACTGAAAAGTTCTGTAATCATAGATGAATTACCGACTATCTATTTTCGGGGATTGGATAACCTGATAGCAACGGCACGAAGCAACAAGGTAGCGGTTTGTTTGGGCTTTCAGGATTTCAGCCAGTTACGCCGGGATTATGGGGACAAGGAAAGCAAAGTAATCGAAAATACGGTGGGTAATATTTTTAGCGGTCAGGTGGTTTCTGAAACAGCAAAAACGCTTTCAGACCGTTTCGGAAAGGTACTACAAAAACGGCAAAGTATGACTATCAACCGGAATGATAAATCAACCTCTATCAGTACGCAGATGGATAGCCTGATACCACCCAGTAAAATATCCAACTTGACGCAGGGTATGTTCGTGGGTGCGGTCAGTGACAACTTCGATGAACGCATCGAGCAGAAGATTTTTCATTGTGAAATTGTGGTGGATAACGAGCAAGTGAAGCGGGAAACAGCCAATTACAAGAAGCTACCCAAAATCATAGATTTTAGGGACGAGGACGGGAACGACCGGATGCAGGAAGAAATACAGGCGAACTACAACCGGGTCAAGCAGGAAGTCCAGCAGATTGTCACGGACGAAATGGAACGGATTAAGAACGACCCAACATTAAAGCATTTATTTGAAAATAAATAAAATCAATAGCGTAAGATATATTTATGAAAAAGTTATAGATATATCTTACTCACCTGAATATTCAAATAGTAATTTAATAATGTGGGTTTTTGTATTCGTTATTTCATTTATTATTAATTCTTCAAATTTGGGAGCATGTGACAAATTAATTCCTTCATCAAAAATATTATTTGTCATATTATCTAGTAATATATCTATTGAATGAAGTATGTTATCATATAATTTTGAATCGATAGCAAGAAAAGGATCTATAAATTTTTGTCTTAATTCATTTCCGTATAATAGCAATTTTTCATTTATTTCTCTTTTGGCATCATCACTTAAGTTAGTTACGGTTAATTTGTTTGTTTCTTTTCTTAAATCTTCGAAAAAAAGATATAGATATTTCATGTTATAATCTAAAATTAGAGTTTTTAACAAACTCATTTTTCTATTCTTCTCACTATTTTTATTATCCTTGTTATTATTTCTCACGAATATATAAATAACCAAACATACATTAATAAAAGCAATACAAACTGTTGCTATTTTATAAATTGTATCCAAAATAGAAGTATTCTGCAATGGAGAAGATACCTCAATTGTTTGTTTAATAACATGTATAGAATCTGTTAATGCAAATATATTGTCCATAATTAATCCAATGCTGTTTTAGGTCTTAGTATTCTATCAATAGCTTCATTTAATTGTTTTTTGTAATCGTAATTACCTTGTGATATAAAATTGAATTTTTTTAAGAAATCATCTTTACCCAATTTCTTAACAACATTAACAAAAAGTTCCTCGAAAAACGATGGATTAATCGAATAAACGTTATTAGGGATTATAATAGTAACAGAAGAATAATTGCTCTCAATTTTATCAACTCTTGATTTCTCTCGAACAAATTCTCCCCGATCTCTTCCCGTAAAAACTTTAGAGATTGCTCCTGTTTTAGTATCTCTCACTCTAAAATCCTCTAAATTAATTATATTATCTTTACTCAACATAATGCTTTCTATTTAATTTGTTTAATATCATCATCATTTAGTAAAATTTTAGCACAAATCATTGTGCCCGGAAAATAATGTTTAGCACTATACACATAATCACTATCCGGTTTATCTTCTATATTATCAGATTGATTAAATGTCATTACATTAAAAACATCGCCTGAATTATTTTTCTTGGTAGCTATTTTATACTTACCATCAAATATAATTCTTGTTTTACCTGACAAAATAGACATTTTCGATATGTTATCAACACTTTGCGACCCTTTAATGTTGAAAAAACTATCGATAAATCTAATTGAGCCATTGCCCCTTTTGTATTTTTGAGTAGACACAGATGTAACACCTTCTTGTAATGCATATAGTGTCCACAATGTTTCTTCTTCAAATTTCCCGGGAAGGAACAAAAATCTTTTTGTATAACTTTCCGATAATTCTTTCATTCTACTAACAATATCTTGGTTAGGACAATCAGGAGATTTAAACTTTTGATAAATTGTTTGTCCAAAATTAAGAATCACAAGCCGAAAAATTCCAAAATGATCTTCATCTTGCTTTTCTTCTTTAAAATAGCCTATAGAAAAACGGTATTGAGTACTTGAGTGTTCCTCTGCATTTATCAATATTTCTCCAATCACAGTGCATAAATCATTCAATTTTTCACTGGTTAATTCTTTATTCATTCTTCTTAGGCATTCAATAACATAATCTACCATCTGAGTAGTATCTAGTTCTTTCTGAGCAGCTCTTTTTTCTAAGTCTTTTTCTTTGTTATTATCATGTAAACAAAGCTTATACTTTATTATATCCTTAAAGTCTCGTTCTTTTACACTTAATGTAGCTGGAGAACCCACTGAAAATAATAATTTTTGAATATCTTCATTATTAATTTTATCCCCACCAATACTTATAGGGAAAAAATTTCGTTTATTTCTATCTGCCATTTGTGACTTTCTTGCAAAAGTCCAAAACTCTTTTAAAATAATATCTAATAAAACTTGTGTACCCAAATCAACATGCGTACATTTTTCGTAATCCAAAACTACGGACATGGAATTTTCTATAAATAATGCAGAAATTATTTTTCTAAATGTTAGAAAACTATCATTTGCATTATCTAGAATCGAGAATGATTCCGGAATAGGAATAATCCCATGTGAACAGAACTTTTCTTTTCGTATCGCTTTTAAATTGAAAGGACTTTCTTTAGCATGTAACAAATATTTGAGATTTGCTGGCAATCCATTATTTAATAACCTTTCTTTCTTCTGAATATACTCTATTTTTGTTAATGGTTTCAATCTCTTTTCAGATAACAACATAGCTTTTCTTCTAAAACGACGAGGTATACGCACTGTTCGCGAAAACAACGGAGATTGATTTTTTCTTCTCCTTTTTTTTCTTCGCAAACGTTGCCGTCTTTGTCGCTTATTTGATTCTTGTATTCGTATTCTTTGAATAATCCAAGAACGTTGTTTCTTATTCTTTTTTTTTGCCATATCTTATTACAATGCTGCTATATACAATTCTAAACTATATATAGCATTTTTAGCCATCTCAACGACATATAGTAATTTCTCATGCAAATATAGCCAAAATCTTTTGTATTAAAGAACTTCTCTAATAAATAACAATCATCTATTATGTTAAGGATGACCTTCGAGAGACAAATGAAGCCAAACGAGGACTAATGAAGCCACCTATTCCTAAATCCTTAAATATACTCTATTTCATCCTTACTTTTACTTCCGAAATTTTTATTTACTCACTAAAATTCAAAACATTATGGATGTAAACACAGCCAACCAGTCCACCACTGACGAACAGATGATGGATATTCTTCTTGTACTGGATAAGGAGAAAAAGACAATCAGCGCAGTAAAAGGCGTGGATGAAAACGGAGAACTCCAAACCGTACCGCCGGAGAATAACAGCGAACTTCTGAAATTCGACCGTCACGGTGATTTCTTTTCCAACTTCTTTTCTAACATGATGAACCAGTTGAAGAACCCGACCCGTTTTAACTTCTTCAAAATCCCTAAGATTGAACTTCCCAAAATCGAGCCGATAATCAGGGATAACTTCAATCATCCGACACCTGAAAACGAAGCGGGCATAGAGCGTTACCGGGTAACACCTGAAACCGTGAAGCAGGAAGCGAAGAAAGAACAGCAGGAAATCCAGACCCAACAACCACAGCAACCATCCAAAGAAGCGAGAACAACGGCGCAAGCACCGCAACAACCCGACAAAAGCAAGTATGTGATTGACCCGGATAAGGTGGACTGGGAAGCCTTGAAGAATTTTGGTCTATCCAAAGAACAGCTTGAAAAGGCAAAGGCTTTAGAACCCATGTTAAGGGGGTACAAGTCGCCCGGAGCGTTCACCATTGCGGGTAACTACAATTCAGCCATTATGAAACTGGACGCACGTTTATCTTTCCGGCACGACAAAGACGGAAATGTAGTTTTGGCGATACACGGCATCCGACAAAAGCCGGAACTCGAACGCCCGTTCTTCGGACATGAATTTTCCAAAGAAGATAAAGCCAATCTTCTTGAAACGGGAAACATGGGACGGATAGTAAACCTGAAAAACTATATCACGGGAGAAATGATACCCTCTTTCGTCAGCGTGGATAAGGTAACAAACGAACTGGTTTCCATGCGTGCAAGCAGCGTCCAAATACCGGATGAAATAAAAGGTGTCAAACTGAACAAGGAACAAAAGGAAGCCTTACGGGAAGGAAAAGGGGTATTCCTTGAAAACATGATTTCCAACCGTAAAAATCCCTTTTCCGCAACTGTTCAGGTCAATGCCGACAAGAAAAGTCTGGAATTTATCTATCCCAATGCCAAACAGTCACAGGAGCAAGGGCAGAAACAGACACAGCAGAACAGCCTTGTCACCAGTGACGGTGTAACCATTCCCAAAAGCATTTCAGGAATAGAGCTATCCCGCCAGCAACAGCAGGATTTAGTCAATGACAAAACCATCTTTGTTGCCGGACTGAAAGACAAGCGGGGCGTCGAATATGATGCTTATATTCAGGTGAACCATGATAAGAAGAAGTTAGGCTTTTACAGTGACAATCCCAGCTTTGACCGTTCCGCCGTGAAAGAAATTACCCCCGCCAGCAAGAACCGCACACAGGTAGCGGTCAATTCGGAAGGCAAGACCAACGAAGCCACCAAGAAAGTGAAAGAACCCTTGAAAAAGGGTCAGGACAAGCCCACTGAAAAACAAAAAACCAAGCAGGATAAAAAGGAGAAGCAGGAGCAGACGGACAAACCCAAACAAAGCAGGGGACGCAAAAGATGATAGCGGTATTAATCCTTATCCCGGTTATCGGTTTCGCCCTGTTTATTCTCGCCTGTTACAAAACAGACTGGGAAGTCATAGACAAGCAGAACCGACAATTTTATGTAGATGGCTATCACATCTATTATGACCGGAAAATCCTAAGACAAAAAGAAGTGGAACAATTAAAATCAAAATTAGAATGATTGCAGTAATCGGAGAAAAACCAAGTGTGGCAAGGGACATTGCCCGTATTTTAGAAGCGAGTGAAAAACAGGATGGCTATCTTTCAGGTAACGGGTATCTCGTTACCTGGGCGTTCGGCCATCTTGTAGGTTTGGCAATGCCGGAAGCCTACGGCATACAGAGCTTTCGCCGGGAAAGTCTGCCTATTATCCCGGATAGTTTTCAACTTACACCCCGACAAGTGAAAGCGGAAAAAGGGTACAAGGCTGACCCCGGCGCATTGAAACAACTAAAGGTAATCAAAGACGTATTCGACCAGTCGGATAAGATAATTGTCGCCACCGATGCAGGGCGCGAGGGAGAGCTTATCTTTCGCTACATCTATCAGTATATCGGATGCAACAAGCCTTTTGTCCGTTTATGGATAAGCAGCCTTACCGACAAGTCAATCCGTGAGGGACTGCAAAACCTGAAAGCCGGTAGCCTGTATGATAACCTTTTCCTTTCGGCACAGGCACGCAGCGAAGCGGATTATTTAATTGGAATTAATGGTACACAGGCTTTAAGTGTGGCAGCCGGACAAGGCATTTTTTCTTTGGGACGGGTACAGTCGCCCACGTTGGCAATGATATGTACCCGCTTTTTAGAGAACAAGAACTTTGTCCCGCAAAAGTATTGGCAACTGAAATTACAGACTACTAAGGACAATGTAGCTTTTACGGCACTATCCACAGAAAAGTACGATATGCAGCAGCCCGCCATCGACACGCTGCAAAGGATAAAGGAAGCGAAAACGGTACAGGTGAAAACCGTAGAGCGTAAGGAAGTGAACCAAGAACCGCCGTTGCTCTATGATTTAACCACACTCCAAAAAGAAGCGAATACGAAACTGAACTTTTCCGCAGACAAAACCCTATCCATCGCACAAAAGTTATACGAGGGTAAACTAATCAGCTACCCCCGAACCGGAAGCCGTTATATCTCACAGGACGTGTTCGAGGAAATCCCGGAACGTCTTGTCAATTTGGAACAGTACGCCCGTTTTGCCGGGTATGCTGCCGGGATGAAAGGCAAAGCCTTAAATTCCCGTTCCGTGAACGATGGCAAGGTAACAGACCACCACGCCCTGATAGTAACGGAAAACCTGCCCGGTAAACTGGAAGCGGACGAACAGGCAATCTACGAACTGATAGCCGGACGGATGTTGGAAGCCTTTTCTGAAAAATGCGTCAAAGACGTTACCAGTGTAACGTTGGAATGTGCAGGGTCGCTTTTCACGGTCAAAGGGGCTGTAATCAAGTCCGCCGGATGGCGTGTCGTATTCGGCGAGAAAGAGGACGGGGAAGATAACGCCACTTTGCCCGCCATGCAGGACGGTGACACTCTGCCGCTTTCCGGCATTGAATTACTGGAGAAACAGACCAAGCCCAAGCCGTTACACACGGAAAGCAGTTTGCTTTCTTCGATGGAAACGGCGGGTAAGGAACTGGAAAACGCCGACCTGAAAGCCAGCATGAAAGATACGGGTATCGGCACACCCGCAACACGGGCAGCCATTATCGAAACGCTGTTTTCCCGCCAGTATATCGTTCGGGAGAAAAAGAACCTTGTCCCGACCGAGAAAGGTCTTGCCGTTTACAACATCATTCGGGACAAGAAGATAGCAGACGTTGAAATGACTGGAATGTGGGAAAATACGCTTGCCAAAATAGAAAGCGGAGAAATGAACCCCGACACGTTCCGCAAAGGCATCGAAGTGTATGCACGGCAAATCACGGCTGAACTTTTGGACGTTCAGCTTTCTTTCGCTTCGGGTAGTGGTTGCATTTGCCCGAAATGCAAGACCGGGCGCATCCTTTTCTATCCGAAAGTCGCCAAATGTTCCAATGTGGATTGTTCCGTTACCATCTTCCGCAACAAGAGCGACAAGCAGCTAACGGACAAACAGATTACCGAACTGGTGACTACCGGGAAAACCGGGCTAATCAAAGGCTTTAAAAGCAAGAACGGCAAAGTCTTTGACGCTTCACTTGCCTTTGACGAACAGTTTAATGTTACTTTCGTGTTCCCTGAAAAGAAAGGCAAACCGAAGCAATAAGACGGAAATCATTATATTTGCCACAGAAAGTTTCATTATAGATAGATTTATAATTGAAATTTTTGTGGTTGAAGCACCCGGAGGGACACCGGGTGCTTTTTTTAATCATTCTCCTTTATACTGGTAGGTCAGGCAAACGACCTGATTGTCTATCACCCGGTGTCCGGTCAGTTCCCACTTCGACCCGAAAGTCTTTCCTATGAACTTGATACCGTTCCCCAGCATGACCGGAACGATATACAGCGTTATTTCATCCAGCAGGGACGCTTCAATCAGTGAGGTTATAAACTTACCGCCGCCAATGACCTGAATATCGGTTTCCGAACTTGATTTAAGTTCATTGATTGCCCGTAAGGGCATATCGGTAAGAAAAGTTACATTCTCCTTTTCGGTCACATTGGTGTCGTAGTGGGACACTACAAAAGTCTTTTTACTTTTGTACGGCCATCCGCCCCAATGTTCAAAAATACAGGTATAGGTATTCGCACCCAACAGCAGGTAATTCGTAGTTTCGTATTCCTTATTCAGTAAGGTTCTTACATTTTGGGGCATCCAGTCCAGTTCATTGTCCGGCGTTGCGATAAACCCGTCAAGAGATACAGCGATGTTCGCTTTTATTTGCTTCATATTATCAGGTATTAAACAGTTTATAATCCTTATTCAAACTGTCCGCCAATATCTAAAAAAGAAGCGTGGCACTCACACTGCTCCGATACGAGGTACTGGCATACCCAAACAAGGAAACAGGCAAGACCACGCTATGATAAAACATAGCATAGACCTTGCGCTGAAAATCCCCCTGTTTTGAAAAGTGCCAGTTTTCGTATCGGGACGTTCGGCGAACGTATATGTTATATATAAAGGCGAAATCACAGGTTACTGTTCAATCGCCGTTATTTTCTTATGTAACTTTTGCAAAGTTAGCCAAATCCCTGAAAACTCCGGCATACAATAAAAGAAATCCTGCCTTATCTCACGACAAAACAGGATTTAAAGCCATTAGAAAAGAAAAAATTAATCGGTTTTCTCACGGATTAACTTGTGTACGTCCGTAGCACGGTAATAGCATCTACCGTCCAGCATAAGGAAAGGGAGTATTCCCTTTTTCCGGTAACGGGTCAGTGTTCGGGGGGCTACTTTCAGAAGCAGGCACAAGTCCTGATTATCCAGCAGTTCTTCCCCGTCCAAACAGTTACGCCCGTTTATCACCCGGTCTATCTTCTTGTCCTGCATATCGAACCTATCCATGATACGTTCCATCCATGCGGTAAAATCATCTTTATCTATATACATAAGGCTGCCTGATTAAATTATACCAATCATAAAATAACTTTGGTTGGACGGGTCTTTAATGATAATATCCCGTTCACGCATGAAACGGATATAACTTTTTGCGGTGCGTTCTTTCACGTCCAAAATCTGCTGTATCTGTTCGCACAGGTCTATGTAGGTTATATGCTCCTGCCTGCCGAACACGTCACGGGCAACCCCGACCAGTTCCTTTTCCTTGCGCTTCTCTTTTTCCTCACGGGTCTTTTCACCCCTGTAAAGGTGCATCCCGGCTGCTTTGTCCCACGAAAAGAGCATCAAGGGAACATCCAACGGGCTACCGTCCCTTACTTTCAGAGCTTTCACTACCGACAAAGCCGGGTCTTCGTCTTTTTCTATCGAGAGGATGGCAGCCGCTTTGCGTTGCAGTTCCGAGCCTAAATGCCCCCGCAGTTTCAATCCGTTGGGTACAAAATGCAGCACGCAGATGATGCAGGTCTTATATATCCCCGCCAGTCGGTAAAGTTCATCTATGATTGCTACGCTTTCCGCTTCATCATTGGCACATCTTACAAGGTCTGCAATACCATCTATCACTACCAACTGAATACCCCCATATTGGAAATAATACCTGTCCATGCTCTGAACAATGGCGTGCAGACGCTCTTTGCGGGACATACCCGTAAGGCAGAAAGCCTTAAATTCATCCGGTTTGTCGGTCTGTTTCGCCCTCTTTATCAGGTTGGTTACATTCTTGAACAGTTGTACTTCCGATTGTTCCGTATCATAAAGCAGGACGGCTTTATGTTTCGTGTTCTCACTTACATTGATACCCAGCGTATCAATCTGAATATCCGCCGGACGGATTGAACCTGCCACCAGTGCAGCCACATAGTTACTTTTCCCTGTTCCCTCTCCGCCAGTGATGCAGCACAAGTTCCCCTGTGTTCCCAGTGGAACGTCACCCGCCGAAATAATTTCCTGCGCTTTTGCCGGAGGATTATTAAAATCAATCTCACACGATTTAAGCATAGTCATTGTTTCATTATAGATTGTATCTAAGAAGTCGATAAATAGTTTGATGAAATTTTCCCGGCTGTTGCCCGCCCGGAAATAATCGGAAATGTCCTTTTCCGCTTTTGTCCCCTGCAAAGGGAGAAGCAACCGTTTCACACCGTATTCACAGAGTTGTTTCTCATGCTTTTTTGCGCTTTCCACTCCGGTAGCATCCATATCGTAAAGCAATATGATATGTTTAAACCGGAATGTAAGTTTATAAATGATGTTCGGCGGAACAGTTACCGTTTCGCTATTGAAGCAAATTGCATGGAAACCATGCGCTGCCAGTGACATGACATCTTTTTCCCCGCCCGTAATAAACAGGGTGTCGCCTTTACTGGGTAGCTGTTCCAGCCCGAAACAATAGCTTTCGCCGATATTTCCGCCATATAGAAAGCGGGTCTTGGAAAACGGTCTGTACAGTTTGATGAAACGTTTGTTCTTATACCCGTAAATGGGTTCTTCCTTAGTGGAAGAATAAGAAAACGGATTGCCATCCGCATTTTCACTTTGGAACTGAATCACTGAACAGACTTTATACTGTTCCAGTATTTCAGGGGTAATGCCGTATTGTTGCCAGTATTCCAGTTCGGAAGCGGTAAGTTTCCTCTCCTTAAATGTGTACGGTCTGCCAGTACGTTCTACCGGAACAGGCACAGGCTTTTCCGGTTCTTTGAATGTTTTAGGTACAGGTATGGGATTTCCCTCTGAAAGTCCCAGTGACAAATCCCTGTCTATAATCCGCAATATTTCTATGAAACTGCTTGAATTGTTACAGTCCAGCCCTTTGAGCATACCCACAAAAAAGAAGCAGTCGCCGGAATAATCGTCATTTCCAAAGTCTTTCAACTTATAACTGTTGCTACGGCGGTCAAAATAGATGTTACAGGACGCTTTGCTGTCCTCATACAACGGATTAAGGAAATTACGTCCCACCCGCCACGTGCCGGGAATATAATGTTTAAATACGTTCAGACCGTTATTTGTCCTCTCTAATATTTCGTCTTTCCTTAACATATAGCTTGTGGTTGGTTATCAGGTTACGCATACATTCGTCATTGCTCTTTATCAAACGGCTTTCCAGCAACCGTTTTATTTCACCGATTTTATAGAAATTGCGCCCCCTGATGGTAGAGTAGGCTATTTCTCCTTTGGAGCGAAGCCGTTGCAGGGTGCGGTCGCTGATTTTCAGGAAAGTACATACTTCGTAACTATCCACCCAAATATCATCCTCATTCTCTTTGCAGTCGTCCTGACGGGAAAATACATAATTGGCAATCACGTTGATTTTTGCCATCAATTCCTTAAAGGCTTTTGTTTCTACTGTTATTACATCCATAATTATACTATAATTGTTTGGATGCAAAGGTGCTGGCTTTCTGAAACCTAACTTGCCAAGTTCATACCAAGTTGGTTGATTTATTTTTTAGTAAGAAATGTGGGAAAAATAGAGATAAGGACAAGATTTTGACAACAAAATAGGCTTAAAAGTGGAGAAATAAAAAACAACCAAGTTGGTATTAACTTGGTTGTTTTTTACGAAAAGAAAAATATGTAACGAAATAATTACTATTATCCTTTCATTTTTTTATACGCTGTTGTGTGTACACTAATTCAATATTAGGATAATCTGTTTTAAACTGTTCTGTTAAGACTTCAATTAAAGCCATTGAAACTGCTATATCTCCTTTTGTTGAAGCAAGGTATTTATTTAAGATAAATATTCTTTGCTCTTCATCAATAGATATGATATAGGAACGATAGTTACGTTCTTCATCTTTAATATCCCTAATTTCAAAAGTACTTTCTATTGCTTTTTCGTCAAAACTATTTTTATATATCAATACCTGTCCATTATCAAAGTCCCCACTATTATATATAAATTTATATCCACCATTTGGTTTAATCGGAATAGTTCCCATCGCCTTTTGTTCAATCTGTTCTTTTTGTTCAACTGATAACTTATCTCCAATTACTATTACATCAAGCTTATCAATAATCAAGTTGTATTCACGATAATGCACCTTAACATTAAGTGCGTATGAATTTCCTGAATTATCAACAACTGTGATAATTGAACTTCCTATAGATAATGGTGTGATGTCGATAAATTTATTCTCCATCCTAACATTAACGATTGCTTCGTCCAAATTACTAACAGTGTAATTGCCGTCACCACCCATTATGACTAATTTAATACTGTCAAATGTCGGGAACAATAAGCTAATCTGATTGTTTTCTATGGGATTTGGCTTATCATTGTAAATATCATAATATAACTGAATAGGTTCATAACTATCCTTACTACAGCTTGACATAATTAGAACAATAATCCAAATTAAGTTTGTTAATTTCATAATTTATCTATTTTTTAATTAGTATGTATATTATCCATAGTTTCTATGTATCGTCTTCATCCATTTTTCTTAATAGTTTAATTATTAAGCTGCTAAGAAATGATGTTCTGTCCTTTTTCTTTTCTCTCATTGAAAGATAAGCCCGATAATAATCTCCTAAATCTATCTTGAATGATGCTTCTATATAAGTCATTATCTCTTTTATATCAGCATTTCCATTATTCAGAACTCCGGCAGCATAGATAGCATAACCCAATTCAATAGCAGCTATTTTAGTTCCAGTCCATTGGAAAGGATTATCCGGTAAGGATGTTCGGCTATTTTCTATGACTTCTTTTCTATCGAGATCCTGCAACCTTTGTTGCAGGTAAATTTCCAGCATATCATAAGCCAGCATTTTTGCTACCCTGTGGTCACAACAGGTTGAGAAAAGAGGGTCTTTGTCAAACATATTACAGTTATGGCATAATTGGTAGTTCTCATGTCCTCTAAGAAAATAGTATCTATCTAAATAAGTTGCTTTAGAGCGATAATATTGGTAGAAGTCAAGATTGGCATTACAAAACTCTGTTATTGCCATTTGTTTCTTTTTGTAATACTCTTTAAGAACCTCTTTACTACCATTTGGCTTTCTTAAATCAAGAGTGTATATGTCATTAAAATATATTAATTTACTTAAAATAAACGGTTTAACATCTTTAAAAAATGATATTTCTTCGTTGGCATCCTGAAAAGTATATTGGTGGGTAAACTCCCTCAATTCTTCAAACAAAGGTCTGATGAAGTTAATCATATGCAAACCTTTGTCAGAAGATATATCACTATCTGTACAGGACGTTTCTATCTCCGCATTGATTTTAGATATTATATCATTAGAAAACTGTTTCATCATATATAACTACTTGTATTGACATTATTCATAATCCAATCAGTATAAAAGAGATTAAAGGTTTCACTGTTTCTGACAATTACATTGTTAAAATATCTTATCTTCTTTTATCTCTTGTTTGACGAGTTTTGAATTTTGAAAAGTGAAAATTGTAGTAACTATAAAACCAGCTTCTTTATACAAAGCACTTAAATTAAATTTCTCTTTATAGTATAACTTTTCCTCTAATTCATTTTCAAGAGTAAAAGACTGCGTTTGGCTAAATGGCTGACCAAATTTAGTTAAGAAATCACTTTTGGTAATTCCAAGTTCAACTTTGCTGGTTGTAAATCGGCTGATTTGTTTCTTTGTATAACAACTACATAGGGTAGTGATACATAAGAATAAGAACAGGATTTTCTTTATATTTATACGTTTCATCTTCTTTGTTTACATTTTCATAGTGCAGCATCAATATTTATTTTCATTGATACCTGCACTATCTATTTCCTTGTCTATTGTTACTAATATCCTACAAAAAACTGTTTTATCTACTTAAAACTGAATTTTATAACTAAGGTTAGGCAACATATTACTTACATCAATCTTCTCTATAACTTTTTTCTGTTCATTATATTGATACCCATGTTGTCCGGTATATCCGGTCAGGTTCAGGAATTGAAGTCCAAACTCGTGAGATACACGTTTCTTATTTAGCTTATAACTGACACCTAAATCAACCGTAAAAGCAGGTGAAAACTGCTTACTAAAGGCTTGTGTTTCATCGTAGATAATATCCTTTTCATTTAGTGATGCAGCTTCGTCAATAGGGGTATAGCGGTCACCGCCTTGATAAGACATCCGTAGATTTGTATTGAATATGTGTTGGCGTTGTTTACCCCATATCCATTCCTTACCGCCTAAAGCATTGAACAAATAGCCCCGATTAAGCCGTGTATTGCGCCAAATATTATCACCGCCAAGATATTCTGACTTAAAGACAGAACCAGTCAGCATATAATAATATCCTTTATTTAGATAACGTTCTAATGTAATGTCTATACCATAATTTCTTCCTTTTCCCTCATTTACTAATTGACGGTCTAAGTAATAGGTATCATGGTTGATAATAGAAAATGACGTTCCCGGCTCAACAGGTACGTTAAATAACGCCTGATAGTAAGGTTCTATTTTCAAATGACTGTTTTCTGAAAGACTTAAATCGTAGGATAACACAAAATGGTGTGCTTTGGCAAAGTCCAGTTTTTTATTCACTGCATCTTTTTCTGTTTCCGTTGATTTTACATAGTAATAATCCAGCTTCTCCCGGCGACTATGTAATCCATAAGCTAAGGAAATAGATTGTTTAGGATTGAAATTCCATTTTAAAGCCAATCGAGGTTCTATCGTCCAATTTGAGTTTAAAGTAAATAGCTGTGCATTTACGCCTACATTGGCAGTCAATTTATCCGTTAATTTGAATATGGAGTTACTATATGCTGACAATACCATAGCTTCGCCATTACCTTTCACTATTCTTTGCATTGGTTTATTTTGTCCGAAGTTTGGTGACAAGTTAAAATCCAAATCATATAATAATCCGGTAATTGTAATTCCTGAACGGTTGGTATGTCGGGAGCTATATTTTTTGTTGAAATAAGAATTTAGCACAATGTCTAAATTAGTGCTTTTCATATCTACAACAGGCAAATAGTAGGACGAGTTTTGAGAAAGAAGTTGTTCTACTTTAGGACGATTATCTGAATAAGTTGCAGCCAGTGAGGTTTTGAAATAAGCATCAGCATCCAAATTATATCTGTGTGTTATTCCACCTGCTCCTTTCGCCATTGTCGTTTTAGACTTTTGTCTGTCGGCAAACGTTTCCCATTCGGAGTGATTTTTTACAGCATCATCTTTATTCATATCCAGTAACCCAATCCCCCAAATAGAGAATGTTCCAGCTTTACGTGTCGGGAAATTCAATTTGAAAGTAAGGTCTTGGTAACTTATGCCTGTGTTTTCGGTGAAAGCTCCCATTAATCCGGTTGCTGAATAACGATAGTTGAAAATATAAGAACTTCCGGTTTTCCTATTGATAGGGCCCTCGGAAGCAAAGTCAAGACCTAAAAGTCCAATTTGAACAGCGTGTTCAAACTTATCATTATTACCGTTTCGGATAGACATATCAAATACTCCTGATAGAGCATTACTGTATTCTGCGGGAAAAGCACCATTAAAGAAATCTGAATTACCCATTACCTGACTACTAAGTCCCGAAAACAGACCACCACCGACACCTGCGACATCGGCAAAGTGGGTAGGATTAGGAATTTCTATACCTTCCATTTTCCATTGCAAAAATTGCGGCGAGTTACCACGTATGGCAATAGCATTTGTTCCCGGAGTTCCTGCAACACCTGCAAAAGAGGTGACGAGCCGAGCCGGATCATCCAACCCACCAGCAAATCGGTTCGCTTCTTCAACACTAATCATACGTCCCCCAGTTAGAGCCATTGAATTGAGAGGACGTTCTTTATTAACTCTCGCACGTACTACCACTTCATCCAACTTTTGGGAGCTTTCAACCAAAGCTATATCACAGCTCACTTCTTTGGCGGAAGTAAGTAGAATTTCTTTCATTGCGGTAGGTTCATACCCCAAATAAGATACTTGAATATCATATCTGCCAATGGGTATTTGATTGAACCTAAAGCGTCCCAAACTATCACTTGTTGTTCCTATTTGCGGATTGGTATTTGAAAGAATGACAGTGGCGTATGGAATGAAAGAACCCGATGCTGCATCTTTTACAACCCCTTTGATAGTTTGCCTGAAAGTATTGCCTTGTGAAGTATTGGCAGGTATTGGGACGATAATAATATGTAATCCATTGATTTTATAAGTAAATCCGGTGTCTTTTAGTGTTTGTTCAAGCACTTCTTTGAGATTGACCTTTTGGACTTTTATTGTAATCTTTCTGCTGACATCTATTTGTGCTTTGCTATAAGCAACCGTGTATTTGCTTTGTGCTTCAATTTGTTCAAAGACTTGCTTTACAGTAATGTCACGCCCTGAAATTGTAAATTTCTCATTTTGGGCATTTGAATGAATAGAGATAAAAAGGAAAATAATCAGGCTGAATATTTTATAGCCTGAGTAATTTTGCCTAATTTTGAATTTCGATAAAAACATATTTTTTATATCATTAAAAAGTTAAATACTATTTCTCTAAATGGAACAAGTTTGACTTTTATGAACCGGGAAGTGGCTTCAAAACAATTTCCGGTTCTTTTTTTATTTACTACCCCCTTTCTTTATAATGGTTACTTTACTATTTTCTTGCTTATATTCAAAACCACCTACAACATCCTGCAATACGTTGAGGACATCTTCAAGGTTTTCGTTATGAATGAACTTAATGGTATATGGAGTGTTCAGGAACTCTTGCTTATCGTAATCAACAGTAATACCATATCGGCGTTCAATCGTATTCACAATATCATTGAAAGTGGCATCCTGAAATACAAGTGAGCCGTCTTTCCAACTACTATTTTCACCTGTAACTGTGTTTATTAGTACAGAATTATCTATTTTGTTAAATACTATTTCCTGATTAGGTTTAAGAATATACTTACTATCAGTCTTTCCCGACTGAACATTCACCTGTATTTTTCCACTATTAAGGGTAGCAATAGTTCGGTCATTCGTTGGGTAAGCCGATATATTAAACTTAGTGCCAAGAACTCTTACAGACAAATTACTTGTTTTCACAATAAATGGTTTTTCGGCATCACTGGCTACCGAAAAATAGGCTTCACCTTCTAAAGTTACTACACGGGTAGTATCTTTGAATTTAGAGGGATAAGTTATTTTAGTACAAGAATTTAATACAATGGTTGTTCCGTCAGCCAATCTACATTGTTTCTGTTGGTTGCTGGCGGTTACTACCTCTATCATTTGTACATCCTGATTTAGATAGATATAGCTACCCAATATCAAAAGTATAGGTATAATAACAGCAGCACTTCCCAGCAGAACACGGCGTATTCTAAAGTGCTTCTTTGAGTGTTCTATTTGTTTAATCCTATTCTTTACTCTATCCAACGCCTTGTATGTATTATCATTTGGAGCGATTTCCACTTCGTCCCAAATGGCAGACATAGCTTTATTCTTTTCAGTAGTCCATTTGTCATTGATAATCCATTTTTGCACCTTTTCCTCTATTTCAGGAGGATATGAATTTACAAAGAACTGTTTAAGTATTTGATAAATATAATTCTCTTTCATAGCTGTTTTATTATCATTAAAAACCAATAGAGACACGCCCGGAAGACTCCAATTTCCATTTTTGCGATTTATTGTCATACTGATATTCTGCTCCGACACTCATTTCTGCATCTTTCTTCAAATCAACAGATACGGAAGCCCCAACACCTGTATGTGGAAACAGTGAATTGTAAGTAGAGAATGGAAATTCTTCATCCGGAAAAATATACTGCCCCCACATATTCAATCTGATATTATTCGTAAGGGCATATTGTATTCTTGTATTCACCCCCATAATATCCTGACGAAAAAGAGGCGATGCAAAATAGAATTGTCGGCTAAACATCCCCCCGGCATCTATTGACATCCTTTTAGATGGCATCCAACGTATAGCACCATTCAGTGAAATATATTCTCCAAGTCCTATATAAGACTTCTTTTCGCCACTGCCGACAAATGATACCTGTTTGTATATCCGGTTTTGCTGAACTCTGTAGAAATCAGTCAGGGTAGGATTATTTTTCAGGAGCATTGGATAAGTGTAGAAGAAAGGAGATACCCCTTGTGATGAATTGATAGGTGCTATCTCTGGTGATGAAGATAACTCATTTTTGATAATTTCTTTCTTATTAATTTCATCCGGTAGTTCAGCCTTGATTGGTTCTACACTTAATATTTGTTCTCCTGCCTTGACAGAGGAATTACTTTGTATATCTACCTTTTTTTTATCTTCTACAGTTTGAGCGAAAATAGATGAAGCGGATGTACAAACTAAAAACAGTAATATTATAATTCGTTTATTCATGATTGCTTTCCTTTCTTTTAGGGTGCTTATACTATATATACAATCATGTGCCTTATTACTCCCGACCTAAAATTGATATTTTTTCGTCAAAGAAAGAAAATTAAGAAAGCCGAAATAACACGTTTGATTTCTTGCAAAGCCAAACTAAGCTGATTTTCAACGGTTTTCTTTGATATTCCCAGTTCTTCGGCTATCTCATTATTGGAAATACCTTTTTCCCGGCTCATTTGATAGATCTTTTTACGTTGAACAGGCATCTTACATACTGCCATTTCTACCAAAAGACTGATTTCTTTTGCAAATAGTATTTCGTCTGAACTATCAGCTTCTTCGTCGTCTAAACTATTGAAGCTATTTTTATAGTTTTCTTCGACCAATTTATGCTTTAGATAATTTAAAGCAGTATTCCTTGTAGTGGTGTATAGATAGGTACTAAATGCCTTGTTTGGGTCTATAGATGTATGGTTCATCCACAGTCTAACGAAAATATCTTGTGCCAGTTCTTCGGCATCACTTTCTGACTTCAAAAGTCCAGTTAAGAGATATTTTACCTTATCGAAATAAGCTAAAAACACTTCTTCAAAAGCCTTATGATTGCCGTTCCGCAGTGCTTCGATGGTTGATATTTCCATAGATATTATGAATTAGTAATTATATCGCTGTACAAAAGTATAAAAGACAATGGGTAAAAAGGAACGATTTCAGGAATAAAACGCTGTAACCGCACATACTTTAAGTAATATTCGGTTTAGAATATATTTATTAGTTCAAATATTAATAATCAAAGACTTGCATAATTCAAAACGAATGTGTACTTTTGAACCCAAGATAGATGGAGACAGACATCCGCCAAAAGAGGACAAAAACATATAAAAAAGTCAGTGTCCAAATCGTACCCCCTCAAAGAGGTAGGATTACATAAAATATTGATATTTAGGATAGTGAACCACATGGGTTAAAGACCCAGGCGGATCACCAAGAAAGGGTATTCAGCAATGAAGACCCTTTTTTTATATCTCGTAAACTGCCGCTTATAGATATTGGTGTATTCATGCTGTTAAGATAAAGCTCTTGGGGGGAGGAGGAATTTGCTGCGGTTGTCCTGGAATATTTCCCATATATGTTTTTAGGACAAGAGTACTTTTGTTTTATCCCAACATGGTTCTAAGTTAATATGTAAATTTGCGAGCACAAAATAATGAATAACATGTCTGAAATTGCACCTCTTATTTCCGACTTGGCGGTTATATTGATTGCGGCGGGAATAATTACATTGATTTTTAAATGCTTGAAACAACCTGTCGTTTTGGGGTATATTGTCGCTGGCATTCTTGCCGGGCCCGCCGTACCTTATATACCAACGGTATCCGATCCTACCAATATAAAAATATGGGCAGATATAGGCGTCATCTTTCTTTTGTTTGCTATGGGATTAGAATTCTCTTTCAAGAAGTTGATGACCGTAGGAGGTACAGCTGTTATCGCCTCTATAACCATAGTCTCCGGAATGATGTTTCTAGGCTATACTGCAGGAAACGCGCTTGGCTTCTCGCATCTAAGCAGTATATTTTTAGGCGGTATGCTTTCTATGTCATCCACCGCTATCGTATTCAAGGCGTTCGATGACATGGGACTCAGAGGGCAAAAATTTACAGGAGTAGTATTAGGCGTCTTGGTGGTCGAAGATTTAGTGGCCGTAGTTTTGATGGTCTTGCTTTCAACCTTAGCAGTCAGCAAGCAAGTCGAAGGAATGGAAATGCTGGAAAGTATTCTAAAGTTAGGAGCGTTTCTTATATTTTGGTCATTACTCGGAATCTATCTGATTCCAAGTTTTCTTAAAAAGATTAAGCCATTTCTTAACGACGAAACCTTATTAATCATAGCATTAGGCTTCTGTTTAGGTATGGTTATGATTGCGGCTAAAGCGGGATTCTCCTCTGCGTTAGGAGCTTTTGTTATGGGATCGTTATTGGCTGAAACCATTGAGGCCGAGAAGATAGAAAAATTGGTAAAACCGGTAAAAGACCTGTTTGCGGCCATATTTTTTGTTTCTGTAGGCATGATGATACAACCGGATTTATTGATTGAATACCTTGTCCCAATCTGCATCTTAACCATATTGGTTATCATTGGGCAAATCTTTTTTGGGAGTCTTGGTGTCCTCTTGTCCGGACAGCCATTAAAGATAGCTCTACAATCAGGATTCTCTCTGACCCAAATAGGTGAATTTGCGTTTATTATCGCTTCATTGGGAGTTAGCTTAAAGGTAACAGACGATTATCTGTATCCTGTTATTGTCGCTGTATCAGTCGTTACAACATTTCTTACTCCTTATATGATTCGCATGGCGACCCCGGTCTATCAATTGATTGACAATTATTTGCCTTCATCTATAAAACTAATGTTGAACCGTTATTCTTCCGGATCCAACACGGTCAAACATAAAAGTACATGGAATAAGCTGTTGAAATCTATGTTACTAGATGTAATACTATATACAGTATTGACAATATTCAGTATTATCATATTTTTCACTTATGTAAATCCAATTATTCGCGAGAACATATTAGGCTTCAAAGGGGCTCTATTGAGCTTATCTATTATTTTGGCCATTATATTACCTTTTCTTTGGGCTATCATTATGAAGAAGAATCATTCTCCTGAATTCCTGAAATTATGGAATGATAGTAAATTCAACCGGGGACCATTGGTTTCTTTGATAGCGATAAAGCTGCTCCTTTGCGCAAGTATTCTAATGCCAGTCATAGTCCATATATTTAATGTAGCATCTGGTGTTGGATTTATTATCACCCTGTTGATATTGCTAATGATTATTTTATCCAAAAAACTGAAAAAGCGTTCTCTCTCGATCGAGAAAAGATTTATTGACAACTTCAACGGGAAAACAACGGACTCAAACATTGGAAGTCCTTTGACTGATAATATCTTGAAATCTTTGCCTTTCAATGATTTGCACTTGATGGATTTCGTTGTTGGCCAAGAATCCTCCATTGTCGGCCGGAGTTTGAAAGAGATCAACTTCCGTCAAAAATATGGAATAAATATCGTTTCCATCATTCGAGGTGAACGACAAATCAATATACCTAGAGGAGAGGAACGCCTTTATCCTTTTGATAAGATTATAATTGTTGGTACGGATGAGGAATTGGATCTTTTCCAGGAGATAATACAAAAACAGGACAAAGAATATAGAGATCAGTTGGCGCAAAGCTTTAATAATAATATCAAAATAGAGCAATTTAATATTGAACCAGACTCTCCGTTGATCGGGCGATCTATTCAACAGTCTGACATTCGGGATAAGAACGCTTGTCTGATCTTGGGTATTGAACGAGACGGAAAGTCAATGATGAATCCTCCATCCCAAACCGTATTCAAGGAAAACGACAACGTATGGGTTGCTGGAGAATATCGTCAAATTGTTCAATTGAGCGAAGGTTTAAGTTATAATTAAGTGTTTCAGCCAAAGTGTAAAATATATTTTTCATTAGGGAAGCCATCTCTTAAATTCTACATTTAAGACTTAGGGGATTAGGATATTAGGATATATTTGATAGCTTTGCGAAGAAATGGGGGGCGTGCCCCTTTCTCGAATAAATGATAACAATAAAAGTAAATGATAATGAATGAAAAAATGA